>Ga0315553_10001585_pt1 | contig 18729 bp, 14 predicted proteins | sample SalMarSW160140MG_FD_203099 | JGI IMG/M metagenome (GOLD analysis project Ga0315553, IMG submission 203099) | Salt marsh sediment microbial communities from the Plum Island Ecosystem LTER, Massachusetts, United States - Salt Marsh Sediment SW1601-40 ... | reverse complement strand
ACTCGTTCCTGTGGACGACGGTCGGTCGCGGCGCGAGTCCGCGGAAATCGATTCTGAACCGGCCCGACTACAAGACCGCCGGTCATCCCTGGGAGATCCGCGGCGCTTTCGTCGACGGCATGAGCTTCGCGACGGAAGGCGAGATCCCGGTTCTCGCCGGTCCCGACTTCACCATCTATTCGGGCGGCAACTACCTTGCGAAGACGCTCGAGACGGTGTGGGCGGGTCTCGCCAAGCCGGAGGACGTGATGGCGCAGATCAAAGATCAGTGGCAGCGCGGTCTCGACGCCGGCTAGAATGTGGCAGCGGAGCGCGACCGGCGTCGCGCTCCGACGCTTCGCAACTCGGATTTTGCCGATGGCCGATGCCGTAGTCGTCGACCGAGCTGCCGCGGCGCCTCGGCATGCGCGGTCTTTGTCCGCGCGCGGCGACATCGAATGGGCCGGCTACGCGCTCGTCGCCTTCTTCGCCGTGCCGTTCCTGATCTTCAACGTCGGCCCGGTCCTCTTCGGCATATATGTCGGGTTCACCGAGTGGGGCATTATCGGCTCGCCGCAATGGATCGGCCTGGAGAACTATCGCACGGCATTGGCCGATCCATGGGTGCGCGTCGCCTTTGTCAACGTCATGAAATACGCGCTGGTCATCGTGCCCGGCGTGACGGTGCTGGGGCTGCTCTTCGCGCTGTTCGTGAACCAGAGCTGGCCGCTGTCGGCGGTTTCGCGAACGATCCTCTTCACCCCTAACGTCGTCTCCGCCACCGTCATCGGGCTGATCTGGGTGTGGGTGCTCGACACGCAGTTCGGAGTGTTGAACCACTATCTCGGCCTCATCGGCATCGGCCCGATCAAATGGCTGACCAGCGTGCAATGGTCGCTGATCGGTGTCTCGATCGCCTCGATCTGGTGGGACATGGGGCTCGCCTTCGTGCTCTTCCTGGCGGCGCTTCAGAACGTGCCGCGCGACCTCTACGAGGCGGCGGACATCGACGGCGCCGGTCGCCTGGCGAAGCTCTGGCACGTCGTGCTGCCGCATATCCGCCCGACCATCTCCATGGTGGTGACGCTGCAGCTCATCTCGACGATGCGCATCTTTAGCCAGGTCTACGTCATGACCGACGGCGGGCCGGCCGGGTCGTCGTCGTCGGTGATCTACTACATCTACAAGACGGCAGTGCAGCAGCAGCGACTCGGCTTCGCTTCCGCCGTCTCCATTCTGCTCTTCATCGCCATCCTGATCCTGACGATCGTGCAGCGCTTCGTCCTGAGGGAGACGGCGCGTGGCTGACGTCGGCGCCGTGCTCCGCGCGCAGCTACCCGGCACCCGGCTGGCGCTCAAGGACGTGCCGGTCTGGCTCTTCGGCATGTTCTTCGTGGTGCTTTGGGCGGCGCCGTTTGTGTGGATGGTCTCCACGTCGTTGAAGCCGTCGTCGCAGGTGATGACGCCGGTGGTCGAATGGCTGCCGCGCGAGGTGACGCTGGAGAACTACCGCAACGTCATGAAATACCCGATCGCCACCTGGGCGATGAACTCAGTCATCGTCGCCGGCGTGGCGACGGCGCTTTGCGTGCTCTTCGGCGCCATGGCCGGCTACGCACTGGCGCGTCTGCGCTTTCCGGGCCGCAACGTCATTTTCCTGCTGTTCCTGGCGTCGATCATGATCCCGCCGGAGGTGGGCGTCGTGCCGCTGCTTCTCGCCATGATCAAGGTCGGCTGGGCGAGCACCTATCAGGCGCTGATCCTGCCGACGATCGCCAACGTGCTCGCCGTCTATATCTTCCGTCAGTTCTTCCTGACGTTTCCGCGCGAGCTCGAGGAAGCGGCGATCGTCGACGGTGCGGGGCCTTTCAAGATCTTCTTCCGCATCGCGCTGCCGCTGGCGCGAAGCCCTGCCATTGCGGCGACCGTCATCGTCTTTACGCTCAACTGGAACAACTTTCTCTGGCCGCTTCTCATCACTTTCGACGAGAACATGAAGACGCTGCCAGTGGGCATCGCTGCTTTCGCACCGGTCGTCGGCAGCCACACGCAGCTCGAGGGCTACGCCACCGCCATGGCTGCAGTGACGCTTCTGTGCATCCCCTCCGTGGTGCTGTTCCTGGCGCTGCAGCGCTATTTCATCGAAGGCATCACCACGAGTGGGCTCAAGGGGTGATATGCGCCGACGCCGGCAGTTCGTGGTGGAAGGCAAACCACCTCCTCATGCTGAGGTGCTCCATTCCGCCCCTTCGAGGCTCTTCGCTCGCACCCCGGGATGAGGGCGGAATGGAGCCTCGAAGCACGCCCGCGGTATTTCCAATCCTTCTGAGGAAGACATGACGCGAGCCGAGCTGTTCATCGATGGGGCATGGGTCCGCCCCTCATCCGGCAGAACCTTCACCACCATCGATCCGTCGACCGAAGAGGCGATCGGCGAGGTCGCGCGCGGCGATGCGGCGGATGTGGACCGAGCGGCGCGAGCTGCCGACAAAGCGCTGCGCGGACCGTGGGGCGCGATGACTCCGGCTGAACGCGGGCGGCTTCTCTTGAAGCTCGCCGATGCGATTTCCGCTGCGAAGGACGAGATCGCGCTGATGGAGACGATCGACGTCGGCAAGCCGCTGAAGGAATCGCGCGGCGACGTCGACGGCGTGGTTTCGACGCTCGTCTACAATGCCGGCGCCGCCGACAAGATGGAGGGTGCGACCATCCCGCTCGGCCCGTCTTTCGTCGACTTCACCATGATGGAACCAATCGGCGTCACCGCGCACATTGTGCCGTGGAACTTTCCGCTCGGCATGGCGATCCGTTCGCTGGCGCCGGCGCTTGCCGCCGGCTGCACGGCTGTGTTGAAGCCCGCCGAGCAATCGCCATTGACCGCGCTGAAGCTTGCCGAGATCGCGGCGGCGGTCGGCCTTCCGCCTGGCGTGCTCAACGTCGTCACCGGCTTCGGCGAGGAGGCCGGCGATGCGCTGGTCCGCCATCCGCTCGTGCGCTCGGTTACCTTCACCGGGTCGGTCGCGACCGGGCGGCGGGTGATGGCGTCAGCGGCAACCGGACCGAAGCCGGTGGTGCTGGAGCTTGGCGGCAAGAATCCCTTGCTCGTCTTCGCCGACGCCGATCTCGACCGGCTCGTGGAGGACGTCGCCGACGGCGCGTTCGGCAATTCCGGGCAGGTCTGCTCGGCGTGTTCGCGGATTCTCGCCGAAGAAACGATCGCCGACGCGCTGACCGAGCGGCTCGCCGCGCGCGCCGGGAAGATTTCCGTCGGCCCCGGCCGCGACGACCCGGACATCGGCCCGCTCGTCTCCGAAGAGCAGCACGCCAAGGTCACGGATCATGTCGAGGAGGCGAGGCGGGGAGGGGCGAAGCTCGCGGCCGGCGGCTCGCGTCCGCCGAAGCTGCAGCGCGGCTATTTTCTGGCGCCGACCGTCTTTGCCGACGTCGACCCGGAATTGCGCATCGCCAAGGAGGAGGTGTTCGGGCCGGTCCTGACCGTGACGCGCTTCTCAAAGGAAGAGGACGGCTTGGCGCTTGCGAACGGGCTCGGCTATGGCCTCGTCGCCGGCGTCTACACGCGCGACATCTCGCGCGCGCTGAGGCTGGCGCAGCGGATCGAGGCTGGGTCGGTCTGGATCAACGGCTGGTTCATCGGTGGTGTGCAGGCGCCGACTGGCGGTATCAAAGACTCAGGCGTCGGTCGCGAGCGCGGTCTCCCCGGCATCCGCAACTATCTCTCGACGAAGAATGTCGGCATCCGCCTCTAGGCCTAAGCGTCGAGGCGCGCCTCGGCGTGCGCGGCGAGGCCGAACTGCTGGCGCAGCTCCGGACGGAAGCGCTCCAGCCGATCGGAGGAGAACTGCCGGCGGAATTCGCGCGGGCTGACACCGAAATGCTCCTTGAAGGCGCGCGAAAGCACCGAAGGCGAGGAGAAGCCACAGGCCTGGGCGATCTCCTGGATCGGCATGTCGCCGTAGAAGAGGTGGTTGCGCGCGGCTTGCAGGCGGAGCTTCAGGTAGTAGCGCGAAGGCGCTTCACTCAGCGTGTCGCGCATTAGCCGCTCGAGCTGCCGAACTGAGATGCCGGCGCGCTGCGCCAGCGTGTCGGTCGAAAGGGGCGCTTCGAGGTTCGCCTCCATGTCCTGGACGATGGCGGCGAGACGATGGTTGACGAGGCCGAAGGCGTCGTCGGCGGAGACGCGCTGGCGTTCGCCGTCGTGGCGGATGCGCCCGCGCACGAGGCCATTGGCGACGACCTCCGCCAGCGAGCGGCCGTGCTTGTTGGCGATCAGATGCAGCATCATGTCGAGTGTGGCGACGCCGCCGGCGCAGGTGATGCGGTTGCGGTCGATGGTGAAGAGCGTGTCGCGTGCGTCGATGGTCGGGTAGGCCTCGCGGAACATCGGCATGGCTTCCCAATGGAGCGCCACTGAGTAGCCGTCGAGGAGCCCCGCCTCGGCGAGCGCGAACTGGCCGGTGTCGACAGCGCCGAGCAGTGCTCCGTGGCGCTCCAGCCTTCTCAGCCACGCAAGCAGACCCTTGTTCAGATGGTTGGTCGGATGGTTGCAGGCGAAGACCAGAAGGTTGGGCAGGAACGGCACATCGGCGATACCGAAATCGGGCGTCACGGTCATGCCGTTGCCGGCGCTGACAGGGCGGCCATCGAGCGAGATCAGATGCGTGGAGAACAAACGCTCGCCGGCATTCTGGTTGGCGACGCGGAGCGCCTCCGTCGCCAGGATGAACGCGTACATCGGAAATTCCGGCAGAAGCAGGAAGCCGAATTTCTCGGTCGACTCCGTGCCGGAGATATCGTCCGTCCAGGCTTCGGGAGCCTCGATATCCGCGTCGTGCGACCGTCTGGGGCTGGCGGGTTTCGTCAAGTTCATGACGCCTCTCGCTAAGTCGAAACGGTTCTTCTCATCCATACTAATGATGGGTGGAAGGGCACGTTGTAAAGAGGCAATTCTACCGACGCTGCTTAAACAGAAGCAAGTAAAATAACCAGCAAGGCCGCCGCGAGATACAATAGTCTCGCGGCCATGGAGATTGGCGTTATTTCGGCAGCATTAAGTTGTGGCCGGACGAAACAGTATTGGCTTTGGAGGCGGGCGATGACGAAAGCCGAGACATTCGACTACCACCAGATCGCGGCCAGCGTCCGCATCCCGCAGAATGCCTTCATCGATGGTGCGTTCGTGCCGGCGAAGTCCGGCGCCACCTTCGAGAATCTCAATCCCGCCACGGCGATGCCGCTCGGGCCAGTCGCTTCCTGCGACGCGGCCGATGTGGACGCCGCGGTCAAGTCCGCGAGGCGCGCCTTCAACGACGGCGCCTGGTCACGCGCAGCGCCCGAGCACCGCAAGGGCGTGCTTCTGAAGCTCGCAGAGCTCGTCCGCGCCAACGCCGACGAGCTCGCGACGCTCGAAAGCCTCGACAGCGGCAAGACCATCTCCGACTGCCTGAACGAGATCGGCAACGAGGTGCCGGCGTTCTTCCAGTGGTATGCCGAGCTGATCGACAAGTCGTTCGGCAAGGTGGCGCCGACCGACGAGAGCGCGCTTGCCGTCATCGTCAAGGAGCCGATCGGTGTCGCCGGCGTGGTGCTGCCGTGGAATTTCCCGCTCCTGATGGCGGCGTGGAAGGCGGCGCCAGCGCTCGCTTGCGGATGCTCGGTCGTGATCAAGCCGGCGGAGCAGACGCCGCTCACCGCGCTGCGCCTTGCCGAGCTGGCAATGGCAGCAGGCCTGCCTGCGGGCGTGCTCAACGTGGTGCCGGGCTTCGGAGAGACCGCCGGGCAGGCGATCGGCCGCCACTCCGACATCGACGTCGTGTCGTTCACCGGCTCGACCGAGGTCGGCGCGTACTTCCTGCGTTATTCGAGCGAGAGCAATCTGAAGCCGGTCGGTCTCGAGATGGGCGGCAAGAGCCCGTTCATCGTGCTCGAAGACGCCGTGATCGACGACGATCTCATCTCGAATGCCGTGTCCGCCGCCTGCTGGAACGGCGGACAGAACTGCTCGGCCAACATGCGGCAGCTCGTGCACGAGACGGTCAAGGACGAGTTCCTCGCCAAGGTCGTGGAGAAGGTTCGGGCGCTCAAGGTCGGCGATCCGCTCGATCAGGCGACCGAGATGGGCTCGATGATCACCGCGGAGCACCGGGAGCGCGTGCTCGGCTACGTGGAAAGCGGACGGCAGGAGGGCGCCAAGCTCGTCCTCGGCGGCTCGAAGCATCCCGATTTCTCCGGCTTCTACGTCGAGCCGACGGTCTTCGATGCCGTGACGCCGGAGATGCGGATTGCGCGCGAGGAGATCTTCGGACCGGTGCTCGGCGTGCTCACCTTCTCCGATCCGGAGGACGCGCTGAAGATCGCCGCGGATACCGAGTACGGCCTGCATGCGACGGTGTTCACCAAGGACATCGACCGTGCGCTGCATCTGGCCAAGCGGCTTCCCTGCGGCACGGTCTCGGTGAACAAATTCACCGAGGGCGACGTGAAGACGCCGTTCGGCGGCTACCGGCGCTCAGGCTCGCTGGCGCGTGACAACGGCACCGAGGCGATGGATCAGTACCTGCAGACGAAGACGATCTGGATCAACATCACCGCCTGAGCCGGATCGATCGTGCAGCATCGCGAGCATCGGCTGGTCTACGCCAACCGGCATTCCTATTGCGCCCATCCGCACGGCGTGCGCCTGCAATCGGGCGAGATCATCGTCGTCTTCAACCGTGCGCCGCGCTACGACGTCATCCTGCATCCGCCGCAGCACCCGGCGTACGAGAACGTGCTCGTCCGCTCCGCTGACGGCGGCGCGACGTGGTCGACGCCCTCCGTCGTGCCGGACTATGGCTGGCACGGCGTCGAATGCGCCGGATTGACCGTGCTCACGAGCGGCTGCGTGCTTCTCAACCAGTGGCGCTTCCGCTGGTATCCGCTGCCACTGGCGCGGAAGCTTGCGGCAAGCGAACCGATCGACTTCCCGGAGAAATGGGTGGGCGCACTCGCAGCGTCGCTCGAGCTCGATTCCGGCAAGGCACTGAAGCATGATCCGGAGCGCCTGGTGCCCTGGGCGCGCGGGCTCGGCGGCACGTTCGCCCACCTCTCCGATGACGGCGGCGCGACCTTCGAGCGGACGGTCGAGATCGACACGGCGCCCTTCTCCGGCGGCTACGGGACGCGCGGCGCCGTCGAACTGGACGACGGCATGCTCGTGCTGCCGCTTTCAGACGTTCCGGCCTACGAGCGCATCTTCGTCGTGCGCTCGCGCGACGGCGGCGCGACCTGGGAAAGCCCGGTCCTCGCCGCGGCAGAGGCCGGCGCGGAGTTCGAAGAGCCGGCGCCGCTCCTTCTTCCGTCGGGGCGCATCTTGCTGGCGCTTCGCGAGAACCGCGCGCGCACGATCTTCACTGTCTACTCCGACGACGGCGGCGCGACGTGGTCGAGCCCCGAGCCGACCGACATCGACGGCTATCCGGCACACCTCCTGCAGCTCGATGACGGCGCGATTCTTTGCACCTATGGCGACCGCAAGCCGCCTTTCGCGATCCGTGCCGTCGTTTCCGACAATGGTGGTGCTTCGTGGCGGTTGGACCGCGTGATGACGATCAGAGAAGGGCTTCCGAATAAGGACATCGGCTATCCGTTCACGCTGATCCTGCCGGGACGAAGCCTGCTGACGGTCTATTACGCCTCGGACGGGGAGGTGACCGGAATCCACGCGACCGAATGGCAGTCGGACTAATCGTCCGCGAAGCACCAGCGACGCTCAAGCCGGCCCGGTGCCTGCGATCAGAACGCCACTGCGTTGCCGCCCTTCAGCGCGAGGATTTGGCGCGCTTCGTCAGGCGTCGCGACCTGCTTCCCGAGACCTTCGATCATCTGTCTTGCCAGCTCGACCTGTTCGGCGCTTGAGCGCGCCAGCACGCCCCGACCGGCCCAAAGGCTGTCCTCCAGGCCGACACGGACATTCCCGCCCACCGCCGCGGACATCGCCGCTATGCGAAGCTGGCTCGCGCCCGCGCCCAGCACGGACCACCGATAGGAATCGCCGAACAGGCGATCGGCGGTGCGCTTCATGTGGGCGAAATCCTCCGGGTGCGTTCCGATGCCTCCGAGCAGACCGAACACCGACTGAACGAAGAGCGGCGGCTTCACCAGACCGCGGTCGGCAAAGTGCGCGAGGTTGTAGAGGTGGGCGATGTCGTAGCACTCGAACTCGAAGCGGGTCCCGTTATCGCTGCAGGTATCGAGGATATAATCGATATCCTTGAACGTGTTGCGGAACACGAGGTCCCGCGTCGCCTCGAGGTGCTCCTTCTCCCAGTCGAACTTGAAGCTTTTGTATTTCGCCACGAGGTGGAAGAGGCCGAAATTCATCGAGCCCATGTTGAGCGAGGCGAGTTCCGGCTTGAACGTCGCCGCCGGAAGGACGCGCTCTTCCACACGCATGTAGGGGCTGCCGCCGGTGGTGATGTTGATGACGGCTGATGTGCGCTGTCTGACTTGCGGAAGGAAGCGGCCAAACGCCTCCGGCGACTGGTCCGGCTTCCCGTTCTCCGGGTTTCGCGCATGGAGATGCAGGATGGCCGCGCCCGCCTCGGCGGCAGCGGCGGCTTCCTCGATGATCTCGTCCGGCGTGATCGGAAGGTGAGGGGACATCGTCGGTGTGTGGATGGCGCCGGTCACGGCGCAGCTGATGATCACCTTGTCTCGCAGGTCCATGCAGTCCTCCCTCAATCCCTGAACTCTCGCGACCGCCGGTTTCCAGAATAGGCTCATATCGCGCAAGGGCGGCCAGCCCTACGCCCTTCTACCAACGCGCATGGAGCAGCTTCCAGGGACGCGCCGTTCGCCCTCCGGTCCCTTTGGCCGCAGGGCTGTCCGGCGGCGGCTTTGCATCGGCGCTCTTCGGGGCTACTTCCAGGCCATGTCGGATAGAGCGCTCGATACCTATCGCAAGAAACGCGATTTCAGCCGTACCGGCGAGCCGGAGGGCGCGCCGGCCGGCGGGTCCGGCAATCTCTTCATGATCCACAAGCACGACGCGACGCGGCTCCATTATGATCTGCGCCTGCAGGTCGGCGATGTCTTGAAGAGCTGGGCCGTTCCGAAAGGGCCGTCGCTCGATCCGAAGGAAAAGCGGCTTGCGGTCGAGGTGGAGGACCATCCGCTCGAATACGGCGAGTTCGAAGGGGTCATCCCAGAGGGCCAGTACGGCGCCGGGGCGACGCTTGTCTGGGACACCGGCACCTGGGCGCCGATGGGCGATCTTCAATCGAGCCTGGAGAAGGGATCGCTCAAGTTCCGCCTTGCCGGCGAGAAGCTTCACGGCGGCTGGATGCTGACGCGGCTCAAGCGTCGGCCCGGCGAGACGAAGAACAACTGGCTCCTCATCAAAGAACATGACGACGCGGCCGATTCCGACGTCGACATCCTCGCGGCGCGGCCGGAGAGCGTGAAGTCCGGACGGAACGTGGAGGATCTGAAGGCCGGCCTCGATCCGGTATGGCAGTCGAAGCCGGCGGCGCGTCCGCGCAAGCCGCGCGACGTCGATCCGCCGAAACCTGCGAAGCCCGTTCAGCTCAAGCCCGGAGCGTTGAAGGGCGCGAAGGCGAAGCCGTTGCCGAAGAGCTTCAAGCCGCAGCTCGCGACGCAGGTCGACGAGCCGCCGAGCGGTAAGGACTGGCTGCACGAGATCAAGTTCGACGGCTACCGCACGATCGCCATCGTCGAGGGCGGCGAGGCACGGCTCATCACGCGAAGCGGCCTCGACTGGACGAAGCGCTATGGTGTGCTCGCCGACGCCTTCGCCGCGCTTCCCTGCAAGGACGCGGTGATCGACGGCGAGGTCGTCGTGCCGGACGAGCGCGGCGTCACGCATTTCGGTGCGCTGCAGGATGCGATCGCCAACGGCGAGACGTCGAAGATGGTGTTCTATGCCTTCGACCTGCCGCATCTGAACGGCTATGACCTTTCCGCCGTGCCGCTGACGCAGCGGAAAGCGACGCTCGGCAAGCTCTTGGCGCCCGTCGTCGGCCCGACCTCGGCGATACATCTCAGCGAGCATGTCGTCGGGCAGGGCGACCAGTTCTTCGACCAGGTGTCGCAGGCGGGGCTCGAAGGCGTCGTCTCGAAGCGCGCCGACAGTCCTTATTTCCAGGGGCGCTCGAAGTCCTGGCTCAAAGCCAAGGCGAAGCGGCTCGAAGCCTTCACCATCGTCGGCTACACGACCTCGCGACAGGCTGGCGGGCTCGCCGCGCTGCTCCTGGCGGAGGAGGGTGAGGATGGGCTCGTCTCCGTCGGCAAGGTCGGGACGGGCTACTCGGCGGCGGAAGCCAAGGCGCTCCTGAAGCGGCTCGAGGCGCTTTCACGGGAGGAGCCGACCGTCCACGTCGCGCCGCTGATCGCGCGCGGGGCGCATTGGGTCGAGCCCGTGCTGAAGGCGCGGGTGCTCTACGCGAACCGCACGCGCGACAAGCAGCTCCGCCACTCGGTCTATCGCGGGCTCCGCGAGCCGGAATTCGCGCCGGCGAAGAACGCCAAGCCGGCCAAGCGCTATGTCACCGACGCGCATCTCGCTTCGATCTGGGTCACCAATCCCGAGCGGCGCATGTTCTCCAAGACCGGGCCGACCAAGCTCGATCTCGCCGTCTACTACGCCAGGGTCGGCGACGCGATGCTGCCGCATATCCTGTCGCGGCCGGTCTCGCTGGTGCGCTGCCCGAGCGGCAAGCTGGAGGATTGCTTCTTCCAGCGTCACGCCTTCGCCGGCATGCCGGCGGAGGTGAAGACCTTCGTCTCAAAGCGCGAGAAGGACGAGGAGGAGCGCGAGTACCTGGTGGTCGACGATGCGGCCGGGTTCCTGGCGCTCGCGCAATTCGGGGTGATCGAATTCCATCCCTGGGGCTGCCGCGTCGACAAGCCGGAGCGGCCCGACCGCATGTTCTTCGACCTCGACCCGGGCGAGGGCGTCGAATGGCGCGACGTTAAGGCGGCGGCGGAGGCGATGCAGGCGGAGCTTTCGCGCATCGGGCTCACGAGCTTCGCCAAGACCTCCGGCAAAAAGGGCATTCACGTTGTCGTGCCCATCGAGCGGCGGGGGAGCTGGAAGGAGCTCCATACCGTCAGCGGGGAGATCGCGTCGGTAGTGGCCAAGCGCCACCCCGACACCTTCGTGACGACGATGGCAAAATCCGCCCGCAAGCGTCGGATTTTCCTCGATTTTCACCGCAATGCCCGCAGTGCGACCGCGGTCGGCGCCTATTCGCTCCGGGCCGCGCGCGGGCTCCCTGCCTCGACCCCCGTCGCCTGGGAGGACCTTGGCTCGATCGACGCGCCAGAGGATCTGAATTACGCTACGGTTCCGGGCTTTTTAAGCAATTCCGGCGATCCTTGGGCCGAGATGGACGCGCATGCCGCCGTGCTCACCAAGGATCTGGCCAAGGATCTGGCGGGCCGGCTCTAGGGCGAACAATCCCGGTATTCCCGCGTTCTTGTCGAGTTTGGAGGATTTTGTACGATGGCACCCAGGGCTAGCTGGAAGGGGTATTTGAAGCTCTCTTTGGTGAGCTGCCCGGTCCGGCTCTATACGGCGACGAGCACCAGCGAGCGCATCTCTTTCAACCTTCTCCACAAGGACACCCACAACCGCGTGGCGATGAAGCCGGTCGATCCGGAGCTCGGTCAGGTGGAGCGGAGCGATCTCGTCAAAGGCTATCAGTACGAGAAGAACCAGTACGTGATCCTCGAGGACGAGGACTTCGAGAAGGTGCGGATCGAATCGACCGAAACCATCGCCATCGAGGCTTTCGTCGATCAAGGCGCGATCGACGTGCTTTACGAGGAGGCGCCGTATTACCTGGCGCCCGACGGGCCGATCGCTGAGGAGACCTTCGTCGTCCTGCGCGAAGCGATGAAGAAGACCGGCAAGACCGCGATCGCGCGGATCGTGCTTTCCAACCGCGAGCGTGTCGTCTCCATCAATGTGCGCGAAAAGGGCATGCTGATGCAGACGCTTAGGCGTCCGCAGGAGGTCCGCCGCGCCGCCGACTACTTCGATGACATCCCGGAAAAGAACGGCGTCGACAAGGAGATGCTGCAGCTTGCCGAGAAACTGATCGAGCAGAAGACGAGCAAATTCGATCCCGCCGCTTACAAGGACCGTTACGAGGAAGGCCTGATGGAGATCATCCGGGCCAAGATCGCCGGCGAGCAGCCGGTGATGGCGGCGGCGCCCGAGCGCGGCAAGGTCATCAACCTGATGGATGCCCTGAAGAAGAGCCTGGCGGAGGAAAAGCCGCCGGCCGCGAGCAAGGGCCGCAAAGCCGGGGGCCAGAAGACGGCGACTCCGAAGAAGGCCGCCCCGCGGCGCAAGAGCGCCTGAGCGAGATCAAGGAAATTCGCGGCCGGTTTTGGAGTAGGATCGCGCTTGGGCTCGGATAGACTCGCGGCTCGATTCGGGCGAGCGGCGGGATTCGGCGGCAGGCGATGGCGATCGACGGCGCGGCATTTGTCATCCTGGGAGCGCTCGATGCGTTTCCCCGCCGGCTGGCCGCGCGCGAGATCAAGGCGCGTGGGGGCGAGCTTCGCCACGGCGTCTCACGGCGGACACGCTTCGCGGTTCTCGGCCATAAGCTGATCGACGGGGCGAGCGCCGCGAGCATCGAGGCCCGCATCGAGGAATCGCGGAAGGCGGGCGCGCGTCTTTTGAGCGAAAACGCGTTCCTGCGGCTCCTTAAGCTCACGGAGGAGCCGAAGGGGCAGCGCGAGCTGTCGACGCGGCAGATCGTCGAGCAATCCGGCCTCGACCGCAACACCTTCGAGCGCCTCAGGCTGTTCGACGCTTTCGAATCCGGCGATGAGCCTTTCGGCTTCCGCGATCTCGTCGCGGCGCGGCAATACGCGAAGCTCGCCGCCGACGGCGTCGGCTGGCCGGACCTCGTCCGTGCCGCGCGCTCGCGGCGTTCCGCCAACCCCCTGGGCGGCGTTGCCAATGTGCGGCTCGCGCGCGCCGGCAAGGCGGTCCTCATGCAAAGCGGCGAGACGTTGTCGGAGCTTTCCGGGCAGCTCGTCTTCTCTCTTCCCGCCGACGAGGGTGACCGCGGCGACCGTCTCTTCGAAGAGGCGCGCGAAGCGGAGGAAGCCGAAGACTGGGCGCGCGCGGCGGCGCTTTATCGGCGCTGCGTGGAGATCGAGCCGAAGGACGCCGACGTGGCCTTCAACTTGAGCCATGTGCTGCTGAAGCAGGGCGAGTGGCAGGAGGCCCGCCGCTTCCTGAACAAGGCGCTGCGCCTCGATCCGACCTACGCGGAAGCCTGGTACAACCTCGCGGCGATCGCGCGCGAGCACGGCGATCCGGAATCGGCGAAGCGGCATCTGCGGCAGGCCATCACCGCCGATCCGGGCTATCCCGATCCGCTCTACAATCTGGCGCTCTTGGAGTTCGACGCGGGCGACTATGAGAAGGCGTCGCGGCTCTGGGAGAGATACCGCGAGCTCGATCCGGACTCCTCCTGGGGCCAGAAGGCGAAATACGGGCTGCAGCTGATCGGGATGATAACGGGCCGGCCGGGTGCGCAGCGTGAGGTCTCGGTGGCCGACCGCCGCCATCTCGCCGGATGAACCTGCTCCGGGACGGGCCGGATGACGCGGCGGCTGTGATCGTGCTGGCGCACGGCGCGGGCGCGCCGATGGACAGCCGCTTCATGAACGACTTCGCGAAGGCGCTTGGAACGAGCGGGCTTCGCGTCATCCGCTTCGAGTTCGCCTATATGGCCGGCCGGCGTACAGGGGAGGGACGCAAGCCGCCGTCGCGCGCCGAGCGGGTCATGGGCGAATATCGCGATCTGGTCGAAAGCCTCGACGAGGGGCGCCCGCTCTTCATCGGCGGCAAGTCGATGGGCGGGCGCGTCGCCTCGATGGTCGCCGACGAGCTCTTCGCGGCCGGAAAGATCGCCGGGCTCGTCTGCCTCGGCTATCCGTTCCATCCGCCGGGCCAGGCAGCGAAGTTGCGCACGGCGCATCTCGAAGGCCTGAAGACGCCGGCGCTGATCTGCCAGGGCACACGCGATCCGTTCGGCACGCGCGAGGAGGTGGCGGGGTACGCGCTCTCGAAGGCAATCGGCATTTATTGGCTCGAGGACGGCGACCACGACTTCCGCCCGCGCAGGGAATCCGGGCGAACGGCGAAGCAGAATCTGAATGATGCGGCGGATGCTGTTGCCGAATGGGTGACTGCGGCGCTTCGCTAGCTCTTAAATCTGGGCAATCCGTCACCCAGCGCGCGCAGCGCGTTCAGAATGACGAGCACGTCGATCACTTCCTGGATCAGCGCGCCCTGGACCGGCGGGATATAGCCGAGCGCGGCGGCGATCATGCCGAGCGTGGAGAGCCCGATGCCGGCGCCGACGCTCTCCTGCGCGATCCGGCGCGAGCGCTGGGCGATCGCGACGGCGCGGGGAATGCGCGCGAGATCGTCGGCGAGGAGCACGACATCCGCCGCCTCCGTCGCGCCGGCCGCACCGCTTCCCATGGCAATGCCGATATCGGCTGCGGCGAGTGCCGGCGCATCGTTGACGCCGTCGCCGACCATGATCACGGTGCCGTTCGGCCGCTCGGCGACGACCGTGTCGACCTTGGCCTCCGGCGTGAGGTCGGCGTGGACCGCGTCGAAACCGAAGCTCTCAGCGACGCGCCGCGCGGCCGCGGCCTGATCGCCGGTCGCCAGCACCGCGCGCTTGACGCCGAGCCGCCGGAGCACGGCGATTGCCTCCTGCGCTTCCGGCCGGATGGCGTCGACGATCTCGAACACCGCCGCGACTCGCTTGTCGATCGCCACCGCGACGAGGCTGGCGCCGTCGTCGAGTGCGGCGCGGTCGAGGCTCGCTGGTGCTTCGGCGCGGCTGCGGACGAAAGCGACGCTGCCGATCGCGACCTCGCGAGCGTCGACCACGCCTTCGATGCCGGCGCCGCTTTCTTCGCGCACGGCGCTCGGCGTCGAGAGCGAGTAGCCGCGCCCATGCGCGACGCGCACGAGAAGCTCGGCGATGACGTGGTTCGATGCCTGGTCGAGTGAAGCGGCGATCCGAAGCGTTTCGTCGGCGTCGACGCCGTCGGCGGTGAAGCGCGGGGCGAGTGTGGTGCTGCCGCTCGTCAGCGTCCCGGTCTTGTCGAGGATCAGCACGCGGGCCCGCGCCAGGTTCTCGAGCGCGCCGCCGCCCTTCACCAGGATGCCGTTCTTGGCGGCGCGCGAGAGCCCGGCGATCAGCGCGACGGGAACGGCGAGGATAAGCGGGCAGGGGGTGGCGATGACGAGCACGGCAAGCAGCCGGCGCTCATCGCCGCTCGCCAACCACGCCGCGCCGGAAAGCGCCAGCGTCAGCGCGAGAAAGCCGAGGGCGTAACGGTCAGCGAGGCGGCTCATCGGCGCCTTCACGCGCTGCGCCGCCTCAACGAGGCGGAGGATGTTGGCGTAGGTGCTCTCCGCTGCCGGCTTCGTCGCCTGGAGATCGAAAGGCGGCCCCTTGCTGGTCGAGCCGCTCATCGCTGTCTCGCCGGCGACGCGCCTGACCGGCAGTGCCTCGCCGGTCAGCGCCGACTGGTCGAGGATGGCATCGCCCTCCACAAGACCGTCGACCGGCAGCGCATCGCCTTGCCGTATCAAGAGCCGGTCGCCCGGCATGATCGCCTCGATCGGCACTTCCTCCAGACCGTCGGCGCCATGGCGGTGCGCGGTGCGGGGAACGCGGGAGAGGAGGGCGGTCATCTCGCGGCGCGCGCGGCGGCCGGCATACCCTTCGAGGAACTGTCCGCCGGAATACATCAGCGCCACGACGACGCCGGCGAGCGGTTCGTTGAAGGCGAGCGCTGAGGCCATTGCGAGGGCGGCGATCAGATCGAGCCCGAACTCGCCGCGTCGAACCGCCGTTGCGGTCTCAAGGGCGAGCGCGGCAAGCGCGGCAATGATGCCAGCGCGCCAGACCCAAGCGCCTGCCGCGGGCCTGCCGAGCATCTCGACGAGGAACCCACCGGCGAGCGCGCCCGCCGTGAAGACGAAGAGCGCGTTCGTCAGTAGGTCTTTGAGGCGTGCCCGCATCGCGATCGCGAGCCTGGGCTAGTTCTCGTAGGGATCGAGCGACTGGAGATAGGCGAGGAGGTCGGCGATCTGGATGTCGGAGAGGAAGCGCAGCGACAGCATCTCCGCCGCCGGCACGCCGTTCAGGATCTTGTGCATCGCTTGCTCAGGGCGGTTTCGCGCAACCCAGCCGAGCGAAGAGCGGTCGCCCTTTTCGCCCTTCAGATAACGGCGCCCGTCGAGCTGGTGGCAGGAGATGCAGGCGCCCTCGAAGACGTCGCGGCCGAACTCCGGATTGCCGATGGCGACGCCGGTCTCGCTCATATAGTCGCTGCGATTGTACAACCCCTGGCTCACGAAGATCGCGAGGATATCCATGGCGACATCCGAGATGCGATCGGCCGGGAACGGATGCGCCGGATCGCGGAGCTTCGCCTTCACGGCTTCCGGGTCGGCGCCTGCGAGCTGATGCAGCCCCGGAAACCGGCGGCCGTCGATCTTGGCGCCCGTATAGTCCCAGCCGTGGCAGGTGACGCAGCGCCACGAGTCGCGACGCGAAACCGAGAGCACGCCTTTAAGCGCGGGGTTGCGATCCTCGGGCGGCAGCTCGTCGAGGATCGTCCAGAAGTCGTCGTAGAGTTTGCCGCCGAGCGACAGCAGGAAGACCGGTCCAAGCTCCGTGTCGTCGGAGGCTGTCTCCTGCGCGGCCGCCGGGAGCGCGCTGCCAAACGCCAAGCTCATCGCCAGAAAGATGACGCCAAAAGTCTTGAATTTCCCGGACATTGGGCCTCGCGCAGCGCGTACGGCAGCAAGCCGCAAGGGCGGCAGGCTGGCGTTGACTTGTGTCAAAATCGTTAGCGGGTGCGAGCCTCAGTCGATGACGACGCCCGCGTCGTTCATCTCCTTGAGCGCCGCCTTCCCGCCTTCCGGGGTCACCGGTTTCGTGGCGCCGGTGATCAAATGCGTCTTCAAGCCGGCGCCGACGGCGTCGAGCGCGGTGGCGCGAACGCACACATCCTCCGCAAGCCCGCCGACGAAGACGCGCTTGACGCCGCGCCCGCGAAGCGCCTCGGCAAGCCCGGTCGAGTCGAAAGCGGAATACTGGTCGCGGTCGGTGCGGTCGCCCTTGGTCACGACCTCCGCTTCGGGCGGCAGGATGAGGTCGGGATGGAACGCGGCGCCGTCGGTGCCCTGGACGCAGTGGACCGGCCATTGTCCGCCCTGGGGCTTGAAGCTCAGATGATCCTTCGGGTGCCAGTCGCGCGACGCGTAGATCGGCACGCCGAGGCGGCGGGCGCGATCGATCCAGCGGTTCAGCACCGGGACGACGGCGTCGCCGTTCTCGATGGGAAGCGATCCGCCGGGGCAGAAATCGTTTTGCACGTCGACGATGATCAAGGCATCGCCCGTCTGCAGCGCATCCTCCGGTCCGCTGATTCCGCCTTCCGGCTGCACGAGCGACGCCGGATCGCTCGCCGGAAAGCTCTCGTCGAGCGCCTCGTCGAGGAGCTCTTCCTTGTGCTCGGGCTTCGGCCCAGGCTCCTTCGCGCTCATCGCTGGCCCCTTGGTATCATCAGAGACGAAGGTAATGCGGTCCGGCGGAGGATCAACCGGGACCGCTCAGGCGGGGCGCGTCTTTCTGCCCTTCTGCGCGGCCGGCTTGCGCTCGGCCTTGCGGCGGCGTCGCCCACCGCGAAGCAGCTGTTTCATCTGCGCCTTCGTCTCGCTCTTCAGATTGGCGAGCCCGGCGCGGAGGCGCGCGGAGAGTCCCCATGCGCTGGAGCTCAAGATCAGCGTGCCGTAGGGCTCGCGATCCGGCCACAGCAGCGTCATCATCGGATTGCCCTCCTCGCAGACCGGATCGACGCGTGCGACGGTTGGGTCGGCGAGCCAGCGGCGGGTCTCGTCGCACATGAGCTGCTTGCCGGGCGAGAACGCCGCGAACTCCTCGTCGAACGCGACCTTCCAGGGGATCGACGTTCTGCCGTGGTCGAAGCGGATCAGCGCCGCGATTGGACGGTCGCCGAGGCGCATCACGTCGATCGCGGCAAGCCCCTTCTGCGCCAGGTTGCCCGCGGCAACGCGCGCGAACTCGTGCAGACTGCCGCGGCCGATCAGCGCCGTCCCGCGCCTTCCTTTCCAGCCCGAGCCCTCCAGCGCGGCAAACATGCCGAAGGCCGCCTCGATCTCGCCGGGCGAGCGCGCCGTCATGAAGCTGACGGCTCCGGTATTACACAGCCGCCTAAGCTGGCGGTCGAGCTCGCGTCGCCGCTTGGCGCTCACCATCTTGTCGAACGCGGCGAGGCCGCCAGGGGCGTCGGCGTGGAGGATCGGGCGCATCTGGCGCTCGGAGACGGTCGAGAAGCCGCCGTGCTTGGCGGCTGCACGGAGTGCGCTCGTCGCTTCGCCGTTCAGCGGCAGGGAAGGGATCGAGAAGAGCTTGCGGCCGCTCGTGCGCATATGCGCAATCACGCTGTCGGCGACCTGCGCCGCCGTGTTCTTGTCGATCAGCGGCGTGCCGAGCGGCGCATAAGGGTGCGTCCACACGCTGAACCTGCGTCCGCCGAGGACCTCGCCGCCGCCGATGACGACCGGTGCGAAGAAATGCAGGTCATCGCGGTCGGAAAACACGGCGAGACGGACGCGCTTGCCGCCGAGCGCCTGGATTGCCGGCC
>Ga0315553_10001582_pt1 | contig 18760 bp, 13 predicted proteins | sample SalMarSW160140MG_FD_203099 | JGI IMG/M metagenome (GOLD analysis project Ga0315553, IMG submission 203099) | Salt marsh sediment microbial communities from the Plum Island Ecosystem LTER, Massachusetts, United States - Salt Marsh Sediment SW1601-40 ... | reverse complement strand
CGGCTGGCTGCGCTGCATGATGCCGGAATTCAAGGCAAATGGGGCGTCACGGGGCAGGTGCCGCCCTCCGGCGACGTCGTGCAGCGCATTGCCGCCTGGCTCGACTCGCTCGTGGGAGCCCCGATCCAGATCGCTCACACGCCCCACGCGCGGTGAAGCCCGAACCAGCCCTTTCCGGGACCCGCGGCGGATGCGCCTGCGGATGGACTCCTGTAGCGGGATTCAGAAAGTTCGGCAAGAGTCGCCATCATCCTCCTCCAAGCCCCTCTAAACGCGACAACCACCCGGCGAAGTGGGGACAGCGAGCACGGATCGTTTCCAAGCCGATCCGTTCGGCGACCTGTGGGCCTACCACCGCCTTGGCGTCTTCGTAGTCGGGAAACTGGTCCATGATACGCTTGCTGGGCGCGGTGTCTTGCCCGTCGTCGATTAGTTCGGGCGTAGGCTGCGAGCCGGCGGTGGCCAGAAGAGCCGTAATCTGCCGGTCATGCTGCTCATAGAAGAAGCTGAATTGCGACGGATCGCTGAACAGATACGCTTCAAACTCGTGCAGTTGGATATACGGCACGAACCGACGATCATCGATGTCCGCTGCGAAGTACTGCTCCAGGCGCTCGACGCGCTTCACCGGCAGATGTCGCAGTTTTTCAGCTTCGGACAGTCCTGGAAACTCGGGGGAAATCGCGTACAGATCGATCATCGTGGTGAAGAAGACATCGTCGCCTTTCTCCTGCGAGAGAAACCGCACGATGTCGTTCTTCATGGGCAAGTACTTGCGTCCGCCGCCCCGGTGAATCTCTCCCTTTCGCCGGGCGTGGGCGATGAGCACCGGGTGATGCAAGTAGACGCCGTGGTTCGCAAGGTGGGGCACCAGAAGCGTGTCGGCGAACGTCTGCTCGGTTTGTCCCTCGGCAAACAAATAGAGACGCGCCATCAATGCGGCCCCCCGCCGATCACGTTCTTCTCCCAGACTTCTCCCAGGCTGTACTGTTCGAGCCATCCCTTCAGGTAGTCGGCATCGGGGCGCGTGAATCTCGATTCGCTGCCCTCTCGATTCACCACGACGACGTCTTCCGGATCGAAGTTGTCGACGAAGGGGCTCGACTGGGTGCTAATGAGAACTTGTGTCCGGTGGGATGCCTTCTTAAAGAGCGAGGCGATCATGTTGAGAGCGTACGGATGCAGCCCCAGCTCGGGCTCGTCCACGATCATGAGATCGGGCAACTCTTCTTCCGGCTGCATCAGCAGCGTCACGAGACACATCGCCCGCAACGTGCCGTCGGAAAGCTGGTGCGGGCCAAACACTTGCTCCCATTCGCCCGTGCCCGTGCCCAATTCACCTCCTGCGCCGTTCGACAGCCAGTCGAGGTTTACGTCGTTTCGATTGGGTCCCGACGGCTCCAAAACGAAATCGCGAAAGAACGGGGCGATGAGACGTATGGTGGCGATGATGCGCTGATAGGCGGCACCGCCGTTCCGGTCGCGCAACCGCAGCAACAGTGCGGCCAGATTGCCCGCGTCGGGCATCAGCCATCGATTGTCGCCGATGTAGCAATGTTGCCGAACTCGTGCCGTAGGAGACGTATCGTGAAAGTGATAGACGCGGCAATGATTCAAGAAATGACAAAACACCTCCGCCATGCCCAGCTCCCCTTCCTGTGCCAGCTCGGGGACGCGTGTCTCCTGATGTCCTGATCCGATCTCCGGATGTTCTGATTGGATGTGGATGGGAGCCAGCCACGGAGCCGGGTAAGCGTGTTCTCGGGAGTCGAGCAACTCCTCGGCGAACGCAAGGGTATCCCCCGCCACGTGAATTAGTCGCTGGTAATAGGTGTTGACGCCCTGCTCGGTCTCGAACTCCAGAGTCGCCTCCATCTGCGGCGTCGTCTTAGGCCCGAAATGCAGAATCGAGTGGGCCCGGCCCGCTCCGGCGATGTACTGTTGAAGCCGCCCTGCCATCATCTCGTTGAGCATCTTGAAGAACGAGACCAGATTGCTCTTTCCCGCGCCGTTTGCCCCGATCAGGACATTGAGGGGACGCAACTCCAATTCCATCGCCCTGATGGACTTGAAGCCATTGAGAACCACTCGCCGAAGCATCGCCATCGATCAGACTCCCGCACGCTCCTCATTTTCACTATCAACCGCCGCCACCATCAGCATATCATCGGCAGGCGAAACGACCTATCGTAGATACACGCTCGCTCGTCATTGCAAGCCGGCATGTCAGGAAAGCGGCAATCGCACCCGTCGCGCGGCGCCCACCGGCGACTCGAACACGACGTCGTCGCCCAATTGCTCGCGTCGCACGTAGCCCATTGCGAGGGGTGCTCCCAGTCGCGGCGAGTAGACCGACGACGTCACCGTCGCCGCCGTCTTCTCGCCGACCCGCAGCTCGGTCCCCGGCCGAGGAACTTCGCTCCCCTCGAAGCGTAGGCCCACGAGAAGCCGGTTGACATGGCCCAGGGCGTCGATTCGCGCCACCGTCTCTTGCCCCAGGTAGCACCCCTTGGTGAAGCTGATGGCCCTCGCATCGCGGCCGACTTCCTGCGGAAAGTTCTTATCGGTGATGTCGCGGCCGAAGGCGGGCGAGCCGGCCTCGATGCGGGCAATCTCGACCGCCTCGTCCCCGCACTCCACGGCGCCCGCCGATACGAGCGCCTTGCGTACCGCGTTGGTCGATTCCGCGGGAACGCTGAGGAAGAAACCCACCGGTCCGACCCAATCGACCCGCCGCACGAAGACAGTCGCGCCGCCCACGACCGCCTCGCAGTGCGCCAATAGCGATCCCGGCACGCTGCCTCCCGTCAGACCGGACAGAAAACCCTCGGCGCGAGGGCCGGCCAGCAGAAGCTCGCTCCACTCGTCGGTGCGATCGTGAAGCTGCACGTCCTCGCGGATGATGTAGCGGTCGAGGTGGGCCAGCAGCGCCTCGGATTGGCCCGGCACCGTGTCGAGCACCACCGAGTGCGGCGCGCAAAGGAGATTAACGTACGCCAGAATGCGTCCCTGCACGTTCGTGAAAAACGCCTCGCAACCTTCGCCCGGCGTGAGGCGTTTCACGTCGCTGGTGCACAGATTGTGCAGCAGCGCGGCTCGATCGCTGCCGCGGACTTCGATTTGCGTCCGGCCGGCAAGAGGAGCGACCGCCACTTCGCCAGTCAGCGCCGCGTGCTGCGCTCGAACGTCGTCGGGTACTTCGCAAGGCATGGCGTCACAGCTGGCAGGTAACACCCATAACGGTTGAGGACTGGCTCACTTTGCGAAGCGGCAGTCCGTTGTCCGTGGTCAGTGGTCAGTTGTTAGTTGCCGGCATCGCCCCGAGCCAGTGTTCCACTGTGTCCGGCTCTTGACTCTTGACTCTCTCTGCCGGCTGACAACTGAATACTGAACACTGAAAACTCGCGCCCGGCGTCATTCCTCTTCCGCCGTTGGCACGGCGTGCTGCGCGTTGGCCAGAAGAATGCACGAGTCATACTGACGGGAAAGGCGCACAATCTCCTCGGGCTCGGAAATATGCGCGAGCCCCATCTCCTCGACCACGTCGCCGTCGAGCTGGCTAAGCAGATAAACGCGCACCCGCGCCCGGGCCTGCGCCACCAGCGTCGCCGACAACGACTCGGCCGACCCGTTAACGTGGTGCGAGGGGACCGCACCCTCGGGAGTCGCATGGGCCGTGATGCTTCGCAGGGCCGGTCCGGGGGAATCGGCAATCTGGGTACACAGCACAATGGCCCCGTCGTCTTTCACGGCGCGCGAGGCGGCAAACAGCGCGCGGCTGAAGTTCTCCCACGTCTGTTCCCGCGGCCCCCCTTCGACGGCCGCCACCACGAGGCTCGCGCGATGGGGAACGCGGTAGTGCCACACTTTCTCGCTAAGCTCGCGTCCGCGCCTGGCAACGCTCTGCACCTCGCCAGCCAGCACGTGCAGCACCGAGTCATCCGGCCCCGGCACGACTTGCACGGTGAACTGCACGCCGAGAAGCCAGGCCACCTCGTCGGCCTCGGCACGGCGGCGGCGACGTTTTTTGGGACGCATCAGCGACGCCGTCTTGGAGAAGCGTTGTTGCGTGGCCGAGTCGGAGAACGTGGGAAACAGACCCCCGTGCATGCCGACGTAGTCGAGGGCTTCCTCGGGCCGCACGGCGCCGATCGGAACCACGACGTCGGCATCGTGGATGTCGCGGTTCATATAAATCGGCCGTGCCGAGCGGGAAATCGCCAGGTACGCCAGTGCCTCGCGACATGTCGGATCGTGCCGCACGATGTGCATCGCGCTGCGCACAGACTCCGGAAGCGATTCGGTGGCACTGGCGCACGGGGACGTTTCCTCGTCGCTCAGCACCAACGTGATGTTCTGCGGATTCGTGCCTCCCACGATCAGCGTATTCACGATGGCCGCGACAATTCGGCCCGCTTGCGGCACGCCGCGTGCCAGCGCCAGCACGACGCGATCGCCGGGCACCACCATCTGCACCAGCGGCAGAAAGTCGAGCGGAGCAGCGAGCGCCTCGACAACGGCGGCAGCCGTGTCGGCCAGCGGCATGGCGCGCAGCCGCGTGCAATCGGCCACCACGCGCTCGCGGGGCAGATCGATCCGGCAGTGTGCGTTGTTTCCGTAGGTAAGGTCGTGCAGCATGGTGCCGCCACTTGGGCAAGCAGGAATTGATCTTGCATCGCACGCCGCCTAGCGCCAACTCGCGGCCGCGCGAACCGAAATCTCCTGCGCAATAATAGGCGTGCCCGGTTGAAAGGGTCAAGCAGCCTCGCGCGTTCGCATGCGGCGTGAACGGCGAAACGCGCGTGGCGCTCGGACACTGTGTGGGTCGATCGAACCGGCGATTCGGCGCTCAGCTTTACGCCGGACGGCGGTTTCTCAATAATGCGCCGGTGGGCTGATACCGGTGCGGGGGCGGAAGTGGATTCGATGCCCCCCTTGCACACTACCGGCTTCAGGGGCCATCGCGATTGGTCGCTCGCACAGGGAAGGCCGCGCAACAGGGATCCGCACAAGGAAGACATACGATGCGCTTATCCAGACGCCATTCCGCGAAGGGGACAGGCACTTTTTGCGCCGCGGAAGCATATCGCAGAACGTGGATCGCATTGGCATGTACCGCGGCCGTGGCCGGCGCGGCATGCTTCGGATGCGGTAGCAAAGGGACTCCGCCCAACGGAGGTGCGAGCAAACCATCGACGGGCACACCCGCCGAGTTATCGGCCGACCAGCTTGTGCATCGGATGCGCGACGCCTATCGCAACGCGGCCACCTACCGCGACGACGGCCGCTTCGTCGTTCGATCGCGCGACGCCAGCGCCGAGATACTTGAGGAGGCGCCCTTGGCCGTCAAGCTGCACCGTCCCAACCGTTTTGTCGCGCGGCTCTATCAGGTGACCCTTGCCAGCGACGGCGACACGTTCCGGGGCAAAGTCACCGATGCGGAAACCGGCAACGTCGATGGGCAGGTGCTGAGCCGCCCCGCTCCGGAGACGCTCACGATGGACGACGTGTACTCGGACCGCCTGGTGCACGAGTTGGTCGCCGGCGGACTGGGCAGCTTTCCCGTGCAGCTCGAATTGCTGCTGTCCGACGAACCGCTGGTGCCATTCTTCGCCGACGGAGCCAAGCGGCGGCTCTTGGAAGACCGCACCATCGACGATCGGCCCTGCGCCCGTGTTGCGGTCGATACCGGCCAAGGCGAGTGGATTTTTTGGATCGACCGCGAGAGCTACGTGCTGCGGCGCTTCGATTACCCCACCTACTCGCCCGAAGTCGAATTCTCCGCGGAGTTTCGTCAGGCAGAGCTAGGCGGCCGGCTCGACGGCGACTTCACCTTCGAGGTTCCCGACGACGCCACGATCGTGCAGCAGTTCGTCCCGCCGCCGCCGCCGCTTGCGTCCGACTTGATTGGCGAGCAAGTTTCCGATTTCCGCTTCACCGACCTGCAAGGGGACGAGGTGTCGGACAAGACGCTCTCCGGTCGCATCGCCGTGCTCGTTTGGTTCATGCGCACCCCCGGGTCGCTGGAAGCCCTGAAGCAAGTGAGCCAGGTGCGAGCCCGGTACAAGGACGACGACCGGCTCTCGTTCTGGGCCGTTTTCATCGAGGATTCGTCGGTCAGCCACGACGAGCTGCGGACGTTTCTGCGCAACGGGGGCGTGGATTTGCCCGTCGTGCGCGACACGCAGCTCATGGGTCGCGACCGATTTCGCGTTCCCGGCGCGCCAACGGTGATGGTGCTCGATTTGGACGGAATCATGCAATACGCCCAAACGCAACTCGATCCCCCACCAGTCGAAGCGCTCTCGGCAGTGCTCGAACAAATGCTTCGCGGCGACAACGTGGCGCGACGAATCCTGGATGCCTACCGGCAGGCCCAGGAGCAATACGCGCGGAACTTGCAAGCGGCCATCGAAGGGCGTGTATCGAGCATCGAGGAGCTGCCCCTCACCGAAATTGCCGACCGCAGCGACCCCAAGCTGTTGCAACTCACGTCCCTGTGGACGTGTACCGATCTGGCATCTCCCGGCAACGTGACGGTGATCGCGTCGGCCCCGCCCGCCGGCGGCGATGCCCAAGACGACCCAGGCGCGAACGGGGCGACGCCGAATGACGACCGCATCCTGGTTTTCGACGGATGGCGCACGGTGGTGGAATTGGCCGCCGACGGCACCGTCGCCGCGCGACACGAGCTCGACCTGCCCCAGGACGCAGCGGTCAGCTATCTGCGCAGTTCTGCCGACCGCGAGGGAAAGCGCTTTTACGCCGCGTGGGAGCTTCGCGGCCGCCAAGCGTATCTGTTCAACGACCAGTGGGAGCGCGTCGTCAGCTATCCGCCGCTCGACGAAAAGCATGAGGGTATCGACGACGTGCTCGTGGCCGACCTCGATCGCGACGAAAGCGGCGAGCCCGAGCTGTACGTCGGTTTCTGGGGTCAGTTGGGAGTGCACGGTGTGTCGCTCGATGGCACGCAGCGGTGGCGGAACCGCGCATCGCCGACGGCACTTTCGCTGACTCTATCGGCCGAAGACCCCATCGAGTGGCCCAAGCTGCTGGTGACCGGCGACCAGGGCGATATCGTCCGCATCGACCACTTTGGTGGCGATGACCGCCGCATGGCGGTCAGCGACCGGGCGATTCACTACCTGCACACCGCGCGGTTCGGCCAGCCGAAGTCCGCCGCGTACCTGGGCATCTCGATCACGGACGAAGGGCGTCTCCTGGCCGTGGCGCTGAACGCGGATTTCGAGGAAGAGTGGAGCTACCCACTCCCCCGTGGCGCCTTCTCGAACCAGATTCAGTACGTGACCTCGGGGAGTTTACTGGCGGGCGCATCGGGCGAGTGGGTGTTGGCGGGCCCGGACGGCTCGCTGCACGTGATCGCCGAGAATGGGGAGTTCTCGGACTACTGGAACTACGGCCGGTTACTCAAGGGAATCGGCGTGGCTCGGATCGGCGGCAAGCCGGCGCTGATCGTCGCCGCGGACGACGAAGTGACCGCTTGGCGAGTGAAATTGCTGGAAAAGGTAGGACGGTAGCGCTCGGCAGCGCGTCGAAGCGAACCGGACGCGCTCCGCTGCGCGTCGCGTCTAACCAAGGGAATGCGTGGGAAGGAATCGCGATGCCTGTGAACGCCGACCGAATGCTCAAGTGGTGCCGCGTGCTGTTGGGGGCCGACGAACGTCCGTACGACACGCTGGAAGAATATCTGCGCGCCGTGCCGCGGCTCGACCAGTTGTCCGACCTTCCCCCCGGCACGCCGGTGCTCGTGCGGGGCGATGTCGACGCCAAACCGGGCAAGGCGATTGGCGATGGCGACGTACGCCTCCGCTCGATGGTCGAAACGCTCCGCTTCGGCATCGACCGCGGCTGGAAGCAGGTGGTGTTCGGCCATATCGGTCGCGACCCCCAAGGTTCGCTCACCAAAGTGGCGGTGCGCTTGGGCGAGCTGCTCGGGCGCGATGTGCCGCTCGTGGCCGGCTGGCTCGATGAGGCCACCTCCAAGATCACCGACACAGCCTCGCAGGCAATCGCCAGCGCGGCGCCGGGCAGCGTGCTCGTGCTGGAAAACACCCGCGCTTACGCGATCGAGCGCGTGCTGTGGAAAGCCAAGGCCGACGAACTACCCGGTCTGGCCGACTCGTTGGCCACTCTCGCCAACAGCTTTGCCGAGCGCGTGGCGCGGGTCTACGTGAACGAGGCCCTCTCGGCCGGCAGCCTCGATGCCTCCAGCACGATCGTTCCCGCCGCCATGGACCGCGTCGCACTGGGTCGCTATGTGGCGAGTGAATTCGACGGCCCCATGCTCCGCTGCCAGCGCGCCGAGCTGGTGGTCTTCAGTGGGCTGAAGGCCGACAAGCTCGACGACCTGGAAGCCATGATATCGCGTGGCACCGTGCGCTCGGTGATCAGCGCCGGCTCGTTGGCCATGGCGCTGAAGAAGGCCGATGCGCAGCTTGCCGGCCGCGATTTCGGCCTGGGACTGGCCGAGGATCCCGCCCAGTCGGACAAGCCGTTTTACATTCCGCCGGCCCGCATCGAGCAGGCACGGCGGATGCTGGAGTCGGGCCGTGAGCAGGGGGTCGAATTCGTGTTGCCCGTCGATTTCATCCTGGCCGACGGGCAGTGCAGCGAATCCATTGGACCCGGGCAGCAACAGTTCGACGTCGGCCCCCAGACGAGCCAGCACTTCGAGGAGTTCGTGGGGCGGTTCCTTTCTCGGCAACAGTCGCGCCCGAAAAACGAACGAGGCGCCGCGTTCTACAACGGCGTGTTCGGCATGTTCGAGGACGCACAGTTCGAGGAAGGAACGCGACGATTCATCCCTCAGCTTAAACGTCTGACCGACGCCGGCATCGAGGTCTACGTCGGTGGCGGGGAAGGAGGCGCTGCCCTGGAGAAGTACGGCCAGACCAACTGGGTGACCCACTGCTTCACTGCGGGAGGGACCGTGCTCAACGCGCTGGGGAGCGAGCCGATTCCCTATCTGGTATCGCTGGCAATGGCGGCTGAACGCCGCTAATCGCTTGTAAGTCGTTGCGCCGCATGTGGCGCCGAGTGAGCGGAAAGTCGCTCCGCGGAAAGTCGCACTGCGGCCCGCAATCCTGCTCGCATCTATTACGCATTGGTGTGGCACCGCGCCCGCGCGCAGTCGGCGGCCAGGTCTTCGAGTGCTTTGCGAATCTCGGCCTCCTGAGGGTCGATGCGGCACGCGCGTTCCAGCGCCGACGACGTGTCCGTGAGCATCGGAAAACCGTAGCTTCCCGCCGCGCCCTTGAGCTGATGCGCCAGCCGCCGCAGCGACTCCCAGTCCGATCGACTCGCGAGCTCATCGGCGGCCGCTACTCGCTGCGGCAACTCGTCGACGAACATCGCAATCAACTCGGCCATGTCCGGATCGTCGGCAAGTGTCGAATAGAACGGCTCGCGCCGGTCGGCGTGGGGGTGCGTAGCGTTCACGATTTTATTCCTCCCCCGATTCGTGCGCGCTGGCGATCTTTCCCTGGTTGTGTGCGCCACCAGCCACCGCCGACGTGCCGCATGGCAACATATTGTCGTGAGGCGCGCTGCGAAGGCGCGATGCCGTGAGCCGCCAAGCGGCAGCGGTGTGCGTGACGCCTGGCGCAAGTCTAGCTTTCGCGCTGGGTGAGCACCGTTGGATGCGATTACCGGGGTAGGGAAGACCCGTACTGCGTCTTGCCCATGCGGCATTGTCGCCTGCCCGATACGCACCGATTCGCGGCCATGTGAGGCGGCATAACGTTTGTTGAAGGTTTGAGTTGCGACCGGCCAGACTATACGCCACTGCGGCATTAAGCCGTTACGATCGTCACACGCGAACCAAGGCGACTCGTCTAATTCGGCAAAACGGGAAAAAAGCGAAGGAACACCGGATTGGCTAAGGAGGGAAGAATACGGCGACGATACCCACCGATGAATACAGCAGTGATTTTGCTGATCGCTTCGCCAAGCATCCGCATGCTGGCCGTTGGTGCCGCAATGCACCGAGGCTCGGGTGTCTGGCGAAGGGAGCCATTGAATTACTCAGTCCGTCGCGTTCTTCCGTTCAAGGAGCCCTCGTAATGAAGTCCCGAGTCGTCCTTCCTGCCCTGTTGGCGGCCGGCCTGGTGTGGTTTGCCGCTACGTCGCAGGCCAACGCTTTCGAGCTGTTGAGCCGCGCGTATTTCGGTGGTGGTGGCTGCGGTTGTTCCGCCCCCGCCCCTTCGTGCTGTGCGCCTGCCAAGTGCTGCAAGCCGAAATGCCATCGTGAGCGCTGCTGCAAGCCCAAGTGCCCCAAGGTCAAGTGCTGCAAAGAGCGCTGCCACAAAGACCGCTGCTGCAAGCCGAAGTGCGAGCCCAAGTGCTGCGCCCCGGTTTCCTGCGAGCCCAAGTGCTGCGCCAAGCCGAAGTGCTGCAAGCCCAAGTGCCACAAGGTAAAGTGCTGCAAAGAGCGCTGCCACAAGGTGAAGTGCTGCAAGCCCAAGTGCCCCAAGGTGAAGTGCTGCAAGCAGCGCTGCCCCAAGCCGAAGTGCTGCAAGGTGAAGTGCTGCGCCCCGGCGCCCACGTGCTGCGGCTAACAGCCTGCCCGACCGAGAATCAATGAGCCGGGCCGAACCTCGACGCTCGGCGTGCCAAGGAGGCTCTCAGTACCGATCCTCGCTCGGCACGCGGTTTCGTGGCGGCCCGGAGCCAAGCCACGGTTTTGTTCGCTGAAAAGCCCTCGGGAATTCCCGAGGGCTTTTTTCATGCGCGGCGAGTGCCACCAGTAGGTCCCGCCTGCCGGGCGGGACCCTGAACCGCGTTGTGGCCGGTCTCCTGACCGAGCCACACCCGCCGAACGGCGCTCACAAAGGTCCTGCTCGGCCATCAGGACCTGCCGGCCCGCCCATGTGCAAATGGGGCAATTTGACGAATCAGGCGAAAGTTCTTGACTTGGTGGCATCCGCCATGCCAAGCTAAATACTTGCGGATGGCCTTTCCGGCCAGAAGTCCGTGCGACCGCTGCGCGCCTTGGGGCGACTCCCAGGCCCCCACCGGGGGTATCCCCCGTGTGCGCGGTTCTGGGACGGTTCTGGATCCGGGCGCGTCGGGCAGCCGCACGACATCCAGTCAGATCGAGCAAGGGGCTCAGGGAACAGAATCGGGGAGCAAATCATGTCGAGAGCGCATGTGCTTCGTCGGCACGGGTACATCGTACTTTTTGCCGCGCTAACTGCGGCGGTGGTTACGGCCCCCACACGGGCGTGGGCCGATGACGCTGCCATCAAAAAACGCATCGCGGCACATCTGGCATTTGGCGAGTTTGGCCCGGCGCGGGCGCTTGCCGGGTCGCTCGAAGCGCCCGACGCTCGCGATCGCTCGTTCGCCGAGATCGCCCGAACGCAAGCGCTGGTGGGAGCACGTCGCGCTTCGGTGAGCACGGCGTCGGGCATTCTCGACGACAGCGCGCGGGGCGGTGTGCTGGGCGAAATCGGCTCGATGCCCTTCGGCGGCGGTGCGCGGGGCGGAGCGGCCATCGCCGACTTCGACTCACTCATCGAGCTCATCACGTCCACGGTCGGCGGCGACACTTGGGAAGAACCCGGCGGCGGGCCGAGCACCATCAAAGAATTTCGCGGCGGCGTGTACGTCGACGCCTCGGGTGTGCTGCATCGCATGGAAATCGCCGTCGACGACGGCACGCTGGGCACCTTGCGCCGCGACGCGGCAACCGCAGGCGAAAACCGCGACGTGTTCCGCACTACCCCCTTGCGAATGGTGTCGCTGAACAGGCTCGAAAAACAGGCGCAGCTCCGCGCGGCGTTGGGACTTCCGCCCGACGAAACGATGGCGAACCTCGCCGGACTGCACAAGATTCAGTACGTGTTCGTATATCCCGAGACCGGCGACATCGTGCTGGCCGGCCCCGCCGGCGCCTGGCGCGAGAATGCCGAAAGCCGCACCGTCAACGTGGAAACGGGCCGTCCCGTGCTGCAACTCGACGACCTGGTCGTGCTATTGCGAAACGCGTATGCCGACGAAGGCCGCTTCGGCTGCTCGATCACGCCGCGCCGCGAGAACCTCGAGCGCACGCAGGCGTTTGTGAAAGAGTCCACCCGTACGCCCCTGAAGAGTCGTGGGCAACGCGTAGCTTGGCTGCGGGATTTGCGCGAGAAATTGGGCAAGCAGGACATCACCGTCGACGGCCTGGACCCGCGTACCCACGTGGCCCGGGTCATCGTCGAGGCCGACTACCACATGAAGCTGATCGGCATGGGGCTCGAGGACGGGACCGTGGACGTGAAGAGCTATCTGGCGTCGATTACTCCGGGCCCCGACGGTTCGCTTCCGCCGATGGATGTGCTGCGTTGGTGGTTCACGCTGAACTACGACGCCATCACCGCCACCGACGGGCACGACGCCTTTGCGATCAACGGCGTCGGCGCTCAGGTGCTGAGCGAGAACGAGATGCTCACCGCTCGCGGCGAGCGGGTGCATACCGGCAAGTCGGACGAGCTCAACCACGAGTTCGCCCGCAGTTTCACCAAGAACTTCGAGGCGCTGGCCGTTAAGTATCCCGTCTACGCCGAACTGCAAAACGTGTTCGATCTGGCTCTGGCCGCCGCGCTGATTCGCAGCGAGGACCTGCCGGGCCACGTATCGTGGCACATGACGCACTTCGGCCCCGAGCAGCAGTCCAACGGCCTGGTGTACGAAGTCTCGCTGGGCGAGGCGCCGAAGGAGGTCGATTCGATCATCAACGACCGCGAGGTAGGTCGCAACGGCATCGTGGTGGGCGTCAGCGGCGGCGTGTCGGTCGACACCCAGCAGTTGGTCAAGCACGACGCGATTGAGAAGGATCGTTACGGCCTGCTGCCGGCCCAGCGCACCGGCTCGACTCCCAAAGACCTGCCGGCCGACGCCTGGTGGTGGGACTGAACAGGAGGCGCTTCAGGCTAGAGCCGCCTATCGCCGTCCTAAGAGCTTATCCGAAAACCGTCGGGGACTGGCTCATTTTGCGCAGTCCGCGGAGCAAAATGTGCCTGTCCCCTTCTCTGAGACGGTTTTTGGATAAGCTCTAAATCAATTCAATGCGGAATGCAGAGTGAAGAATGCAGAATGCGGATGCAGAATTCATTCTGCACTCCGTATTCTGCATTTCCTTTACCGCGCCACGAGACGCGATCGCAGGCGATTGATTTGCGCCTGCCGGATGGCCTCGCTGGCCAGCGGGTCGAAGTCGATCGATCGCCCGCTCATTCTCGCCAGATGCGCCGCGGCGGCTTGTCGGATCGCGGGGTCCGCGTCGTGCAGCAGGCATAGCCAAGCCGCGCGATCTTCACTGAGCCAGGCGGCGATCCAGTCGGGCTTGTCGCCCTGACGCGGTTGCAGGCTGTCGATGACGCGTGCGACGTTTTGCCGCTTTTCGGCATCGAAGCGGCGCACGTCGACGCCCGCCAGATAACCCAGCGCTTGCGGCCCCATCCGCGTAAGCTGCGAGACGGCGATGCGGCGGCGGGCGAAGCTGTCGCTGCCTAGCTCGTCGAGATGCGCGTTCCAATCGGGAGGCGAATACGTAGACGACTCGGCCTGCCTGGCCAGCTCGGCGATCGCGCGATCGGCGGTTTCGGCAAGGCCCCAGTCGTGCCGCAGCGACTCCAGAATGGGGAGCAACCACTGTCGGGTCGCCTGCGGTTCGGCCAGCATCAAGTGCCACAGGCTCGCGGCCGACCATTGCCGCCGCTCGGGCCCGTCCCCCACGTCCAATACGACCGGCTGATCGTGCTGCTGCGTAAACCGCAGCGCGGGGAGCTTCGAATCGCCGCGCGGCTCGCGTCGAATCTCAAGCTGGTCGTTGCCGGTGACGTCGACGATCAAGTCCTGCTGGGCATCGCACCATTCATAATGGGCGGTGATGGCGCCCCCCACCACGTCGACGCTGAACACCTCGCGAACGTCGTCGACCGGTGTGCCGGTGGCCACGCTGCGATTCTGCCCGCAACGGGCCCGGGTGGCCGTGACGCGGCCGGCAAGAACCTCGAACCGCACCCAACCGGTTTGCGCGGGAAGACGACCGCCCGGTTCAGGGGTTTGGGCACGTGCCGACGCGGCGTGGATGGCCGTGACGCCGGTCAGCGCAAGTGCCAATACGAGCGTATGGGTTCGGGGCATGAAGCACCGCCTTCCATGGCGGGTGTGATGAGCCCGGTTCGCTCCCTATCGGTGGTGATGCAGGTCAGTGTGGGTGAATCAGAGGTCCGTATGGGTTGTCGAATCGGCGGGCCACCTGCGGCCTCCTGGTGAGGCGCATGGGCCCGGTAATCTGTATCGGAAAGGCGATTGGGTGAGAATAAGACTTTTTTCACAAATGGCCCGGCCCGTATCGGTAAGGCAAGGACGGGCTGGTACGTGAAGAGAATCGACGACGTCCGGGACCGATACGTAGCGCGAGCTGTGCTGGCCTGTCACGCAGAAGCGCGCGCGAGTCGCACAAGACGGCGAGGATCAGACCGGATGCTCGTCGGCGGTTTCGTGAATCGCGTCGCCTTCGCTAATCAGCGCGCCGTCGAACCACGTCCAGTCGTTCTCGTCGATGTTGGCCATGTGGATCTCGACCGTTCCCGCGCCTTGGCCCGGTGCCACCAGCACCGCCGCCACGTCGGGGTGGGCGGCGCACCACGCGAGGGCCCGTTTGACGCCCATGACGTACAGCGCCGTCGAGAGTGCATCGGCGTCGACCGCGGTGGGCGCCAGCACGGTTGCCGACAACGTGCCCTCGGCGGGCCAGCCGCTGCGGGGGTCGATGATGTGTCCGTATTTCCTGCCGCGGTAGTGGAACGATTGCACGGCGGTTCCGGAGGTTCCCAGCGCTCGGTCGCGGAGCATGACTTCGGCAATGCGAAGTTGCGGACGCAACGGATGCCGCAAGCCCACCTTCCAGCCGCGGCCATCGGGCGTGCGCGAGCCCCGCGCCGCCACGCTGCTCTGACCGCCGTGGATCATGAAATTCTCGACGCCGCGCTCCAGCAGCAGGCGCGTGCAGGCATCCAGGGCGTATCCCTTGCCGATGGCGCCCGGGTTGATCTCCATGCCAGCCGCGGCGAACCGGACGGTGCGGTGTTCGCGATCGAGCAGCAGCCGGTGCGTGCCAATGAGCGCCAGCGCCGCGTGCAACTCGGCCTGATCGGGCACACGCCCCTCGCGACGGGTGAATCCCCAAACGCGCGAGAGCGGACCGGCGGTGATATCGAACGCTCCCCCGGTTGTCTCGTGCAGCCGCACGGCGTACTCCAACAACTCGAACAACCCGGCATCGACGGGCACATCTTCGGTTGAAGCCCGGCGGTTGACGTCGCTGAGTTCGCTCTCGGGGCGGAAGATGCTCAACTGCTCCTCGACTGCCGCGACGCGGTCGAGCGCCGCCAGGGCCGTGTCGGCCGCACCGGCGTGCTGGCCGGCATTGAGCAGCACGGCGAACTGGCACGCCATCGCGCGTCGACCGACCTCGAGCAGATAGGCGTCTTGTTCGCCGCGGACGGCGTGGGGCGGGGCGACGCCGCTCGCGCCCTGCCACGGCTCGTTCGCGGCTCCGATATCGCCCAGGGCGACGAGAGCCGATTCGCCCCGCAGAAATTGCCGGCGGTTGGTCGTGCGCTTGGCTGCCATTCAGGCCATTATAGTGGCGCGCGCTTGCCAAAGCGGCCCGTCGGGTCGATAATCGGAACTGTGGCTGCCGTGCAGTCGTAGGGTGGGTGATGCGTACTCTGCTTTTTCTTCGGGCACCCTCGTTACAGGCGACGCTCGCCATGCGAAGCATTCGATTCGCACTTGCCCTGGCTCTTCTCGCATTCTGCGTGGTGCCGCTGGTGGTATGGGCGCAACGGGCCGGCAGCCGCCCGCCGAAGAGGGCCGAGCTACCCCGATTCGACAGCGACGACTACAAGGACATCTTCTTCGCTGACGCGCTGGCCGATGGTCTTCTGGGGGAGCGACCCGCCAATCTGGGTTCGCCCGGTGCGGGTGCATCGGGCGTGGCGACGACGAATCCCAACGGATCATCGGGAAGCGGGAGCGACACGCACCAGGGCGAAGGAATCTTTGGCTGGTCGAAGCTCATCTCGGCCGCCACCGTCGAGGACGAAATAAAGGCGCTCAATCTCGCCATCGATAAGAGCGTTACGACGCCTAGCGATTTCGCGGGCCGAGGTCACAAGTTTGCCCGGCGGGATTTTTCGGTCCTGGCCTTGATGTTCGCGATTGCCGGCGAGTACGACGGCGATATCCGCTGGAAGGACGACGCTCCCGCGGTGCGCGACGCGATGGCGCGGCTGGCTTCAAATCTCAAAGCCGGCGGCAGCACGCAAGTCTATAACGAGGCGAAGCTGCGCAAGACCGACCTCGCGGACCTGGTGCGGGGCAGCCGGTTTAATGGTTCCGGCGAAAGCGAACCGGCCGCATCTTGGGACAGCGTCAGCGATCGCGCCCCCCTGATGAAGCGTCTCGAAATGGCGCACCAGGAAAGGCTCCAGCCGATGACCGCCAACAAGGCCGATTTCACGGCCAATGTCGAGGAGATTCTCCACGAGGCCGAGATCATCGCCGCCCTGTCCGAAGTGCTCACCCGCGAGGGCATGGAGGATGCCGGCGACGACGAGTACGAGTCGCACGCCCACAGCATGCAGAAGGCCGCACTGGAAGTGATCGACGCGGTGAAGCTCAACGACTACGATCGGGCCCGCTCGCAGGTGGGCGCCATGGGCCAGTCGTGCGCCACGTGTCATTCGCTGTATCGGGCTTAGTTCAGTTTTCGGTTTTCAGTTTTCAGTTTTCAGCCGGGCAGAAGAATCGGACGTGGGGACACGGCGACGCGGCCATGAATCCAATCCAGCTTCGATGCGACTGACAACCAACAACAGACGACAAACCTTGTCCGACTGAAAACTGAAAACCGAACACTGAACACTGGCTATTCGCTTCTCCGCGGCACGATCACGGGCCGGTACTCCTCGGCCCCTACGTTCACACCCTCGACCAGCACCAACGTCGCCTCCTCCCGAATGACGTACGGCTCGCCCGCTTCCGGATTGACCTTCAGCGGGGGGAGCGATTCCCCCGTCGCCGCCGACAGGGCCAAGAGCCAGGCTTCGCACAGGGCACGGTCGCGGGCTTGCAGGCGGTGCCCGCGCTCGATGTCTTCCATGAGCAGCATCGCGGCCACGGTAGGATAGAGCGACGTGTCGCGGCGCGCGTTCAATTCGTGACGCACCTCCTGTAGCACCTCCTTGCGCTGGAAGTAGGGCTCATCGCAAGCGGCAATGATGCGCCGCATGGACGTGAGATAGAACGACTCGTCCTCGTCGACGTTGTCGGTCACGGTCGTGGCAAACTCCTCGAGCGACTCGTCCCGCTGCATCTTGTCGATCTCGCTCTGCGTGAGCAGGGAGAGAATGCGACCGTCGCGCACGACCTCGTACGTGTGCAAACCCATGGCCCGGTCGCCGATCCAGGCGTCGGCATCGGGGGGCCAATGGGCCAACTGGCCGGCGACGATCTCGCGAAGCGCTAGCAGCACGTCGCGGCTGGTGGCCGGGTGCTGTGCGATCGCTTCCATCACGCGGATCGCCTCGGCCCGCAATTGTGCCGCCCCCAGTCGCGGCACCACGTGCCGCCGCGTCGACAGAATGGCCGTTGCGCGAAACATGGCCAGCAGCGGTTCGACTGCCTCTTCAGGCCGGTCGTCGGCCAGATGCTCGGCCGCCACGAGCGCTTCGAGGCGATTGCACACCTCGAAGACATCGACCAGCGACACGTCGGCCATCAACCCTTGGCTGTGATCGACGAGCAGCCGGTGGTCGGGCCGGGCGAGCACTGCGCGAAACCGGGTTCGCACGTTGTCGTGTTGGCGGCGAAACGCAGCGGCGTTCTTCAGCTCCAACGCGGTGAACGCAAAGCGGTCGGGCGGGTAAAGCTCTTCCAAGCCGCTTTGAATCTCGTCGAACTCACCCGAAACGAACAGCGTCGCCAGGAGGGAATGGTTCTTGGGCGACTGCTGCTGCGCGTCGCTGGCCGCACGATTGGCCTCGGGCGCGTCGGGGCCGCCATCGGCCGACGAGCCGGCGCCGCCCTCGGCGGCCAGGCGGTTCAGCTCGCTGCGGTCGTCGAGTTCCAGCAGCCGGGGCGTGGCGCGCTCGGCAACCAGGCGCGACAGCTCTTCGCGCAGGCCCTCGTGCTTCGTTTGTGCCAGGTGCGGCAAGTCGCCGAGCAAGGCCGCCTCGGCCCGCGAAGTCTCCTCGGTGATTTCGTGGCGGCAGCCCATGCCGACGACGACCGCCAGGATCGCCAACCACGGCCAAGCACGATGACTCATGCCCTGGATTCCCCCCCGCTCCCAGTACGCTTACAGCGCTGCCCCACGCCCCGCGAGAGGCCGCCTTTCTAGCTTCGGCCCGAGGATGCGGCACAGTGCAATCTCGCCGACAGCGGGTGGGTTGCACGGTAGGGATTGATCGAGTGCTGCCGGTCGCACGGCTGGCGCCGACCACGCGGAGGGCGATCTCACCGCCAAGCCCATCTCACTGCAACGACGCGGAGATGAGTGTTACCGCCAAGACACGACGAGCGCAACGAGGAACTGCTAAGCACGTGTTCAATGGGGAAAGGCAGCCCCGGCCGGAAGGCCTTGTTCTTACCCACATTTTTCGCGGGGCGTGAGTTGTGGGTTTGCGTGGCAGCGTTGGTGTTGCTAGCGAGGCGACATGACGAGAGCGAAGGAACTTAGGAT
>Ga0315553_10001580_pt1 | contig 18775 bp, 20 predicted proteins | sample SalMarSW160140MG_FD_203099 | JGI IMG/M metagenome (GOLD analysis project Ga0315553, IMG submission 203099) | Salt marsh sediment microbial communities from the Plum Island Ecosystem LTER, Massachusetts, United States - Salt Marsh Sediment SW1601-40 ... | reverse complement strand
CAGATGAGACTGCAGCTATCACAGGTGATAGAAGCCGTGCTCTCACAGACCCTGTTGCCCCGCATTGGGGGTGGGCGGGTAGCTGCCTTTGAGGTTCTGCTGGCCAATAGCGTTATCAAGAGGCTTATCCGCGAAGAGAAAATACACGAGATAGGGCCTAGCCTGGAGATGGGCATATTAGAGGGGATGCATACCTTGGATCAGGCGCTGGTTGAGCTGGTCAGGAGCGGTATTGTCGCCAGAGAAGAAGCCGTGAGGAAGACCAGCAGTCCGGTAAAGCTGGCCAAGCTACTGCAGGCAGACCGAGACACCCTGACGCCCTCTGGAGCGGCCGAACCGGCTCTGAATGTCGCCCAGTAAAAGCCTTGTTTTATGGCAGGATTCCATAAGCGCCGGTAAGTGAGTCCTTAAATATGGGCAAATGCGGTGGGTAAAAGGTAAATACGCCCATAGCTACCGCCAGCAGAATTACCATTAACAGCCCCACTTTATCTAACCACGGTGGCAATCGTCCCATAGTTAACAGCCTGTAGCTGGTTAGCTGGCCGAGGGCCACGGCGACGACGAAAATCAGGATATCGACGATGAGGATGTCCCCGCCGATAATAGCCGTATATGAGTAGAAAAGCACCACGATGGCCACGGGCATGACGTAGATACCGGTTGCCTTGGCAATGATGAAATTTTTGGCAGAGCCCTTAAAGAAGGGGTATTCGAACAGGGCGTAAAACAGGGCCGGCCAGAAGGCTATTTTGAGGTGTTCCCAGACGCTTTCGTTGACGGCGGCGATTACGCCCATTGGGGGGCAGCTCCCCGACCACTCGAAGGCAAAGTGCAGTACCGAGCCCAGCAGGGATATGACGGCGATGCCGATTAGCTCCCACTTTAGAGTTGACCTTTTCATAGCTGTTCTTATAGTAAGATTGCCACACTTTCGAGGGTATTGCAATACCATCCGCTTGACGCTTATACTACCAGCACTTACAATAATTTCGGCGCCGGGGTGGCGGAATTGGCAGACGCAGCGGACTTAAAATCCGCCGGACCTAGTCCTTGTGGGTTCGAGTCCCACCCCCGGCACCAGTTAGAGAAGAGTTATGCCCTGGCTGATAGTAATCTTAGGTTACCTGCTCGGCTCCATCCCCACCGCCTATATCGCCGGACGCATTTTTAAGAAGGTTGACATCCGGCGGGTGGGGGATGGCAATATGGGTGCCCAGAACGCCTTTCGGCAGCTGGGGGCTAAGACAGGGGTGGCGGTGGGTCTTATTGACGCGGCTAAGGGGGCGCTGGCGATTCTTATCGCCCAGGCGGCCAATTTGCCCCAGGTAGCCGTACTGCTGGCCGGGGCCGCCGCCGTCATCGGGCATAACTGGCCGGTGTTTCTCCGCTTCCGGGGAGGGCGGGGGGAGGCAACTACTATCGGCGTGCTGCTGACCACCATTACTCAACCAATGCTCATCCTGGCGGCACCAACGATACTAACTCTGGTTATCTGGCGCAATGTGACTTTAGCCAGCGCCGTCCTGTTTGTGCCGCTGCCATTTGTCTGCTGGTGGCTGGGCGTGCCCGGGGTGCTGGTCGCCTACGGCGTGGCTCTGCCCTGTCTGGTGGGTTTTACCCATTTCCTGAGGACGAGACAGGCTGTAACCCACCGGGTCTAGCAGCTAGTTTAAGACCCATATCGATACGTTCAGGGCTGAGGCAAAGCTTACCCAGAGTATATAGGGAATCATCAGCCACCCGGCGGCTGTTGATAGCCTGAAGAACTTGATTATAGTCAGCAGTATGGCTATCCAGAGGGCTAAGATTACCACCATTCCGTAGAGGGGCGACTGGAGCCCGAAGAAGACTAACGACCACAGGGCGTTGAGCACCAGCTGCACTAAAAACACGATTAAGGCGCATTTTACCCCCTCGTGGGAAAAACCCTTGCGCCAGATGAGAAAGGCAGCTATTGCCATCAGCAGGTAGAGGGTAATCCAGGCCGGAGCGAACAGCCAGCTGGGCGGGGTGAAAAAGGGCTTTTCCAGAGTGGCGTACCAAGTGGGGATGTTGGGAGTGGTGGCTAACGAGCCGATGAAGCCGGCGCACTGGCAGGCGACAATGCTCACCACCAGCTTTATTATGTCCTTTGCTCCCATGACTCACCTCCCTATAGTTATTTATGTCTTGGGGCAACGGAATGTAAAAGTTATTTTCTCTTTATGGCTGACTTTACCGCTTTTTGAATGTCTTTGGTAGTCAGGCCATATCTCTCCAGAAGCTCGGCCGGTTTGCCCGATTTGGCGTAGGCGTCTTTAAGCGCCACCATCTCCATAGGCACCGGCTGGTGCTGACTGACTACCCGAGCCACCATGCTGCCCAGGCCGCCGTGCTCAAGGTGTTCTTCGGCGGTAACGATGGCGCCGGTCTCGGCTGCCTTAATAATGGCCGCTTCGTCAAGGGGCTTGAGGGTGGGCATATTGAGCACCCGGCAGTCTATGCCCTCCTGTTTCAAGTTTTTGGCCGCTTCCAGAGCCTCTTTGACCATCAGGCCGATGGCGATGATGGCGGCATCCTTGCCCTGCCTCAGGGTTACCGCTTTCCCCAGCTGGAAGCGGTAGTCCTCGTTATATATCAGCTGGCTCTTGGGGCGGCACAGCCTGATGTAAAACGGCCCGTGGGTGGTGACCGCCGCCTCTACCGCCCGGGCGGTCTCAGTGGCGTCGGCGGGGACGATGACGTTAAAGCCGGGCAGGGAGCAAATCAGGGCTAAATCTTCGATAGACTGGTGCGAGCTGCCATCCTCGCCGACGGTGATGCCACCGTGGGTGGCCACAATCTTAACGTTGAGCTGGGGCTGGGCGATGGACATGCGAATCTGGTCAAAGCAGCGCCCGGGGGCGAAGACGGCGAAGGTGCTGGCAAAGGGTATCTTGCCCGAAGAAGCCAGGCCGGCAGCGATGCTAATCATATTCTGCTCGGCGACGCCACATTCGAAAAAGCGCTCCGGTAGCTCGTGGGCAAAAAAGTGCGTCATCGTCGAGCGGGACAGGTCGGCATCCAGCACCACGATATCCGGATTTTCCATGCCCAGTTCCAGCAGGGTTTTGCCGTAGGTTTCCCGCAGCGAGACTTCCGGTTTCACTTTACTCCAGTTCCTTCAGGGCTAAATCCAGCTCGATAGCGTTAGGCGCCGACCCGTGAAAATCAGGGTTGTTCTCCATAAAGCTGACCCCTTTACCCTTTACGGTGTGGGCGATAATGACCGTCGGCTGGCCCTTAATTTGTTTCGCCTTCTTAAAGGCTTGAGTCAGCTGGGGGAAATTATGACCGTCAACCTCGATAACCTGCCAGCCGAAGGCCCGCCACTTGTCCGGGAAGGGTTCGAGGTTCATGACATCGCGGTTCCAGCCGTCTATCTGCTGGCCGTTGTTGTCCACTATGGCCACCAGGTTGTCCGCCTTGAAGTGGGCCGAGGCCATGGCCGCCTCCCAAACCTGCCCCTCGTCGCACTCCCCGTCGCCGAGTAAGACATATATCCGGTAGTCCTGCTTATTAAGCCGGCAGGCTAAAGCCACGCCGAGGGCGAAGGACAGCCCCTGTCCCAGGGCGCCGGCCGACATCTCCACGCCGGGGGTGAGGTTGCAGTCGGTATGACCCTGGAGTAAGCTGTCCAACTGCCGCAGGGTATACAGCTCGGACACCGGCAGGTAGCTGCATTCGGCCAGGGTGGCGTAGAGGAGGGGAGCGGCGTGGCCCTTGCTCAGGATAAAGCGGTCCCTATCCGGCCACTGGGGGTCGTGGGGCTTGTGCTGCATCACCTTAAAGTAGAGGGTGGTTACAATCTCTACCGCGGAGAGGGAGCCGCCGGGGTGACCGCTGCCCGCCTTACCGGTCATGGTGACGATGTGGCGGCGTATCTTTTTGGCGACCTCCTTCAGTTCAGCCGGCGATGCCGATAACGAAAAAACCTCGGCTTCTGCGCTATCAGCCGAGGTTGAAGGTAATTTGTACTCTTTCGGTGACGACATTGGCACCCCCCTGCGTGTCTATAATTATACTATACTCATAGACTTAGGTCTAGGCTGTAAATGGAGGTAGCTGTTAATCCCGCCACCTCAATTATCTAGCAACCCACCCCCTTTATCCCCCTCCCTTACTAGGGAGGGGGAAGGTATTTTATAGAAGAGGGGCTGATGCCCCTCTTAAACACTCCCCCAAAGCAGGGGTTTAAGGGCAAGGTCTTTGAGGGTGGGAGGGTGGGAAAAGATATAGAACGGGGAGGGGGCGACAAATAGAGCATAAAAAAATTGGGGAAACAATTCGAGGCTGGGTGAGCGTGGGAATTGTTTTTAACGTTATGGTAAGTGGAGGCTAAGAGGGTGTTTTGCTTCCCACCCTCCCACCCTACAGAGGTGATACTTCTATCAATTTCTTCTTAAGGGGGTTTTACCCCACTCCTCCCTTGCTTTCGGGCGTTTATCTTCCCACCCTGACCCACCCGCAGAGGCTGTGCCTCTAAAACTCTCCCAAAAGGTGGGGTGGGGGGATAAGGAGAAATAATCCCCCCTCTGGGGAGCGGGATGATAATCTCCCTCTTCTGGGGGGTGGGGGTAAAAAGGGCTGAAAGCCCTACCTTAAAGGGTGGCGGGCGGGAATAGATATAAATGGGGGTGGGGCAAGAAAGTTTTAGAGGTGAAACCTGTTTGGGCGGGTGGGTATGGGAAAAAGAACATCGGTTTGATTTTTATCCCTATCTCTGCTTTAATTAGCAGGTTAGAGGAGCCGATAAATGACTGATTTGAATATAAAGGCCAGCAAAAGAGATGTGCTGGGCAAAAAGACCCGGTTTATGCGCCGTGAGGGCACTACCCCTACCCACCTTTTTGGGCATGGCATTGATTCGCTATCCCTGCAGTGCGATACGGCTAAACTGCAGCGGATTATAGCCCGGGCCGGAATGACCCGGCTTATCGCCCTTGAGGTTGAGGGGGATAAAGAATCCCACAGCGTCTTCATCAGGGAAATCCAGAGAGAGCCCTGCAGCGGGGGACTGTTTCACGTTGACTTCTACCAGGTGAAGAGTACGGAGAAGATAAGGGTGGATGTGCCTATCATCCTGGTTGGGGAAGCCCCGGCCATGAAGGAAAAGGGGCGTACCCTGACTCACAGCCTCACCAGCCTGAGTGTGGAATCCCTGCCCGATAAGCTCCCGCCCCAGATAGAGGTTGACTTAAGCTCGCTGGAGGAAGTAGAGCAGGCCATATTCGTCAGAGATATCAGCTTAAGCCCGGACGTCACCGTTGTTACCGATCCCGACCAGATGGTGGCCAGGGTAAGCGAGGCGCGGGTGGTGGAAGAGGAGGAGGTGGTCGAAGCAGAGGTACCGGAAGAAGAGTTGGCTGAAGAGGTTAAGGCTGAAGGGGCCAGGGAAGCCGGGGAGAAACCGGAAGAGCCGGTTAAATAAGCCCCGCTTATCTTGAAGCTAATATAGAACTTCTGCTATAATCGGGCTGTGATTATCGACTTCCATACCCACGTCTTCCCGCCTGATATAAAGAAGAACCGCAGTAAATATGTCGAGCGTGACCCCTGTTTCGCTATCCTCTACTCCGACCCCAAAGCTAAAATAGCCACCGCCGACGAGCTTATCGCCGGTATGGATGAAGCCGGCGTTGATATCTCGGTTATCCTCAATATCGGCTGGACGACCCACGAGCTGTGTGTAGAAACCAACGACTATATCATTGATGCGGTGTCCCGCTATCCCCAAAGGCTGGTGGGCTTCTGCGCTGTCCAGCCCCAGTCGGCCAAAGCCGCCGCCGACGAAATCGAACGCTGTGCCAGGGCGGGGATAAGGGGGGTGGGTGAGATGAGGCCGGATATACAGCTTTTTGATCTTTGCGACGAGGTAATAATGGAGCCCCTGGCCGAGGTTTTAAAAGAGCATAAGCTGGCCCTGCTCCTCCACTCTTCGGAGCCGATAGGGCATGAATATCCGGGGAAGGGGGGTATCACCCCCGATATACTCTTCCCTTTTATTACCAGCTTCCCCGATTTGACCATAGTCTGCGCTCACTGGGGAGGGGGTCTGCCCTTCTACGCCCTGATGCCCGAGGTTAAAAAGGCGATGGGTAATGTCTATTTTGACAGCGCCGCTTCGCCTTTTCTCTATACGCCTGAGGTATATAGTCAGGTTATCCAGCTGGTGGGGGCCGACAGGGTCCTCTTCGGCAGCGACTATCCCCTGCTGGCACAGAGCCGCCTGCTTAAAGAGATTGAGACGCTGGATATGCCTGAGGAGACAAAGAACCTGGTGCTGGCGGGTAATGCCCTGAGGCTTCTCGGTATCGAAGGTAAATAGCTGTGGAGCAGGTGCGCTGTTTTATCGCCATCGGCCTGACTGATGAGATAAAAGCCGGGCTTAAAGAACTTCAGTCTCAACTGAAGTCGGGGGGGCAGACCTCAATAAAGTGGGTTGACCCCTACAGCATTCACCTGACCTTGAAGTTCCTGGGCGGTGTTGACGGGGACAAGATTAGCCCGATAACCGCCGCCATGGCGGAGGCTGTCCAGGGGGTGACTCCCTTCCGACTTGAGGTCAAGGGCCTGGGGGTTTTCCCCAGCCTGAGGCGGGTCCAGGTGGTCTGGGTGGGGGTAGGTGGTGAGGTGGACAAGCTGGCTCACCTCCAGCAGCGGCTTGAGTCCAGCCTGGCCGGGTTGGGTTTTACCCCGGAGAACCGGCGCTTTACACCTCATTTGACCCTGGCCCGTGTGCGCGACCGGGCTTCATCGGGTGAGCGGGAAGGACTGGGCGAGCTTATCACCGGCACTAAATTTGAGACCGCCTATCGTTTCCCGGTGGAGGCGGTCAGCCTGATGAAGAGCCAGCTGACCAGGGAGGGGGCTATCTACAGCCGAATAAGCGCCGCGGTGCTAAAATAAGTCCTTGTCAACCACCGGAGTATGGTGTATACTGCTTAAGATTTAATCTAATTTTTGGTTGGGAGGAGGACTTCATGGAACAATCCAATTTCCCCAAGTGTCTGAAGTGCAAGGCTGGAGACCTGGTGCCCTTATCTGACTTTGGCAGTCAGGGGGCGGCTATTCATTACAAGGCCTGGGTGTGCACCAATCCTGATTGTGGTTTTAACCTGAAAATCAGGAACGGTGATGTCTATATTAACGAACCTATTATCAGCGGGACGATGCATAGCGCCCGCTCCCGCTCATAGTTTGCCGTTTTATTTTTAAGCTCTTAAGTTAGCGGAGCTAGATGTGCTTCCTCATTTGACCAAAATCAAGGGGATGGCACTTGACCTCTTGTTTCCACGCTGGTGTGTCGGCTGTGGGAGAGAAGGGGATTTTATCTGCCCCGCCTGCCTGAAGTCACTGCCCGGAATCATGCCCCCGCTTTGTCCCCGGTGCGGCCTGCCTCAGTCCAGCGCTAATCTTTGTCCCGTTTGCATCGGCTGGCAAGCCGAGATAGACGGTATCCGGGCGCCGTTCCGCTTTGATGGAGTGATGCGCCAGGCTATCCACGAGCTTAAGTACCGAAACCTGAGAGCCCTGGCCGGGCTACTCGCCCGATTGCTCAACGACTATCTGCTCGATCACCCTGTGCCCGGTGAGGTTCTGGTGCCGGTGCCGCTGCACCCCAAACGATTACGGGAGCGGGGCTACAACCAGTCCCGCCTGCTGGCTAAAGAGCTGGGCAAACTGGCCGGCCTGCCGGTGGTGGACGATTGCTTGGTGAGGGAGCGCTATTCCCTGCCCCAGGCCAGGACTTCTAACGTGGGTGAGCGGCGGGGTAATGTCGCCGATGCTTTTGCCTGCCGCCACTGCCGGCTGGAGGGCAAGCCGGTAATACTAATAGACGATGTTTCTACCTCCGGGGCTACCCTCGATGCCTGCGCCCGGGCGCTAAAGCGGGCCGGAGCCGCCTCGGTGTGGGGGCTGGTGCTGGCCCGGGAAATCTAAAAGAGGCTAAGGAGTGTGAACCTATGGAGCTACAGATAACCGGCAAAAATATAGAATTAACACCGGCGTTGCGCCAGCTCATTGGGCGTAAGCTGGGCAAGCTTAGGCGCCATCTGCCCAATATCAAAGAGCAAAAGGTGGAAATCTATGAAGAAAAGACAAAGTCTCCAGAGCAGCGCTTCGTGGTTGAGATAACCTTGGATAGTAATGGCACATTGCTTCGGGGTGTGGAGAGGGGAGAAGACCTGCTCAAGGCTATCAATAAGGTGGCAGCAGTTATGGACCGGCAAATTGAGCGCTACAAGGGGAAGCTTTATGATAAGGGGAGGGGAAGCTCAGTGGCCAGAAGCGAATTGGATGAGGAGGCTGAAGCAGCTCAACTACCAAAAAGGGTAGTTAAGGTCAAGCGGTTTGTCGTTAAGCCCATGTCGGTGGCTGAAGCCATCGACCAGATGGAGTTGCTGGGGCATGATTTTTTCCTCTTCTTTAATGCCGGTAGTGAGGAACTTAACCTGCTATACCGGCGGCAGGATGGTAACTACGGTCTGATTGAGCCGGAGCTGAAGTAGGGGGGCAACCGGCTATGTTCGGTGAGCTAAAATACACTGTTTCTAATATTGGCGTGGGTTGGGTGGGAGTATTGGGTTCTAACTCCGGGCTGCTTAAAATCACCCTCCCTCAGGAATCGGCCCGGGAGGCGGAACGGTTGCTGGGTGGCGGAGTAAGAGAGGCGGTCCGGTCTAGTGACTTCTTCGCAGACTTGTTAAAGCGCCTGAGGGGCTATCTTAGCGGCAAGCGGCCAGCCTTTAACGATGAGCTTGACCTTTCTGCGGCTACCGCCTTTCAGCGTGAGGTGTGGCAGTTAACCCGGCTTATCCCTTATGGTGAGACCAGGAGCTACGGCTGGGTAGCTGATAAACTGGGCAAATCCGGGGCGGGGCAGGCGGTGGGGCAGGCTCTGGCCAGGAACCCTCTGCCCGTTATCGTTCCCTGTCACCGGGTAGTGGCCAAAGACGGCGGGCTGGGCGGTTACAGTGGGGGGCTAGCCAAAAAGAGATATCTGCTGCTGATGGAGTCCGCGGCTAGTTAGGGCGGCTATTTAACGTTGACGGTGAATACCTTGGTTAAATCCTGCGATGTTGGCTCTTCCCAGGACCGCTGGTAGACCATGGTTATATCGGTCTGTCCTGTCTGCACTGCCTTGAAGCGGAAATACTCAACGCCACCGGCACCGACCACACCCTCCTGGGCCTGTTCCTTGTAGCTCTTTTCCAGAAGCTCAAGCATGGTCTGGTCGTGGCTTTCCTGCCAGCCGTAGCCGGTGGTGGGGTTAGAACCGAGGGCGATAATAAATTCCTGGTTGACGCCGATATTTACCGTCTGGCCGGGGTCGGTATAGGTCTCGGCCACGCCGATACAGCCTACCACCAGAAGGGAAGCCGCCACTAACATCAAAATCAGGAGCTTTTTCATTGTTATACCCTTATCTATCAATCACTATAAGTATAACGGAAATGATGGGAAAAGGTTAGTTAGAGGTTGAAAATCGAGCTGTGGTTAAAGAGTAATCCATCTGTTTTTCGAAAAGCCCTCTTATTTTCAAGCTCAGGAAGCTGTCTTCGTATTTCTCAATCAGTCCCTGGTCGGCGAAGCTGAAATAGTGGCTGTTGCCGATGATAATATGGTCCAGGACCTTAATCTGCAGGATGCTGCCCACGAAGACCAGGTCTCTGGTTAGCTGTTTGTCCTGCTTGCTGGGGGTGGGGTCACCGGCGGGGTGGTTGTGGGCAAAGATTATGGCGGTGGCGCGGTGGTTGATGGCACTTTCAACGATATCGCGGGGGCGGATGGGGATGCTGTCCAGCGTGCCTTCAAAGAGGTCGGCGATGTTCATAATCTGGTTGCGGTTATTTAGATAGATGGCCTTGAATATCTCATTCTGCAGGTCTCGCATTGAGTAGTTGAGGTAGTCGTAAACCTCCTGGGATGATTTATAGGAGGGCTGTTCTACAACCTTCTGCCGGAGAACCTCGGCCGGTAATTCGTGTAGCAGCTTGATATAAAGCATGCAGGGGGGCGTAATACCAACCTGCTCCAACTCCTGGCGGGACGCCGATAGGAAGCCTCTGAGGTTATTGAAACTTTCTATACACTCTTTGGCTTTTTTCTTGCCTTCCCGGTTGGGCAGGACCAGGCTTAGCAGTAATTCAATGGTCTCCTGGTCAGTTAAGCTCCCGAAGCCCGACCTGATAAACCTTTCCTGCAGCGATGTCATATTCTCTCTCTTGACTATGCCAGATGTCATTTATCTGTCTCCTGTTACCGCCCAAATATGCAGACAAAGGTCACTTAATAATACAATTTTACACATTTGTCAACTAAAGTCCATTATTTGACGCATTTATGTTATTTGTCAAGATGATTTCTTAACTTTACTTAACAATATTCTGGTACATTAGTTATGGGCCAGGGGCAGTTCGGTAAAGAATGTAGTCCCTTTGCCCGGTTTGCTTCTGGCATATATCTTGCCGCCGTGTTCGGTTGTAATGCCGTGACAGACGCTAAGCCCCAACCCGGTGCCGCCTTTTTCTTCCTTGGTGGTGTAAAAGGGGTCGAAGATCTTGTCAAGGTGTTCAGCGGGAATGCCGGGGCCGTTATCAGTAAATGTGGTTCTGATATATTCCTTCCTTTCCTCGGTCTTGATGGTGAGCTTTCCGCCACTGTTGGCCTCGGTCATGGCCTGTTCGGCATTCAGAATGATGTTTAAAAATACCTCCTGTATCTGGTAAAAATCGACCATTATCTGGGGGAGGTTGGGAGCGAGGCGGGTTACCACTTCAATATTGCTGGTTTTCAGTTCGTAAGCTCTAAACTCCAGGGCGCTTTCTATAATTTCGTTTATGGCTGAATATTGCTTGTGGGGCTGGCGGCGGCGGGCGAAGGTGAGCAGGTTCTGGACTACCTTGGCGGCTCTTTCGGCTTCGGTGTAGATTCTTTTCAGGTACTGGCTGGTTTCCTGGTCGGTGCTTTTTTTGAGCAGCCGCTGGGAGAAGCCCAGTACCCCGGTGAGGGGATTGTTTATCTGGTGAGCAACACCGGCGGCCAACTCGCCGATAGACGCCAGCCGGCTGGAGAGTAAAAGCTCTTTTTGTAACTCCTTTTCCCTCTCCTCCGACTGCTTGCGCTCGGTGATATTCCGGCCAACCTCAATACAGGCAACAATCTCTCCCCCGGCGTCTCTAATGGGGTTAGCCGTGTTCTCCCAGTAGGTAACCTCCCCGGAAGGTGTTACCATTTCCCTTTCTGATGTGTGGGACTTGCCGTCCTTAAATGCCCTTTCTACAGGGCAGTTATCGCACACCTTGTCTCTACCTTCATAGGCCCGGTAGCATTTCTCCCCTATCCGGTCACCGAACTGTGCCTTCGACGGCTCATTTTGATAAATAATATTATAGTGCTTATCCTGTATGCCGAGATCATCTTCCAGTGCGTCTATTAGCGATTGCAGCTTATTTTTTTCTGATTGGAGCGCCTCCTCAGCCTGCTTGCGCTCGGTTATGTCCCTGGCGATGGTGATGTGGCTAATCGCCTTGCCCGAAGAGTCCTTCAGGACGCTGGTGCTCAGCTCAGCGGGAAACTTGGAACCATCAGACCTGAGCAGGGTGTATTCCTGGTCTCTAACGGTGCCCCGTTTTAGAGCTTGCCGCATGTTTCTGGCTATCTTCTCACGGTCACGGGGGGCAACAATGTCAAAGGCGCTTTTGCCTAATATTTTATCCTTGGAACCAAGGCCATGCATCTCCACCGTTCTCTGGTTTACCTCGGTGATGACACCGTTTAAATCAACGACTGATATGCCACAGGAGACCGATTCAAACATTTTCAGTGTCTTTTCTTCCGAATCCCGCAGCGCTTTTTCCGCCTGCTTGCGCTCGGTGATATCACGGGCAAATACGAACAATTGTCCTTGGCCCACATCAAGATAATTTACACTTACCTCAACATCAATTATCTTGCCGTCTTTACGTTTGTGCTGGCTCTCAAAACGGTCAGAATCTTGTGCCATTACATTTCTAATGTGTTTAATAGTTTCCCCGGGGCTTTCTATGGCATCTATATCCTGTATGGACATTTTTAGCAGTTCTTCTCGGGTATAACCTAGCATCTTACAGTATGAGTCGTTTACTTCAAGTATTTTACCCTCCAGATTAGCGAGATACAAACCATCAAGGGCTGTTTTTAGGATTGTCTGCAGTTTCTCCTCCGCCTTTTTGCGCTCGGTGATGTCATGGCACACGCAGAAGATCAGCTTCTGCCCGGCGATTACGGTCCCGTTAACGCTGATTTCGACGTCAATGGTGGTACCGTCCTTGCGGCGGTGACGGGTCTCCAGGTGGTAACCGGTTTCGTCAACTTTGCGTCCCATCTCGAGCAGTTCCTCGCGGGACCACCGGGTATCCCAGTCCCAGGTGTGAAGCTCACGGACTTCCTCTGGTGTATATCCCAGCATCTCGGCAAATTGCTGGTTTGCCTCGTACACTTTGGCGTTATCATCGAGGATAACGATGCCGTCGAGGGACTGGTCGACCAGGATGCGCCGGCGGGTGGCTTCATCGGCCAGCGCCTGCTCGGCCTTTTTGCGCTCGGTGATGTCCAGCGTCATCTCAACTGCGCCCGTAACACGGTCATATTCATCTAGAATCGGATAGCCTCTTATAGACCACGTCCTACCGTCGGGTGTGGTTATTTCCGCCTTCTGCGGTTTACCGGTCTGGCGGGCTTTGGCTATCGGGCAGCCTACGCAGGGTGTGTCACGCTGAGGCCATATCTCATAGCAAAGCCGCCCCACCAACTGTTCAGCAGTCAATCCAACCGATTCTGCCGAGGCTTTGTTTGCCCATAGAACCCGGTGTTCCGTGTCCTGGTATATCACAAGCTCTGATATGCTGTCGAGAATAGCCAGTTTGTCCTCTTCTGCTTTCCCAAGTGGCTGCTCAGCCTGCTTATGGTCGGTTTCTAGTGCTTCTAATTCGGCAACTCGCTGGCGCAGCTCTGTCCCTTCACTGGTAAGTTTCTCTTCTATCTTCTTGTAAGTCTTTTTCATTCCTCACCTCCATCGGGGGAGCCGATTATGCTGGTCACTTGTTCTTTGGCTTTGCCCCGGTGACGATGTCATCCAGATCAGTAACTGGTATGCTATCGGTGACCGACTCGAATATTTTTCGCAATACCTCCTGGCTCTCCTGCAGCGCCTCCTCCAGCCGCTTGTGCTCGGTCGCTAATGCTTCTAGTCCAGCGACTTTTTGGCGCAATCTGGTCAGTTCACCGGTGAGTTGTTCTTCTGTCTGATAGATCTTCATCATATTTCACCTCTTTTTACCTCTGAGTGATACGGAGAAAATTATGGACGGCGGTAATAATGTCTGATTCGTCGAAAGGTTTATTCATAACCCCGAAGGGACCTTGAGCTAAAGCCCGCGCCATCATATCACTATCGGGATAGCCGGTTATGATGGCCACCGGCAGTCTGGGCTTGACGGCTTTTATCTGGCGAAAGAGCTCAGCCCCGTCCATGCCCGGCATTTTCAGGTCGAGAAAAACCAGGTCTAAGTCCTGCTGTTTCACCACTTCTAGGGCACTGGTCGCATTCTCGGCGGCTATTACCTTGTGCCCTAACTCCTCCACGGTCTCCTTAAATAGCAGGCGGACTACCTCTTCATCATCGACGATCAGGATGTTTGCCTTTACTTTGGCCGCGTTTTTCTGTAGCCACTTATCAATTAATCTGATGTCGAACCGCCACTGTCGGCCTACCTTGGTTGCCGGGATTCTGCCTTTTTCCAGCAGCCTGTAGATGGTCTTTTCGGTTACCCGCAGGTAATCAGCTACTTCCCCGACAGTCATAAGCTTTGCCATATTCTATTCCTTTCTTTAGCGCAAAACTTACTTGAGTCAATTTGTACTACTTTGTCTATAATTGTCTATTATTGTCCACTATAGTCTACCATAGTCCATATTGATGTCAAGATGTATTATCTTAACTTTTGTTACCGAAGTACTGGTTCGCATGGGGGATGGACTAATGTTTATAGGGGATAGTTAATCTGTACCGGGGTTAAAGCTTAGGGGAAGGGTGGTCTGGCCCGGTAGCGGCTCCGTTTAGCCTCAGAAGTTCCTATTGTCCTCAGGTTCAGGAAATCCAGCTCGTATTCCTCAATCAGTCCCTCGGCGGCGAAGCTGAAGTACTTGTTGCCGCTGATTACGATATGGTCCAGGACCTTTATCTGCATAATGCTGCCGGCAAAGACTAGACCTCTGGTGACTTCTTTATCGTATCGGCTGGGCTCGGGGTCGCCGGAGGGATGGTTGTGGACAAAGATCAGTGAGCTGGCGTTTTGCTTGAGGGCGTTTTCCATAACTTCGCGGGGGGAGATGGAGTTGCTGTCTACCGTGCCTTCAAAGAGGTCGGCGGTGTCGATAATCTGGTGTTGGGTATTGAGGTAGATAACCTTGAAGACCTCTTTCTTAAGGTCTCGCATGGAGTGGTAGAGATAGTCAAAAATTTCTTCTGCCGATTTATATACCGGCTTGTCTACAATTCTCTGTTTGAGGAATTCTCTGGCTACTTCCCGAACCAGCTTGATACCGAAGGCGCTGTGAGGACCAATGCCTTCTATCTGCTGTAGCTCTTCGGGGGAGGCGGAGAGTGCATCCTTAAGGGTTTTGAATTTTTTGAGGACCTCTTTGGCCGGCTGTTTGCAGTCCTTGCGGGGTGCGCCTAAGGTCAGGAGCAGTTCGATGATTTCGTAGTCGTGGAATCCGGTAAGTCCTGACTTGAGGAACTTTTCCCGCAATCTTTTTCTATGACCCGGTGCTAGGCCTTTCTGCGTCATCGGTTGGCTCCTCAGCTGGCGGTTTAAGGCTGTCTAAAATCTCCTGGGCTTTCTGGCGGTAACCGTAGGCTACTATTATCCGGCAGGGGAGGCTGGAAATGCCCATGAATGATATGGCGTCCTGGGGGTTAATCATGGCCGGGATGCCGTTTTGAATAAGGATATCCTTCCATATCTCGGCGGTTAGCTGGTCGGGGGCGGTGGTGAGCAGCAGCCACCTTTTCTTTTTAGCCATTGGTCTCTACCTTTAGCCCTTCCTCCCCCACCAATTTTACCAGACGCTGGTGGAGTTGGGGGCAGTAGTTGGTGTGTATATTGGATAGCTTGAGGTTGATTATCTTTTCCCCATTGATGACACACAGGTTTACCTCGTCCTCGCCGGGAAAGCCCCGCAGGATGTCAACCAGTTTGTTAAGGTGGGCGGTATCGCTGGCCTCGTCGCTGGTCTGGTTTAAGTGTATTACCAGCCGCTGACTTTTGGGTGGTGGTGGGGGTGTTTCGGGCTCTTTAGCCGGGGCTGGTGCTGCCTCCGCAGCCGCCGGCTCGTAGAAGCGGGCGCTGTCGCAGTTAATTTGCACCTCGTCCTCCCGCACCCGTACCTTACCCTGCACCACCAGTTCGTTGCCTTCCTGCCACAGCTCCTTGGTGGCGGCGTAGACCTTGGGCCAGACCATCGCCTCCACCTGACCGCTGAAGTCCTCCAGCCGGACACTGGCGAAGGGGCGGCTGTCACGGGTGGACAGGTACCTGGCGGAGATAATCCTGCCGGCGACGATAACATCATGCCCGGCCAGCTCGGCATCAATCTGGCCACAGAAAATAGTGTCCGGGTTAGCTCCGCTGAAGACGGGACTGAATGGTTTCTCGGAGAAGCTTACGCCCATCAACTCCTTTTCCCAGGATGCTTTTTCATGGTCGGAGACCTCTGACGGTGCCATTTCAAGTTCGGCCAGCGGCACCTGAGCGGCATCCCCGAAGAGGTCAAACATGGTTGACTGGCCGGTCTCCCGCAGGCGCTGTTCCCGCTGTGATAGTGAGAGGATACGATTAACGTTATTGAGCAAAGTGCCCCGGTTTCCCAAGGCTTCTAAAGCATCAGCCTTAATCAATTTGTTTAGTATGTCATCTAAAGCTCCGACTTTAATCAGGCTCTCCATGGCCCGTCGGTTCATGCCGCGCAGGTCAACCCGGCGGCAGAGGTCTTCGATTGACTCGAACTGGCCACCCTTCTGGCGTTCGGCAACCAGTGGCTCTACTGCTCCCACTCCCACGTTCTTAATAGCATTCAGCCCGAAGCGAATGGCGGGATTACCCTCCTCGTCAGTTTCTATAGAAAAGCTGACCTGGCTGTGGTTTATATCCGGCGGCAGCACGGTGATGTCCAGGCGGCGGCATTCGGCGACGGCGGTGGCCACCTTCTCCAGCTGGTCGGTATGGGTGATCAGGAAAGCGGTGATATACTCCGCCGGGTAGTTGGCTTTGAGATAGGCGGTCTGGTAGGCGATGAGGGCGTAGCTGAAGCTGTGCGCCTTGTTGAAGGCGTAGCCGGCGAAGGGCTCGATGAGGGCGAAGACCTCGTCGGCGACGTCGGCGGAATAACCCAGCTTTTTGGCGCCGGTAACAAAATTATGCCTCTCCTTTTTCATCACCTTCGCAATCTTCTTGCCCATCGCCTTGCGGAAGATATCGGCCTGACCCAGGCTGTAGCCGGCGAAGGTCTGGACGATGAACAGCACCTGGTCCTGGTAAACGATGACCCCGTGGGTCTCCTCCAGGATGCTGGCCAGCGCCGGGTGGGGATATCTGATTGGCTCCAGGCCGTGCTTGGCCTTGATGAAGGTGGGGATATGCTCCATGGGGCCGGGGCGGTAGAGGGCAATCATGGCGGCTATGTCGCTGAAGGTATTGGGCTTAAGTTCTTTAATGTAGCGGCGCATGCCGGCTCCCTCCAGTTGGAAGACGCCTACTGTTTCTCCTGAAGACAGCAGGGTAAAAGTCTTGGCATCGTCCATGGGGATGTTATGGAGGTCGATATCAACGCCGCGGCTCTGGCCGATAATCTCCCTGGCCTTGCCCAGGATGGTCAGGTTGGCCAGGCCGAGAAAGTCCATCTTGAGCAGCCCGATGCGGGCGATGTCCTCCATGGTGAACTGGGTCATCACCCCGGCTTCGCCGTTGCCTTTGCTCACCCTTTGCAGGGGTACATATTTGGTGAGTGACTCTTTGGCGATAACGACGCCGGCGGCGTGGGTGCTGGCGTGGCGGGAGATGCCCTCCAGCTTGCGGGCGGAATCAATCAGGTTGTGGATGATTTTGTCATCGTTATAGATGGCGCTCAGCTCGCTGTTTTCCTCCAGAGCCCTTTCCAGGGTCATCCCCGGCCGGAAGGGTACCAGCCGGGCCACGCGGTCAACATCGCTGTAGGCCATGGCCAGCGCCCGGCCAACATCCCTCAGGGCGGCCCTGGCGCCTAAGGTACCGAAGGTGATAATCTGGGCGACGTGGTCCTGGCCGTATTTCTGCGAGACATAAGCGATGACCTCGTCGCGGCGGTCGTCCTCAAAGTCCAGGTCTATATCGGGCATCTCCTTGCGCTCTAAGTTGAGGAAGCGCTCGAAGACCAGCTTATTCTCCAGAGGGTCGACTTCGGTGATGCCCAGGCAGTGCAGGACGATGCTGGCGGCGGCGCTGCCCCTCACCCCGAAGAGGATGCCGTTCTTTTTAGCGTAGGTTATGATGTCCCAGACCACCAGGAAGTAATTGGCAAACTGGGTTTGTTTTATGACCTCCAGTTCGTAGTCCAGCCGCTTTTTTATTTCCGGGGTGGGTTGGGGGTAGTACCGGGACAGGCTCCGGTGGCAGAGGTCGGCCAGAAACTGGTCTGCGGTTTTATCCTGAGGCAAATCTATCTCGGGCAGATGGAGGCGGCCGAACTCAAGCGTTAGATTGCACATCTCGGCGATGCGCCCGGTGTTTTCTATGGCCTGGGGGATATCCTGGTAAAGCTCGGCCATCTCCTGGGGGGTTTTGAGATAGAAGAAATCACCGGCCATCTTTACTCTCTTCTCATCGTAGATGGAGGAGTTGGTGCCGATGCACAGCAGCAGGTCGTGGGAGCTGGCGTCCTCCTGGCGTAGGTAGTGGACGTCGTTGGTGGCCACCAGGGGTATATTCAGCTCGTCGCTCATCGGGATGAGCGCCTGGTTTACCTGCTCAAGCTCGGCGATGGGGTGCCTCTGTATCTCCAGGTAGAAGTCGCCGAAGGTCTGTTTGTACCAGAGGGCAGTCTGCTTGGCTTCCTCCAGCCGCCCCTGCATGATTAGCTGGGGAAGCTCACCGCCCAGGCAGGCGCTTAAGGCAATAAGACCCTCATGATGCTGTTCCAGAAGCTCCTTATCCACTCTGGGCCTGTAGTAGAAGCCCTCCAGATTGGCCTTGGTGGTGAGCTGGATAAGGTTCTGGTAGCCGGTCTGGTTTCGGGCAAGGAGAACTAAATGGTGGTGGTTTTTATCGCCGGCATCGCGCCCGAAACGGCTGTTGGGAGCGACATAGACCTCACAGCCGATGATGGGCTTTATCCCGACCTCCCTGGCCGCCAGGTAAAACTGGATGGCGCCGTACATAGAGCCGTGGTCGGTTATGGCCAGGCTGTCCATGCCCAGTTCCCTGGCTCTCTCCACCAGTTGCTTGATGCGGCACATGCCGTCAAGCAGGCTATATTCGGTATGAACGTGGAGATGGCTGAACATGGCTATCGCTAATTATAACACAGGGCTGGTTGGGGGGACACGCTTTTAGACCTGTAAGACGAAATTAAAATAGGGTGTTTAAGAGGGACGAAGTCCCTCTTTTAAAAAAATCTTCCCCCTCTCCTTTGAAGGAGAGGGGGATAAAGGGGGTGAGGTAGATAAAACTAT
>Ga0315553_10001579_pt1 | contig 18777 bp, 13 predicted proteins | sample SalMarSW160140MG_FD_203099 | JGI IMG/M metagenome (GOLD analysis project Ga0315553, IMG submission 203099) | Salt marsh sediment microbial communities from the Plum Island Ecosystem LTER, Massachusetts, United States - Salt Marsh Sediment SW1601-40 ... | reverse complement strand
AGCCGAAGCCAAACCATCGCTTTTGGCAGTCACATGAATCCTACCAATTTGTCCTTCCTTCGTTCGTAAAATCAGCATAGCCTTGCCATAGAACAACTTCCTGTAGTCTGCCTGAAACGGTTCGAGCGAAAGAGGATTACCGTTACCAACGGCGGCAATTTCGGCAGGGCCTTCGACTTCAAAGTTAATCATATTGTCTGTGAGGGGACAAAGCGTACCCTTGTCATCCATCGCTTCAACCAGTATGTAACAGAGGTCTTCACCGGTAGCCGAAATCTCCTTCCTGTCGGGTGTCAGACGAATTTTGGCTGGTTCGCCGGCTGTACGCATAACAGCTTGGCCAATCTCTTTGCCGTTTTTGTATGCAACCGCTTTGAGCTCACCGGGCTGGTACACAATGTCATTCCAGCGGAGTCGATACTTATATGTTACCTCGTAGTAATCAGATTCTACCTTTTCCGGATAAACACCGAATTCTCTAATGCTGGCCCATGCGTTTTCTCGCATTTTGGTAAATTCGATTCTTACATATCTGGTCCGTGTGTCCACTTCGTGGAATATTCGTCTTGGCCCACCCCACCGAGGTCGCCTGCTCGTATCCTTTATAACGATGGTTTCCCAGCTTGATGCATCGGTTGAGACTTTAATCTCGTACCCGTAGAGCTTTTCTTCTCTCTCAAATTCAATCGCTATACAACCTACCGGCTGAATCTGTCCCAAGTCAACCTGCCACCATTGCCCGGCACCGGCCGCTGCTGCGCACCATCGCGTTGTGCTTTCGGCATCGTTGGCATTTGTAGTGATATGACCGTTTTCCGATTGGGAAGAGCTGGCTGTTGCAGAGGCGTTCAGTGCGAGAGTGGTTGCCTTTTCAGGAATTTGGCCTTTTGTTCGACGGCCGAGGGATTTGCCATTTAGAAAAAGTTCGGCAGAGTCGCCGTTGGTATATACAAAAACAGGCACATTTTCACCGATTCGGTCGGGCCAGTTCCAGTGAGGCAGGACATGCACCGTTGTCGTATCCGGCCGCCAATAACTACGATATAAATAAAACCGGTCCTTCGGGATTCCACATAAGTCGACAATGCCGAAGTAAGAACTTCTCGCTTCCTGAGAAAAAGGTGTCGGCTCACCCAGATAGTCAAATCCTGTCCACACAAATTCACCCGCTACAAAGCTGTCGTCCTCCATTAATTGGAACTCGACATCTGGGATATCCGACCAATCAGCTGCATTCAGGTCGTAAGAGTTAACTTGGTGTTGTTTGGAATAATTGGTTTTTCTGTTCGGAAGTGGCAGCTCGTAAAATCCTCGCGTACTCAGGGTAGAGGCCGACTCGCTGTAGATAATAGGATTATTCGGATAAACTTCTCTGTAACGCGCATACCTTCTGGCATAATTCCAGCCGGTGAGGTCCAGGGCATCCAGAATCGGTTGGTCTGCCGTTTGAGGAATGTGACAGGCCATACCGACCGGCCGTGTCGGGTCGTATTTGCGTACAAAGTCACTCATAAATTTCACCCGTTCGGGTGACTTGCCTTCCTTGTCATGAGGCTGGTTGTTAATCTCGTTGCCGATGTACCAGACGACAACACAGGGGTGGTTCCGGTCGCGCATCACGAAGTTGCGAATCTGTTTTTTGCCGTGCTTTTCCAAAGAAGGCTGACCGTCTATGCGGTCGGCCTTGTCATCCCATTTATCAAAACACTCGTCCAGTACCACAAAGCCCATCCGGTCGCACAGCTCAAGCAGTTCCGGCGCCGAAGGATTGTGGCTGGTACGGATGGCATTGATGCCCATATCGTGCATGATTTCGAGCTGTCGTTCCATGGCACGGGTATAAAAGGCTGCACCGAGCGGCCCGTGGTCGTGGTGCAGGTTCACGCCATAAAGCTGTACCCTTCGGTCATTGAGATGAAAACCGTCGTCAGCGGTTAACCGGAATGTGCGAATGCCAAAGGTGGTGGTGTCTGTATCGGTGACCTTATTGCCCGTACGGACGGTTGTTTTGGCAGTGTATAGTTTCGGGCTTGTAATGTCCCATCGCTGAGGCTTCGAGACCACGAGCCACTGCTCCATCTCGCGCGAGCCACCAGCTGGCACGGTGTCGTCTTTTCTGCCCGTCGCCACCAGCTGGCCATCAGGGTCGAGCAGCACAACCTCAACGCTGAAATCTGTTTCGGTATCGAGGTGGTTTTCGATGGTTGAACGAACACTAACTGTCGCCGTCGCATTGCTCACGTATGAAGTGGTCACAAACGTGCCCCAGTGTGCCACGTGCACCGGCTCGCAGATAGTCATCATCACCTTGCGATAAATCCCTGCGCCGGGGTACCATCGAGTGCCGTGCTGGCTCGTATCAACCCGAACCGCCACCACATTGGTATCGCCGAACTTCACATAAGGTGTTGCGTCTACACGGAACGACATATACCCGTAATCCCACTCACCAGCCAGTTGGCCGTTAATGTAAACTTTTGGAAACGCCATTATCCCATCGAAATCAAGGTAAACTTGTCGGTTGCTGTTGTTCCCTTCGAGCGTAAATGTCTTCCGATACCAGCCCACGCCTTTCCAGGGCAGTTTTCCGGCATAGCCATCTTCTTCCGGATTAAACGGTCCCGAAATTGCCCAGTCGTGCGGCAAACGCACCGCCTCCCATGTCGAATCGTCAAAGTTCAGTGTTTCAGCTCCCGGCTGGTTTCCCTTGACGAACTTCCAGTCGCCGTTGAAGTTTAACACCTGTCGTCCGATGGCGATTGAGCTTTGCTGCATTGGCGGCTTTGCTGTTTTTGCTCCAGGCATTACTGCCAGATTGCACCCGGATACGAGTATCAATATACATGCTGCGGTTGCTGCTATTATGGCGCTTCTTCGAATATCCATAGTGTTCTTTCCTCTTGTTCTCTAATTGGATTTGAGGGTTTCTATTGCGGTCTTGAACAGGCCTTTATCCGGCTAAGTCTACCATATTCGCTGAGCTGCGGCAAATTGAAAATGAAGCTCAATGAGTTCAATGCTCGTTTGACCGTTTTGTCGTGTGAGGTGTTAGAAACTGCGCTGCTCAAGATAGTTCAGGGTTTTTTTGAGTATTGCAGAAGCCACGGGTGCAGCTACAACCCCGCCGGTATAATTTTTGCCGAGTTTGACGTTTGGTTTGCGGAGCGAAACTAAAACGATGACCTTCGGTTCTTCCGCTGGTGCACCGGCTACAAAAGAAGCAACATAGGCTCCGTCAGCATAACCTTTCCCGTCGCTTCTGGCCAGTTGTCCGGTCCCGCTTTTGCCGAATACCTGCCATCTTTCCAACTTAGCTCTTTTACCCGTACCTTCGTTAACCACACCTACGAGCGCATCGGTGACAATCCATTTGGCAACGTCGGGTTTGACAAGATAACCAACCTGCCTCTGAATTTCGAATTGAGAATCTCGAACATCTACATTTCCAGTATTGTCCACAGTTGCTTTGACAAGATATGGTTGGACTAAGCGGCCGTCATTGGCGAGTATGCAGAAAACTCGAAGCAGTTGAATTGCAGTTACAGAAATCTCCTGTCCAAAAGGTATTCGAGTGACACTGTATCCTGTCCACTGGCCCGGTGGTCTTAAAAGCCCTTCGACCTCTCCGGGCAGTTCGATACCTACCTTTTTACCAAAGCCGAAAAGTTGCAGGCCCTTATATAACCTGTCCTTACCGAGCCTTTGCCCGATTTTAGCCATGCCAATGTTGCTGGAGTGCACTAATATCTCGCGCACAGTTAAGTCCCCAAAGCCCTGGCGATATTCGCTTATCCGCCCAAAACCCTTGCCGTGATAGTTTCCATTTTCGCAGAATATCTTCTCTTTCCTGTCCACGACACCGGCGTCAATTGCAATCGCAGCTGCTATCGGCTTTAAAATACTGCCTGGTTCAAACTGAACGGACACCGCCCAATTGCAGAAACTGTTCGGGTCGGCAAACCGAGCATCACTGGGTTCAAAATCAGGAAGTGATACCAAGGCCAGTATCGCTCCGCTCTTCGCTTCGGCAACAATCGCTACTGCCGATTCGGCTTCATAGTATTTATACTGCTTGACAAGTTCGTCTCGTGCAAACTGCTGGATAGCAGAATCGAGGGTTAAAATAATACCTACGCCATCTTGTAGACCGTTACTTGTGCTTTGTGTCTTGTCTCCCGGGCCATAAGCAGTGGGCGACGTAGGACTGATTGGTCGACGATGCACATCAGCAAAAAATGTATTTTCTGAAGCTGACCCGGCAAGTTCTTCATTGTACTGAAATTCAATGCCGCTTAACCCACGATTGTCAACACTTGTAAAACCAACAGCGTGTACAGCCAGACGTCCCATCGGATAATGTCTTAACCAGTCATACTGGACCCCGACACCATAAATCCTGCTCGCCTGCCTGCACTGTTCGGCTTCAGCACCGACCTTGATTTTTGCAAAGCCCGGGTTTTTACTTTCAGTGATAAGTCTGCAAATTTCATGTGCGCCCATATCAATGATGGGGGCCAGTCTATTGGAAGTAATCTTGGGTTCTTTAATAATTCTTGGTTCGGTAAAAATGGTTCGGATTACATTGCTTGCCGCAAGAACCCTGCCCCGACAGTCAAGAATAACACCACGCCGAGGTTGCTGATGTTGGTATAGCCGCTGCTGTTTGATGCAGACATCAATATAGTGGTCACCCCTGAAGTATTGCAGATAAAAGCACCACCCGGCCAGTGCCACGAATACTCCAATCAGAAGGAACAGAAAGAAGATGATAACTCGAACGCTTTTGTCATGCATCCTGTCTTGCATTTTATGGTTTGTTGCCGGGCTTACGATCTGTCTGGTGCCTCGGCTCAGTCATGGGAGGCGAGGCACCAAGACGTTGTGAAATCGCGGCGGGATTTATTAAACTTTCCAGTTGTAGTTGCTTACTGTTGAGCTGCTGCTTCAATTGGCTTACCTCGGCCTTGTACGTGTGAAGCTTATAGAAAATACGATTATTCGCATTGCGCAAATAGACAGTAAAAATTAATACGGCTGTAAGATAAACAACAACGAAAACAAAACAAAATCGAGACCTCATAGTCTTTTTTAGCGTATAACAGATAGGACAAAAGAGATTATATCGCAGGTACTATTCTCTACTGCTACTGAGCCGGCATTCTCAGACGCATCCCGATAATAAGGTTATCTTCGTCGTCCAGAACACCAGCGTTTAGTTTGCTTATTTCAGCATAGCGACTGCCACCTCCAAGCTGCTTTGCGGCAATCTTCCATAAACTGTCACCATCACGCACGACGTACCATTTGCTTTGTTTTGTTCCACTGCCAGGGGACGAAGGCTGCCTACTGCCAATGGATTCAACCTTACTGAACATTGCACTGGGTAAGCCGCTCCGAGTTTTGTTTCTATCCGATGTTGACAGAGGCGGTATGATGAGTTTTTGACCTACTGAAATTTCATGAGGTGATGTAAGCACTCTGCGGTTAACTTCAAATATTCTGGCGACATTTATCTTCTTGTTGCCCTCCTCAGGACCATAAAACTTTTTAGCTATGTCAGCGAGGTTGTCACCATTACCTACAACATAGGTTGTTGGCAGAGTTGGTTTTGAAGGTTTGTGCCTGCTGACCTCGGTTTCTGTTGCGGTAATCGGCAAAGACTGCTTCGGACCGATTTTGGGCTCGATTACGGTGCTATTTTTGGGTGCTTCGACCGCTGAAACGCTTTTCGGCAACGCCGTCACGGAGCGGATTTCCTCGCTGTTCTCCTGAATGGTCTGAAAGCCAACTGCATCGGAAGACCTGATTTCAGCCAGCTCTGTGCGATTGAAAGCTTCCTGGGCCCTTCGTTCCCTGGCTGCCAGACCCAGCGAGTCGTTCTCAAGATTTACCAAATTGGTAGTCAACTCATTATTGTTTGTCTCGCCACGAAAATTCGGCAGTCCATTAATTAAAAATGCGATCATGAATATGAAGAACAGGCCTAACAGTAAACCAACCTTGGCATCGGAAGTCATAACGAAACTCCATTTCCTTTTGTACAGAGAGATTATTGTTTTTGTGCGATTCTTAGCTTTGCGCTCCTTGCGCGCCGATTTTCTGCGATTTCATTTCGTGTCGGTACAATCGGTTTTTTCGTGATAAGCTTGTAAACACCTTGGTTTTCGTTTTGCTTAAAACTGCTCTTAACCAGTTTGTCTTCCAGGCTGTGAAAGCTAATCACTGCTATGTAACCTTTTTTCTTTAGCAGCTCAGGCCCCGAAGCGAGAAGTCTCTCCAAATTCTCCAGCTCGTTATTGACCGCGATTCTCAGCGCCTGAAAGGTTCTTGTTGCCGGGTGTATTCTCGGTTTTAGCTTTCGTCCCGGTCGCTTCAATGCCTTACTAACTATCGTTGCCAATTGGCCGGTTGTGGTTATCGGCTCGATTGACCGCTGTCGCGCAATGAACCGTGCTATTCGTCTGGACGCTCTGTCCTGGCCGAACTTAAAAATCAAATCGGCCAAAGATTTTTCGTCCGCTTTATTAACTATATCGGCAGCGGTGCTCTTTATTCTTTTGTCAATTCTCATATCCAGTGGCATATTTGTCTGAAAACTAAGTCCCATCTCGACATCAGCCAGCTGTGATGAACAAACGCCCAAATCCGCTAGTATAAAATCGACCTTCTCTATGCCTTGCTCATGAACCTGCCTGGTGATTTGCGAAAAATTCGAGCAAAGCAAAACGACTTTACAAGAAAGGCCCTTTAGCTTGGATTGAGCCTCTCGGATTGCGTTCTTGTCAACATCCAGCCCAATCAAAACCCCCCCAGGGCCCAAAATTTTGCCGAACAGATAACTATGACTTCCCTGCCCTATGGTCGCATCGACCATTACCCCATCCGGCGGTAAGGTTATCTGTCCGGCTAATGTTCCCGCAAGAACCGGAATATGTTCTACTGTAGAACCATTCACTTTTATCGTATTGCATAGCTCGTATCGCCTATATCATATTGCGCCGTGGTGCATCCAGGCACCAGACAATACTCAATAAGATAAGGCCTACGAGTTAGCCTATGGCTACTGCGTTTGCCCGTTCTTTAAGTTTCATCACACTGGACGAGAATCCTACGTTGGAAAAAGCTCCGTCAACTTCCTTCAACCGTTCCATGCGTTCAGTGAGGATTGCCAGCGAGGAAAAGGTCTGTTCGTCGACCGCTCTTTCGCCGGCGAGGCTTCTGTTGACAATCTGGCAATGATTCGAATTCACCTCAAACATTCTGCCTCCCATTAAAACTTTAAACTTCCTTGTTCTGTTTTTGTAAAACGACCTGTCGTGCCTGCGACATCTGTTTTTGGTATTGAGACATGTGGTCCGCAAGGTATTGTTCCCAGTCTTCGTTGTTCCACAGCTCGATATGGTCTCTTACACCAACGAGGGTGATATTGTCCTTCAATCCCGCTCTCTTTCGCAGTCTCTCGTTCAACAGTAGTCTGCCTTGCCCGTCCAGTTCCACCTTGCTGGACAAAGCAAAGCTTATTCGCTCGAAAACGACTGTCTCATCAGGAGCGGTCACGCTGGATGCAGCCGCAAGCGCTATCTGCTCAAAACACTTTTCAGGATACAAACAAAGAATGCCGTTTGCCCCGAACACAAGATAAAAGCTGCTCCCGTGCTCATCGACATCAATCTGATTCCTTAGCTTGTTTGAAATGAGGACTCTGCTTTTCCCGTCGATGACGTGTTGGTATTCACCTGTTAATAAAAGCATGGCCTTTGCCCCACTTGTTATATCTTTATTGGGAAAATATACCACTTTCTACCACTAAGTCAACACGCAACCCCAATTTTCACAAAATTTTCACAAATATTTATTATAGGACTTGGCCTGATGAACACTAATTCTCGTAATTAGAAGTGCTTACGAAGGATTAACAATTGTCTCTCACAGGCAATTATTTTTACCTCTAGGGGCCATTTTCTTTGCAACAACCTGTGAATCCTACAAAAGCTAATCCGAAAGATATGGAAAGGTAGTGAATCTTGCAGAAGTGCCTGGTCAATCAAAGGATTGTACAGCAAAAGCGGGTGAAGGGAATCGAACCCTCGTGACCAGCTTGGAAGGCTGGAGCTTTACCACTAAGCTACACCCGCATCAACAATTGATTATTGCTAATTAGTTATCGATTATTTACAATCCAAATCATAAATAATCATCCGAAAACAGTCAACAGGAAACTAAAAATGGACATAGCCCAAATAGCTGCAGCAGCCAAGTCAGCCTCAATCCAGCTGGCGGCGGTCAAAACTGATGTAAAGAATAACGCCTTAGCAGCGATTGCCGATGCCTTGAAGCAAAACACCGCTGATATCGTCTCAGCCAATAAAAAAGACCTGGCCGAGGCCGAAAAGAACAATCTGGCTGCCCCTTTACTAAAACGCCTCAAGTTCGACCAGAACAAAATAGCGGATGTCTGCGCGGGCATCGACAGCCTGATCAGGCTCGATGACCCCGTCGGCAAAACAATCACTGCCACGGAACTCGATGCCGGTCTCGAACTTTACAAAGTCAGTTGTCCAATCGGCGTTATTGGCGTCGTTTTTGAATCTCGGCCGGATGCACTTGTGCAAATCTCAACGCTCTGCTTAAAAAGTGGCAATGCCGTCCTGCTCAAAGGCGGCTCCGAGGCCACAGGAACAAACAAAGCCCTTACAGATGTGATTTCGCAGGCCGGCGAAAGGGCAGGCCTGCCCAAAGGCTGGATTCAACTGCTTCAAACTCGCCAGGATGTCGCGGAAATGCTGGCTTTGGATGAATACATTGACCTGGTTATCCCCCGCGGCTCAAATGAATTTGTCCGTTATATAATGGATAATACCAACATACCTGTACTCGGTCATGCTGACGGTATATGCCACGTCTACATAGACAGCGATGCCGACTTGGATATGGCTGTGAATATCACCGTAGACTCAAAGTGCCAGTATGTTGCCGTCTGCAACGCCGCCGAAACCCTGCTGGTGGATAGTAAAATCGCCGAAAAGTTTCTGCCCATGGTAAAAACTGCCCTCGAAAAAAAGGATGTCGAACTGCGAGGCTGTGAAAAGACTGCCGCAATAATAGATGTAAAACCTGCAACTGAAAAGGATTGGTCAACCGAGTACCTGGACTACATCCTTTCGATAAAAGTCGTCGGTGGGCTTCAAGCAGCGGTTGAGCACATTAACCATTACGGCTCAGGGCATACCGATACTATTGTTACCACCGACAGCAACAGGGCAAACAGCTTTATGGACCTGGTCGATTCTGCGAATGTGCTCTGGAACTGTAGTACGCGCTTTAGCGACGGCTATCGCTACGGCCTCGGTGCCGAAGTAGGCATCAGTACCAACAAAATCCACGCTCGCGGCCCTGTTGGTCTGGAGGGCCTCCTGATTTATAAATGGAAGCTGTTGGGCAAAGGCCAAATCGTGGCTGATTACGCAGAAGGCAGAAAAAAATTTAGCCATAAGAAACTAATTTGATAGCCACAGAGAACACAGAGAGCACAGAGATAAAATTTATAAAAAACTCTGATATAAGATGGAAAGTAAAGAAAATCATGACATTTTTAGCATTGTAGCAAATACCATAATAAAATGGTATGAGCAAACACATACTACGATGACTATAGCTATAAAACCATTCAGTGGTCTTGACGTTGAACTCATGGGTATTTTATTAGCCGCAAAAAAACAAACATTAGGGGCTTTAACAACATTGACAAATCAGCATATACTCTCGACGCATGCGTTGTTGCGAGTCCTTGTTGAGAGTTTTGTTGTTTTGGCATGGGCCTTAAAGGTGTCCGCAAGTGAGAGAAAAGATAAATATAATGAGGTTCACGAAAGATTAAAAAGATGGGAACTTACACGTCTAAAGAAAGATAGGGCATTACTTAACGATTTTCCTCAAACCCCAGAGAGAGAATCAGATATTAGTAAAATCAACAGCGATATCGAGAAGTTTGAAAAGAGTGGCATAAAAGAATTGCCTAACAATAAGCAATTATTTTGTGCTTTAGGAGGAGAAAATCTGGAGGAAGTGAAGAAATGGCAAGAAGTATATGCAAAATTCTACAGGAGCTACAGCCGGGCCGTTCACCTTAATAGAAAGGTTACGCAGAAATTAGCATGGACACAAAACGATAATCAAAAACCAACCCAGATTTTATATAAAGACGATATTGAACCCAATGGCGATGAGCTGGTAACTATAGCATGTATTTCCTGTGATATTAATAAGGCCATCAGGGGTTTCTATGGTTGGAAATCTGATGCAATGCAGAATGAATACGAACAGTTAAAATCCAGTTTAGTCAAAAAATAAATTTCTCTGTGCCCTCTGTGGCTTAAAAAAACGAGGCCTCTGCGGTTAATAAATCCTACCGTTTGGATTTCAGGTGCTTTGCAAAGAATTCCTTCGTTAGTTTCGGCACATTCGGGTCCTTGAATCCGCCGTGTCCAGCTCCTTTGACAGTGTAAAATGATACCGGTACACCCGCCTTTTTCAGCTCGGCTTCGAGCAGCTCGCTCTGATGATGGGGTACGAGCGGGTCGATATCGCCGTGAATAATCAGAAACGGCGTGTCATCTTTGGTCACGTAAGTAATCGGGTTGGCCCTGGCAACCTTTTCATGATTTTCCTGAATTGGACCACCAACTAATTTAGACTCGGGCGAGTCGGGCACGTTATGAATCTGCCCGTTGGGGGGACGGTGCTCATCCATTTGAAGGAAGTCTGTCGGACCAAAGTAATCCGCAACCGCCTGTACCCGGCTGGATATCGTAAGGTGCTCTCCGACGTCAAACGCTTTTACATCACCCGTCGTGCCGAGCATTGCAACAAGGTGCCCGCCCGCGGATTCTCCCCAGGCGCCGAAGCAGTTCGGGTTCAGGTTGTACTTTTCCGCATTTACACGCAGCCAACGAACGGCTGCCTTACAGTCTTCAATCTGGGCCGGAAATATGGCATGCTGGCTCAGGCGATAGTTGATACTCGCCACCGCGTAGCCATCGCCGAGATAGTCCAGCGGAACCCCACCGGCCTTACTGCCCGCAAGCCAGGCGCCGCCATGCACCCAGATAATAAGTGGCAACTTCTTTTCTGCTCTCGGTAGATACAAATCCAGTTTCTGGCGCTTGTGCCCATCGGTAACGTAAGGCAAGTCCCGATGAATGATTGTCCCTTTAGGTACTCGAGAAGACGCAGATTGCATGGGTTCTTGTGCGGTTACAATAGACAAAATAAGGGCAAGTATGATTGATATGGATATTGTCTGTGGCTTCATTACTATTGCACCTCTTATCTTTATAGGATTTATTATAATGTTTCCGAACAGGTATTCTACGTCATTCTCCTGACTTTATGACTTAACAGCGAGCTCCCTGCGTTAAAAATTACAACATACACAGAATGGCCTGTCAAACGCTTCTTTTCGTTTTAGATAATCAAACGCAGTACGAAAACCGGCAAAAAACCATTGACTATTGCAGAAACCAAGACAATGACATAATATAATGCAGTATTATGAGAGATTTCAGCAAAGCAAAGCGGATAGTTGTAAAAATCGGCACCAATATCATGACGAAAGATGGTGGCATAGACGCCGCCTACGTCCGCCGAATCGCCCGCCAGATAAATTCACTGCTGGCAACCGGCAGGCAGGTCGTCATCATTACCTCAGGTGCCATCGGTATGGGTAGTGACCAATTGCAATTGGCAGGCAAAGTGAAAGACACAAAGATGCGACAGGCCTGCGCTGCCATCGGACAACCGTTACTCATGGCCGAATACAGAAAGTCATTTGCCCGCTATGGTATTACCGTCGCTCAGGTCCTGCTGACCGCCGAGGTGCTGAATAACAGAAAGACATACCTGAACCTTCGCAATTCCATCGAGACCCTCCTGAAATTGGGCGTTGTCCCCATCCTCAACGAAAACGACAGCGTAAGCACCGACGAAATAGGTTCAGCCTTCGGCGATAACGACAAATTAAGTGCCCTCGTCGCCAGTAAAATCGACGCCGACCTCTTGATTATGCTAAGTGATATCGATGCCCTTTACGATAAAGACCCTCGTAAATTCACCGATGCCAAGCCGATACACGCTGTTTTCGAGATTACTCCTGAGATTGCCAGAATTGCTGGCGGAAAGGGCAGCACCTACGGCACCGGCGGAATGAAAACTAAATTGGAGGCCGCAAAGATTGCTTCCAGTGCCGGCTGTCGAATAGTCCTGGCCAACGGGAGGTTAAGCAACGTCGTCGAACGCATTATTGCCGGCAAAGAAATCGGAACCGTCTTTATGCCAAAGCGAAAGCTTTCCAACCGCGCAAGATGGATTCTAAACAGTGCCCCCGCCGGCACAATAGTTATTGACGAAGGAGCTCTGCAGGCTGTAAGGAACCGTAAGAGCCTTCTGCCCAGCGGCGTCGTTTCTGTACAGGGCTCATTCGAGGCCGGCTCCGTAGTTATGCTAAACGACAATGCCAAGGCCGTCACCAACCTTGACAGTTCTCAGTTGAAGACCTTGGCCGGCAAACACAGCACCGAGGTAAAAAAGCTCCTCGGCCCCGGCCATCGTGACGTAGTCGCAATACCCGAAGACATCGTTTTCATTGATTACTGATAGCTTCGTGACCCGTAGTCTGAGCGACGAGCGAGGAGAACGGTTTCTGCACTTATGAATAAATTAGTTGTAATCATCGAATCTTTCATACTCGCCGTTTTTTTCGGCCTGTTGCCGGTTGTGATTTGTTTTGTTACAGCTGGCCTTGCAAATGTCATATTTCTTGAGGAAAAGGGCATTACATACTGGGCATTGGCGGGACTGGTCGTCGGTCTGTTTATAGATATCATCTTCGTAAAAAGCTGGGTCAAAAAAGCCTATCAAATCAACAGCAGGATTATGGTTGCACTGTATGTCTTTTACTCGATAGGAGTATTCGGCCTTTGTATGGGAATACCAGTCCTTAACTTTGTCTTGTGCATGGCTGCCGGGGCTTATACAGCCAGAAGAATCTACCATAACAAAGCCGGGCCTGCCGAGTTTGAACCTGCCGTCAGGAAAGTATCTGTTTTTGCCGCTGCGGTAATGGCAATGATTTGTTTTTTAATGGCACTGTGGGCGGGCATCGGCGGAATGATAGGCTACAGATTTGAAACACCGTTCCTCTCGTTTACCTTTACGATACCGGTATTTTTTATAATTGTCCTTACCGGCGGAGCCTTGCTGGTCCTGCTCCAATACTACCTGACCCGCATATCTGCAAAAGCAACGTTTAAGCTCTCAACCCTGAACAGTGTACGTTAAAACGCCGGGGTGTAAGAACACAAATATTATTCCTGAGAGTGTAAGTTTGGAATAGTACATCCCCCCCTCTTCCTGATTTCCCGCAGAGGAAACTGGTTAATTGGTTAAATCCACCTTCAGCGGTAAAACAGTTATTTCTTTTTACCGGTTTTCTTTTTGCTCTTTTTGGGTTTGGCTTTGGCCTTCTTGCCCGAGCGACAACCACATGTATTGCACATTTTTTATCTCCTTTATTTTTTCACCTGCGAAATCAACAAGCGAATAAAACATCTTTTAGAAGCTTAATATTTCATCGGCTGGGTGTGCACAAGTCAATCAGAATTTTTGCATAGCAGGCAAGTCCAAAAATGCAAAATTCTCCGTGGTAGATCTTTGCTATACTGTCATAGATTTTAACCAAAGGCGTCCTCAACGGCCTCTTCAAGCGTCTCCGATACCGTCGGATGCGGGAATGTTATCCGGCTAATCTCCTCAGTCGTGCCTATCAAAGCCCCCGCCAATGCGATAAATTCGGTCGCCATATCCCCAACCATCGTAATCCCAACAATCTTGTTAGTGGCCTTGTCACGTACGACCCTTACCTGCCCGGCTGTCTGATTATGGGCTACGCTCCGGCCGTTAGCCTTGAAGAAGCCCTTACCAACTGATACATCCATGCCTTCTTCTTTGCAGGTCTGCTCCGACTTGCCGACGGAGGCAACCTCAGGGAAGGTAAATATAACTCTTGGTATCAGAGAATAATCGGACATCGTTTCATTGCCCCCTGTAGCATTGGCCGCCGCAACTTCCGCTTCGGTTGTGGCACCGTGGGCCAGAAACGTTGTACCCACGGCATCCCCGATAGCGTAGACGCCCGGTACATTGGTTTCAAACCTTTCGTTGATTGCGATAGCGCCGTCGTTCATCTTCAGATTCAGGGCCTCGACGGTTTCCTTATCGACACTCGGCTTTCGGCCGACAGAGACCAGTGCCTTCTCCGCCTCAATTGTCTGGCCGTTATCGAGAGATATTTTTGGCAGGGGGGAGAATTTGTCAACCGAGGTAACTTTTTGGCCTGTTATGGAATCGATGCCGAGTTTCTTGAATTCTCGTTCTATCAGTCGGCCAACCCATTCATCCTCCATAGGGAGCAACTGAGCAAGTGCCTCTACGATAGTTACCTTTGTTCCCATTGCGACATAAACGCAGGCCATTTCGCATCCAATCACACCCCCACCTATGATTACCATCGATTTGGGGATTTCCGGCAGCGACAGGGCCTCTTTACTGCTGATAATAGTCTGGCCGTCAAACACTACGTTCGGCAGTTCGATTGTCTCTGAGCCGGTTGCGAGGATTATTTTGTCCGCCTGTATTTCTGTCTCCTGGCCGTCCGATTCGACTTTGATTTTGTTGGGACCGGTAACTACAGCCCGGCCGGTAATCATTTGCATCTTGTTGGCCTGCGCAGTTCCCGTCATGCCTTTGCGAAAGCCCGCTACTATTGCGTCTTTTCTTTCCTGTATTTTGGTCCAGTTTGGAACTGCTGAAGGAATATCGATCCCTATTTGCACCGCGTTTTTAGCCGACACTAAAGCATGTGCCGATGCCAGCAACGCCTTCGATGGGATGCAACCCCAGTTCAGACAGGTCCCGCCGACGAATTCTTTTTCAACCACTGCAACCGAAGCCCCTTTCTGTGCGCATCTTCTCGCCGCCCTGAATCCGCCCGGCCCGGCTCCTATTACTACTACGTCAAAGTGTTCTGCCATATCTTTACCCTCATATATCCAATCACATATCACATCGACCTGCGAAACTTCAGTAGGCTCAGTTGAGCCGCAAAAGCACCATCTAAATAATATAGGCCCGTGGTATAAAAAGCAAACCTTAACGTTTGTTTTTTCGTGGGCACTGGCAAAACAAAGTGTTAAAATTCTCTTGTCAGCTATGTTTCACAAAGTTTTTCAAATGTGGAAAAAGAAAATGGTATAATTATTGCTATATAAAACTTCCTTCATGGAGGGATGCGGAAAATGAAAAAGTATTTACTTTTACTTTTCGATGCTTGTATGAGCAGCGTCGAACATTCTTACCCCACCGCTGTCCAGTTGGAGGATTAGGCCCTTTTCGAGGTCAATGCCGATGCAATTACCGCTAAATCTTTTGCCGTTATATAATAACGTCACTCTATGCCCTAACTGAATACTCATCTTATGCCACTGGTCGATTACTTTCTCGCTGTTTTTTTCTGCTAATTTCAGCCAGTGCTCTATCGAGCTCAGCAGTCTTTTCGCCAACGAGATGCGGTCGACAACCGAATGGTTTTCAATGTCGATACTTGTCGCGGTTGATTGTAATTCCGCGGGGAAGGAATCTTTCTTTTGGTGGCAGTTTATCCCTATGCCAATGATGTAAGTGACGCCTCCATTAATTGTTTTTGATTCCAGCAAAATTCCGGCTACTTTTTTACCGTTTAGTATTATATCGTTTGGCCATTTAATTTTTGTTTCACCCTTGGTTGGTTTGCCGATAGCTTCAGCGACAGCTACGGCGCAGCTCAGCGAGAGCAACTCGGCATTTAATTTGCTGTCGGTCAGAATAATTGAACAAAGAATGCTGTCCGATGGCCTGCTTTGCCATACAGCCCCGCCTCTGCCTCTGCCTGCGGTCTGCTCTTCGGCGAAGATTACCAGACCGTCATTGCTCTTGTTCTTTGCGTATTCGGCGGCAACATCGTTTGTGCTTGATGTGCGGTTATAAACGAGGATTTTCCTACCGATACGCCTGGTTCTCAGATTTGTTTTTATTTTGTCAGAGTCCAGCAGCTCGGTTTTTGACATAACTTTAGCTACCCGTCAAGCCCAATATCTACGGCCGTGGCTGAATGAGTTATTGCACCCACAGCAATTCTGTCAACTCCGCACTGGGCTATAGCCGAAACATTGGTTAATGTTATGTTGCCGGAGGCCTCGAGCAAAGGCTTCTTTTTTCTACCACATACTTTGTTTCGCATCTCTACTGCGTGTTTCAGCTGCCACTGACCCATATTATCAAGTAGCACGATGTCAATGCCTGGTATCTCCAGCACGTAGTTGAGCTGGTCATCGACGTGGTCGACCTCCACCGCGATGAAGTTAACGCTTTTTATCTTTCTAGCTTGGCAAATGATTTTTCGAAGTTTCCCCTGGAAATTTCTGCCGAGCTGGGCGATGTGATTGTCTTTAATCAGAATCCCGTCATAAAGTCCGAGCCGATGGTTATATCCGCCGCCGCAGCGAACCGCATATTTTTCCAGGATTCTCCAGCCGGGCAGTGTTTTTCTGGTATCGTAGATTTTGGCCCGTGTCCCCTGAATGGCTCGAACGTATTTACCCGTCGTGGTGGCTATGCCGCTTAGCCTCTGAAGAAAATTGAGCATAACTCGCTCGGCGCTGAGCATAGAACACATCGGCCCTTCAATCGTAGCGAGTTTGCAACCGATGTGAGCAGACTGACCATCCTCCACGTGCACTTTTAATTTGAGCCTTTCGTCGTAGCATTTGAGAATCTCTTTGGCCACTTCCATTCCGCATACTATTATCTCCTCTCGCGAGATAATAGTTGCTTTGGCGACAGTGTCCTTTTTAAATAGAAGCTCGCTTGTTGTATCACCTTGACCTAAGTCTTCTTCAACTGCCATTTGGATTAGAGGTCTCACTTTTTCAATGTTAAGTTTTTTCATCTTCTCTCTTTTCGTTTTATTCTTAATTTCCAGACGATGGGGTCTTTTTCTTACGCCTTTTTTGTTTTTGTGTTACCAAGAACTCCTTTTTCTTTTTCCGCGAGTCGACGAGAACCAGTTCCGGTAGTTCTTTCAGCTCTCGTAGCTGGTCCCGCAGAAAAGCAGCCCGCTCAAAATCAAGAGCCTGGGCTGCCTCAAGCATTTCCTTCTCAATCTGAGAGGCCAGCTCGACCTTGTCATATTCCGAATCGCCCAGGCTGACTGCCTCCCGGGCAATCCGCCTTGCCTTTATCTGCTCAGTTAAACTCTTGCGGATTTCCTTTCTTATCGTTTCAGGTGTGATATTGTATTCTTTATTATATTTTAACTGAATTTTACGGCGTCTGTTTGTTTCGTCAATAGCTTTTTGCATTGATTTGGTAATTGTGTCGGCGTACAAAAAAACCGTCGCATTGATGTTTCGTGCGGTTCTGCCGATTGTTTGTATAAGCGACGTATGGCTTCGCAGGAATCCTTCCTTGTCTGCATCAAGAATAGCTACTGCTGAAACTTCCGGCAAATCCAGGCCTTCACGCAGCAGATTTACCCCCACCAGCACATCAAATTCGCCGTGGCGTAGTTCCCGCAGAATTTCAATTCTTTCGAGAGTATCGATTTCACTGTGCAGATACCGGCATCTAAAACCCTTCTTACCAATATAACTCGACAAGTTCTCAGCCATTTTTTTCGTCAGGGTCGTAACAAGCACTCGCTCCTTGGCCTTAACACGTTTTTCTATCTCGGCTAAGAGATGGGGAATCTGATTGCTCGCCGGATGGACAAAGATTTCGGGGTCCAGAAGTCCGGTAGGTCTTATGACCTGCTCAACAACCTCATTATTGCATTTTTCCAGTTCGAACGGCGCTGGTGTAGCTGAAACAAAAGTGACTTTGGCCCAGTTCTCCTGGAATTCTTCGAATCGCAGAGGCCTGTTATCCAGCGCGCTCGGCAGCCTGAAGCCATGCTCAATCAGGACCTCTTTTCTGCTTCTGTCACCCGCCCACATCGCCCGCAACTGCGGAATGGTGACATGAGATTCGTCGATAAATAAAAGAAAGTCCTTCGGGAAATAGTCAATCAGAGTATAAGGTCTCGCCCCCGGTTCCTGCCCGGCTAAGTACCTTGCATAATTCTCAATCCCGCTGCAGTAACCGACCTCCTGCATCATTTCAATGTCATACATCGTTCGGGCCTGCAACCGCTGAGCTTCAAGCAATTTACCCTCGCCTCGAAATTCGGCCAGCCGCTCTTGTAGCTCCGCCTTTATGCTCTCCACCGCGGAGCCTATCCTCTCCGATGGCATAACGTAATGCTGCGCAGGGTATATAAAAAGCTGCTCTTCGACAGCGAGCGTCTCTGCGGATACGGGGTTTATATAGCTTATCTTTTCTATTTCGTCGCCGAAGAATTCTATCCGGATTGCAAAAGATTCGTAAGATGGATATAGTTCGACTACATCGCCGCGAACCCTGAATTTCCCCCTCTGAAAGTCTATATCGTTTCTTGTATACTGGATGTCTGCCAATCTACCGAGCAGCTCGTTCCTGTCGCAATGGTCGCCCGTACGGATAGCGACCACGCTGGCTTTATAATCTTCAGGTGAGCCAAGCCCGAAGATACAGGAGACAGATGCGATAATAATACAATCATCTCTCGTGGAAAGGCTCGTAGTAGTGGAAAGTCGCAGCCGGTCAAGGTCA
>Ga0315553_10001577_pt1 | contig 18791 bp, 26 predicted proteins | sample SalMarSW160140MG_FD_203099 | JGI IMG/M metagenome (GOLD analysis project Ga0315553, IMG submission 203099) | Salt marsh sediment microbial communities from the Plum Island Ecosystem LTER, Massachusetts, United States - Salt Marsh Sediment SW1601-40 ... | reverse complement strand
TAGAGTTATAATTAACCGGGAAAGGGTGCACCCTATCTCCCTTTTTACACCAGTGTACTTATGCCAATCAAATGGCCACCAGCCTTGTTTGTTATCCCTTGTTTCTTTCATTGACTCTCCTTACTGCTCAATATGGCTCTTCTGGGCAATCACCCTTACTCATAACTCTACAGGGGGTTCAACAACATCAAGTTCATCCTCTTGATAACATAGGTCAGTCAAGTATCCTTCATACTTTGAGTGAACAGCAATATACTTGCTATTTTGTTTTGACCTGCGGGCAGCTATGCCCATTGTTCCAATGAGATGCTTGGCTTTGCATTTATTATTTACTCGAACTATGCTTCCTCTTAGCATTGTTCAACCTCCTTGCTCAGAATAGCCCTTCTGGGCAGTTAGTCTCCCTGGTCGTCAATCTCACGTTTTTGAACCAGAGCCTCACGGAGTTTTGTGTTCTCCCTGAGTGTTCGCTTGTATTTCTTCTCTGCACTCTCAGCACCTAAGTGTGGGACATCAATACTTAGGGTCTCGGTAACGATATGCCTACACAAATCAAGGTAATGGTCACGCTTTCGTTCAATAAGTAACTGCTTGCGATCACGGTTGCTCTCATCATAGATATACATACCAAGGAGAAACACAGCGACCCGAGAGGAGGATTCGCCAGCCCTGTATTTACCGAGCCTTATTCGGTTGTCCTCATATTGCCTAGTCAGCACTTCTGCAATGGGTGGAATATTAGAGTACTGGTGTGCCACTAGATTTTTGTACAACGCTAGAACATAATCCTTTGGTTGCCCCGCTTTTATTGACAATACTGCGGCAGCACGCATCGGTGCGGCACCATAGAACTTACGATTGGCCCCGCTGTGCTGAAGTAGCGACAGGGCTATTGCACCGAGATACTGGTGCATCACTAGAATATCATTGGATGACTTGCGTAGGCCACTACCTCTAGACACGTCAAGTAAAACACTGTATATCTGGACTAACTTCGCTGGCACTCCGGTAGTGTCCGCTAGGGTGCGATTCATCCCTGTGTCAATTTTATAGAAGACTTTTGGGGATAAGCCCCTAACAATTAGTAGGGTAACAGGGCTATTTGCTTGGATAATAGCATTTAGCCGATGTTGCCCATCTATCAGGTCCCCATTCACATCAAAGCGAATTGCCTCAGCGGTAAATTCCCATCGTCCCTGTTCGATTTCTTTACGCAGAAACTCAATATAGCCAGGTCGGATCTTCCGATTAATCTTAGCCACCTGCAACCATTCTTTTGCCAGTTCTGGTGTGACTGTAACTATTTCGTAATGCATATTGCCTCCTTCATTGCTCAATTTGTCTGTTCTGAGCAGTCTTATCTCTTTGGACAAACTGCTTGGCGGTTGTCAACCCGGCTAGATATGTGGAACAGGCAACAGTAAGAATCACAAATCCGAGGGATAGGTCATCTGGTACGGGAGACAGGACCAGAACAATGGTAATGAGCACCAGTGCCAAGGCTATGTAGTTTACTTGCTTCACTCTCTTATTCAGTCCTACCATGGTATTCCCTTGCCCACTGCTCAAATCACCCCAAGTGGGCAATTATTTACCCTTGCGGTTTAATTCCTGTAGTTCGTGGAGTATGTCTGCCAATATATCACTTGTGCCTCTTATACCGCAGTCCCTTTGCCGTTGTCTCTCTGCTTTATGCCACTTGCCGTATTGCTTTGTGCATACGCAGCCAATAATAAGAAGTAGCACCGTAACTGCAACCAGCGTTGGGAGTAATATGCCTAGTGCTGTATCGTTGTTAAGGAATAGAGCTAGATATAGAGCAAATATCAAACTGAACCCAGCTATGAACAAGCCAAACGTAGCACGTGCTAGCTTGGGATGTCCCGGGAAGTCCTTTGTTATACTGTGGGGTACATTTAACAGGATCAACCATCTTTTAGCTTTCTTCATTTAGCCTACTGGTCTTCCTTACTGGCTTTTAATTGCCTTAACTTGGTTTCTATTTCCCTTTTTGTTTGCCTAGTTGATTTCCAAACAAAGCGAATGCCCCAATAGATTGAAACGATTGCTATTGTAATGCTATACATGGTGGCTAGGGCCAAGCCCCACCAGCTATGGGGTTCATTGTATGTTTGGAAAATGGGGGCAATGCAAATAGGCCCCAAAAACAAAATAGCCACCCCCGTCAGTAGTTGCATGAAGCCCTTATCAAATATCTTCTTCACTTACGTCAACAACTCCCTGTTCTTTAGATACTCTGCGATTGTGTCAGTATCCGGTAGACTGGTATCTCCCCTCTCCCATCCATGGCTTTGCTCCATAAGTGCCACTCGCTCCAAAAGTGCGGTAGCTGCTCCAAAAGTCTAGAGACTACTTTACGGCGCCTTTATCCAAAATCACCCCAAGTGGGCAATTAGCGTTTGTGCTGGGCCTCCTCCTCTCGGTGTTGATGTTGCCTAGCATTATTTATCCCGGCATATATCAGTGTACCAATCCCCAATAGCAAACCACAGCCTATTATCACTGTGAGAAACAGGCTTGGATCCTCGTCATTGGTTTTTACTAGGGCACCTTGGGCGGCCCTTTGAACAATTATTATGAATCCAACAGTGAAGCCTAGTGCGATTAGCCAGAAAAAGTGAGTATCAAATGGTACTTCAATAAGTTTTTGGCATATATCCCTCAGTTTATACATTGCATATCCCCTCCTTTGGTTCGTATGTTGGCTTTATGCTAGCCCTATCCATAAACTCTTGCCAATCGGACTCAGGGATGCAAACTACTCGCTTGCTACACACTGTATCGTACCAACCAACCCTGTCCATATACCTAATGAGTCCATAAAATAGTCGCTGTCTCCTTCGCCGTGCCAACAACTTTGTGGCTATTATCATAGCCAAAGCCAAAACCCCTGGGATGGACCATAATATACTCATTCTTCCTCCTTCATTGCTCAATATACTCCAAGTGGGCAGTTAGCTTCTATCTGCTGGCAGAATTATCTCTCGCCCTTCAAGTCTCGCGGCTATCCTATCGGCATCTTTGGCCTCGTTGCCTGAAAACGATCTACCCAATGAGGCATCCCTAGCATATATTATAGCTGCACAGACATCTCTCTCTTCGCCGATGGACTCCATGAGCTGTTCGATTCTCATTTGCCGGCCCTTCTCACTCCAGGGTGTTGTAACTAATTGCTTAAAGAGGCGTTTCACATTCATTTCCCCTCCCTCTTCGGCTTATCCCAGTACGGGCTATTGCACTTCGGGCAGCGCTTGACCTCAACCTGGCGTGGGATCCATTCCCAGCCGCACCGGAGGCACTTGAGCTTAGGTGGTAGGTTTATGTTCATTATGATTTACTTTCGGCCTCGACTAAGGCTTCCCGTATTATATTTAGTGTTCCAGGGTCAACTACTCGCGGGTAGATTTCCTTCAACGCCTCGTACATCTTCGGGGCTGCCTTCATTAGGTGGGCATTGGCCACCATTTCACCCCACCCACCTTTGAAAAATGGTATTCCAACTCGATCTATAAGTGCTATTGACTGGTCAGCTGCTCCTATAGCAATCTTGAGACTTTCCCTACCATCCTGAAAGTGGTCAGTTGGGTAAATCTTCCAGTCGCCCTTAGTATAGTCCATGTCTCTTCACCTCCTTGATTAATTGTAGTATATAGGTATACCGAAGTTTTGTCAAGGGTTTTTGGACATAATGTTAGAGAAACTTTGCACACTATAACTCATTTGGGCAGTAATTTCGTAGCTAAATTGGGGATTTGGGGTTCGTTGTCTCCGCTGGTTTTAGTAATTCGGGGTTTTCGTAGATGTTGCCGATGACTTCAATTTCATTCTTCTTCGCTCTACTATCATTGAAGCAAAGACTCCCTGTCATATCTTTATTATCAGCCTTAAAAGCACACTCTTCCTCATCCCATATAACGTTGTAATAAGTAACTAAATCTGTATTGTCTTCGGGGTGTCCTACGCATCGCCAACCGAAGCGAATATATCTTAGGATATCCCCCTCATAAATCTCCTTGCCATTCTTGTCGTGGAGTCCCGTGTATTGCATAATGTCCAGCACATCAGTATCAACAAATATCTCAAAGCCTGGGCATAGTGGACCATCAGTATACATAGATTCCCCATTCCAGAATCTAAACTTAATCTCTCTCATTGCACCTCCCTTAATTTGTTAGCTTAATACCATCGCCAAGGGTATTCCTTGCAATTCCTTGGCCGTGAGTTTGCAGTACCCGGGGTTGAGCTCGATCCCTATGGCCTTTCGCCCTAATCTCTTGGCCACTGCCAGTGCCTTGCCGCTGCCACAGAACGGGTCCAGAACTATCCCGGGCTCAAAGCCAGCGTTACAGCCACAATCGGTATAGCCTATGGCCTGCCCAACACTTGATGGTAAGTGATACCATCCCTGCCCTGCTACTGACTCGTTATGGGAATGGGGTTGCCCACTCCTCCCATCTAAGCCGTCATTGGTTTGTGGCTCTATCTTTTCATAAACCTTCTCCCTCGCCTTCCCACATTTCACACAGATTTGCGCAGGACAGCCCGCCAATATCGGTGTCTCACATAACTTCTCAGGGAAGGTGGCATAATTCTTGATACCTCGCCATTCTGCGGTTGGCATAGTGCCGATCTCCCAAACATCACGCTTGTTGCGCCCGAGCTCGGGATTCCCATACTGCGTCCTGCCATCGTGTAGTCCCCCGGTTGTGCGGTTGCCTTCCTTTTTTAACTGGAATGTAGCGTGGTGGCTTGTATCGGGATTGAATACACGGTCAGGGTATGCCATCGGCTCAAATTGTCGGTCAAAGAAGTAACGGCGAGATTTCGTGAAGAAGAATAGATGCTCCCACGACGTAGTGAACCTATCCTTGACGCTCTCAGGCATGGGATTCGGCTTGTTCCAGACAATATCGTTCCTTAGAATCCAGCCGTTCTCGAGCATGGCCAAGGTGAACCGAGCAGGTATCAAGCATAGGGATTTCGGTAGCAGCCCTTCAGCTCTGAGCATTGAGATATTGCCGCGGTCAAGAGGATAGATGCCAGAATCCTTGCGGTCGCCGTGACTCGAGAAGCTACCTTTGCCGCCGCCAGGGTTAAAACACGTACCCTTGCCCGAAGCATAGCTGTCATCTATATTCACCCAGCAAGTGCCTGTCTTTTTCAGGACTCGTTTGACCTCATTGAAGATTTGAATTAGATGCGAGATGTAGAGTTCTATGGTAGGCTCTAGGCCGAGTTCGCCACGCCAGGAGTTGCATTTGAGGCAGAAGCTACCTTGTTTATCGCTCCAGGCACCAGCATTCTTGCTATAGCCTTCCTTCCCGGGATTGGTTTCGCCGGCGCGGTGAGCCTGTGCCTTGATTAGTTCCCTACCCCACTCATGCTCACAATGATTATCTCCCCAAATCTGAGGCTCGGTTTTGTAGGTTCGCAGTCCCCAGTATGGCGGTGAGGTCATAACGCAGTCCACAGACTCAGCCGGCAGCTCCCTTAGAACGTCTAAGGCGTGGCCCTGGTAGACTGTTGCGCTAGGCTCTTGATAGACAACCATCTTCTATATCCGCTATGACCTTAATAATCTCATAAGCCACCTGTGGCACGATTGCGTTTCCTAAACATTTAAGTCTGTCCACCCTACGGGGAATCCCATGAGCCACTCTACCCAGTTCGGGTTCAACTGCCCACCAATCACTGCACCCAATCTCGGTATTTTCTTGCCGTTGCTCACCTGATAGCTCCCCTGATTCTGAGCTTCGGGAGTCGGCAATAAGACTATCTCGTTCAATGGTCTCGCATTGTCCCAGCAAGTTTTGTTCTTGCCACTTTTCCAATCCCTTGCCGAACTTGTTGGCAATAATCCAGATTCTGTCTCGTCTATGCCAGGCGTTGACGGCACAAGCTGGAATAATAAGCGTTTCGTAGGAGTAGCCCGCACCTTCCAGGTCAGATAGCACAGTGTCGAGTGCCAGGTTGATAATTCCAGTAACATTTTCAAGCAATACCCACTCGGGCTTGACGGCTTTAATAACTGCGAGTGTCTCCGGCCAGAGGTAGCGGTCATCTTCTGTGCTTCCTCGCTTCCCGGCAACACTGAAAGGCTGGCAAGGGAATCCGGCGGTAACAAGGATGGCTGCGCGGTCAATAGTTGCCGTGGTTGTTCCATGGTGATTGCTAATGCCAAAGGTGGAGTTGCCACCTTCCCCATATCTTTGCGCTTCTGCCATGCCTCTTGAGTCTCGTTTGTTGTCTTGCCAAATCTGGGAGTCGGCAACAACCTCTTTGATCGTCTCGACATCTCTAATATCCTCTACTATCGGTACACCCGGCCAGTGCTTTCTCAACACCTTCTGGCAATACTTGCCTATCTCGACAAAGCCTATCGTTTCTATGCCTGCCCACTGGCAGGCTAGGGCAAAGCCGCCGATGCCTGAAAACAAGTCTAGGTGTATCATTCATTTACTAACTTATAGTACCGGCGTCGTGGTCGGCTCCCATTTGGTGAGTCCTCCCATTGGCTCACGAGATAGCCCATCTTTACAAGCCGTGCTAGTGCCCTATAGGTCGTGCCGGTAGCGGCCCCTCTATATGCTCCATAGATGCCAGCACTGCCCTTAATATGGCTTGCGATGCGGAATTTCAACTGGTATCCATAGAATCCCCTACCCCGCTTGGCAGAGTCTCGTGCCACATCCAATATGGTCTCCTCAATAGGTAATAGTACTCCTTGCTTTCTCCGCATAGTATCCAAATGATACAGTACATATATGCGTTTTGTCAAGAGGGTAGAGGGTCAGGGCTTACATTTTCTGAAGGGCTATGTTAGGCCGAGGGATTGCCCAGAATATGTGAATTGAGCAATGTTTTTGTAGCTAATTTGGGACTTGGGGTTGCTACTATTTGTGGTCGAGTGGGAAGGTAGTATCTTGTGGCGACCCCTGCGGCTTCGTTCTAAGGGATCGGCTGATGAGGTTCCTTGATGTCCTGACAATGTAGGCGCTGCCGATTGCCACTCCACCCATGATTCTGCCAGACAGCCCCATCGCCCTGATAATCCACATACACCCAATAGCAACCACGCCGAGAACCAAAACGGCCTGAGCCCAATGTGGCAATCCTCTTGCTCCCTCTACCAAGGTTCGTATCAACGAATATGTTAGAAACATCTTACTGCCCTACTTAATTACTCTGGGGAATAGTCACCGGCATCAATCCATATTGGCGACGGACTCGAACCGCCTTAGCGTTAGACAACCATCACTGGCTGAACTCGGGTTTCCCATTCCCCATTAGCTTATTATACCACAGTCACGCAAACTTAATCCTTCTGAATCCCCGGTGCTTTCTCCGTGACAGTCTCTTGGCTTTCTTGTCGGAATAGGCAACGCCGGCCACGATCTTGCGACTGCCCGGGGTATCAATGCCCCTAACATCAAACCGGTTCGGGTGCTTCAGCCATCTAGGGTCTTCAACTGACACAACTTGCTTTGCCAGAAGTGAGCGGTCAATGGCTAGTGCGCGGTCCGATTGTTTAGTAGGCTTGGTCTGGAGCACGGTGATTTCCTTTCGGGGTTTAGGTTCCTCTTTGGGCTTCGCTTCCGCCTTGGGCTCTGCCTTCTCAGTCTGTGCCTTTATGCGCTTCTGGCGTTCTTCTGTCAATTCACTTAGAGTGGTTCTGAGATTTTGATGTAGCCACATATCCTTTGGCACGACTCCCTTGGTGGTGTCAGTGAGGGCACTGGCATAATAACCACCTTCGGCTAACTGTTTCATATCGCTACGCCCAATTATGGCGAGATAGTCTCGTGCCTTGACATAAGCCTTATTCAGTTGCACATCGGTTAGGTTCTTAGGATTCACCCGTGCTAATTCTTGAGCCTGTTTCAATGTGAAGTAGAGTCGCTTCTTCTCTACCTTGCCCTTCTCCTCGGCCTTTGGCTTCTCAGCCTTGGGTTTGGACTTTGGCGAGATTATCCCATGGTCAATGACCTGGACCCAATCACCATCTCGCCGGATAATGGCATCGTACCCCTTCTTCTTGGCGGCATCATAGATCACCTTATCGGCGGCTATAGGGTCGCTGCCTATCACCTTGTCGTAGTCTGCCAGCACCCCTAGCTTCTCGGCGGCATCCACCGCCGTCTCCGAGTACATGGGGTTCTTAGGCTTGACTGTGACCTTCTCAATGTCCTTGCCGTAGAACTTGGCCTCTCGCTCGCTCCTGGTGAGATATACCGATGGCCTTCTGCGCTCACCTGTTGGGGCCTCCATGCCGGTAGGACGTGATACCCCGCGATAATAGGTTATGCCCTCGACTTTGGCTTTCACCTCAGCTTTTGGCTTCCCAGCCTTGGGTTCTGGCTTAGATTCCACCTTAGATTCCACATAACTAGGGTTAAGGTAATTCCACACTTCGTTTAATACCTGTTGTTTTTTGTATGCCCTGATTACGTGTGGTTTGTCGTCAGTAAGACCGGCCACGGTAGCCTTCCAACCGTCCCTATCTTCAACTAACTTCACCCGCCCATTGTCTACTTGGTAGCCGACTTCTCGGGCGATAGCCTCATCAAGGCTCTCCCCCGTCTTCTTTTCAATTTGCGGCGACACAATCTCGCCTTTTCCACTGGGGCCATACCCCTTGGGTGTAACATCCTTGACAGTGGCCGTCTCCTTCTTCCCCAGCTCGGGATAATCCTTCAGGACTTCGGCCGGGACGGGCTTGCCACTGCCTATTGCGTTTCCCACGAGCCTTTCATGCCCTGCCTCAACCTGAGCCAACTCTTTCTCTAATGCCTGGCCCTGCAACCTGGGCATATTCTCTGCTCGCCACTCTCTAGCGGATTTCACATATTCCTCCTTTGTCATCTCCCAGGGTTCTTTGGCTGTGGGCTTGGGGGTGGGCTTACCAGTCAAGGTGTCGAGTTCTGCCTGGGCTATATCCAATGTACGCTGATATGAGGGTTTCAATTTGCCACTCTTGCCAATGCCCATCGACTTCAAATCCGCGATCTGCCTATTGAGCTGGCTAATTCTCCCCTCTCGTTCCTTGTCAGCCTTTGCTTTCTCCACTGCCGCTAATTCCTCATCACTGGCCCGGAGTTGCTTAATACGAAGTTCAATGCCCATTCTTTGTTGGGCATCCCTTTGCCACTTTCCCTTTTGCCGTGGGCTCATCATGCCAACCTGCATTGGCGATATTCCCCCTTCAGACATCAATGGCGTGGAAAGTACAGCCTGGTTTTCAGCTTTGAGTCGTGCAATCTCAGCCTCACGCTCTGCCTTGGTCATTTCCCAGGGTTTCTTTATTATTGTTGCAGTTGCCATGTATCACCTCCTGTTATGCGAACTTGACTGCCCGCCAGTGTCTATGGGGGCGCCTGGACAACCTCTGCCCCTTCCCATCAGTATATGCCACGCCGGGGCGAACCGCGCCACCGACAGTATGCCTCTGTCCTCGCAGAGACACCTTGGTATCCGATAACCTAGCGGGTGTTATCTCCACTCTAGGCTGCTTTGTGGGGTTATAGTTGGTGGCCACGATCTCGTACTGGTAGTCATCTTCCTTGTTCCCAGTGGCCAACTGGCGCCGGACCAGAACTCGCTTAACCGTCCAGTTAGATGGTAGCAACTTGGCGTGTTCTGTCCCGAGGCTCAATGCGAACTTACCCTTAATACCTTTCAGGGCATCTATAAGTTTGTCAAGGTCCTCTGTGGTGTATTCCTTTCTAGCTCCAACAAAGGCTCGCCCAGGGTACGGCGGGTCAAGATAGAAGAAGGTGTTAGGGCTATCATGCTTGTGTATCATGGCAACGGCATCACTGCTATGCACCCTTGTCCTCTTTAACCTTTCATGGACTCTTTGGAGACGGCTAATATCCTTGACCATGCCATCACGCTGATGATTGTATGTACCCGAGCCCTCACCATAACTGGCCCACCTCAGATAATAGAAGCGCCTGAACCTCTCCACATCATCTTTGGGCTTCGCGTTCTTGAGTCTATTGAATAACCCCTCACTACCTCGCCAATCATATTTCCCTAGCCCCTCAAATTGCTTTGGTGTCATGTTGCTTAGAAACCTGAAGGCAAAGGCGATCTCGCTGTCCTTGTCGCTCAGTACCTCTTTCTGGCTTGGGGCTTTCCTGAAGAAGACGGCAGCCCCACCAGCGAAAGGCTCTACATAGGTTGTGTGCGGCGGTATAATGCCCGCTATCCGGGGGGCGAGGTATGATTTCCCGCCCGGGCTACCGAATGCCTGTTGTACGGGCTTTGTCGCTTCCAAGATTAGTTCTACCTCACTAGTCTTCCTCTTCTGCGTTTGCCAAACATTTCCCGAACAGCGTATCGGCGACGACCCTCAGCCTTACCCTGTTCTAATGTCCAGTATTCAACCCGGGGCTCCCTCGTTATTTGGTAAACCCCCCAATACGGCCCCACCTTCCCAACCTTCACCGAACCACGAGCTTTACCTGGCCGCCCAAAACTCTTACCCCGGAACCCCTTAGCGAAGTGCCCAGCGGCTGTCTTGGTCTCATAGATACTGTGAGCTACTAAGTTTCTTGGCATTTATCACCTCCTATTGTATTGACCTTACAGTTTCCTTTAGCCTGTCTCTGGCATCCCATTTTCCCGGCTAACCTGACTGCGTATCTTGGGTGTACGGGTAAGCATGTCCAACCGAGATGCGGCATATCCAGCGCCGAAGGTGCCAACTATTAGTGCGAGCAGGATGCCAGCACTGACCTGGGACAAATGGGGTCCGGATAAACACGCACCAAGGACAACTATGCCGATAGATACCACCTCAACGATTAGCCATTTGTATCCTGTTTTCATTGTCTCACCTCCTATTTTTGAGCATCATTGCCCATTACAGTAGAAAACTCTTTGCGCTTCTCAGCACCATTCATAGCTAACTAACCTTCATTCATCGCCCCACTTCGCCCATTATGACTATTCTGGGCAGTGGCCATCTACCGTCTTTTTGTGCTGCCTGCTATGTATCCCATGTGTCACGATAAGCCCAAAGATGAGTAAGCCTATACCAATCGGCCATAGTGGGCTCTCAGCATCGGCTAAGTTAATGGTATCAGTAGTAAAAAATCCAGTCCGAATAGCACTTTGAATTGCAGCTATGATTAGGATAATACTACCTGCCAATAGTGGCGGTTCACCAACCAATACTCGTGCTTTCCTATTCATCTTATTCAGTAAGATTCTGTCAGCCCATTTGCAGAAGATGTCGAAGGAAACATCAACGCTGAGTGCACCCTTCCAGATAAACAATCCTCCCCAAACAACGCCGGTTAGTGTAACTAATAGAGGTGCAACAGAAGCCATGAATGGCATTTCTGCCCCAAAGGTTTGGGTTAGTTGGTCAATCATCCAGCCTAACATGAACAGAGTCGTTATTATGAGAGACATCCCCCCGAACATATAGCCCCATGGCTTAATTAGTGCCTTTGCGGTTTCATCCTTGTTCATTTCCACCTCCTTTTAGCTACAAATTTATAGCCCATTTCAGTCCTTTCGGGTAGTTAAGTTACTTCTGTTTCTCTGCCCGTCTTTGCTCCCGTAACTCCTGCCAGCCGTAGTAACCGATGGCGAAGATGACTACCCCAATCATGGGGAGCACCACACCTATCACCGGGATTATACGCTGCAAGCCATACATATCGGCCAGTATTAGCCCTGGGAATGTCGACAGGAAAAGAGACATCCCCCAGGTCATAATGTGGAGATACTTCCGTTTCTCCGAATCTATCTGTTGCTTAGGATGTTTTCCCGGAGTTCCTTCCAAAATTTCTGCTCCTCTGCCCTCTCGATGATATGCAGTCTGCCTATGATTAGGGCGATGCAACTAATCACCCAGGCGAGGGCGAATGCGAATTGTAGTACGACCCATACTTCCATAGTTGCCTCCTATTCCTGTGTTTCTTGGATGTTCCTCATAATGAACTTGGATTCGGTTCTATACCATAATAGGGCATGCACGACCGGTATGATTATGGCACCCGCAATAGCAATGGCGCTCCACGGCATAGGCATGCCATTATTGTCTATGATGGCCTGCGTTGGGATGGTGGCACTAACTATCACTGAAAATAGCACCAACGCACCTGCAAAGCTCCCCCAGTATCTCTTACTATTCCTTTTGCGGAATTGCATCCGCATATCTGATACATCTGGCATAGTTGCCTCCTATCCGGCCAATTTATGACTTAACCCTTAATTAGTCGGCCACGCCTGCGTCTAGGATAGCCCCAGATTTTGAGCCTAGTGGAGCGGAAGACACCAACTATCTTCTGGGGATGGCCTTCCCTGTAGTCCTTTGCCACGTCCATGGCCTCTACCCTAGTTCCAAAACTACCGTGGACCATCGGCTTGGTCTTTGCCTTCGGCCCCACACTTGTTTTCCCTCCCACTAAGACTTGATAGAGCGGTTTTCTACCTTTTGGCATTTCGCACCTCCTTTTATAGATTTAATATATTCTCTTCCAGCCCCGCCGGTGCTTTCTTGTTATCCTTCGGGTGCCCTTGTCGGCATAGACTCCGTGGCTAACAAGCCTGCCCCTAGGCCTCCTAACATTAGGTTGGCTAGGATTAAGTATGCTATGTGGTGACTTACTCGCGACAACAAGTTTCACCTTTTGTGTAGTGAATTGCTTGCCCTTCAGGTGCTCAATCTCATGCTTTATTTTCCTATTCAGGGTGTCCTTATCAGTGTACTGGTGCATTGGGTGAATGATTAACTGGTCTGGTTTGATTACCCCGTCACTTCGGGTATAGCGCACGGCTGCATCTACATGGCTCCCCATGTTAGCGGGTATTTCCTTGACCAATACCTTGATGCCAGAAATGTCTAGCCGCCGTAACTCCAACTCTGCGAGACTAACTATATCCTTCACCGACCGCAATGGCTTCCTGTGGTCCCTCCCCATCCTAGCGACTATGTGGCTTGGCGTTTCGCTTTCATAGGCGTGTAAACGCGGCGACTTTAGTTTTACCTCTTCGGCTTTTTTGAAGATAACAGCGAATTGTCTTTGCTTATCTGTACTTGCCCCGGCACAGCCTTCCACCTCGTACCCCTCTTTACGTTTCTGTTTCGCGAAGGCACGTGCCATCTTCCAAGTCGGGAAGGTTCTTGTCCCACCTGCCTGTGTTTGCCTTCTTTTGATCTCTTGCCAGAATCCCGACACACCACCTAGTTTCCGAATCAGTATTGGCTCTTGGCTCTTAGCCAATGTGTGGCTTGCCTTAGTTCCCTTACCCCAAGTCTTAATTTCATCTATTTCGTGCTTTAGTAAGGCCTCTCGCAAATCAATATTGCCGTCTTCCTTTAGGACTGGGTCAAGCCATACCTCACCATCAATATCAGTGCCGATGCCCTTCGGCTGGCGCACATGGAACCTTACTGGTTCACGCCCAACCTTGGTATGCTTATAGTACTTCCTTTTGAGGTTCAGTTTCATGTTTGACCCTTTAATAAATCCTCCTCCAGTTTCTGTGTGGCCGCCTGAACATTGTCTTTGTAGCGAACTTATTACCTTACCACTCTACCGCGTGATACTGGGCGGCCATAATAGGTCTTCATTCTTGTGGCTTTGCATTTACGAATACGGCACCCCTTGAAAGCCCTTGATTTGACGCACCTGATAGCACCTCTGCCTGTTTTTGCCACACAGCCTGCGCCATCTTTGCGCCATCGGCTACCAGTAAAGACCTCACAGTCAACACGGTAGTCTCTCTCTACAGTCAATTTCATAAGTCACCTCCTTTTATAGTTTCAATATATTCTCTTCCAGCCCCGGCGGCGCTTTCTTGTTATCCTTCGGGTGCCCTTGTCGGCATAAACCCCGTGGCTAACAAGCCTACCCTTTGGCTTACCCCGTGCCAGCACCGACTCGATCTTCAGATTGGTCGCCGGGGTGCGTTTCAGGGCTATACCGGTGGTGGTACTCTGGAGCCGGGTCCCGACGTTGGTTTTCTCGCCTTCCCCGGTAAACCTGATCTTCTTGGCCTTCACGTCAATGAAGCCATCCGTAACACCTAGGTCGAATGATACATTGTCGAATGGCACCTTGCCGCCAATAAAGGTCAGTGTCTCCTGGGGTGTGCCCTTGGTTCTTCTCATGCCCTTTGGTGGACGGGTTGAGCTGATGGGTTTCAGTAGAGTGTACCCCGGCGGGATTATCTTGTACTCTGGCCCCTTGCCGGTCTCGCCCTGTTTCCAGACAATGGTGCCGGGTGGGTATTCTGGCCGCTCATCTTTCTTGCCGAGCTTAATTGCCGCCACCTTCTTAGTAGTTGTTGGCATCCCGGTTGTGGTAGTAGGCGTAGGTGGGCGTGGTGGATATGGCGGGTACGGGGCATAGGGTGGCTCTGGGACACGGGTAAGTCGCGTGACTCTTTCTGCCCTTGCTGCTCTTGGCTGCCGTGGTTGTCTTGGTGCTCGTGGTGCCTCAACTGCCCGTGGGGCATATTCCTCTCTAGCTTTTGGGGTTTGTTGGTAATACTGTTCTACCCTTTCAGTCAGTTCACGGTTTATCTCTCGCTGTATCTGGTTGCGTCTCTCCTCTTGCTCCTTGTAATAGCGTTCATCGAACTCCGCCGGTGCATAGTCTGCCCTACGGTTTTGGGTTTCGTAATAACTGCGCAGCCTCTTGGCATATTCGGCAGCTACCCTTTCACCATCAAGGTATGGTAATACACTCCGTTCTAGGCCACGGTCTACAGTATCTATGTACGACCTTGCCCTAGCCAATGCCTCAGCGTTAGTTTTCGCCTTGGACATATCCAATGCCCGTGTTACCTGTTCCTTATTCATACCGAACATACGCTGTAGGTCGGTATTTGAGAGGAGCTTTATTTGGCCGGCTTGGGTATTGAGATTAGACAGGAAGGTTTTGAGTTGGCCTGGCTTCATTTTAGGGATGGTGTCTAGCACCTTGACCGAGTTTTGACGGCCCATTACTATGTCTCGCCAGAATCCTATACCTCCGTAAAGGTAGTCCTTGCCCTCGGGCGACGTCATCTCATGCTTCATACGTTCAAGCAGTTCTATCCCCTTTGTGTCGCCAGCCTTTCTGCGAATGGCTATCTCAGCATTGATCTCCTTAATATAAGCCTTGACAGCCTCGGAGTTTTCCTTAATGCGCCTGATGGCTTGTATCCTGCCATCCCAGCCCATGAAGAAGTCTGCTACGGTGTCTCTCATAGCGCTTAACATGAGCCGTCCTTGTATCCGTGGGGTTATTTGCGGTGCCTCCCCTGGCAACTTCTGGGTAAGAATTGAGACCTGCTTGGTGGTAATGTAGGGGGTATCCACATAACTACCCACCTTGCCAGTGTGGATTGTGCCGACATCGGTTTGGATGAAGTTCGCATCGAATTGCCCAGCCCTGACTTTCCATCCTGGATTATGTCCTACGACCTGGGTGAACCCCCAGTCCAGCTCGCCAGCCTTGGCCTCTTGTGGGCGGAGCCAGTATATGCCACCTTGTGCCCTTTCATTTGTAGACAATGAATTTCCCTTTTCGACCCTGCCCTTGGCGTAGGTGGCACTCGTCCATTTGTCGGCTTTGACACTCTTTGCTAATTCACCTTGTAAGGCATCGGCTATAGTTTTTGGTGATTTGCCAACCAGCCTCCCGTAAACGCCCTTGCTAATACCGGCGTGCGTAAATAGGGCATTATCTTTGGCATAAGCAGCCTTGACATAACCCTTGTTGATGTCGCTTATTATGTTTTGCTTAATCTGAGCCCGTACCGTATCGGGGATTACCTCGGGGAAGCCTCTTGTGCCACCCTTGATAACATCACCGGAGATGTAGGCCAATTCATGGTTGCCAAGCAATCTCACTACGTTGTCCCCAGCTACGGCGGCCTGGTCGTGTAGTCGGTTGAAAGTGTTGCGGAGTACGCCATAGGCTGGCCCCCTGTCTATAAGGTCGCCCATAAGTACAACAGACCGCCCCTTATTCTTGGATGGTATCCATTCCCATGTACTGGGATTCTTCGGGTCGCCCTTAACAAGAGGCTCACCGAATCCCTTATTGATTTCCTTGAAGATAGTCGAATACTTAGTGGTCCCGTGGAAGTCCCCGAGAGCCACTACTCCACCATCGCCCGTTTTGCCCAGCACCGTTTGGACAAGGCCAGTTGGCTGCCCTGTAACTTTAGAGAGCGTCACCCGATAAATGTCTACCTTGCCCAGTGTGGCATCAAATGTAGTTCCATGCCCCTTTGCCCCAGGGATAGGCTCTATCTGATAGCCCATGCCCTGCAACTGGTCAAGGCTGGGGATTACCTGTTCTGGTTCTATCCCCCGCCCTAATAGCTTCTGCTGAGGGAACAGCCGTGCCATTACTTCAGGATCGCCGCGTATCTCAATAATGGTTGGCTTACCCCCACGAAGCCCGGAAACATAGGCTTGCTCTAAGGGGTCAATACCCACCTTCCCCGTGGCATACATTTCCTTGATGATCGGGGTGTTAGTAGTACCGCGTATTATCAATGTACCGTCTGGAGTTGAGTGGAAACTCGCCCTGCCTATTAACCGTTGATACTGGGCATTCGTCACCTTGATTTTGCCACCAGGGAAGTTTACTGTGGCAACTTTTACGCCCTGCATCATCTGTTTTACAATCTGTGTTCCCCTGTCGAGAATGTCCGCAGTAGTAAGACCTGCCTTTGTCATTCTTGCTACTTGAGCCTCTGTGAAAGGCACTCGCATAGTAGCCCTCTCAGTAGCGAGGCTACGCATCGGTACATAGTCGTTTCTAGCCGCCGTCCGCGCAAACTGCACGCCACGAATTGCGGGACCTAATAGTGGCGAGAACATGAGTGCCGTAGCTCCGATAGACATACCCTTGAGCCATTTTGGAGCCTCCGGCGACTTCACTAACTTAATCGTGTCGGGTAAGGTCAGTGCCCCAAGAGTCACAGGGAGGGCATTGCCAAGTGCCGATGTTGCGACCTGGCGGACTGTTCCCGCCGTGGCACTCCCTACAAACGGCAATGCCGTCAAAGCCCCCACAATCCCCGCTATTGCCCATTCCTTTGGCGTGACATGGACAGCGTAGTTGTGGTAGTCCAAGTTTGCCAGTAGTGCCTCTTGGTTCTCATAGCCAGTCTCCTCTAAGGCTCGCTCGGCATAGGATGGGGTAGAGTCCATTTTTGCCTTGATTTTCTCTACATCAAAGGTTTCATACCCATCCTTCTTGATGACATAAGACTTGAATAGGTCCCGCTCGGCCTTGAATTGCTTATCCATAGCCTCACGTGCCGCATCTATGTTCACCTGTTTCCCGATGGGGCTTAATATCGCTTGGGGTATAGCAAAGACCAGCGTTTCGGCTGGCCCCCTTTGCATTACAAAGCCTAGGTCTTGAGTGACAGAACTGAAGCTATTGCCCTTCGTGTAGTCCTGGTCATAGAGGAAGGCAACAGCAACCTTTTCATCCGGGGTAAGTTTGTCCCACGTGCGTTGCAATGGGCCAGCAAGGGCAGTCGAGGCTTCAGGGACCCCCTCTGACAGCTTGATAGGTGTTTCGTAAACATGGGCACTCCCTCCCAGTACCTCATTAAGCCCCTCAATCCTGAAGCTCCGGGGGTCTACTGTCTCAAGGGTACGTGCCAAAGCTAATTTCTCGCCCAGTGTCAGTTTCGTCGTATCTAACTTGGTATCTATGTCATTGATTATCCTCTCAGCTTGCTGGTTGAAACGATTGCACGCCTGGACAACTTCAGGGTCAAACCCTGCATCCTTCAGTGTTTGCGCTCCACCTTCATTGTCGCGGATAAACTTGGCGAGTACCGGGATTGTGAACTCATTGGGGTCGGTGAGTCCTGCCTTGTTGAGTGTTTCTGTGGCCTCCTGCCAGTCCTTGTATTCCTTTTGGCTTGCCACGTATGCGGCACCTAATTTCTCGCTATCTGTCCCTGTGGCATTCTTGTAGAAGTCCGTATCTTTGAGCTGGTCGGCGTAATCCTTGGGGAGCAACAATGGGTCGTTGCTTTCCGGATCCACGAACTCCACCATCGTCACTGTATGCCCATCGGCATACGTGGCTATGTAGTTGCCGATCTCAGTAGTGGTCGGCTTACCGAAGCTAGACTGGAACGAAACGGAGCTTATCTTGGTAAGGCCATAAGCCTCTGCCTTGTCCTCGGCGTTTCCCTCGTTCGTCTCCTCGACGTAGATTGATACCCACTTGCCATCTGCGTCCCTGCCCGACACCTTATAGACGCGGGCGATGCACTTGTTGGCATCGGCCTGGCAAGCGGCCGCCTCTTGTGTCTCTGCCAACTTGTTCTTTTCTACCTGGGTGAGCGGAATATCTAGTTTCTGCTGACCTACTGCTGTTTCAGGCTCTATGCTGACAATGGTAGTCTGTTTCTCCACCTTTTCGGTGGTTGCCCTCGCATCCTTGATTATCTGCTTTGCGACCTCCACTGGGATATTGCCACCATATTTCTGCGATGCCAGGTAGGCCTCATGGTACGCCTGTGCCATGCCTGCTCCTTGAGCCAGTGTCATTGTCACCGGTGCCTTGGGAGCCTTATCCTTATCACCCGTAGGGAGGAACGGCTTGTACTTTTCTAGCCCGTATTTCTCCACCTTCTCAGGGTCTTTCATAATGTTGGCAAGATTGCCCACGGAGACCGCCTCGCCAAGCTCAGGCACCCATACTTTCGCAGGAGCATAAGACTTACTCGCTAAAGCCGCCTTTGCCCTCTGGTATTGTTCACTCCACTTGGGGTAATAGCCC
>Ga0315553_10001573_pt1 | contig 18829 bp, 16 predicted proteins | sample SalMarSW160140MG_FD_203099 | JGI IMG/M metagenome (GOLD analysis project Ga0315553, IMG submission 203099) | Salt marsh sediment microbial communities from the Plum Island Ecosystem LTER, Massachusetts, United States - Salt Marsh Sediment SW1601-40 ... | reverse complement strand
CCTCCCACCCTCATAGGCTGCGCCTCTAAAACTCTCCCAAAAAGTGGGGAGGGCTAAAGAAAATTTAAAAGGTGAAACCTTTTGGGCGGGCGGGTATGGGAAGAAATTAAGATTTAAAAAGGGGGTGGGGGACGAAGCGTTAAGCTTTAAAGGGTGGGTGGTGTGGGAGAAAGACAAGGGGGTGGGGAAGCTGCCTAAGTTAACTCGCCGCCCGGCTGCCAGACACGGGCCAGCTCCGCCGACAGCAGCCTGTGCTCAGCCTTCTTTAAGCCCGGGTCCTGCTCGAAGAGTCTTATCGCCTCGGCGCGGGCCAGTTCAAGCAGCTTAACATCGGAGAGCCTGGCCATGCGCAGGTCGGGCAGGCCGCTCTGGCGGGTGCCGAAGAACTCACCGGGGCCGCGTAATTTAAGGTCTTCCTCGGCCAGCTGAAAGCCGTCCTGAATCTTCTCGATTAAGTCCAGCCGCGCCCGGCCTATCTCCGAGGGGTTCTCGGCCAGAAGCATGCAGTAGCTCTGCTGGCTGCCCCGCCCCACACGGCCCCGGAACTGGTGCAGCTGCGACAGGCCGAAACGGTCGGCGCTTTCCACCAGCATAACGGTGGCGTTGGGGACGTCAATGCCCACCTCCACCACCGGCGTCGAAACTAAAATATCAAGCTCCCCGGCGCGGAACCTGTGCATGACCTTATCCTTTTCCGCCGCCGACAGCCGCCCGTGAATCAGGCCCAGTTTAAGGTCGGGGAAGACATCACGGGATAAGCGTTCATATTCGGCTACCGCCGCCCTGGCCTGAATGGCCTCCGATTCTTCGACCAGCGGGCAGATGATAAAAGCCTGGCGGCCCTCGGCCACCTGCTTCTTCAAAAAAGCGTAGGCGCTGGCCCTCTGCGCCTGCTTAAGCCAGCGGGTCTTGATTGTCTGCCTCCCCGGGGGCAACTCATCTATCACCGAGAGGTCGAGGTCTCCGTAGAGGGTGAGAGCTAAAGTGCGGGGGATGGGGGTGGCCGTCATCACCAGCACGTGGGGGTTAAAGCCCTTCTGCCGCAGCGCCGAGCGCTGGGCGACGCCGAAGCGGTGCTGCTCGTCGACAACGACCAGGCCTAATTTATGGAAATCGACCTCCTTCTGGATGAGGGCGTGGGTGCCGATAATGATATCAATATCGCCGTCCCGGATAAGCTGCTGGATGGCCTGCTTGCTGGCCTGAGATAAATCGCCGATAAGAAGGGCCAGGGTAAGCGGCCTCGATAGAAGCCCGGAAAAGCGGCGCAGGTTGTCTTCCTCTTCCACTTTGCTGGCGGTTCTGGATAATACTTCGCTGACGCTGGAGAAGTGCTGCTCGGCTAAAATCTCCGTCGGGGCCATGAAAGCCCCCTGGTAGCCGCTGGCCGCCGCCGCCAGCAGCGCCGCCGTGGCCACCACCGTCTTGCCGCTGCCGACCTCTCCCTGCAAAAGCCGGGACATGGCTACCGGCTTCTCTAAATCGGCCAGTAGCTCTTTGAGCACCTTCTGCTGGGCGGGGGTAAGCTCGAAGGGCAGAGATTTAATAAAACTTTCCAGCATGGGTTTTTCAACGCTTACCGGATTACCCGGCTGGCTCTCCTGCCACTCGTGCTTTCTACCCAGCACGCCTAACTGCAACAGAAAAAGCTCGTCGAAAGCGAGGCGGACCCTGGCATTATTTTTGGCGGCCTCGTCCTCGGGGTAGTGCGCCTGGAATATTGCCTGAGGTAATTCAACTAATTTGCAGCGTTCCCTTAAACTGGGGGGCAGAAAATCGGCCACCTGCCCGGCGAAGCGGTCGACCACCTGCTTCATCAGCTTCCTCACCTGGCGGGGCTTCAAGCCCTGCGTCAGCGAGTAAAGCGGCACCAGCCGCCCGGTATGAACCAGCTCCTTGTCCTCTAAAAGCTCCCACTCCGGTGACTCGAAGACATAACGCCCGCCGAACAATCTTACCCGGCCGCTTAAGACCACACGGGCATTAGTCGGCAGGCTTTTAGCGATATAGGGGTTATTGAACCAGACAGCCCTGACGTTGCCCGTCTCGTCGCCGACGATGGCCTCGGTGCCCCGCCGTCCCCCCAGCATGGTCACCTGCGCCTGCCAGACGTTGGCGGTGATGGTCTGCTCCTCGCCCTCGGTAAGCTCGGAGATATAGTTAGTCCGGCTGTAGTCGAGGTGGCGGTGGGGGAAGAAATAGAGCAAGTCCCGTATCGTCTCTACCCCCAGTTTCTTGAATTTGGCCGCCATGGCCGTGCTGACCCCATGCAGCGTGGTGACTGGCAGGTCTAAAGACTGGCCGGTGGCCTGCGGTGCGGCAACAGTACGCCTGCGGGGGGGAGTAACCCTTTTCCCGGGGAGCGGTTTTTCGACCGTTTTTTCCTCTTTAGTTGATTCCAGGAAGGCGAAGATATCGGCTATCAACTTTTTACGCTGCTCCTGATTTAAAGAGGCGTATCTGGCATCATCCAAATGGAGTTTTTTAAAATCAGCCAGAAAGCGGGGGGTGGTTATCGAGGCTACAGCTTGAGCCGCCCAGCGGCGCAAAAACTTATCCAGACCGCCGATGACCGCCGTATCGGCATAGCCCTTTTCCCGCTCAAGCTCAAAGACCTTGCGCAGCGGCCCGACATTCAGCGCCAAAGGCTCACTCCCTGTCGCCCAGTATGGCTACCAGCAGCAGGCCGGGGCCGGTATGGGCGCCGATTACCGGGGTCATCCTGGAGCGATAGATGCGCCCGGCGGGAAATATAGCGCCGAGCCTCTCCACCAGCGCCCCGGCTTCTTCGGGGCAGGCGGTATCGGCCACCGCCATCTCCTCAATATGAGCATAGTGAGCGGCAAAATCATATAACTGGTCTACCGCTTTGGCCCGTGAGCGGGTCCGGCCCGCCGGCTCGACCAGACCGTCTTTAAGGGTGATGAGGGGGTTTATCCTGAGCATCGACCCCAGCAAAGCCTGCGCCCGGCCGATGCGCCCGCCCTTCCTGAGATATTCCAGGGTATCGAAGGCAGCCAGAAAATCAGCCCGGGGAATGTTCTTACGGGCTACCGCTATCACCTCAGCCAGTTTAGCCCCGTCCCTGGCGGCCTGAGCCGCTCTCATGGCGATAAATCCCTCGGACATGGTTGCCGTCAGCGAATCGATGACCTCCACCCGGCACTTCTTACTCATCTGCCCGACTGCCTGCGACGCCACCTCGTGGGTGGCGCTCAAGCGGGAAGTAACCGTCACCACCACGATGGCATCGGCCTCCTCGGCCAGCTTATCATAGGCCTCGACGTAGGCGTCCGGCGGCGGCACCGATGTAGCCGGAAAGGCCCGGCTGGTTTGCAGCTTTTCATAGAACTGGTTAGCGTCAAGATCAACGCCGTCGCGGTAGGTCTCGGCGCCGAAGCGGAGCACCAGCGGAATAACGGTAATGCCCAGCTCCTTAACCACCTCCGGCGGCAGGTCAGCCACGCTATCGGTTATAATCTTAACCGTCATTATCAGTCTCTGTCGCCCAGCACCGCCACCCCCAGCACCCGGGGGCCGACATGCGCCCCCACCGCCGGGTTGACCTTAGAACGGTAGATTGGCCCGTCGGGAAACCTTACCTTAAGCTGCTGGGTCAGCTCGTCGGCTTCATCGGGGGTGGTGGCATCCTCCACCCCTATCCCCTCAATTTTGGTAAAGCCGTCGGCAAATTCATAGAGGTAGTCTATTGCCCTGGCGCGGGAGTGCTCCCGGGCGAAGGGATAGACCTCGCCGTTCCTGATACCTAAAATGGGGCTGACTTTGAGCACCGTTCCCAGGAAAGTCCTGGCCTTGCCGATACGCCCGCCCCGCCTCAGGTACTCTAAAGTGTCGAAAGCCATGCGGGCATGCGCCCGGGGGATATTCTGACGGGTTAGCTCCAGAACCTTATCCAGCTTGGCCCCTTCTTTAGCCACCCTGGCCGCCGCCATCACTATCAGGCCCTGCCCCATAACCGCCGACAGGGAATCAATCACCTCTACCCGGCACTTCTTGCTCATCCGCTCCTTGGCCAGCAACGCCGTTTCGTAGCTGGCGCTGAGCCGGCGGGAGTTGGTAATGACCAGAATGTCCCCGGTCTCCTCGGCCACCTCATTATAGGCATCAGCGTACCTGCCCAGCGAGGGCACGATGGTGGTGGGGAAGACCTTGCCGGCCGCCAGCTTATCGTAAAACTGCTCAGTGGTCAGGTCAACGCCGTCGCGGTAGTTTATCCTGCCGAAGATAACGTTTATCGGGATTACGGTAATGCCCAGCTCCTCGACGGCTTCGGGGGGTATGTCGCCCAGGCTATCGGTAATAATCTTGACCGTCATAATATAACCACCCTTACTCCACAGAAGCGATATAGTTATAGTGAGGCTGACCGCCCTGGACCACCTCGACCTGGAGCTGGGGATAGCGCTCGCGGATAGCCGCCGCTACCTGCTCCGCCTCCGCCGGCTTAGTATCAGCCCCGCAGTAGATGGTAACCACCTCGGCCTTCTCCGGGTCTACCCTTTCCAGAGCCTGGTTAAGGACTTCGTCCACTTTGTCGGCCACCGCCACCAGGTCTCCGTCGAGAAAGCCGATGGCCTGGTTCTTCTTGATGTCCAGCCGGCCCAGCCGGGTAGCCCGCACCGCCCGGGTAATTTCAATCGACCTTACCTCCGACTGCGCCTTGTACATATTCACCGCGTTGGTCTCTAAATCGGCTTCATAATCAAAAGCCAGCAGCGCGGCTACCCCCTGCGGAATGGTCTTGGTGGGCACGACATTAATCTTCTTCTTGGTCAGAGAATGGACCTGCTCGGCGGTAAGCACGATATTCTTGTTGTTGGGCAGGATGATAACCTTCTCCGAGGGGACAGCTTCCACCGCCTGCAGCAACTCCTTGGTGCTGGGGTTCATCGTCTGCCCGCCGGGGACGATAATGGTCGCCCCCAGGCTGGCGAAAACCTGGCTTAAGCCCTCCCCGGCCACCACCGCCACGATGGCGGTATCCACCTCCGGCATCCGCTCCTTCTGCATCTCTAAAAAGTCGCGGTACTGCTCGTCCATATTGCGTATATTAATCTGGTGTAAAGTTCCCAGCGGGTTAACGTAGTGCATAATCTCACCGGGGTCCAGGGTGTGAATGTGAACCCTGACCGCCGAATCGTCGCCGATGACAATCACCGACAGCCCCTTCTTCTCCAGCCGCTTGCGGAGCTTTTCCGGGTTAAGCTCGACGCCCTTGATAACGAAATTGGTACAGTAGCCGTAGGGAACCTCGTCCATCGCCCCCACCATCTGGGGTGCCCTGGTGGTAAGGGGTATGCTGCTGGCCACCATCCAGGGACGGCGCAGCTTTAGCTGCTCGGTCTCGCCTTTAAGGTAGTGGAGGGCGCCCTCCAGAATGGTATAGAGACCCTGCCCCCCGGCATCGACCACCCCGGCGTCCTTGAGCACCTGTAAAAGGGTGGGTGTGTTGGCCACCGACTCCCGGGCGGCATCAACGGTGGCCTCCATAACCGAGATCAGGTCATTGCTGACTTCAGCCGCGTGTTTCTCCGCCGCCGCCGCCGCCTCCCTCATTACGGTGAGAATCGTCCCCTCCACCGGGTTGCTCAGGCCGTTATAAGCCGTCTTGGACGCCTTAAGCAAGGCGGTGACCAGGTCGGCGCCGGTAACCTTGTCCTTCCCGTCCAGGCCCTGGGCCATACCGTTCCAGATCTGGGAGAGGATGACCCCGCTGTTGCCCCTGGCCCCTATCAGCGCCCCCTTGGCCATGGCCCGGGCTACCCCTGAAGCGCTGTTAGCCGCCGCCTGGTAGGACTCCTCTACCGAGGAACGCATGGTAAGCAGCATGTTGGTGCCGGTATCGCCATCGGGGACGGGGAAAACATTGAGGGCGTCGACATCGGCGGCGCTCTTCTCCAGCCAGCCGGTGGCGGCTATAAACATCTCCCGCAAATCTTTACCGCTGATAGCCCTGGCCTCTGCCATCTCACCTCTACCTTGCCACGGGGGGCCGGCTGTGTTAATATTTATGGACGGAATTCTAACCTAAATCGACCCGATAGTCAAAGGAGAAAAACCTTGAAGTGCGATATCTGTGGCAAAACGCCTCAATTCGGTCATAACGTGAGCCACTCTAAACGGCATACCAACCGCCAGTGGACGCCCAATATACACCCGGTTACCTTAATCATCGAGGGCAAGCCCAAAAAGATGAACCTGTGCACCCGCTGCCTGCGCACCCATCACAAGCTGGCTAGAGCAAGCTCGCCCTCAACTCCCTGAGGGCTTGAGCCACCGTCCGCCCCGAACCGAACACCGCCGCCCCGGCCACCAGCACCCTTGCCCCCGCCTTGACCACCCTGGGAGCGACCTCAACATTGATGCCGCCGTCCACCTCAAGTTCGGCGGGTAATTTTTTCTCATCCAGTTCCGCCCTTAAGTGCGCTATCTTGTCCAGCGTCGATTCTATAAAGGGCTGGCCTCCGTAGCCGGGATTGACCGTCATCACCAGAAGTAAGTCAATTTCCGGCAGGATAGCGCTAACGGCATTTACCGGCGTACCCGGATTAAGCGATACCCCCGCCCTAACCCCCAAATCTTTAATTGCTTTCACCACCGAGCTGATATCGGGGCAGGCCTCTATGTGTACGGTGATAATATCGGCGCCGGCTTGAGCGAACTGGGCAAGCTGACGCTCCGGCATTTCAATCATGAGGTGGACATCGAGGGGGAGGCCCGTCCAGGGACGGATGGCCGCCACCACCGGAGCGCCGATGGTTATGGGGGGAACGAACTGACCGTCCATGACATCGACGTGGATATAGTCTGCGCCGGCGTTAGCCGCTTCCGCAACCTGCTCACCGAGGCGGGCGAAATCGGCGGAGAGGATGGAGGGGGCGAGCTTTACCTCCGGTTTAGTTCCCACCCCTGTCTCCGATGGCTTTCTTGGCGGCGGCTAATGCTTTAGCCACCTGCCCGGGTGCGGTGCCGCCAATAACATCGCGGGCGGCCAGAGAAGATTCAATAGTTATAGAGAAAACGTCTTTTTCAAACAGTTTGGAGAACTTTTTATATTCGGTGATAGTGAGTTTGGACAGCGATTTATCCTGTTCCACGGCATAGCTCACCAGTTTAGCTACTATCTCGTGGGCGGCCCGAAAGGCCTGGCCTTTCTTGACCAGATAGTCGGCCAGGTCGGTGGCCAGAATATAGCCCTTCTCCACCGCCGCCCTGGCGTTTCCGGCATTTACCTTGATAGTTTTGACCATTCCGGAAAAGACATCGAGCGTGGATAAGAGGGTGTCTACCGTATCGAAGAAGCCCTCTTTGTCCTCCTGCAAATCTCTATTATAGGCCAGGGGCAGCGCCTTCATGGTGGTGAGCAGCGCCATCAGGTTGCCGTAAACGCGGCCCGTCTTGCCCCGCGCCAGCTCGGCGACATCGGGGTTCTTCTTCTGGGGCATGATGCTGGAGCCGGTGGCGTAGGCTTCGTCAAGCTCGATAAAGCTAAATTCTGCCGATGACCAGAGAATGAACTCCTCGGCCAGTCTGGAGAGGTGCATCATGCAAAAGCTGGCCGCGGCTTCGTACTCTAAAATAAAGTCCCGGTCCGAGACGGCGTCCAGGCTGTTCCGGCTCACCTGGCTGAAACCGAGCTCTTTAGCCAGAAATTCGCGGTCAATATTATGGGCGACGCCGGCCAGTGCGCCGCTGCCCAGCGGCATGATATCAACGCGCTTGAGGCAGTCGATAAAGCGGGCGGTATCGCGCTGGAGCATCTCGAAATAGGCCAGAAGATGGTGCGCCAAAAGCACCGGCTGGGCTACCTGCAAATGGGTATAGCCGGGGATGATTACCTCTTTGTTGGCCTCGGCCAGAGCGACCAGCGCCTTCTGGAACTCACCCATCTCGACCAGCGTGTTGGCGATGGCATCCTTGGCGAAGAGGCGCATATCCAGCGCCACCTGGTCGTTGCGGGAGCGGGCGGTGTGGAGCCTGCCACCGACATCGCCGATTTTCTCTATAAGGCGGGCTTCGATGTGCATGTGGACATCTTCCAGCTCCGCCTTGAAGACGAACTGGCCTAAAGCTATCTCCTCCTTGATGCCGTTTAAACCGATGACGATGACCTCCGCATCTTTATCCGGGATGATGCCCTGTTTAGCCAGCATGCGGGCGTGGGCGATGCTGCCAGCGATGTCGTAGGGGTAGAGGCGCCAATCGTAGGGGATGGAGGCGGTGTACCGGTCAACTTTTTTATCCGCCGCCTTCTTAAAGCGGCCCCTTATCTGGCTCATTTTAGCCTTCCTTTTTCTTTTTGCCCTGCATCCGTGCCTGCGTGCGGGCGGGCAGCCCCCAGAGATGGATAAAGCCCACGGCGGCGCTCTGGTCGAAGGTGTCACCCTCATCGTAGGTGGCCAGGTCGTGGAGGTAGAGGGCATAGGGGGACTTGCGCCCCACTACAGTTGCGCTGCCTTTATGTAATTTCAGCCTGACGGTACCGGTGACGAAGCGCTGGGAGGACTCTACATAGGCGGTCAGGTCCTCCCGGTAGCCGGTGAACCAGAGGCCATCATAGACCAGGTCGGAATATTCACTGGATACAATCTGCTTGAAGCGAAGCTGCTCTCTGGATAAGCAGAGCGACTCCAGGGCCTGGTGCGCCTGAATCAATAGCAGGGCGGCGGGGGCTTCGTAGACCTCGCGCGACTTGATGCCGGTTACCCTGTCTTCGATATGGTCGATGCGGCCGAAGCCGTGCCTGCCGGCTAAATCATTTGCCCGCTCGATAAGGGTTAAACCGTCCAGCCGGTGACCGTTAAGCGACACCGGTATGCCTTCTTCAAAGCCGATTTCGACATACTCCGGCTTATCGGGGGTATTTTCCACCGGCCTTACCCAGATAAAGGCGTCTTCGGGCGGCTCCGCCCAGGGGTCTTCCATAACGCCGCACTCGATGCTGCGCCCCCACAGGTTCTGGTCTATGGAGTAGGGGCTTTCGGCGGTAACGGGGAGGGGGATGCCGTGGCGCTTGGCATATTTTATCGTCTCGTCGCGGGCCATGTCCCAGTCGCGGGCGGGGGCCAGGATTTTAAGGTCGGGGGCCAGCCCGGCCACGCTGACATCGAAGCGCACCTGATCGTTGCCCTTGCCGGTGCAGCCGTGAGCCACCGATTTTGCCCTCTCTTTTAGAGCCGTTTCCACCAGCAGCCGTGCCATCAGCGGGCGGGCCAGAGCCGTCGCCAGGGGGTACTGCCCCTGATAGAGGGCGTTGGCCTTGAGAGCGGGGAAGACGAACTCGTCGACGAAAGCCTCTCTGGCATCGGCGACTATCGCCTTGACCGCGCCCAGCTTCAATGCCTTCTCCCGAATTCCCGGGAAGTCGGGCTCGTTGCCGACATCGACGCTGAAGGCGATAACCTCCAGGTCATACTTCTCCTGCAGCCACTTGATGGCTACCGAGGTATCCACGCCGCCGCTGTAAGCCAGCACTACTTTTTCAGCCATATCTAATCTCCCTGAACCCGCCGATTAGTTTTCTTATCCGGCGAGAGTATCTACTTTACCCCTTATATATTTACTTATCAACCCCTCCTTATGGGAGGCATAACCCTTCCACTTAAGGGTGGCCGGGTGGGAATAGCTATAAAACGGGGGGAGGCTCCCACCCTATTATTTTGCTATACCACCTAACGCTTCACCAAGTATCCCTAAAGCTTCATCGACCTCTTTCTTACCGATAATGAGGGGCGGCATAAAGCGCAGGGCGTTAGATTTAAGTTGATTGACCAGCAGGCCCCTCTCCAGACAGTCCGTCACCAGCGCCGGGGCGATGTCATCGTTAAACTCCAGCGCCACCAGCAGCCCCCGCCCCCGAATATCGGTGATTAAGGGGAACTTCGGCTTCATCTTTTCCAGCCTGTCGACAAGATAGCCCCCCACCTCTTTCACCCTGCCGGCGACATTATTATCGATAACGAACTTGACCGTGGCGTAGCCGGCGGCACAGGCCAGGGGATTGCCCCCGAAGGTTGAGCCGTGCTCGCCGGGGACAAAGACCGAGGCCTTTTCCTTGGCTAGAATAGCCCCGATGGGCACGCCGCTGGCCAGACCCTTGGCCAGGGTCATTATATCAGGTTCAACGCCATATTGCTCATAGGCGAAGAGCGTTCCCGTCCTGCCGACACCGGTCTGAATCTCATCCAGAATGAGCAGTATGCCCTTCCGGTCGCACCATTTACGTATGGCGGGCAGGTAGCCCTCGTCGGGGAGGTTGACACCGCCCTCGCCCTGTATCGGCTCCAGCATCACGGCGCAGGTGCGCTCCGTAGTAGCCGACTTTACGGCCTCTATATCGTTGAACGGGACGTTGACGAAGCCGGTGGGGAGGGGCGGATAAGACTGCTGGAACTTGGGCTGGCCGGTAGCCGCCACCATGGCCAGGGTGCGGCCGTGAAAGGAGCTGAGGGTGGTAATGACCTCGTAGGCGCCGTTCAAGTTGAGCTGGCCGTAGCGGCGGGCCAGCTTGACCGCCCCCTCGTTGGCCTCGGCGCCGCTGTTGCCGAAGAAGACCCGGTCAAGGCAGCTGTTTTCCACCAGAAGACGGGCCAGCTGGAGCTGGGGGACGGTGTAGAACTGGTTGGAGGTCTGGATGAGCAGGTTGGCCTGCTCGGTGATGGCTTTAGTCACCGCCGGGTGGCAGTGCCCCAGAGTGGTCACCGCCCAGCCGCCGACAAAGTCCAGATATTCTTTGCCCTCTTCGTCCCAGACATAGGGCCCCTTGCCCCTGACGATGGTCACGGGGAGGCGATTGAAGGTCTGCATGTAGTATTTTTTCTCTAATTCCTGCCAGTTGGTCAACTTTGTTCTCCTATTTAGTGAGGTTTCTACCTCACCCCCTGTATCCCCCTCTCCTTCAAATGAGAGGGGGAGAGGTTTTTATAAGAGGGACTTCGTCCCTCTAAAACTCTCTATTCAGTTTACTCCCTTCAACCCCTCCATTAAAGGGGGAATAACCCTTCCACTTAAGGGTGGCCGGGTGGGAATAGATATAAAACGGGGGGAGGCTCCGCCCCTTTAAAAATATCTCTTTTACTTTATTGTAGTGCCGCCACCTTTACCGTTAATATCATCGAGGAGGGCGTGTGACTGGCGGCCGTCAACGATGATGCAGGCCGAGGCACTGCCCGCTAAAGCCCGGAGACACGCCGTAATCTTGGGAATCATTCCGCCCGAGGCCGTGCCCGAAGCCATAAGAGCCTCGGCCTCAGCCGGCGAAAGATGAGCCAGCAGGTTGCCGGAGTGGTCGCTGACACCGGCGACATCGGTCAGGAAGACCAGCTTTTCGGCGCCGATAGCCGCGGCAATCTCGCCGGCGACTATATCGGCATTAATGTTAAGCACGCGGGGGGCCTTCTCCGCTTTAACGTCGATAGCGATGGGCGCCACCACCGGAATATAGCCCGCCTGGAGCAGCGCCTCCAGGGGGGCGGGGTTGATTTTAGCCACCTCGCCGACAAAGCCCAGCTCCTTGTTCTTAAATTTACCCTGAATCAAACTGCCGTCAACGCCGCTGATGCCTACCGACAGCCCGCCGCCGGCGTTGATATCGGCCACGATTTCCTTATTGACCACCCCCACCAGCACCGATACCACCACCTCAAGGGTTTCTTCATCGGTGACGCGCTCGCCGTTGATAAATTTGGTTTTAATGCCGCGCTTCTCCAGCCAGCTGGTTATCATCTTGCCGCCGCCGTGGACTATCACCAGCGACCTGCCCTGCTGCTGCATAGAGACGATATCGGCAATAGTGGTATCGTGGCTGCCCAGAGTGGCGCCGCCGATCTTGATTACAACTGCCCTGTCCAATTTACTCATAACTTTATGTCATGTACTCGCTGTTAATAGCTACGTATTCCTCGGAAAGGTCACAGCCCCAGGCGGTGGCTCTGACCTCACCCAGATTTAGATTCACCCTTAAATTTACCTCACTGCCCTTTAAAAGCTGGCTTACCGCCCGCTTGCCGGACTTTAAGTGGCTGCCCGCCCTGATTACCTGAATATCGCCGATAAACAGGTCAATCTTATATTCATCCATATCGGCGCCGCTGCGTCCCACCGCCGCCACCACCCGCCCCCAGTTGGGGTCGGCGCCGTGAATGGCCGCCTTGACCAGCGACGAGCTTACCACCGCCCTCGCCGCCTTTCTTGCTTCGGAAACACTGGCGGCGCCGTTAACGGTTACCTCAACGAGCCTGGTCGCCCCCTCGCCGTCGGCGGCGATAAGTCTCGCCAGATAGACACAGACCTGCTCCAGCGCCTGCCGGAAAACATCAGCCTGTTCGCTTCCCGCCGTTATCGGCTCGCCGCCGGCCATTCCGTTAGCCAGCAGCAGAACCATATCGCTGGGGCTGGTATCGCCGTCAACCGAAACCATATTAAACGATGTCTCCACCGCTTTTTTCAGCGTATCTTTAAGAAAGCCCCTCTCCACAGCGGCGTCGGTGGTGAGGAAGCAGAGCAGCGTGGCCATATCGGGGTGAATCATCCCCGAACCCTTGGCCGCCCCGCCGATGGTGAACTGGCTATCGCCTATCTTGACGCTAACCGCCGTCTCCTTGGCCATGGTATCGGTGGTCATCATCGCTTTTGCCAGATCGTGACCGCCGTCGCGAGACATGATAATATTCTCAACGCTCGCCCTTATCTTCTTCATCGGCAGTGGCACGCCGATAGTGCCGGTGCTTGCCACCAGAACCTCCTCGGGGTCAATGCCGATGCCTTCGGCCACCAGCGACGCCACCTCGGCGGCATCAACCAGACCGTGCTCGCCGGTAAAGGAATTAGAACAGCCGCTGTTGACCACCACCGCCCCCACCTGCCCCCGCTCCAGCCTCTGCCGGGTGAGCTGCACCGGGGCGCCTTTAAGCCGGCTGGTGGTAAACACGCCCGCCGCCACGCAGGGCGTCTCGGAAAAGAGGACGGCCAGGTCCAGCTTATCCGCAGCTCTTTCATTTATCCCGGCGCTGACGGCTCCGGCAAAAAACCCCTCGGGGGTGGTAACCGTGCCCTTTGGAACGGCCTTGATAACGGCTTTCATCACCCAAAATATAGCACACTGGCCTTATATATGACAATGAGATTATACAGAAGTAACACTTCTATCAATTTCTTTTTTGGGGGGCTTGTCCAATTTTTAGAGTTTGTTTGACTACCCACCCCCCCACCCTCAAAGGCTGTGCCTTTAAAATTCTCCTAAAAGGTGGGGATAAGGGGGACTCGCTTCCTCTCACCTGGCGGGTGGGGTGAGAGATATGAAAAAGGTGAAACCTTTTGGGCGGGTGGGTATGGGAAAAAAGACAATAGGGGGTTGACGGGCGGGAAAAGATAATAAATGGGGGTGGAGGCTACCCCTCCTTTGCCTTTTTCTGAAGCTCAACGGCTATATTCTTTGACCAGGCTACGATAGCGTCCCAGTCGCGGTAATCACCGGGCTGGGCCTTAACCTTGTTCATCATGAACCTTTCCAGAAGATTCAGCTTCTTCGTATCCAGCACACCACCGAAGACAGCTATACCGACTGGTTGTATACTTTCGATAACAGGCCTGATTTTCTCCGGGAAACGCCAGCCCTCGAGCAGCTCAACCGGGTCTCCTTCTTCCATGGGGCCGCTGGAAAAGAGCCATACGGGACGCTCCGCCAGCAGCTTTTGGCTATCCTTGAGAAACTTAACCGCCTCCTTGCGCCACCGAACTATATATACCGCACTACCCAGAATAACCGCCGTATAAGGTGTCAGGTCGCTCACCTGCTTAACAGGCAAAACATCGGCCGGCAAACCAGCCTGCCGCAGCACCTCCCCGATTTTTTCGGCGATTCCAACCGTAGCACCATACTTGGAAGCATAGGCCACCAGGATTTTTTTATCCATCGGGACAGCCCTCCTTTATATCTATTCCTCCCTCGCCTTTTTCTGCAACTCGTAAAGCCGTGTAATGGCCTCCAGGGGGGTCATCGAGTCTATGTCCAGCTTCTCTAATTCATCAAAGAGCGGCGATTTCTGACCTAATAGGGGCAGCTGCTGGGGTGCTGATTCTTTGCGGCGGCGTTTAACCGAGGCCTGCTTGCTGCCGTCCTCTAATTCTTCTAAAACCTCCCGGGCGCGGTGCACCACCGATTTGGGCAGACCGGCCAGCTTGGCCACGTGTATGCCGTAGCTCTTATCCACGCCGCCGGGAATAATCTTGTAAAGAAATGTAACCTCTCCCCGGTCCTCGGCGACGGCGACATTGAAGTTCTTAACACGGGGCAGGAAGCTGGCCAGCTCGACCAGCTCGTGGTAGTGGGTGGCAAAGAGGGTCTTGGCCCCCAGCTTGGGGTAGGAGTGGATGTACTCGGCGACGGCGCGGGCGATGGAAAGCCCGTCGTAGGTGCTGGTGCCCCGCCCGATTTCGTCTAAAATAATCAGGGAGCGGGGGGTGGCATTGTTTAAGATATTTGCCGTCTCCACCATCTCCACCATGAAGGTCGACTGACCGGCGGGCAGGTCTTCGCGGGCGCCGATGCGGGTGAAGATGCGGTCGACCAGCCCGATGGTTGCCGAGGCGGCGGGGACAAAGCTGCCGGTCTGGGCTAAAAGCACAATCAGGGCGACCTGCCTTAAATAGGTGGACTTGCCCGACATATTAGGGCCGGTGAGGACGACAAGCTGGGCGTCGTCGTTGGAGAGGAAGGTATCGTTGGGGACGAAGCTGCCTTCGTCTAAAGTCCTCTCGACCACGGGGTGGCGTCCCTCTGAGATGTCTATCGTGTTATCGGTAGTCAGAGTGGGGCGGACATAGCTGTGGCGGACGGCGACCTCGGCCAGTGCGGAGAAGGCGTCTATATCGGCTAAAGCGCGGCCTGAGGCCAAGATGCGCCCGGTTTCCGCTCCCACCTGGCTACAGACTTGACGGAAAAGCTGAGCCTCAAGCTCAGCGATTCTGTCCCGGGCGTTTAAGATTAATGACTCGTATTCTTTAAGCTCCGGGGTGAAGAAGCGCTCGCCGTTGACCAGAGTTTGCTTGCGGATATAGTCCTGGGGGACTTGAGCCAGGTTGGGTTTGGAGACCTCGATGTAGTAGCCGAAGACCCTGTTAAAGCCCACTTTGAGCGACTTGATGCCCGTCTTTTCCCTTTCCGTGCGTTCTAAATCGGCCAGATACTGCTTGGCGTTTTTAGAAGACTTACGCAGGTTATTCAGCTCTTCGGAGAAGCCCTGCCTGATGACCCCACCCTGATCAAGGCTTCCCGGCGACTCTACGATAGCCTGGGTAATTAAATCAACCACCTCGGGGCAGGGTTTTAAGCAGTCTTTAAGCCAGCCGAGGGGTGTAATTACCTCGGCCAGTTTGGGGATAACCTCTAAACTGCGGCGGAGGGCGGTAAGCTCGCGGGGGATGGCGATACCGCTTTTTATGCGGTTAATCAGGCGCTCGCAGTCGGCCACCTCACCCAGCAGAGATATTACCCGGCTGCGCGTTAATGTGTTATCGGCAAACCACTCGATAGCGTCCTGCCGCTTATTTAACTCCTTTATATCAAGCAGGGGCTGGCCCAGCCAGCGCCTGAGCAGTCTGCCCCCCATCGCCGTCCTGGTGAGGTCAATGCCGGAAAGCAGCGAGCCGCCGGCAGTCCCCGAGCGGCCTGCCTGAAAAAGCTCTAAATTTCTCTGGGTCTGCACATCCAGCGCCATGAAGGCATCGGTGGTGTATGTCGTGAGATGGGTAAGCTGCCCCAAAACACCTTTTTGCGTCTCATCTATATAGTGGACGACGGCGCCAGCGGCCCTCACCGCCAGGGGCAGATGGCCGCAGCCGTAGCCGTCCAGGGTGGATACACCGAAGTGGTCGAGGAGAGCCCGGGTGGCGGTCTCAAGCTCAAACCAGTAGTCCTCAAGGCGGGTCAGCGAAGCACCTAAACCCAAATCGGGCAGCCCGGCGCTTTCGGCGGCGATAATCTCCGAGGGCTTGAGCCGTTCCAGTTCGGGGACAAGGCGGTGGGGGGGAAGCCGGGTGGCGGCGAACTCGCTGGTGGTGATGTCGACGTAGGCCAGCCCTACCCCGTCCTCGCCGGGGACCAGGCTGACCAGATAGTTGTTGGCCTTGCTCTCCAGCAGGCCGGGTTCGACCACCGTGCCCGGTGTTACCAGACGAACGACTTCCCGTTCCACCAGCCCTTTGGTCTCGCCGGGCTTGGTCACCTGCTCGCAGATAGCCACCTTATAGCCACGGCTGATCAGCCGCGCCAGATAGTTGTCCAGAGCGTGATAGGGAATACCCGCCATCGGCACCTGGTGAGCCTTGCCCATGCTCCGCGAGGTTAAAACAATCTCCAACTCGCGCGAGGCCAGCTTGGCGTCCTCGTCAAAGGTCTCGTAGAAATCACCCAGGCGGAAAAGCACGATCGCCTGCGGGTACTGCTGCTTGATTTTGAGGTACTGGCGGCGGATGGGGGTCGAACCCTCTTTCATCACCCGCCTATTCTACTAGAATTTTTGCTTAAAAAGAAGGGGGGAAAACTATTGACACCCGCCGCTTGTCAGTATATTCTTTTATCTAAGCAAACCTCGAAGGAGATAAACAAATGGCCAAGACATCCACAGGACTGCAAGAAAATGTTGCCGGGCTGCTGTGCTACGTGCTGGGCTGGGTAAGCGGGATAGTATTCCTTATCCTTGAGCCGAAAAACAAGTTCGTCCGCTACCATGCCATACAGTCGATTATCGTCTTCGGCGCTATCACCATCGCCATGGCTATCCTCTCTCCCATACCCATTATTGGAACTGTCTTTTTCTGGATTCTCTGGGTGTTATGGATAATCCTATGGATAGTGCTCATGGTCAGGGCTTACCAGGGGAAAAAGTACAAGCTGCCCGCATCCGGTAACGCCGCCGAAAAGTGGGCGGGTAAAGCTCAGGCCGATAAAAAATAAAGCCCCTTAAAGCTATACCATGGTAGCCGCCTGCCGTAACACCTCCGGCAGCACCCCCTGAACGAAGCTAAGCAGGGAAACCAGCCAGGTGATGACGCCGGAGCCGCCTACCGCCCGCTCCAGCCAGTCGAAAATGGGGTAGGCGTTGAGAACCAGGGCAAAGACCACCATCCCTATGGCGGTATTGACCAGACCGAAGATGGCCCCGAGCACGCAGTAAGAGAGTCCACCGGGCCAGGCTTTCTTAAGCGCTTTCCCCGGTATGATAAAGATAAAGTACAGGATGATGCTTACCACCGCCATCATGATAAAGAAGGCGATGAAATTCTCCCAGTTGTCACCCGGAATAAAAGACAGAATGCCGGCCAGCCCCTGATAGGAGACACCGGCGACGGGGATAGCAATAAGCGTCGCCAGCAGGGTGAAAAGCTGCTTGACCGCCCCCTCCCTGAGCCCACCGAGAATGCTGAAAATAAGTGCCAAAACGGCGAGAATGCTGACGACAATCATGTCTGCCTCCCGATATCCCTTAAAGCTATATTAGTCCCTTTTTGCGGAAGTAGTGGATATAGCCCCTGACATTGCTCTGCAGCTCGTATTCGTCAAGGGGGGCGTTAAACTGGTTCCGCAGATAGTCCCCGACACGGCCGATGATGGCCTCTTCGCTCTCCCCGGCCTTCAAATGGCGCCGGATGAAAGCGCCGACCAGCCTGGTGTTCTCCATGACCGTTGAAATCAGCCTCTCCGGCTCGTCGGCGACTGTGCCGTGAGAGTAGAAAATGAGCCGGGGTTTAAGCGCCTTTAAGTTTTCCATGTCGTTGAGATAAAGCTCCATATCGAAGCTGGGCGGCGCCACCGCGGGGAGGGGGGGATAGCCGGGACTGTAGATGAGGCCGAGCGACTCGCCGGAAAACAGCCCTCTGGTCCTGGTATCGAAGATGGCTATATGGTGGGCGGCGTGGCCGGGGGTATTAACGATAAGAAGCTCGCGGCTGCCCACGGTAAGACGGTCACCGTCACCAACTATCTTCAGGCGCGATTCGGGGACGGGCAGAATGGGGCCGAAAGTAGCCTCGAAGTCATCGCCGAAGGCCATCCGGGTGCTGGCAATTAGCCGCGATGGCTCGATTATGTGCCTTGCCCCCTCACTGTTGACCACTATCTTCGCGTCGGGGAAGACCTCGGCCAATCTGCCTGAGCCCCCGGCGTGGTCGAGGTGGATATGGGTTGGGATAATATACCGTGGGCTTAAAAGCCCTAATTCTTTGACCGCCTCCCGGATATCGGGGACAAATACCCCCGGGCCCGGCTCGATAATAGCGCCGTCACCGTCCTTGATAAAATAGACGGGGAAGGGTGTGCTAGAGCCACTAACCCACGTCTCCAGACGGTAGATGCCATCGATAAGCTGTTCAACCTGCGCCATACTCCTGCACCTCAGTTGACCGGATAACATCGCCAGGCCTGCCGGTGGCGTAACCTGAAGCCACAATTATGTTAATTTTACTAGAAATGCAGTGCAAAATAAAGGGATTTTGTAAAGTTGGTTAAGAGAGCACAGGTGTAGTCAATTAGTACGAGCGGGGGGCGACAAAAGAGCATAAAAATTGGGGAAACAATTCAGGCGTGGTTTGAGCGTTGGAATTGTTTTTAGCGTTATGTTAAGCGGAGGCTAAGGGGGTGCTTAAGAGGGGGCTTTTAGCCCGTTTCCAAAAAAGGGCGGCGGGCGGGAATAGATATAAGGTGAGTTCATAAAGTTGTTTATATACCCTTTCTGTGGGTTGGGCACTACGCTAATGGGGGGAGATAAAGAAGTAATACTTCTTAACGGGAAAAATCCCCCTTAGTCCCCCT
>Ga0315553_10001572_pt1 | contig 18837 bp, 13 predicted proteins | sample SalMarSW160140MG_FD_203099 | JGI IMG/M metagenome (GOLD analysis project Ga0315553, IMG submission 203099) | Salt marsh sediment microbial communities from the Plum Island Ecosystem LTER, Massachusetts, United States - Salt Marsh Sediment SW1601-40 ... | reverse complement strand
AACATTTTCTAACCGGTCCGCAGGCCGATGCGATTCTGACAATGCAACTGCAAAGACTGACGGGCCTGGAGATGGAAAAGCTTGCCAAAGAATACTCTGACCTGACTGAACAGATAGAGGGCTATGAAGTGATACTTTCCAGCGAGGCGGTTTTGCTGGATATCATTCGCGAAGATATTTACGAAATAAAGGAAAAATACGGCGATAAGAGACGTACGAGAATTACAGCTACAGCTGAGCAGTTTGATGTCGAAGATTTGATTGCCGAAGAGGAAGTTATAGTTACGGTCAGTCACGGCGGATACGTTAAGCGAATGCCGATTGATACATACCGCAGGCAGGGCAGAGGCGGCAGGGGTATCATCGGCTCGGATACAAAAGAGGGCGATTTCATAGAACGTCTCTTCGTCGCTTCTACGCACGATTATCTGCTTATATTTACCAATCGCGGCAAGTGCTACTGGCTGAAGGTCTATGACGTGCCTAGTATGTCAAGACAGAGCAAAGGCAGAAATATTGTCAACCTGCTGAATTTAGGCAGCCAACAAATAGCGTCAATAATCAACGTCAGTAGTTTTGGTGGGGAAGATGAGAGTGACACACAGCAGCGACAACTCATTATGGCCACAAAAAATGGTGTTGTAAAAAAGACGAAACTGTCGGCTTATGGCAACCCGAGGTCATCCGGAGTCATTGCCATTAATCTCGACCCTAACGATGATTTGATTGGTGTTGCACTGACGACTGGAGCGGACCATATAGTGCTGGGCACTCGTGACGGCATGACGATACGTTTTGATGAAAGTGAGGTCCGTTCAATGGGCCGGGCCTCACGAGGCGTCAGGGGTATCAGGTTGCGCAGCGGGGACGCCGTGGTCGGGATGGTAATTGTTGAGGAGAAGGCCGCTCTGTTTACAGTTTGCGAAAACGGGTATGGCAAGCGAACGGGCCTTGAAAATTATCGGTCACAGAGTCGAGGTGGTGTAGGCCTGAAGAACATAAAGACAAGTACCAGAAACGGCAAAGTAGTTGCGCTCAAAGCCGTCCAAAACAAGGACGACTTGATGATGATAACCGCCAACGGAATGATTATTCGCACCGGGCTCGACGAGGTCCGTTCGATTGGGAGAAACACACAGGGCGTACGCCTGATCAAGCTCAAGACAGGCGACAAACTCGTTGCAGCCGAGAAGATAGCCTCAGAAGAAGTAGCTGATTCAAAGGAAAAAACCAGTCCTGCCGAGAATGCACAATCGTCTGCCCCTGCGGAAGCAAAGGCAGAGATGTCCCCGCGAGTGCGGAAAGAAGCCCCGAAAGCTAAGCTTAAATCCAAACCTGAGACGAAGTCCAAATCTAAGACCAAAAAACAGAGCAAGGGTCCCGGGAAACGGGGTTCGGGCAAAAGAAAGCGCAAATCCTGAATTGTAACTCGGTGGTTGATATGAATGAGCGAATTTGTGTAATCGCTGGCAAGGAAGATACTCTTGTCAGCGCCGAGTGTGGGCGAGTTCTTGAGCAGCTATTAGAGCCGGAGCAAAGGGCAACCGGACTTTTTAGCGTTGACGGAGATGAGGCCTCGGTTTCCGAGGTGCTGGATGAACTGCGAACCGCACCATTTTTGACCGAGAAGCGGGTTGTTCTTGTGAAAGGCGCAGACGATTTCATATCCCAGAACCGTCAATTACTCGAGAAGTATTTTGATAATCCCTGTTCTACAGGGATACTGATATTGGCTGTAAGCAGCTGGCCCAAACAGACCAAACTGGCGAAGAAGTTAGTCAAGGTTGGTAGATTAATCAGCCTGACAGCACCTAAGCCCTGGCAGTTGCCGGGACGTCTGGTCAAATACACGAGTGATGCTTACGACAAAAAGTTAACCACAGAGGCAGCTGAACTTTTAGTCGAGCTGACCGGCGATGAACTTACGCGACTGTACAGTGAAATTGATAAGCTCGTATTGTTTGCGGATGCTGAGAAGGTCATAAATGAGTGCCATGTGGAATTGCTTATCGGCCATAATCGCATATTCGGTGCATTTGCGGTGATTGATGCTATCATCGTCGGCGAGGCCGGGCAGGCTATCGAGCGACTGAGGAACATGTTCGCGCAGGACAGGACAGCCGAATATACGGTTGTGGGTGCTTTTGCGTTTCATCTGCGCAGGATGTTCAAGGCTAAGGCTCTTCTTGGAAAAGGAGTGCGTTCATCTGAGGTTGTAAATAGACTTAGGATATGGAGCAAAAAAGAGAAGTTCTTTTTACAGCTTCGAAAGATGTCCTTAGAAGAAATTGGCGCAAATATACAGCGATTAGCTGCTATTGATTATGCGATCAAGACCGGCCAGACAAAAGCAAGGATAGCGATGGAGCAGTTTGTGCTCAGTTTGGCCGGCAGTTCAGCCGGATGAGGTGCATAAGATAAGTGCAGATACTCATCATTAGGCAGCGATTATCAAAACATTTTCAGTTGTTCAAAATCTTTTCTTGTTTTGCTGTTTTTGATTTCCGCGAGGTAGCTGTCTGATTCGGATTTGCTATAGCCTAAAAAGGCAGAGTCTATGTCATGATTATCGAATGCTTTGTAGGCCTTGTGTTTATTGGCATTTGCATAGCAGTATACACAGCCGTGCGGGCAGGTGTCATAGGCTCCAATATCTGTGCTTTCGGTGCAGCCACATTCTTTTCTTGTAGGTTTTTCTCTGTAATCCGGCGTATCAGCGGGGAACAAATGCTTGATAATACCGCCGTCAATACAATGGGCCTTTTTGATTTTGTCGCCCACTAAATAATCGCCGCAGCAGGAGAACATTTGAATCCCATAATTGTTAGCGATGGCTGTAAGTTCGTTGGCTAACTCGATTTTATAGTCTTTATTTGCATCGATAATTTTGATATTAGTTGTTTTTTCAAGCTCAGCAAAGTTGCGTTTGACTTTATTGTATTCGGTCACGAAGCTAAAGTAACAGCGATCAACAAAACCGGCGAATTCGGAGGCGAGTTCTTCGAGAGTCCTGATGTAGAAATCACGGCCACAAGTATTTGTGATGATAATGGGGTCAAAACGCCAGTTTATGTGTTGCGGAGAATATGTTTTGCTTAAGAGTTTTAAGCTTTCAATTGCCTGCTGCTTTTCAACGTTGCTTTCATAGACGGGAGGCAGGGCGGTTATGGTGTAGTTGAAGTAGAATTTATAGCCCATACCTTCAATTATTTGCAGGTTCTCAAGGAAGGGAGCAAAATTTTTGGACCAGAAGACGAAGCAAGTAACGTCTTCGGGTTTTAGAGAAACTATGTATTTTTTACCACCAAAGGGGTTCAGAACGCCGGCGAAGCCGTCTTTTAGGCGGCGCATAAACCAATCGCCATAAAAGGCAGGTATGTCAGTTCTTCGCGATACTGAGATAATTTTCTTCATTTTCCTGCAATTCCTGAACGTAACTTTTCAGTCAGTACAGACTACATTGATTTGTGCCTGAGGTCAAAATAAACGAGAAATAATAATAGAGTTCAGAAGGCCAGAAAAACCCTAAGTACAAACATATCACCACATCTATTCGGTGAGGTGCTGCTTTCACACTTTCCTTTGCAATGCACAGGCCTTATAATAAGTCAGAATACAGAAGGACTGTTTGAGAGAAACAAAGCAGATGGATTTATCTATTGTTATGCCGGCGCTTGAGGAAAGCAAAAAGATCGGTCGGGATATTGAAGCGGCAGCGGAATTTTTAAAAGGTAGCGGTCTGGAGGGGGAGATTATAGTTGTCGATGACGGCAGCAAAGACGACACATGCGGAGCCGCGAGAAGAGTTGAAATCCCTTCAGGTATACCATTGAAGGTCATTCGTTACGGGATCCATCGTGGTAAAGGTTACGCCGTTTGCGAGGGTATGAAGCAGACAAGCGGCGAATATGTGATGTTTGCCGACAGCGGTTGTTGTGTGCCTTACGAAAACAGTTTGCGGGGCTTAACCATGCTTAAGGAGGATGTCTGCGATATAGCGCATGGCTCACGAAAACTGCTTGCAAGCGATATTCGAGAGAAACAACCCTGGTGTCGGCGGATTTGTGCAGGGTTATTTAAGTGGTTGATAAACAAAGTTCTGCAAATCCCTCCCGAACTTACGGACACTCAGTGCGGCTTCAAAATATACAGAGGTGATGTTGCAAGAGAGTTGTACAACGAGTGTATCAGTGATGGTTTTATGTTTGATGTGGAAATCATTTTGCGTGCACAAAAACAAGGTTACCGGATAAAAGAATTTCCTATTGAGTGGACCTGTGACCGTGATAGTAGATTGTCGCTGTTGCGAACGCCGGAGCATGTGCTTGCTGAGTTAAGGGCTGTTAAGCGGTCACTATCTGGCAAATGAAACCTGATGAAAGACAAGGGCGGCGCTATTAGAGTAACTTATTCCAAGGACCAAATCGCAAAATTTCATCCCTGTGACTCTCGTAGCCATTCAGTATGAGCGTAGCCGACACATCAGGATGGAGAGAACAGTATTGCTCAATTTCGTCCGGACTCATAATCATAAAGGCAGTTGAGAGGGCATCGGCGGTTGCTGCGTCAGGAGCGCAGGCCCAGGCGGCAAGTTTGGCTTCAACCGGTCGAGCAGTTCGCGTGTCGATGATATGCTGGCCCTTTTGCAGACCTGAGCCGCTCACAGCCCGGTCTCGCAAATAAAGGTGGTCCAAGGTCTGTTTGTTATTACGGGGGTTGCTTAACGTAAGGGGCCAGCCTTTTGTTTGGGGTGGAGCTTGCAGGGCCAGAACGGAACTGAAGCCGCCATGAATCAGGGCGGTCTCGATACCCCATTCACGCAACATCTCAGCCATTTGGTCAGCTGTGTAGCCTTTACCAATGCCGCCGAGGTCGAGTTGCACCGGGCCGGTCAGCAGCGTCACTGTGTGTTCGGCTTCGTCCAGTTTCAAGAGGTTTGTTCCGATGTGTTGACGAGCAAGACTCAATTTTTCTTCGGAAGGACGGTGATTTGTCTTATTCTCGTTAAGCCAACAGCTAAGCAGAGAGCCTATAGTAATGTCAAAGGCGCCATTGGTTTCAGTATAAATTCTGGTACTGAGCTGCAGACATTCAAAGGCGGCTAAGCCAATCTGCAAAGGTTGTCCTGCGGGGAGATTGTTGATACGTGAGATGTCACTATTCTCGATGAATCGGCTAAGTTCGGCCTCGATGTGGTCGAGTTCATCGAAAGCAGCATCAGCGGCTTGCTGGGCGTAACGGCCATCATCACGTTGGATGATGATCTCGAAAGTGGTCGCCATAGCCTGGTGTGGAAAGCGGTGGATTCCAGATATCGAGTTCCAATTGCCATTGACGAAGCGAGCCTCTGATTGCGGTTGGGCCATTTTTTACCTGTACTCAGTGATTAATCGGATTGGGCCTGGTTTTGCTGGAAGCGGTCCCAGAGTTCTTTTGTTACATAGCCGCGTAGTTCTACCTGAGGACGCAATTCCATATACTTGTCAAAAAGAGGCACATATAGCCTCTTTCGTCCCGGAGGTGGCAATTCGTACAACTTTGTCAAAAGCTCCTGCTCCACGTTTGCAGAGGCGATAATCAGGGAAGCGGAAACCGCGTTATCGGTTACTTTTTTCCAGTGGCCGACTTTTGAAAAGGACCGCAGATACCAAGGGAAGGGCCAAAAATCATGTTCATCAGGACAAATGAAGTGAATTTCCATGTTGTGGCCGTCTTCGTGAACCTGGGCTATCTGTTCTACTCGCTGGACCATTGTAAGAACATCCGTGGTTGGGTGAGCATAGACATATGGATTACAACTGTCGGCGTAGAACCTGTAACTTCCTAAATATGCCTGCCAGGTAAGATGCAGGGGGGCTACAATCAACAGGCAAATAATAATCAAGCGGGGCAAAACATTCGGGGCCACTCTTATCAATGCCACTGCTCCTACAGCAGCTAACAGGATAAGGCCGTGCAGGAAGCCCAACATGGACCAGGGAGTTTTGTATGGGATTGTGGAATATACCACAATCATTATTAATGTATAAAATGCGATGAATCTAAGAAGATTAGAATTAACACCAGCCAGGCCTTTTGTTCTGAAAGTAACTATGAAACCGACCAAAGCCAAGAGGAGAATAGGGCCTTCGGTCCAGATTGGCCCCGCACCATATCTGGAATAGATGAGCATTTTGAGGTAGTAATACCAGGGATGAATGTGTAGAGCGTTACTGCCGGCCCGGCTGAAATAATTTGTGTAAGCGCGAAAGGAATCTAAAATTCCATTGGGGTTAGTGAGAAATGATGAGTAAAACAAAGCAGAGACCGCCGCAGCGGCTGTGAGCATTGCAATAAGGTGCCGGGGTTTTACTGCTTTGATGGTAGCTGAAACGCAGCCTTGCTGTCGGCGATGGAGCAGGAGTGTAAACAGAAGCGCTAACAACATTGAGCCAAAGGCGATGATACACGTTTCCTTGGTCGCATGCATAAGGCCTAAGAAGATGCCCGTCAATAAGGCCCATTTTGTGTCTTTATTTTGATAGTAACGGTAGCCACAAGCAATTGCACCGAAAGAGAAACAAACCAGCAGTGTTTCTTGGATGTAATAACGGCTGTAAAAGACCATAGCTGGTGAGACGGCGGTTAGTATGGCGGCATAAACTGCGGTGCCCGGTCCCAGACCATCAGCCATTAGCAACAGCAGCAGTATCAGTAGTGTACCAAAGAAAACAGTTACAATCCGCAGGGTGAATTCGCTGGTATCAGTTAATTTTTCAGCGGAGGCCAGACGAGCGGGGATTAGAGTTAGATAGTTAAGTGTCGGGCCATGGAATTCGTTGGGGTCGTATATATAGACGCCATCCTCCAGCAGATATCGTAATTTTATGGCATGGACTGCCTCGTCGGTGTGCATAGGTCGCTGGTCCAATCGCGGAAGCCGTAACGCAAGCCCAGCCAGTGCTGCAGTCAAAATGAGGATACAGCACATTATGGGCCATCCGCGTTTTTGCAGAGTCATCTCTGTGAGGGCCCCGGCTTGTCGGGAACCCAAACCAGTGGCAGGCGGGACGGAAGCTGGTGATTTCATTTTGCGGGTTTACCGTAAACTTCCACTTCGATATAGTGATTTAGGTCATCGCTTGTACTGCCGTTGCTGTAAAGACGGACATAGCGACCCTGAACACCCTTGGCGTCGATAAGTTTACCTTCAGAGGTTTCGGTATAGTGCATATCTTTGCCGACACCAAAGCCGGCAGAGTTGTCAATGTCGTTATTGAACAGAGTTATGACATTCTTGGTGAAATCGGGGTCATCGGCGATCTGCACGACCACATCAAAATAAACCCGAGGTTGCCTGTGGTAGTGCCATAAAACGATGGCGTATATCATGTTCTCAGCCTCAAGGTCGATGGTGACGTGCTGCCGAAATGGGCCTAATTCCACATAGCTGCCGTCAGTAGCTTCTTTGTCTGCATCGGTTATCATTTCGAGTTCACCGATGATAGGTTCTTCGTCACTGGCTGTTACCGGCTTGCCCAGGGCCACGTTTGTGGTTCCAGGCGGTGCCAGGAAAGGCGGACGCGGTTTATCGAGTGGCTTTTCGAGATTGGACACCCGACTGTCCTGTGGTGTGCCCACGAACATTGGTTTTGGTAATTCTATCGCAAGGGGCACTAATTCGGGAACGGTGTCTTTTGTTGTGTTGCCGGCTTGACTTTGGGTGTTATCAGCAGTCCGCTGCTCGGTGTTTTCAGTGACAGACTCCGGTGTGGATTTTTTACAAGAGGTAATAATACACAAAACTGTCACTAACAATACCGAGATACAAGCCTTCAAGGCTGAACTAAAACTTTTTTTAATCATTTTTACCTCAAAAATTGACGGCATTACGTAGCTGGTGAGGCTGTTAATTATCAGGAAGCTATCATATATTTGTCTAAACCAGAAACATCATGCTATCCTATCGGTAGGGCATTGTCAAGCTGCTCAAAAAAATAACTGATGTGGTAAAAAGGGCGGCGTACTTTGATGTTTGGCCTGTATGGTGGTGCCGGTGGGTTATGAGGTGCTTATTAAAATTCGCACTCGAGTGGGCGAACATCAGCACATTAGGTTAATGGGATGAAGTGCGCTAACGCATAAATCCATCAGCCTCTCGATAGAGCCCAACCCCTTCATATATATCTCGGCCCATGGCACGTTGTGTCCCGCTTCCTGCCAGTCTGCTGTTCCAGTCTCGCAAGGGTTCTTTCGGCTCCCGTTGTTCTCTTTTGATTTGGTTGAACTTGGCCAGCAATTCTGTGGGCCAGTTCCTTGATTCAACAGGCATATGTTCTATATTTGTCCCGTCATAACTGTAAAGCATATCATAGTAAATTCTCTGGCGCAGGCTCTTTTCACCTGTCCAGTCGTTTACGCGTACGGAATCTACTAAAACTGCCCCGGTGTTATAATCAATCCTATCGGGTTCTATGACTTCGTCTGTGGCTTTAGTAGGAGCAAGGCGGCGTCTTCCAATGGGTTCGGGCTCAGCGCTCTCGGATTCGACAACCTTGCCTATAACCTCTCCCTGCCTGACCGCAAAGTCCTCACTGTACCAATAACCCAGCATATATTTGCAGACCTGTACTGTAACGGTTTTGGCAGCCTCTTGTATGTCTCTCGCGAACATGTATATCTTTGCCGGAATATCTACTGGCTCGGTTATGTCAGAAAACTCGCTCCATAAAATAACCTTGTCCTTTAGCCAACTGTCTTGCTCACTGAGCTGATTTGTCCCAGCTATCGGGTTAAAGACGCCCAGCCTGATTCTGTATCGGTAGCTCTTTTCTGGTTCAACAGTATCGTCGTGTGCCCAGAACACCAAAGGCTCACGCAACTTGGAAAGGTCTGCTTTCCTGGCAATCGAAATCTTATCAAGCTCATCGTAGAAATCACCTATCGAAGGTTCCTTCTCAGCCTCCGTATTTCTTAATAAACGTTCCCTTTCGGTTTCACGATCATCCCGGCCTCTTCTCCTTGTTGAGCGGCTTTCAATCGCACCTCGGCCATCGGTCAGGCGTCCCCTATCGGTTCGGCGGTCGGTGGGACTTCTTCTGGTTCTTGTTCCTCCACCAAAGAGCCCCATTGCACCCCCTAACCCTTCAAGTCTACCACCAGCTCTTCCTCCTGTGCCTACCCTTGTGTCGGTCCTTCTGTTTCGCCGGTCATCACTTTCTTGTTCCTGCTCACGTTCTGCTTCTCTGGCTTCACGCTTTTCTTCCATCTTTTCCTTTTTCAGTTGCTCCAGGAAGCCTTTATGAAGCGAAGGAGGAAACCATTCTTCTTCTGCAGATGCAATCTGATAAGCCTTTGGCTGCAACAGGTTCGTTCTCACATCGTGGGTATCAAACTGGAGCAAACGTACTTTTATCCCTCCAAGTGGCAGTTCGTCAACTTCTTCTATAATTTCAAACATATCTCTGTAGTGTTCGACTTTGCTTCGAGGCAGGTCTTGCCAGAAGCTCCAACTGCCATCATTTAGCATCTCTTGTCTTTGTAGCTGAACAGCTGCAAAAACCGGCTCTGCAAGGCACGGGTCAATCCATTCTTCATTTTCAACCTCGCTGACAAATTTTCTATGAAATTTATCGTATAAACCCGCAGCATCAAACTTTGCTTCAACAGTTACCAAATCGACATCGTTCGGCTCATGTTCTGCAGTTTCATAAGCATTTTGTTCGTTGATTTCCTCGGTAGGGACATAAGCCACCGCCCTGACGTGTTCAACTGTTACACCGCTGACTTTGCCAATGACTGGAAGGGTATATTTTCTTTTGGCGCCCATTTCCGCCGTGCTATGAACGGGCAGTGGTAGATACACATTCGTATCGATGCCTTTTATGGTCGAATCGAATAGGCCGACAAAACCTTTTTGTAAGTTGCCCCATATCCCCTTCCTTACCGGGTCGTCCGGGCTTATGAGGTTGTTGAGTCGTGATTTGTATGGTTCCTTGGGTTCAGGTTTTTGGCTCAGCTGCGTTTTCAGTTCCGCAGCCTGATTGTTTATATAAGGGTCAATAGCGGCAGGGCTGAACTTTTTGTTATCGTACTCTACTACATTGGGGCTAAATAGAACGCGCGTAACTAAAAGCCAGAGGCACACCAGTCCCACAATGCCTAACACCATCTTTTCGACGTGTTCTTCGAAAATGCCGGCAGCTTTTCTAATAATGTCATGCATTTCTTACCTCTTGTTTCGTGTCTCGTACGTCCTTTCTTCGACTATCTTATTGTGTGTTTGCCTCATTCTCTCCCTTAAGTGCCTTTTTAACCACTTCGGGTTTAATTTCTTCATAGCCCGTTTTGTTAAATAAGTACTCACAAATCAAGTTCAATTCCACTACAGCATCTTCGCCATAACGGTAGCGATTGTGGGCAATGCTTTTCCGGTCGATCGCCTTGATGTTACTTTCTAAAATCGTTATCTGATTATGCTTGAAGGTTCGCTCTTGCTCCTGGCCGGTAAATCCGCTGAATTTGTGCTCTTTGGCGGTGCAAAGTTCCTGCATAAATGACAGAACTGCCTTTGTGCTGACCACAACACTAAGATTAAAGTGGATAACATCAATATCATCATTGGAGAATCTTCCGGTGCAGGGTGTAGCAAGCGCATCCTGAGGTGAAGTAACATAGGTGGGTTTATCATCACCTTCTGTTTGTGCTCTGGTTCCTAAGCCTCCACGTCTCCCAGCCATGAGCCCACGGGTATTACTCCGTTGCAAGCTGAAGTTTACTTCCATAAGCCGTTTGACTGGCGATTTTGAAACACTATTTGATCCGGAATTTATACTAACTATCGTGTCAATGACATCTTCGATTATCCAGTAACCCAATTGCCAATACCAACAGGTCTCAACGGCTTTTTCCATACCGGTATCGTGTTTATATTCTCCCCAGAAATTGTATCCGCTGAGATTAGTCGGATTAGCATAGGCTGAAATAGCTTTTGCTCTTTCCCGGCAAATCTCGTCCACTATTATTTCGGTGTCGATCCCTCCCGTTCTCCTAGATGGGCCCTCACGATATGGGCTGCCGTATGGTTCTCTCAAAGACATACCGAAAGGTTCCCCTCTTTCCCCTCCCCTTACCAGACGGCCGGATGCAGCAGGTGAACTCTGCAAACTTCTTTCCAGTTCGGTCTCAGTTGGACAATCGCGGGCATTTATGCGAACAATAAGCTGCTCGGCCGCCGCACGAAAGCGCTGGCCGAATTCCTCGAAAATCAATGCGGAGGTATCCTTGGGCTTGGGAAATATTCTATAGCTTAATAACTGCCTTTGGCTGCTTTGCTTTGCTAAAAGGGCAATCTGATTTGCGTCGTTTTCATAAAACCGCTGATACTCCTGCTCCACCTGCCATTGCCGGTCTGAGATGGCTTTTATGTTTTTGACTCTTTTACCCTTTGAAATACTTTCTTTTGTTATTTGTTCCCTGAGTTTGCTACTGATTAATTGGGTGGGAATAAAAAGAATTATAGCAACCACTCCTGCGATAACTGCTCCCAACAGGGGCAAGTTATTTTTGAAAATACTCAGTTTTTGGAGAATACTCTTGAAATCGGGTATATTCATTTTGGCTCACCAATCTATCTGACTCTACCACCACTGCCGCTTCTAACACGAATTGGCCGGCCCCGAGAATCAATACTGATATCCTGAGTCTGCACCTCCTGCTTCGGTGCATCTTTCCAGATGAATTTTACATTTAAAATAAACCAATAGTCATTGATTTGGTAAACAGGTTTACCCGTGCGGTCAAGCTTCTCTGTTCCGTACTCGTCTAAAACAGCAACCTTATTGATAACCTCTTTTGTCATAGGGTCGACCAAAATCGGCTTTGCTGATTTGAACTCTACAGTGCCTATTCCTGCGGGCATATCTGCATCCAGATCTACCTGGCCCTTATCCAACTTGAAATGCTCAGCTTCGGTTATCTTAAACAACTCAAATGGGCTGTTCCCGTCAACAATATCATCAAGGTGCAGCAGTCGGGTAACAAATCCCCATTTGTTCGGCTCGTCTTTTACTCCAGGCGGATACAGCAATTCACCTATATCTTTATAAGGACTATATCCTGCTATTGTCACTACGAATCCAGCTTCCTTTACAACCTCACTCTGGCCTCTTGCGGTGGCAGAGCGAAGGGCGAACTGACGTTCCATGTACCTTTCATCCATGTCATAGAGACCCCTGCTGCGACCATCCGTTTCGTCCACCCTGCCTCTCATGGCGCCCTTCCTCGCCATGGCTGTACTGCCAAAGTCAGCAGTGGCAAGGTCGTCCGTGTAGAAGATCGACATATTCGTTATAAACAGCTGCTCTCGTTCCTTGCGGGGAATCTCCAAGACTGCTTCTACATCACCACTGGCAAAGGCCTGATAAAGCTGCCTTTGTTCGGGATTGTTTTTTTCGTTTGGCAGGGCTGATAGTATGGTCTCGTACAATAATGGGATCAATTCGCGATGCTTAAAGGCTTCGAATTCTTTTTGTATCATAACTTCATAATCGGAACTTTTTGCTTTTTGGTCCTGAAGCTTGGTGCTGGCCTGCTGAACATCGTTGATGATGCTGTTTATTCTTTGTCGGATCCGGCTGTTTCTATTGTATCTGACCTTATCCAGACTGGTGCTTGCTAAGCACATAAGTGAGACCAGAAGCAGCAGTCCGGCCGCAGCAATAAAGTACTTGCCTTTACCTGCCCAGGCCATTGACCGAGCCATACTGCGTGGCAGCAGGTTACTCTCTATCTTAGCTAAGCCCAAACCCTGCAAGGCAAGACCATAAACAACACCGAAATCGCCGATATTCTCGTGAAATTTTGCTGCTGAGACACCTGAACCCATCGCGAGTTTTTTAAATGCATCCGGTTTTTCAACAGGTATCTGTAGGGTCTGCTGGAGATATTTCAGCAGGCCCCTTAATTTTGTTCCGCCGCCTAAGGCGATAATCCTAGACAAATTGGTGTTTGGGTTAGAGCTGGTATAAAACCCCAGCGATCGCTGGACTTCAGAGGCTAAATCTGTAAAAACAGGCCTCATGGCTTGGAATATCTGACGGGCATATTTGCTTACCGGAGCCGTACGTTTTAGTTTTTCAGCTTTCTCAAAATTTAGCTTAAATGTATCTGCTATCGCTTTGGTGAAGGCGTTACCGCCTATAAGTATACATCTTTGCCAAACGAGCGATTTTGTGCAGACAACTAAGTCTGTATTTTCCGCGCCTATATTAAGAACAACAATGGCCCTATTTTCGGAGCGGATCAGGTCGGGGCGGTCGTACAACAAATAGTTATACAAGGCCATCGGTGACATCTGGACATAGCCGACCTGTACGTTTTCTCTGCCAAAGTGCTCCAGCGCCGAGTCGACCACTTCATTCTTAATAGCAAAGATGCCTACCTTCTTTTCATCGCTTCCTGCTTCTGTCATCAGTTGCCAGTCCCACTGCACCTCATTGATATCGAAAGGAATCTGTTGAGCTGCTTCGAACTTGACGATTTCAGGAATGCGATTCGCCTCGACAGGCGGCAGGTTCACAAAGCGTGCGAAACTGTTCTGGCTCGGCACAGAAATAACTACGCTGTCTTCGCTTAGGTCGTTGCGTTGTACAAGCTTGCGCAAACTTATCGCAACCAATTCGTCCCTTTCAGTGGTTTTTATGCCGCTTCCTGAAAGGATTTTGCCGTGCTGAATATTGTCGAAGCCGATAACCTGGACAGCATTGCCGACGGCGGCTAAATGCAAAGCTTTCAGCGAATTATTGCCCGAATCTATTGCCCAAATCGAATCGGCTGCTGCCATGACAAGCCTCCCACTTGGTGTTTAGAAACCACCTTAAACTGCTAAATGTCATTCCTGTCCATGCGGGTACGGAAACCTATAGTTCCTCAGCGCACACTATCCCTGCGCCACCTAAAAAACATTATACCATAATTTCCGTCTATATCCAAGGCTTTTTTACCTGCTACCATTTGACCGACAGGGCAAACGGTGCTCACAGCTGGAAGCAGATTTTTAGTGTACTTAGCTGCAATTTATCGGCGGATTATGCCGGTTAATATGTTGTTTTTACTGTTCAGTGCGGGGGGTGTCGTAATAACTTTGTTAGATATGGTCGTTTAGTCCGAGTCAAGGTTAAGAGCTTAGCCAAGTGCTTTGGTACCATGAGTGACTTTTTATCTACTGGTTTCGCGTTTAATCAGTCTTGTAAATTTGCTCCAAAAATGATTATTATATCAGGTCGCATTAATTATGAGAACTTTTGCTATAAATACCCTTGGCTGCAAGGTCAATCAGTATGAAAGCCAGCAGATTCGCGAGCTGCTTGAGCAGCTCGGACTAAGCCGGGTCGAAACGACTGAGAAGCCCGACCTTGTAGTTATCAATACCTGCTGTGTAACCCATACTGCCTCAGCCAAGAGCCGACAATACATCCGAAAGGCCCAAAAGCTCAGTCCCGATGCTGCTATTGTTGTTTGTGGCTGTCTGCCGACTGTCCAAATTGGTGAGCTAAATGCTCTGGATGGAGATATCTGTTTTATCAGAAACCGAGAAATCATCGCTGTTGCGTTAAGCCAAATCGTTGATGGCCAATCCATAAAACACTGCCTTGACCTTGACAGCGACTTAACGACAATATCCTGGCTGCCGCGATTGACCTCTTTTGACGGTCATACACGCGCCTTTTTGAAGGTACAGGATGGCTGTGATGGGTATTGCAGCTATTGTATCGTACCTAAGGTTAGACCTGTTATTTACAGTAAACCTCCTGAAATAGCTCTCTGTGAAGCAGAAGCCCTTGTTGAGGCCGGCCATAAAGAGATTGTTGTAACGGGGATATTTCTCGGTGCTTACGGCCAAAAAAGCGTCAGGCGAAAAAACTGGACCAATCAACGGAACGACAAACTCGCCAGTTTGCTTGATGGAATGGTGCGAATACCCGGCCTTGCAAGAATAAGACTAAGCTCGCTGGAGCCGGCTGATGTAACGCCGCGATTGCTCGATACCTTTTGCGAGCACAGTAACATCATGCCGCACCTGCACTTGTCACTGCAGTCAGGCTCGGATGCGGTCTTGAAAAGGATGTGCAGGCAATACAGAGCCGATGGGTTTAGAGATAAGGTTCGTTTAATTAAATCGCGGCTCGAGAAACCTGCTATGACCACTGATATAATCGTTGGTTTTCCCGGCGAAACTGATGAGGACTTTGAGCAGACGGTCGAGCTGGCCAGAGAAGTGAGCTTTGCAAAGATTCATACTTTTAGCTTTTCGCCACGCAAAGGCACCGCTGCAGCAGTTATGCAAGATACGGTAGATAATAGAGTCATAAAACAGCGCTCGAAAGTATTACACGATTTGGATAAACAATTGCAGAGCAATTTCCGGCAGCAGTTTATTGGCGAGACTGCCGAAGTTTTAGTGGAGAATAGCAATGGCCAACCGAGAGGGCGGAGCGAAAGGTATTTTATGGTCTATTTGAAAAAGGCAGAAAAGAGACCTGTAAAGAATGAGCTGCTTAAGGTGCACCTGATTGAGAATAACGAAGACGGAGCTGTCGGCCAAATCAGATGAGGAAGTTCTGCAGCTCAATATTTCCGCAGGCGTATGCTTGTGTATGAATAGGTTGTTTTGACTATCTTACTTGCTGCCAGTTTACGGGCTGCCTGTCAAGTTCAAGTATTTCAACTCGGCTGATAAGCCAATTTTTATTGTGCTGTTTCTGTAAGTTTAACTTTAGCTTAACGAATAAAGGTGATTTGAAATTCTGGTAGATGTAACTGTCTTTTTCAAAACTTAGCAGGGCAGCTAAACTTACGTTTGCATTGGGTGGTGAAATTTCGAATAAAAAAGAAGTCCTTGTGCACTTTTGAACAACAGGTTGCGACAGCTCTCTCTGGCAATGTAATATCAGGTCATCCTTAGTTCTGTGATATGAGTCGCTGTAATTATCGGAAATAATCTGTGCGATTGCACTGCAGTTTTCCTCTTCGAGTGCTTTTGTTCCTGTGCTGATTACAGTCTTGATTTTCTCCAAATCGGTTTGTACGAAGAAATCCAATCCAAGAGCAGCCGCTACGGTTATGGCCGGGAGTAACCACTGCCACCGGCGGCGTTTCTCAGTAAAGATACCGCGAAAAGTGAGCACCGCGAATAAAACAAGGACCGCAGCGCCCAACAATGTCCATGGTTTATCAAAAATGTCGAACATTTCTCAGAGTTTCTTTGTTATTAATTTGTTAAACCTGCGATTGCAGCTCCTATCAACGTGGCGTTCTCAACATTTACTATATCGCAGTATATATTTTTCCGGTCCTCGAGGTATTTTTTGAGGTAGAACTCGACTTTTGATTTGAACCTGTGAAGTTTGTAAAAGGTCGTACCCTCGGCCACGATGCACACAGGACAGGCGAGGTCGTGACCCTTACCGGATTTAAGTACTGCTGAGCTAAGGTTTATCGCTGTTAGTTTTGCCGCTCGCTCAATTACTCTCTCGATGAGGCTAAGCAATGTCGCGGAATCAATATTTGTTGATTCATCACTGAGATTTGTAACAGCCGCCGATAGTGGATTGTTCCTGCTTTTTGGCTGATGGAGGAAATCATTGACATCTTTTGTAGTCAGCTCGCTCAGGTCGTTGAGCCTTTCGCAGGTGACTGGACTGAAAAGCTTTTCCTGCACAGCCTTGTGGATTATCATCAACGACAGTGGTCCCAGATAGGCCCCTGATATCATTTTCTCAAATTTTTGCTCACCCGGGTTCTTTGTTGATTTGTCGAACTGTTTGTCGATGGTGCCCATAGGACCTTTTGCAAATCCGCCCGATTCGATATTGATGATCTGGCTTTTGGTTGGGTCCAGGTCGGACTTTTTCGTTATGTTTTTATTGCTTTCGATGTATGCGCAGTTTGTCCCTGTCCCAAGGATAAAGCCAACATGGCTGTCAAACTTTCGGTCAGATGATACCGTCCTTCCCGCCAGCAGTGTGGTTACTGTGTCATTCAATATCACTACATGTTTTGAATCCTTGCACCCTATTGAGGCAAGCGCAACCTTGAGATTTTCTCCAATCATCCGGCCCCGGACTTCTCTGGTCTTGATTTCCTTGGTAAATCGGATAAGCCTGCCGTCTTTGTTGGGTGATATTTCAGTAGGATAAGAAAAGCAAAAGCCAATGTTGGAGCTCCTGTCTACAATGTCGCTAACATATCCGGCTATTGTTTCAAAGAACTCTTTATTACTTACTTCTTCGTCGACACCGGGCATACAATATACCTCAGAGTCCTCGATGACGGGCTGTTTGTCTTTATTAAAGTGAACCATCGCCGCACGGAAGTTAGTCCCTCCGGCGTCCATAACAATAACAGGCTCATTTGTTGGCACTTCTTTGTCGGTTTCTATGTAGGTGGGTATCATTTCTAAAGAACTGTCTTTACCTTCCAGTCCTTTTTGCATCTCGCCCATGAAGGTATCAAGGTTCTTTTCCATGTCGATATCTTCGTAGTCCATTTCATACTTTTTGAAAAAATCCGTAACCTTTTTCTTTGTCTCTTTCATCAGCTAATATCTGTATATTCCGGCAAGGTTTGTGTGTTTCAATCCGGATAGCCGTCAGGATGCTCGTTGTGCCATTTCCAGGCAGTGGTGATTATCTTTTCCAGCTCGGTCAGCTCGGGCTTCCAGCCGAGTTCATTTCTGGCCTTTGTAGCGTCGGAGGTCAGTATTGGCGGGTCACCCGGCCGACGGTCTGTTTCCGTTACCTTGAAATTTTTGTCTGAAACTGTTCTTACTGTTTCAATCACCTCTCTGACTGAGTATCCTCTGCCGTTGCCTAAATTATAGACCAGCTCTGGATTGCTATCGAGTTTTTCCAGTGCCAGCAGATGTGCCCTGCACAAATCGTCGATATGAATGTAATCACGGATGCAGGTTCCATCCGGCGTATCGTAATCGGTTCCATAGATTTTGATGTCGCTACGTTTTCCCATCGCTGCCTGGATAGCAAGAGGAATCAAATGCGATTCGGGCTGATGGTCTTCGCCGAGAATAGTATTGTTTCCCGCTCCGCAGGCATTAAAATATCTAAGCGATGCATAGTGTAGTTTACCTGTTTGACTTTGGTAGTGGCACATTCTTTCAACCGCCCATTTGGTTTCCCCATAAGGGTTAATTGGCTCTTTCGGTGAGTCCTCAGTAATTGGTATTTCTTTGGGAGTGCCGTACACTGCGGCAGTGCTGCTGAAGACAAATTTATCTACGTCAGCTGCCTCCATCGCTGAGAGAAGATTTTGCGTACATGATATATTGTTGTGATAGTATTTAAGTGGCAGTTGAACTGATTCGCTCACTTCGATAGAGGCTGCGAAGTGCATCACTGCTTCGATTTTGTTTCTCTTGAGTGTTTTGACGAGTAATTCATAGTCGGCTAAATCGCCCTCGACAAACGAAGCCGAGCCGATGGCTGACTTGTGGCCCTTGCTGAGATTGTCAAAGACCACTGGTTCATTCCCTTTGGCGGCTAACATCGCTGTCATATTGCTACCTATATACCCTGCTCCGCCGCAAACCAGTACTCTCATAATTCGTCCCTTATTTCTCGCCTTCTTCTTTTGTCTTTTGGGTTCCGATTCGTTTTTCAATCTGCTTTAGTATCTCTTTTGCCAATCTGGTATCTCCGCCCAGATCTATCCAGGTCATAGCTGCTCTTTGGTCGGGGTTAAGTTTTAGCTTTTGTATAGATGGGGTGCTTTGTGAAAACATCCGGTATGCCATAGCACTACTGCTGACTTGGTGTTCAGGCAAGCTAAGTCTTTGTGCTT
>Ga0315553_10001571_pt1 | contig 18838 bp, 17 predicted proteins | sample SalMarSW160140MG_FD_203099 | JGI IMG/M metagenome (GOLD analysis project Ga0315553, IMG submission 203099) | Salt marsh sediment microbial communities from the Plum Island Ecosystem LTER, Massachusetts, United States - Salt Marsh Sediment SW1601-40 ... | reverse complement strand
CGGTAAAATATCGGGGGTAATCCCGGCCACGGATGCGACATTGATAATTTTGCCACCACCCTGCTCTTGCATTAGCCTGGCTACCGCCTGGCTGAGAAAGAATAGTCCTTTCAAGTTGAGATTCATGATGGAATCCCAGGCACGCTCTTCTATACTAATAGCCGCGTCCATAGTTGGATTGGTCCCAGCGTTATTCACCAGAATATCGATTCTGCCAAGCTCGTCTTTTACCTTCGGGACCAGATTCTTTATCTCGTCCATCCTGCCTACATGTGTGGCTACAGCCATTGACCTGCGCCCTAATCCTTTTATCTCTGCGGCCACTTCCTCAAGGTCCTGCAATTTTCGACTGGTTACGGCTACATCGGCGCCAAATTTAGCAAGCCCAACAGCAATAGCCTTTCCGATGCCCCGACTACCACCGGTCACCAGGGCTACCTTATCTGATAAAGAAAAACTCTCCGGGGTAACACTCATTGTGCACCTCCTGAAAAAGATTTGTCAGCTTTGAAAAGAGCCGACACCAAAGTATATATTACGGATAGGCGATGCGCAACTTACCCGCCGGTGATTATCTGCCGTACCTGGAATTTGGTCTTGCCCTTCGCGATGAACTCTGCTTTCTACTAGTACTTTCAACGGAGAGCCCGGTATAGCCATTGTGGTAATTAGAGTTTCTGCAGGGGAACTAATTGTGTGCTCCTACCAAATGGAAGAGGGCAAGCCTCCCCTTACCAAAGTACGCTTACTAATGGGTGATTGACGGAGTAGTGAACGTCTCTTAGACTATATTCAATTAGTATTGGAGGGAAGTGCATATGCCTGTAAGGTAAATGGACATGTTTATTATAGAACTGCTGAAGTTTACCGGATGGTTAGTATAAGCAAGAGTGCTTTATTGCACTGAATCAGGCAACTGCAAGAACATAAATTTAGGATGAAGATAATTGAGGAGACAAAATAACATGGCAAGAGTCAGTATCTTTCTAATGATTGTAGTATTCATTGCTGGGATGGTAGGATGTGAACAGCCTGCTCCTTCTCACACGCTGACCATCACCAGTGCCTCTGGGGGATCGGTAGCCACGCCTGGACAGGGTAACTTTACATATCCTGTGGGGTCAGTGGTCGATCTCGTGGCGATTCCCAATCCTAGCTATCAATTTAACAACTGGACTGGTGCTGTAGGCGCGATTGACAATATAAGTGCCGCCACAACCAGGATCATTATTTATGACGACTACTCTATAACAGCCAACTTCGAGGCACAGTATGAGCTTGCGGCAGGTGATTATCATACAGTGGGACTTAAGACCGATAGCACCGTGGTCGCTGTGGGATGGAATAACTTCGGACAGTGTGATGTTGGCGGCTGGACGAACATTCTCCATATTGCTGCAGGTGCCTGGCATACGGTAGGAGCTAAAGCTGACGGAACTATGGTCGCTGTAGGATGGAACATATCTGGGCAGTGTGGTGTTAGTGGTTGGGTGGACATTATTGATGTAGCAGCAGGCGATGACCACACTGTAGGACTCAAAGTCAACGGCACCGTAGTTGCTGTCGGAGATAATCCTTATGGGCAATGCAATGTTAGCGACTGGACGGATATCGTCCAGATAGCTGCGGGCGCCTATTACACAGTGGGTCTGAAATCCGATGGCACAGTGGTCGCCATGGGAGCCAACGACTTCGGGCAGTGTAATGTTGGCAATTGGACGAATATCATACAGGTAACCGCGGGTGACCAACATACGGTAGGGCTTAAATCCGATGGCACGGTGATTGCCGTGGGAAACAACGATGATGAGCAGTGTGATGTCGATGAGTGGACGAACATTTTCCAGGTTGCCGCAGGCGGCTATCACACTGTAGGGATTAAATCCGACGGCAAGGTGGTCGCCGTGGGAGCTAACGGCTATTCGCAGTGCAATGTGAGCAGCTGGACGGATATCGTCCAGGTCGCCACAGGCGAGTTGCACACCGCGGGTATTGAATCCGACGGCACGGTAGATGCTGTGGGATGGACCTTACATAACCAATGCAATGTCGGCGGTTGGGATTTAGATTGAACTCTTTTTCTATATCTCAATTTATAGGGGTCAGGTTCAATTCTATAGTGAACGAGGATATACAACAATCAGAATTTGTTAATGAAGAGGTGAATTATGAAAATACTTGATTCGAGTAGACACGGTTACACGGCTAGATTTAACATCTTTTTGATTATGTTAGCTTTGATGGCTGGAATGTTAGGCTGTACTGGTAGTGTTACCGAGTACGACCTCTCTATCGACAACAACACCGGAGGGTCGGTGGTCACACCAGGAGCGGGGACTTTTGTATATCCCAGGGATACAGTGGTCGACCTGTTGGCTAGATCCAATTCGGGTTACCACTTTGTAGAATGGACTGGTGATGTAAGCACGGTTGCCGATGTTAATGATGCCACAACCACTGTCACCATGGACAATCACTACTCTATTACTGCCAACTTTGCGTTTGGACCTCAATATATCCCCATGGTCGCCGCAGGTGGTTATCATACGGTGGGGCTAAAGGCCAGTGGCAGAACGGTTGCTGCGGGATACAACTCGGCCGGACAGTGCGATATAGGTGGATGGGCAGACATCATACAGGTCGCTGCAGGCGATGGACACACTGTGGGGCTTCAATTCGATGGCACTGTAATCGCTGCCGGAGCCAACACCTCTGACCAGTGTGATATTGGCAGCTGGGCGAATATTATCGAGGTCGCTGCAGGCGATTTGTATACGGTGGGACTTCAGTTCGACAACACGGTAGTGGCTGTGGGAGATAATACTTACGGGCAACGCAATGTCGGTAACTGGACAGACATCCTCCAGATAGGAGCAGGTTACCGTCACACGGTGGGGCTAAAGGCCAATGGCACTGTAGTCGCTGTGGGAGATAACCCCCATGGGCAATGCAATGTTAGCGACTGGGCGGATATTATCCAAATCGCTGCAGGCGGCTATCACACAGTGGGTCTTAAATCCGACGGTACGGTGGTCGCCGTGGGCGCCAATGACTACGAACAGTGCGATGTCGGTGCCTGGACGGACATATTACAGATCGCTGCGGGTTACGGGCATACTATAGGACTAAAGTTTGATGGCACGATGGTTGCTGTGGGACATAACATCCCCTACGGGCAGTGCAATATCGATGATTGGACAGACATAGTTCAAGTCGCTGCAGGTGACTGGCACACTGTAGGGCTTAAGTCCGACGGAACCGTAGTCGCGGTGGGACACAACACCTACGAACAGTGCGATTTAGGTGGCTGGGATCTGAATTGAATTTCTCTGTACCTCCGCCCATATGGGTGGAGGTACAATCATGTTATCATTTCGAGTAACCCTTAAATGCCTTCCCAAGATTGTTGCGGCACTATACTCGTTGCAATAATGGAAAGAGAGTTTTTCCAGATGAGAAGACAGCCGTAACAGTATAGATGATGACGGTTTCACTCGAAAAAGTTGTCTTAATAACTACACATCAGATGTACGATTCGGCTAGCTGGAAGTAACTCCGGGCAGCAGTTAACACCTTGGTTTTTTCTTCTTCGGGAATATAACGATCGTCAAGCTTGAAGCTTTCTACTTTACCCCTGACATAAGCGCGGTAACACTTATAGAAGTTGAGCAATTTCAGGAGCTCTTCATCATGGCCCAGCTTCACATAAGTATTGACCAGATGTTGGGAAAGATCAGACTGCTGATAGCGGTCTAAGTCCATGGCCAGAAAGGCGATCTCCGAGGCTACATCCGAATATCGGAATCTGTCGTTAAATTCGATGCAGTCATAAATACAGATATTTTCAGTGAAGCAGACATGAGCAGCATGAAGATCGCCGTGACAATCCCTTATTTTTCCTTCTGTTACTCGTTTATCAAACAAGCTTGTTTTACTGGCGATGAAGTTAGCAGTGTAATTCTTAATATGCTGATATTGGTCGGTAGTTATGGAGGATCCAATATATTTCTCGGTTTGAGCGAAATTCTCATCGGTATTTTGGCGTATAACATCCAATCTGCCAAAGGCGGCAATCTTTTGATTTGTTTCAGCTTTGTGATGAAAGCCCACTAGCCTTTCGGCCACCCTGGTCACCATTTCCACAGTTACCTCACCTCGGAGTAAAAGCACATCCATCATGCGATCCTGAGGTAACTGCTTCATTTTAACGGCGTACTCTATAGCCTTTCCTCGCCCTTCGATGGAAAGCCGGCTCTTTTCGTCGATAATTGGTACCACGGCTAGATAGGCACTGGGACAAAGGCGTCTATTTAACTCGAGTTCTTGATGGCAGAAGTAATGGCGTTTCTCTAAAGTAGTGTAGTCTAAATAACCAAGATTGACCGGCTTCTTAATTTTGTACACATACTCGCCAGTAAGGAAAATGAATGACATCTGGGTCTGGACCAGTTCTATCTTTTGCGGTTTATGGGGATAGACCTGGGACTCAAGGAGGGCTCTAACTACAGGTAGTAATATTGACATAAAACTTCTCGTGAAGTCTTAAGGTCTTTCCCATACGGCTGCCATTCCCTGCCCGCCACCAATACACATGGTTTCCAAGCCATGACGCAAGTTTCTATGCACCATATCGTAGATGATGGTAACTGCTATTCTCGCTCCTGTGCAGCCAATAGGATGACCCATAGATATGCCACTACCATGAAGGTTAATATCATCGAAATCCCAATCAAGTTCTTTCATACAACCAAGTGTTTGAGCAGCAAAGGCTTCATTAAGCTCAATAACATCAAAATCTTTACTGCCAAGCCCCGTCTTTTTGAATACCTTTCTTACCGCAGGCACTGGACCCAATCCCATGTATTTTGGATCTATCCCACCTGAAGCCCAGGCTCTAAGGATTGCCATAGGTTCGAGATGCAGTTCTTGAGCCTTCTCTCGGGACATAAGCACTACAGCAGCAGCCGCATCATTAATGCCGGAAGAGTTACCGGCGGTGACTGTTCCATCTTTTCGGAATGCCGGAGGCAACTTGGCCATTTTCTCCATAGAAGTATCCATGGGCCGCTCATCAGTATCAAAAATAGCGGGCTCTCCTTTTTTCTGTGGGATTTGAAAAGGCACTATCTCAACCTTAAATACACCCTCTGCTATGGCTTTGCGCGCACGCACATGGCTGAGATAGCCTATCTCATCCTGCTGTTGACGAGTGAAACCGTATCTAGTGGCGATTTCCTCTGCGGTATTGCCCATATGATAACCGTAGAATATTTCCCATAATCCATCATAGACCATGAGGTCTATAATCTCTCCCCTGGCTCCAACATCCATGCGATAGCCCCAGCGAGCCTTGGGGAGAACATAGGGAGCGCGGCTCATACATTCCATGCCTCCAGCGATTACAACGTCGGCATCGCCCAGTGCTATGGCTTCTGCTCCCAAAGTAATAGCTTTTAAACCTGAGGCACAGATCTTATTCACAGTAAAGGCAGGGGTTTCTTTAGGAATGCCAGCATAGATACAGGCTTGGCGAGCTGTGTTTTGTCCTTGCCCTCCTTGAAGGACATTTCCCATAACTACTTCATCAACCTGAACAGGACACAAAGAAGAATCGTAATCATAGTGTTTTTTCTCCAACTCTATTATTCCGTCAGGTTTAAGTGAATCGGGTCCATAACTGAGTAATTCTTCACTGGACTTCGGCCTTAGTCCTGCTCGCTTAAGTGCTTCTTTAATTACTGCGGCACCCATTTCAACAACAGGTATATCTTTTAAAGAACCACCGAAGGCGCCAATTGCCGTCCTGGCGCCACTAACGACAACTACTTCTTTTTGCATGTTCTAAGCTCCTTCTATTAAAATTTTCTATTGGGCAGTATAGCCCAGATATCTTAGCAGAGCCAAATCACAGTCTCACACTCTAACGCAGGGCTACAAAGGTCTGAATGCTAAAAAGGTCGTCAAGTCTCCCCCTTCGCCCCTATGTAAGAACTGTACCTGAACAGGAGTGCCAATCTTTATGGTTTCAGGATTGCTCCCATCCACACCCTCAATGCGAGCAACTACCCTCACCCCTTCCTCTAACTCTACGACTCCACATACGTAAGGATGTTCCCTATCGTAACCTTCCTTTGTCATGAATGGAGGGCCTATAGCTATACACGTGAATGCAGCAAGCTTGCCCTTTCCCTTCATCTCAATCCATTCCATTTCAGTGCCATAGCACTTAATGCAAATAGTGCGAGGAGGTACGAAAAAGACACCACATTTCCGACACTTTGACCCCATCAGTTTTTCCTCGCTGAGGAATCGCTCATAAGAGATATCATTGAAGGGCATTACTTCCATTTGCTTTGTCTCCCTTTTTATCTTCTTTCCAGAATGGTAAGCGTGCAGGTACCTCCTGTCCCCCCCAAGCTCTGGGCTGCTCCTATTCGTAAATCCTTAATGGGAACCTGCCTTTCTCCCGCTTCACCCCTCAACTGTTTCCAAATTTCAACAAGTTGACCGGTGCCAGTAGCTCCTACGGGATGCCCTTTGCATTTAAGTCCCCCTGAAGTGTTAATTGGTTTTGGACCGTTCAATCTTGTCAGGCCCTCCTCTACGCTTTTATATCCTTCACCTGGCTTGAAAAAACCGAGATCCTCGAGGTGAAGAATTTCAGCTATGGAGAAGCAGTCATGCACCTCGGCAATTTGAACATCTTTGGGCTTGAGTCCCGATAGCTCGTAAGCTTCTTGTGCCGCATATCGCGTGGCTTCAAAATAAGTAAGGTCTTCTTTGGCATGTAGGCCTTTGCCGCTCCCTTGCCCTATACCGGCAACATATAATGGGATATCGGTGAAATCTCTGGCTATTTCCTCTGCTACTAACAAAACACAGCTTGCTCCGTCGCTTATGGGGCAGCAATCATACAGGTGCATGGGCCAGGCGACTACAGGATTAACCCTGGAATCGCGGAGGAATTCCTTTTCATCTCTCCAGGTGGGTACAGGGTTTCCTTTGTCTTTCGCCTTTTCAATCTTTTGATTCATAATATCGCGGATGGAGACATTAAACTGTGCCTTAGGATTGAGGCGAGCATTATTATGGCTTTTTATAGTGACATTCATCAGGTGCTCTCGACTGGCTCCATACTTGGCAAAATAAGCAGTAGCCATAGCACCAAAAACACCGGGGAAGGTAAATCCCGCTTTCACTTCGTAAGGACTGGCTGCCATTGCCAGGCCCTGTGTAACTTCCTCTGTGTTACGTTTCGACATCTCCTCTACCCCACCAACCAGGACCACATCATAAAATCCTGAGGCTATGGCAAAAACCCCTTCTCTAAAAGCAAGTGCGCTTGAAGCACAGGCACCCTCCGTCCGCGTTGCCGGCTTCGGTGTAAGCCCGAGCAAATCCGAGATTATGGGCCCCCAGTGCCCCTGGTGGATAAAAAAATCGTTTGTGAAATTCCCAAGATAAAGGGCATCAATATCTTTGGGGTCTATCCCTTTATCTATTGTGGAAAGCATTTCATTGAAGGCTTCAGCGAACAAGTACTTTGAGTCTTTGTCGCTAAATATACCGAATTTCGACATTCCCGCGCCCACCACAGCCACCCCTCTTCCCAATTTTCTTCGCCCTCGCATTTCGCCTCCTGAGTAGGAAATTATTTACAATTTTCCTACTATATCAAATTCCTGGGTTACATCAAAGAATTATCTTTGGGCGGCACTTATTACAAAAATGCGCCTCCTTCAAGTCAGTGTCTGCCAGGCTATTGGAAAAATGCATTACACATTTGTTATTGGAGCAATGTCTCAGGCCGAAGGTATGCCCCAGTTCATGAACTATCTCCTTGGTGGCTCTCTCCAGAAATAAAGCTTCATCTGGAGCCAGGCCATAATATTCTTGTCTTAGTCGACACAGGGATATGATTGCTGTTCCAGAGGTTATATCGGCTTCACCAAATACGAAGTTAAGCCTGGGAACATAAAGGTCAATATCAGCTATGCCGACGACTCTTTCAGCTTGTTCCGTTATTTTTAGAAAGGCTAACAATTTTGAAGAAAAGTATTGCTTCCTCTCGGAATTGTAGGCCTGGGACAAATCGTTAATGCCTGCTTCTATTTCTACCGGACAATGGAAAACACCGCCAACCCTATCCGTAAGCTCCTCCATTATTTCGTCAGCTATATTTCCTAACGATTTAAGCGTGATCTTCACTTGATTTTTGCTTGTACTATTCTCCCAGATAATATCCCAAGATTTTACCACAGGCTGAGCAAGGCATGATGAGTAAGTAGTATAATTGCTGGATATCGAGGCGGTTAAATTGAATTACAGCCAGACAGAAGAGTATCTCAATAGTTTTACTAATTATGAACTCGTTCCGGGCATATCTTATGCCCAGCCTGGTTACAGCTTAAGGCACGTAGAGGAGCTACTGAACCGCATGGGTAACCCGCAGTTGGCAGCCAGGACGATTCACATTGCAGGCACTAAGGGGAAAGGGAGTGTGGCGGCTATGATTACTCAAGTCTTGAGCGATTCAGGTTATAAAACAGGTCTATACATCTCCCCGCACCTTCATACTCTAAGGGAGCGTATTAGCGTAGATGGTGCCCTGATTTCTGAAGCTGAGTTTGCTGCCGCCATGGCTGAGGTCAAACCTTTTATCGAATCCATGAAGCTCGACATTAGCTTCAGACAGCTGACTTATTTTGAGGCATTGACTGCGCTGGCATTTGCTTACTTCAAGCAAAAACGAGTGGATTTCCAGGTGCTGGAAGTCGGGCTAGGAGGCAGACTCGATGCCACCAATGTGGCTAAGCCTGTAGTCTGTATTATTACTTCTATCAGCCTGGACCATACTCAAATTCTGGGCGATAGCCTGGAGGAAATAGCCCGGGAAAAAGCTGGCATTATAAAGCCTGGCTGCTGGGTGGTGCTTTCCCCCCAACCAACAGAGGCGGCTCCAGTAATAAACGATATTTGTCGGGAAAAGGAAGCGAAGGTAGTCCAGGTGGGCAAGGACATCACCTGGCACAAGACGGATGGTGACCTCTATCATCAATCGCTGGCGATCGAGGGCAGAACGAGCAAATACCAGGTTAGCATTCCTCTTCTAGGCGATTTCCAGCTCGAGAACGCTGCAGTTGCCGTAGCTGCTCTAGAGATATTGGCTTCCGAGGGTTTCGCCATCTCGTTCACCGATATTGCTCAAGGACTTACCCGAGTGAAGTGGCCGGGGCGGTTCCATATCCTGCGGGAGAACCCGATAGTATTGGTTGATGGTGCTCATAACGTAGCATCGATAAGAGGCTTGATGGGTAACATCAAAAAGTACTTCAATTACAAACGGATGTTTCTGATTTTCGGGACATCTTGTGACAAAGATATAGCTGGGATAATAAATGAGTTAGTTGCACTCTCCCCACAGGTAATAGTTACACAGACAGAACATTCCCGTGCTGCCCCACTTTCAACCCTGGCTGAAGAGTTTAGCAAGCGGGGCATTGAGCCCGAAATTAGGAAAACTACAAGCGAAGCTATATCCCGAGCTTTGTCTATGGCAGATAGGAAAGATATTATTTGCGTTACCGGCTCTCTGTTTGTCGTAGCAGAAGCGTTGGATTATTTCTCGAGGGACTGAGTGTCCATGGGAGATGCAAGAGCTTCTTTGGGCAGCATATCGCTTAAAATTTGCTGGAGAGCCATGATATGGCTACATGTCTCCCATTGAGAAAAGAAATGGCAGGTACAATGCCATTTCCCATTGGAATAGCTTAGTTTATGGTCATCGTTTTCACCATGGAAAACAGCGGTTAACCCAGAGAAAGTTATACGGCCCGGTTCTTGAGCATACCTTTTGGCTTTTTCAATCTTCCCGATAAGACTGGACCGCATCTTAATCTCTTGACTTAAGTATAAAACAGGACACAAAAAAAGTCCAGCATCCGTAACCAGATACAATTATGCTATTATAGTAACTGATTTGGGAACAATATAATGGTCTTTCAACCACAACTTAAAATTCTTATCAGCCGTGATGAGATAGCTAAAGCTGTAAACAGGCTGGCTCGTGAAATCGAAAGGGATTATCAAGATATGCAACCTTTGCTTGTTAGCGTCCTTAGAGGGTCATTTATGTTTACGGCTGACCTCATTCGCCAGATAGATTTAACCCTGGAACTCGATTTTATCAGGCTTTCGAGCTACGGTACCGCCAGAGAGAGTTCGGGCAAAGTCAGAATAGCTCAAGGGGTCAAGACCCCTGTAAAAGGCAGAGATATTCTGATAGTTGAGGATATCGTGGATACTGGGATTACGATCTCTTTTTTACTTGATTACTTAAAGAGTAAGCAACCCGCTTCATTGAAAGTCTGTACTCTAACAGACAAGCCGTCTCGGCGCAGGGTTCCGGTGCCTATAGATTATTGTGGCTTCACCGTGCCCAATAAATTTATCGTGGGATATGGACTGGACTTGAATCAGAAGTTACGCAATTTGCCCGACATTTATACCCTGGAGAATTAGGGGATGGATTTAAAAGAGCTTATCTCTGTAGCCCGAGGGGAAACACCCGCTGATTTACTCCTGAAAAATGCTCGGATAGTAAATACTTTTACTGGAGAAATAGAACAAGCCGACGTAGCTATCTACGGCGATAGGATTGCCGGCATAGGTGATTATGATAGGGTCAAGGAAATCATCGACTTACAGGGCACGTATTTGGCTCCCGGGCTCATTAACGGACATACACATATAGAAAGCTCTATGCTTCACCCTGCAAGGTATGCTGAAGCCGTGGTTCCCAGAGGTACTCTGGCCGTGGTCACTGACCTACATGAAATCGCCAACGTTTGTGGATCTAAAGGAATAAAGTTCGTCACGGATTTGGCGCGAAAGCTCCCACTCGATATGCTATTCATGGCCCCGTCATGTGTGCCAGCAACCCATCTGGAGACATCAGGCGCCCGAATCAGTTCCAGGGAAGTAAAGAAAATTCTAGCTCACCCTAAGATAATCGGCCTGGGAGAGGTGATGAACTTTCCCGGCGTGATCAGTGGGAATGAAGAGATTTTGCGAAAGATCGGTGCCTCTAAAGGCAAGGTTATCGATGGACACGCTCCCGGACTAACTGGTAAGGAGCTGAATGCCTATTTATCCGCTGGCATTCTTTCTGACCACGAATCCACTACGCTGGAAGAGGGAAAGGAGAAGTTACGCCGTGGTATGTATCTCATGATTCGGGAGGGCTCCTCAGAGAAGAATCTAGACGCCCTTCTGCCTCTGGTTACTGATAATACTTATAAAAGATGCTTCTTCGTGGTGGACGACCGCAATTGCTCTGATTTACTCTGGGAAGGCGATATTGACGCTGTGGTGCGAAAGGCTATTGAAGGAGGGCTGGAGCCAGTCCGCGCTATTCAGATGGCAACGATTAACGCTGCCGAGTATTTCAGGCTCCATGGTAGAGGAGGCATCGGCCCTGGTTATATAGCCAACCTTATAACTATCACCGACCTGGCTAAATTAGAGATAGACATGGTGTTCTACCAGGGAAAGCTGGTGGCAAGGCAAGGCAAGCCGTTGTTCCCCTTGCCACCTGTTAGTGTGGAGCTAAGAGACACAGTACGCATTAAGCCTATTATGGGAAAATCGCTGCGAATAGCTGCTAATGAGACCTATCCGGTTATCGAAATCGTTCCCGGGCAGATAGTCAACAAAAAGGTGATGGAAAAGATGAAAGTTGTGGATGGGACAGTTATGCCGGACGTGGAAAGAGATATTCTAAAACTGGTGGTAGTGGAAAGACATAAGGCTAGCGGCAATATCGGAGTTGGATTAGTCAAGGGATTCGGCTTGAAGAAGGGAGCGTTGGCCTCGTCAGTGGCTCACGACTCTCACAACATAATAGCAGTGGGCACCAACGATCTCGACATCCTGAAAGCAATTGAGGAAATTAATAGATTGCAAGGTGGACTGGTTGTTTGCGCCAACCTGGAAATTCTCGCTACGTTACCCCTACCTATCGCTGGTCTGCTTTCCCCTGAACCGCTAGACGTGGTTGTATCCCAGCATGAAGTAGTAGAGAGAACTGCCGCCAGTCTGGGCAACTTGCCCCCGGCTCCCTTTGCTATTCTCTCCTTCCTGGCCCTGCCCGTAATTCCCGAACTCAGACTGACCGATTTAGGTCTGGTGGATGTTAACGAGTTCAAGTTAATCCGGTAGAACTGATCTAACTACTCATCCCGGTTTTCTGAATTCCAGACAATATCCGTGATACCGACCGTGCGTTTTCCAAATACCGTCTACACGCACCTCTTTCATTGTTTCTGGAACCAAATGAACAGGAACTGAGGTGTCTACTTTATTATTCTGAGTTGAACGCGACAAACGAAAGAAACGAGCCATCGTTCGGGCTACCTGTTCCGATTCATCGGCAATTACTATTTTAGTTCCCGGTCTGGCGACACGGATCATCTCATCAATGGCCTTCTTCTTTTCAGAAAAAAAGTTGATCCCCCCAATGTGAAAGACACTGTCAAATGAGTCTGATTCAAAAGGCAATTCTTCTGCCTTCCCCAGGAAAAGATCTACTGGCCATCCTCGGCTCGTGGCCAACCTGTGGCAATTAGTCAGCTGCGCCACTGAGATGTCCAGGCCATATACATCACCCACTTCTGGGGAGTTAAACAGGTAAGGAAGATTACCGCCAGACCCTATCGAAACCTCCAGAGCTCGTCCATTGTTTAGTTCCAATCTACGCAAAATCTCTGTGCGGGCCTTTCGTTCTCCACCCATAGGCAAAAACGATAACCAATCAAAAATTGTTTCGAAGCGTGACCATCTATTATAGAATCGAGCGAAACGCTGGTTAAAACCCTCCAGTTCCTGCAAATCGGTGAAGTGCACAATGCCGTTTTTAATGATGTAGCTTCTTTCGCAGTGCGAGCAAAACAACTCCCCCTCATTCCCACTTGTATTACCTGATTCATCGCGAAGTGTAAGCTCAGTTTGACAACTAGGACAACATAGCAACTCTAATGTTGAGCGTTTCATTGTTATTCCTCACAGGCTATTATGTTTTGGTCTAACGTTTAGTCTAACCGTCATGGCCCTGCCCCGTCCACTGGAGCATATTGTTGACAGCTTTTCTTTATACCGTATGACACGAATGTAACACGGAAAGGTAAATGCGGAAATTCTTGGCTCTCTCCCCCTACGAATTTGAATCCTTTATACCAGTTCTTCAATTCAGTTTGCTCGGCTATGATCCCTGTACTTACATAATTAACCCCAAGAAGTTTTACTTCTGATAATACATGATTTACCAGGGCTTTCCCAAATCCACGTATTCTCTGATTTGGAAGCACCGCGAGGCGTTCGAGATAACATACCTCCGAATTTGCCTTTTCAAGAGCAACACACCCTACAACATGGTTGTTAGCTCCAATGGCGAAATAGGTAACACCGTCTTCCATATCGTTTCGAATCCAATCCACTGTGCAATTTGATGGATGGCGAGGGGTATTCTCTGGGGTCAAGCCAAAGCGCTTTGCAACATCCTGGAACGACCTTCGGATAATCTCTGCCAGAACCTGAGCATCTTCTTCTGTACAAATACGTATCTTTGAACTCATCACTATTTCTTGCTTACTCCCGTAAACACCGATTTTAGTGGCGGCTTAAGGTCGTCCACCGGATTGATTGGTTATGCAATCATTGATCTTATACCCATTCCAACTTCTCAATCGTAACCTCACTTTGAACGTCACCGGTATTCGACACACCCTCCGGTTCAATAAGGAGAGCCTTGTATCCATTCTCGGAAGAGGGCTTATGTTCGACTCCTTTCGGGATAACAATCATCTCCCCAGAGTGTACTTCCACTTTTCTATCACGGAAGTTCACAACCAGCGTGCCCTCCATAACAATGAAAGTCTCGTCCGTTTCAGGATGGCTGTGCCAGATGAAGTCGCCTTTGAATTTTACTATTTTGAAGTCATAGTTGTTCATCTTAGCGATCAAACGCACTGCGTAGTCACCGGCTGGCAACTTTCCGAACTTGTCCGAAAGGTCGATTTTTTCCACGGTCATTCTTTATCCTCCTTGCATAACGGGCAGCGGTTCAGCCGCCTGTGGACTACGACCCAGGAGCTCGGATGGGGTTGCTGTTAGTGTTCTCAGGCATCCTCGGAACGATCGTCGGCCTGACCGAATACGTCTTGCCGACGGTCCGCCAAATTTCTTCGCTCCAACTGTAGCAATCGTCTCTTGACCGACAGTCCACCACCATATCCAACAAGCCCTCCATCTCTTCCGATTATTCGATGGCAAGGGACGATTATGCTGATGGGGTTTGCCGCGTTGGCATTGCCCACAGCTCGAACAGCCTTTTCATTGCTTACATCTTTTGCTAGCTGTAGATATGTTGACGTAGCTCCGTATGGCACCTTCATGAGCTCATTCCAGACGCTCTTTTGGAAATCAGTCCCTACCATCAGCAGAGGAATGTCAAACTCTCTCCTACGTCCCTGAAGATATTCATCAAGTTGCGTTCTCGTTTTCTCCAAGACTTCATCATTTTGGTCGACAAACTGAGCGTGTAGTTTCTTCTTGATCCGGTCATCAACGGTTCTTGTCATTTCTCTGCTTCTGAAACCAAGCAAACATAGTTTGCCACGAAAAGAACCCAGTACGACTTCCCCAATCTCAGTTTTGCGAAGTTGAATGTTAATTTGGTTCAATTTTTCCTCTCTCTTTCCCTACTCATAACGGTGGGCATAACGACCCTGCGACGAGCAAAAGAAAGATGCTCTTCATTTCAGGGACACCATGCTTAGTTCCAAAGATTATGTCGCCTCCTCATCTACATCAAGAGATATGTATGCTATTGTTTTATTCGTACCACCGGATGCAATTGCTCAACGTTTTATATGGTCATCAAACCTTCTAAATAAAGTACTGCCTTACCAGAAATTTTTACTCGATCTCCGGCAAGGGTGCAAAACAATTCGCCGCCGCGCTTCGATATCTGAAATGCATGTAGATTCTTCTTGTGGAGTTCGCTCGACCAGTATGGAACCAGAACACAATGCGCAGAACCCGTCACCGGATCCTCGGGTACTCCAAACCGGGGGGCGAAGAATCTTGAGACGAAATCGCTCTGACTTCCCCTGGATGTTACTATGATGCCACGGCATTCAATCCGCTCAAGCTCAGAAATAGCAGGCTGAAGTTCCCGAACGGCTTTTTCGCTCTCCAATACAAACATTAAATCTTCGACGGAACCCAATACTGCGATTGGTGTCACACCTAATGCCTCATTTAGACCAGAGGGCGGGATCATGCTATGGGTGGGTCTGGAGGGGAAATCCATCTCGAGTAGACCATTGCTTTTACAAACGACGAGTTGTCCGCTTTTCCGAGTACGGAAATGGATTTCCTCTTCCTCCCAGTCTCGGCAGGTGAAAAGAACAAAAGCGCTGGCTAGCGTTGCGTGCCCGCAGAGCGCGACTTCAGTTCTTGGAGTAAACCATCGAATGTCAAACCCGTTGTCATTCCGAACGAGAAAGGCAGTCTCTGAAAGGTTATTCTCGGCAGCAATGGACTGAAGCAAGTTGTCATCAAGCCATGAATCCAGTATGCAAACAGCAGCCGGATTTCCCGAGAAGACTTCGGAGGTAAAGGCATCAACCTGGTATATGGGTATTTTCATTATTCTCGTTCTTTCTTTGTCAAATATCTATATTTCGTAATTATTTTCTATACTCATTATATAGATATGTACTGTATTACGAGGCAGTGTGAAGTGTCAAGGATTTCCCCATTTAGATGACGATGCGCGGCTGTTTGCTGTCGCCCGAATTCAGGTTGTTAGCATCTCTGTGTTCTCATGGTCCAATGCCAACAACAATAAGCGGAACTGCCGGTACACCACGGCCTTGACGAACTACATTGTAAAATTCGCCTTCATAGTAGGCGACTCCTGAACTCATTTGGCTTTGCAAAGATTTCATCGGAAGAATCTCAATTCCCACATCAATATGATCACCCACATAAAAGGCGAGGTGTTTGACGAAAAGGTCATAAGCCACGAATGCATACTTACCAAACTGAACCTCAACGGCTACGCGATCCTTAACGAAATCAGTCTGATTGTAACTGAGAATCGGCTTCTCCCCTGCTGCCTCAATCTCCTTTTTCTGTTCCCCGGGCGACATTGTAAGAGTCTTTCGGATTAGTCTCTCACTGCGTGTGACCCAGTAACTTACGCGGTTTTCCTTCCACGCTTTTACACGAAGAAAGCGCTTGAATTCAGCATTCATGTCAATCGGGTTGAACAGAAGGTTCCCTTTCATTGTCTTCTCTTTGGAGACCTTTGTCCGACATTTATTCGCATCCACTGCTGAGATGACGTCCTGTATCTCCTCCCAAAGAGTTGGCTTGTGAACGAGAAGAAACTCAAGCCCATTAAGATGAGAGTAAGTTTCAATAATCTGCATCAGTCTACTTCCCTTCCGTATTTCTGACTTCTTTCCAACAACCTTCTTTGCTCGGTGTTTCTCTGCCAAGGAGCAACGGTCAGGCTATTACCCGATTCAACAGGGTCATAAACGGGTCTGTCCATAGGCCTGGTCCGTAATGTGCCTTCCGTTTCTTGCTGGATTCTTTGTCGTGCAAGCTCTACGTACTCAGGAGCGATCTCCGCTCCAATGCCCCGGCGTCCATGACGAATAGCGGCGATAATCGTTGTCCCTGTCCCAAGGAATGGATCTAGCACCCAATCGGCTTCATTTGTCAGAGAAAGAACCAATCGTTCAATCAGTTCAACCGGAAACTGGCACGGATGCTTGGTCTTCTCAACATGGTTGCTTTTTACGTTCGGAATTACCCACAAGTCCCCAGGGTTCTTACCTAGTGGGTTGCATGAATACTGACCGGTTTTAGCGCCCTTAAAATACTTTTTCCCAGGGTATTTTTGGGGTATACGCACGGGATCGAGATTAAAAACGTAATCATCCGATTTTGTGAACCATATGATTGTCTCGTACCGTCCGGAAAACCGGCGGCTGCAGTGCAATCCGTGCTCGAAGTGCCAGATGATCCGGTTGCGCATCCTAAGCCCAATACTTGAAAAGATGGGGTAGAGGACTGTGTCCAAAGGAATGATAGCTCCTGTGTCAACGTAGTTACCAACCTGCCAGCAAATGCTGCCTTTTAGGGACAAGGCACGCGCACACTGAGCGATGACCTGTGCTTGCTGTTCGAGGTACAAATCAAGGTGAAGTCTCTTTTCATATTCTTTACCGATGTTGTAAGGAGGCGAAGTAATAATAAGTTGGAGCGATTCATCCGGAATGGACTTCAATAAATCAAGGCAGTCGCCGGAGTAAACCACGATGGACTCCGAGGGGTCGAATTCATCAGCAATCTTGCGGTTCTGGTTTAACAGGGTCTGAGTCTTCGTCTGCATCCCTACTCTCTCAATTCATTGTTCTAGTGAGACCCAACACCTCCTATCATTATACCATTATACCCGTTTTCTATACTTAATTCTATAGGTACTCACGGTAAGACAAGGCTAAGTAAAGTGCAGAATTCCTATTTATCCCGTGTGGCCCATAGGGGTGAAGCATCGAAAGCCTCGCCCCTGAGTTTGGTTGCTAAGATTTTGTCCAGTTCCTCTATAGGCACCCGAATTTGCGCCAGGCTGTCTCTATCCCGAATGGTGGCCTGCTTATCCTCTAAAGACTCAAAATCTACGGTAACGCAGAACGGAGTGCCGATTTCGTCCTGACGCCTGTACCTCCGCCCTATACTTTGCGAATCATCGTAATCGGTCACGAAATTCGGGCACAGTTTGTTGAAAACCTCTTTAGCCAGGGGAGTCAATTTTTCATTCCTGCTCAAGGGCAAAACAGCTACCTTGATAGGAGACAGAGAAGGGTGCAGATGTAGAAGCGTTCTCTTTTCTCCTTCGATTTCCTCTTCATCATAAGCATCAACGAGGAAAGCCAGGACGGAGCGGTCGACGCCCGCCGAAGGCTCGATAACATAGGGAACATACTTTTCGCCAGCCTCAGCATCATAGTAACTTAGCTCTCTGCCGCTGCATTTGGCATGCTGACTAAGGTCAAAATCACCCCTGTTAGCTATGCCCTCCAGTTCCGACCAACCCATAGGAAATAGATACTCGACGTCATAGCAGTCCCGGGCATAGTGGGCCAGCTCATCTTTGCCGTGCTGGCGCAGGCGAAGATTTTCCTTCTTGATACCCAGTTTGACATACCAGTCGAACCTTTCCTTGACCCAGTAATCGAGCCACTTTTCGTCAGTCCCAGGCTTAACGAAGTACTCCAGCTCCATGTGCTCAAACTCCCTGGTCCTGAATATGAAGTTGCCAGGGGTGATTTCATTGCGGAATGACTTACCTATCTGGGCGATGCCCAGAGGCAACTTCTTTCGGGAAGTCGTGAGCACATTATCAAAGTTAACGAATATGCCCTGGGCTGTTTCTGGGCGGAGGTATATAGTGGCCCGGTCAAGCTGTTCTTTAAGCTTCGCCACCCAAACTCCTGATTGATCTGGAGCTGCCAAAGCTAAACTTAGTGCGCGGCTCAACTCAGCCTTCATATCTACAGGGCCCATGAAGGTCTGGAACATCAGGTTGAACATCCGGGGCTCGGTTAGCTCACCACCACATTCGGGGCATCTCTCGCCCTCTATGGCATCAGCGCGCCACCTCAGATGGCAGGCCTTGCACTCTACAAGAGGGTCTGTGAAGCTGTCAATGTGACCGCTGGCGGCCCAGACTCCCGGGTGCATCATGATCGATGTGTCCAGA
>Ga0315553_10001570_pt1 | contig 18844 bp, 19 predicted proteins | sample SalMarSW160140MG_FD_203099 | JGI IMG/M metagenome (GOLD analysis project Ga0315553, IMG submission 203099) | Salt marsh sediment microbial communities from the Plum Island Ecosystem LTER, Massachusetts, United States - Salt Marsh Sediment SW1601-40 ... | reverse complement strand
TGTGGGTCCATATCGGCTCGCTCGCCGTCAAGGTATCGCCGGAGCGTGCGGCAAATCGGTCCTTCCTGATCGATCCGGGGGGCGAGATCGTCGCCCGCTACGACAAGATCCACATGTTCGACGTCGATCTGCCGAACGGCGAGAGCTATCGCGAGTCGTGCAACTTCCATGCCGGCGATCTCGCGATCGCCGCCGACCTGCCGTGGGGCCGGCTCGGCCTGTCGATCTGCTACGATCTGCGCTTCCCGGCGCTCTATCGGGCGCTCGCCGAAGCGGGCAGCTCGTTCTTCGCCGTTCCCTCCGCCTTTACTTGTCAGACCGGAGAGGCGCATTGGCATGTGTTGGCGCGCGCCCGCGCCATCGAAAACGGCTGTTTCGTGTTCGCGGCGGCGCAGGGCGGCATGCACGAAAACGGGCGCGAAACCTTCGGCCATTCGCTCATCGTCGACCCCTGGGGCAAGGTACTGGCTGAGGACGGCACCGAGCCCGGCCTGGTGATGGCTGAGATCGATCCGGCCGCCGTCGCCGCCGCACGCAGCCGTATCCCCTCGCTTCAGCATGGTCGCCGCTTCGAGGTCGTCGAACCGACGACGCCGCCGGCGTATCTGCATGTCGTTGAAGAAGTGACATGATCCGTTACGCGCTTGCGTGTCGCCAGGGACACACGTTCGAGAGCTGGTTCCAGCACTCAGACGCCTTCGATGAGCAGGCGAAGCGCGGGCTGATCGCATGTCCCACATGTGGTTCAACCGAAGTGGAGAAGGCGCTGATGGCGCCGCGCCTGTCGCAATCGGTGACGGGATCGAAGCGGCGTGTCGCCAACGACGCCGAGGAGAGCGCACAAAAGACGCCAGCTTCCGGCGCCAAAGCGCCGGTCGCAATCATGTCGCTGCAGGAACGAGAGCTGCGCAGAAAGTTGAAGGAGCTACGCGACCAGCTCACGAAAACCGCCGAGCATGTCGGTCCGCGTTTCCCCGAGGAAGCGCGAAAGATGCATTACGGCGAAACCGAACATCGCTCGATCTATGGCGAAGCCTCGGCCGACGAGGCGCGCGCGCTCATCGAAGAAGGCATCGAATTTCATCCGCTGCCGGTGCTGCCCGACGACCAGAATTGAGCCGAAACGACTCTCCGCGCGCCTCGGTGGGAGCGCGCCCGACACGCGATAATGACGGGCGGTGCGTGCGTCCCTAGACCGATTTGGTAAGCCAGGCGGGGGGCGTTTGGTCGCGGCGGACGATGCCCAGATAGTAGATGCTGTATTCGCCGGGCTTGCTGTTGTGCACGAGCACCGTTTTCATGCCCGCGTCCGCGATCATGTCTTGGAAGGTCTCCGGCGTCGAAGCGTCATTGGCCTCCTGCAGGAGAATGACCCCGCCGGGTTTGAGAAACCGCCCGACATTGGCGAAGAAGCCGCGGTGAATGTGCCAGTCCTTGTCGTGCGAGCGGATTTCCCATTCATGCGTCCTTGGATAGAAGGGCGGATTGCCGACAACGAGGTCCCATTGCTCCGACGCCGGGATGTTGTTGAGATTGTCGGATTCGTAGACGGAAACCCGGTCGGAAAGGCGGTTGGTGCGAACGGTCCGACGGCAGGCTGCCACCGCTTGATCGTTGATGTCGGCGACGCACAGCGTCTCGCATAGGCCGTTCGCAAGCAAGGAGAAGCCGATGAAGGCCGGGCCGGAGCACCATTCGAACACGCGCTGTTGCTTGGGCATCCCGCGGGCCTGAAGAAACGGGATGTATTCCTGGCCGAACCAGGATCCTCCGCCATCGAGGTGTTTCTTGTAATGCACGCGAAGATCGCCATAGCGGACGGTCCGCCATGGCCGCAAATAGCGCCGCCTGAATCGTTTCCAGGACGTTGCGAGGGAGGGGTCCATCAAGTCCATGGGCGATCGAGTTAGCGCCCGGTGGGAATCGAGTCAACAAGCCGCCCGGCCATGACCTGCCGGAGGCTTTCCGTCTCCGTTACGCACGCACGATCTGTCACTGCAAAGCAAGCAGGAGCACGACTCCGGCGACGATGAGGATGATGCCGATCACTTCGCGCACCGTCGTTTTCTGTCCGAACGCGAACCGCGCAACCGCTTGCGCGAACAGCACCTCGATGAGGCCCAGGGTGCGCACATTGGCTGCGGTCGTGAGCGCGAAGCCGAGGAACCAGAACTGCGAGGCGAGCGCCCCCATGAAGCCGGCGAGCAGCGACGCCGACCACTCGCGCGCGATTGCGATCAGAACCGCGCGTTCACGCACGAAGAGGTAGAGCGACAGCGCCGTCGACTGCAGCAGCAACCCGGCGCATACCGTGAATGTCGCGGCCATCAGGAAATCCGGGTCGGCGAGACTGACGATCGCGCCGCGATAGCCGATCGCGGAGAGCGCGAAGAATCCGCCCGCGGCGAGCCCAAGCAATGCGGGCCGGACGCTGCCGCTCCGGCTGGGCTGCTCCGACATCACAAAGACGCCGCTGGTCGCGATCACGATGGCGATCGCCATCGGCAGGGTCAACCGGTCGCCGAGGAAGACCAGCCCAAACAAAGCGACCTGCACCGGCTCGGTCTTGGTGTAGGCGATCGTCACGGCGAATGAGCGCTCGCGCATGGCGGCGAGCATCATTGCGGTCGCCGTGATCTGTGCCGCCGCGCCGGTGCAGACCCAGGCGAAAAATCCCGCAGAGGGGCGCGGCAGCGCGGCGCCCGTCATGGCCGTGATCACGGCGAGGAAGACGAGTGCGAACGGAAGCCCGAATAGGAAACGGACATGCGTCGCCCCGACGGTGCCGAGATCGCGGGTGAGGTGGCGCTGCGCCGCGTTGCGCACGGTCTGCGCCGCAGCCGCGGTCACGGTGAAGGCAGCCCATAGCCACGAAGGGTCGGGCACTTAAACCTTGGAGGCGCGAAGCCTCTCCCGCCAAAGCATTTTCCGGCGAAGTGGGAACCGGTTCGCCGGAGAAAATGCGATCACAAAAGGACCAAAGCGAATCCCGGATTCCACCGGAAGGGAGTTGCGCAACACTTGCTTCGGCGACCCCGGTAACGTTCGCCGAAGCAAGTGCAAACCCAACAACGCGAGGACCCCGCGTTCCAGCCGCGCGATCCGGAGCCGCTGCGCTTATTTCTTCAGGATCTTTTCGACCTTGGGCGCGCGCAGCCGATGCATTTCCGGGAAGCCGGAGCCGAGCAACGGCTTCGCGTAGTGATGGAACTTCGGCGTGATATTGTTGCCTTCGGGAGCGATGAAATCCTTGGGCATGTGCTTGGTCTTCGCCGCGATTTCCTTGAGCGCCACCAGCCGGTAATCGACCGCGTATTCGCCGACGCGATTGATGGTGACCGATCCGGTCTGGTCATGGCCGATGGCAAACTGCGCGGCCTTCTCGCCGACCTCCCATGCTTCGTTCGCGTCCACCTCGGAAACGACGCCGAGGAACGAACGTTGGGCGTAGCCGAGCGTATCGGCGCGCACGCGCTTGAGCTGGAGCTTCGTCGTCACGAGGTCGGAGAGCATGTCGCCGAGCGCGCCGGAACCCGAAAGCTGCACATTGCCGTGCGCGTCGGTTTCGGCCCGCCCCGACAGCTTGACCATGAACGGCTTGCCGTCCTCGTCGTGAATGCCCTCGCTCACGGCGACGATGCAGCGGCCGTATTTGTCCGTCGCCGCCTTCACGTCGCCGAGGAACTGCTCTTCGGAAAATACGCTCTCGGGCATGTAGACGTAGTGCGGCCCGTCGTCCTCGAACTGACGGCCGAGTGACGCGGCGGCGGTGAGGAAGCCCGCATGGCGGCCCATGACAATGCCGATGAACACGCCGGGGAGCGCACGGTTGTCGAGATTGTAGCCGGCAAAAGCCTGCGCGACATATTTCGCCGCCGACGGCCATCCGGGCGTGTGATCGTTGATGACGAGATCGTTGTCGACCGTCTTGGGAATGTGGACGCAGCGCATCTCGTAGCCGGCGGCCTTCGAGGCCTCGTTGACGATGTAGACCGTGTCCGAAGAGTCGTTGCCGCCGATGTAAAAGAAATAGCGGACGTCATGCGCTTGGCAGACCTTGAAAATCTCTTTGCAATAGGCTGCGTCAGGCTTGTCGCGGGTTGAAAAGAGCGCGCTCGAGGGCGTATCGGCGACGTGCTTGAGGTTGTGCGTCGTCTCCTGGGTGAGGTCGACGAGCTCCTCGTTGATGATGCCGCGCACGCCGTTGAGGGAACCGTAGACGCGCGTGACCTCGTTGTATTTGCGTGCTTCGAGAACCGCGCCGGCGAGCGACTGGTTGATCACCGCGGTGGGGCCGCCACCTTGTGCAATCAGAACTTTTCCCGTCAATTTGGCCATGCGACGCCCCTGTTCGTTCCGTGTTTGCCGCGCTTTCTTGTGCGACCGGGGTCTAGTTCGTTCCTTAGCGCGCGTCAAGGCGAGCAGCTGTGCAGCGCTCCGCTTGCTCCGCGCCGCGCCTGCGCATGCTATCGCATTTAAATTGATGTCATTTCGCCCGAGTATTCTGGGCGATTGTTCATGGTCTTAGTTACAGCTTGGAGCGCGTATGAAACGCGGCGGGCGGGCACATCGCGCCCGCCCGCCGTCGCTGTAATTCGCGCTGCCGCAGATGTAGTTTTGCCGCGCCTTATGACATGGACATCGCCGGCGTCTGCGCACGGCTCGGCGGCGTTTCCATGTCGGCGACGCGGGTGCGCACCGCCTTCTGCACCTTCTCGAAGGCGCGCACTTCGATCTGCCGCACGCGCTCGCGCGAGACGCCGAATTCATCGGCAAGTTCTTCGAGCGTCACCGGCTCGTCGGCGAGCCGCCGCGCCTGGAAAATGCGCCGCTCGCGATCATTGAGCACCGACAGCGCTTCGGAAAGCGCCTTGCGGCGGGTGGCGAACTCCTCGTGCTCCGCCAGCACTTTCTCCTGGCTGTCATGGTCATCGACGAGCCAGTCCTGCCACTCGCCGGAATCGCCCTCTTCGCGGATCGGCGCGTTGAGCGAAGTGTCGCCGCTGAGACGGCGGTTCATGTCGACAACGTCCTGCTCGGTGACGCCGAGGCGCCGGGCGATGATCTTCACCTGGTCCGGGCGCATGTCGCCCTCCTCCAGCGCGGAGATCCGGCTTTTCGCTTTGCGCAGATTGAAGAACAGCTTCTTCTGGTTCGCCGTGGTGCCCATCTTCACCAGCGACCACGAGCGCAAAATGTATTCCTGGATCGCGGCCTTGATCCACCACATGGCGTAGGTGGCGAGGCGGAATCCCTTTTCCGGCTCGAACCGCTTGACCGCCTGCATCAGCCCGACATTGCCCTCGGAGATCACTTCGGAGATCGGCAGCCCATAGCCGCGATAGCCCATCGCGATCTTGGCGACGAGGCGCAAGTGGCTGGTGACGAGCTTATGGGCGGCGCCACGGTCGCCGTGCTCGCGCCAGCGCTTGGCGAGCATGTATTCTTCCTGCGGCTGCAACATCGGAAACCGCCGAATCTCTTCGAGATAGCGGGTGAGCCCCGACTCGGCGGTGATGAGCGGCAATGTTGCGGTTTGGGCCATTGCGGCCTCCATAGTTCATGCCCCCGTGGTGCGGCGGGCGACGGCGAACGTCCGCTCTTTGAGCCTGACGGCACCCTCAGTCACGCGACGCACTTCGTCACGCACTGCAGCATACACGGTTCGTCTAGCGAAAAAACAATCCGGCGGTCACATCATCGTAACGGCCGAACGACCAATCGACGCCTCTGAGGGAGCGCCAGCGACGTTCGTTCGATTGATCAACCTGCTTTAACGTCGGGCAACGTTAATAGTTCCCCCGCCCAGCGCCTTATGTAATGACGCGAGGTCGGCAGGCAAGTCCGAGCGGAATAGCAAATGCGCTCCGGTCCTCGGGTGGTCTAGTCCGAGCAGGTAGGCATGGAGGGCCTGTCTGCCAAGGGCGGTAACCGCAGCTTGCGCGGCTTTGTGGAGCAGGGCGGCTTTGGTCTTGAAGCCCGGCCCATAGATCGAATCGCCCATGATCGGATGGTCGATGGCAGCGAGGTGCACCCGGATTTGGTGCGTTCGGCCAGTGTCCAGCGTGCATGCGAGCAGGCTAGCCACAGGCTCCCCCGCTAACCCGGAGTAGCGCTCCCGCACCTCCCAATGGGTGACGGCTTCCCGCCCGTTGGGCGTCACGGACATCTTGTCGCGGGCATGAGGGCGGCGGCCGATCGGCTTGTCGATCGTGCCGCGCGGCCGGTCGGGCGCGCCCCAAACGAAGGCGAGATAACCGCGTTCGAGGGGGCCGGCCCGGCCGTGATCGGCGAACTGGGCCGCAAGCACGCGATGCGCGCGATCGTTCTTGGCAACAACCATCAGCCCGGTGGTGTCTTTGTCGAGGCGATGGACTATTCCGGGCCGCTTCATGCCGCCAATGCCGGAAAGGCTATCCCCGCAATGGGCGATCAGCGCGTTTACCAGCGTCCCGGTCTTGTGCCCGGCCGCCGGGTGAACGACGAGACCCTTCGGCTTGTCGATGACGATGATGTCCTCGTCCTCGTAAACGATGGTCAGGGGAATATTCTCCGGCTCGGGCGCGGCCGGCTCCGGTGGCGGCACCGCGACGGCGATGCGGTCCTCGGCATTGACGCGGCGGCTTGGATCGCGGATCGTGCGTCCTTCGATCGCGACCTCGCCCGCGAGAATCAGGACTTTCAGCCGCGAGCGCGACAATTCGGAAAGATGGGCGGCGAGCACGCGGTCGAGGCGCTCGCCGTGCTCCGCTTCGGCGACGACAATCGTTTCGATCCGGCCACCCCCTTCGCTCATGACCCATCCGCAAACCGTTAACGAGAAGCCGCTCGATCCAGAACAGGCGCGGTTCATGGCGCGCGTCAAACTGATGATGGCCCTATCGGGCTTTGCCACGCTGCTCGGCATCGCCGTGGTGCTCGGCGTCGTCGGCTACCGTGTTTCGCGCGGCGGGGGAAGCGGCGCGCCGACCGAGACGACGGTTCGGCTGCCGGTCGACAGCCGGGTCATGCAGACCGCGGTGGCGGGCGACCACGTCGTCGTCACGATCGAAATTCCCGGCGGCGGCGTAGAAATCCGCAGCTTCGATGCGCAGACATTGCGTCCGGCGGGCCGCCTGCGCTTTGCGACCGAGCCTTAGAGCGAATTCCGCCGTCGCTGCCGGCGTTTCAATGCCCTTCGAACGAGATCAACGTGCGCACAGGCACGTCGAGCTTGCGCAGTTTGTCGGCGCCGCCGAGCTCCGGCAGGTCGACGACGAAGCAGGCGGCGAGCACTTCCGCCCCGAGTTGGCGTAGCAGTTTGACGGCCCCTTCGGCGGTGCCGCCGGTAGCAATGAGATCATCGACAAGGATGACGCGTTCCCCCGAAACGACGGCGTCCTCGTGAACCTCCATCTCGTCGAGACCATATTCCAGCGAATAGGCGATGCTCACCCGCTTGTGCGGCAGCTTGCCCTTCTTGCGGATCGGCACGAAGCCCGCCGACACCTGGTGCGCCACCGCGCCGCCCAAGATGAATCCGCGCGCCTCGATGCCCGCGACCTTGTCGATCTTCATGCCGGCCCAAGGCTGGACCATCTCGTCGACCGCACGACGGAAGGCGCGCGCGTCGCCGAGCAGCGTGGTGATGTCGCGGAACATGATTCCCGGCTTGGGATAGTCCGGGATGGTGCGGATCGCTTCCTTCAGGTCGTACTCGAGAGGTGGGAGTGTCATCATTTCAAGGCGTTGTTCGCTCAAGCTGTTTTCAGAATTTGCAGGAAAGGGCCAGTGTGGCAAAGCATGGCGCAGACTGCAACGGAGACCTTTTCGCCATGGATACGCCCTCCCAGCCGATTGTGATCGTCGATGTCCGCGTTCCCTTCGCGCGCCTCGTCCTGTTCCTCGTCAAGCTAGCGCTCGCCGCAATTCCCGCTGCGATCATTCTCGCGGTGGTCTCTTTTCTGCTTTCCTTCCTCTTCGCCGCGCTGTTCGGCTGGCAAATGGACTTCATGATGCGGCGGGGCACGGTGTGAGCGTCACCAATAGGACGCCATCAGTTCCTTGGCCCAGGCAGGCTCGCGGATTGTCCCGCGCGGCGCGAAGCCGGTGATGTAGGGTTTGATGTCGAGAACTGGAGTGCCGTCGACGGCATCGAGCCCACGCACGCGTAGCGTTAGGCCGTCGACGGCAATCAATTCGACTGCAGTCACGCCGATCCGATTGGGGCGCGACCGCGCCGGCTGGGCCAGAATGCCGACTTTCGGCCAGTCGGCGCGCTCGCGGGGATGGCGCGCGCCCGTCTCGACCTGCGCCTCCGCCACCCGGTGCATGTGAAAGACGACGACCACGTGGCTGAACTCGTCGAGACCGCGGGTCGCCTCGGGCGAGACGCGCGCTGGATCGAGCCTGATCTCGGCTTCGATCGCGCCCCAACGATCGTCCAACGCTTCGGCGCGGCCGCCGCGGACGATGCCGATCGGTTCAAGGGCGATCATCGCTTCAGCACCCGTCCCGCAACGGCTTCGAGCCTCTTCAAGAGTTCGGGATCGCGGGCGGTGTGCGCGGTGATGAGCGCGTTGTCGAGCGCGCGATCGGAGCCGATCGGGCAGGGCTCATGCTCGCGCGGGAAATTGCTCACGAGCCGCGCAACGAGGCGCTTCGCCTTGTCGGCGTTCGAATTCACCATGCGGATGATGTCTTGCACGGTGACGGCATCGTGGTGGGGATGCCAACAGTCGAAATCGGTGACCATGCCGACCGTTGCGTAGCAAATCTCCGCCTCGCGGGCGAGCTTCGCCTCCGGCATGTTGGTCATGCCGATCACCGCATAGCCGAGTTGCTTGTAAGTGATGCTCTCGGCATAGGTTGAGAATTGTGGTCCCTCGATGCACACATAGGTGCCTTCGCGCGCGAGCGGGATATTTTCCGCCATAGCCGCCTCGGCAAGATGGATGTGCAGACGCGGTGACACGGGATGCGCCATCGAGACATGCGCGACGCAGCCGGTGCCGAAGAACGAGCTTTCGCGCTTATGCGTGCGGTCGACGAACTGATCGACCAGCACGAATGTGCCGGGCGGGAGCTCCTCCTTGAACGAGCCGCAGGCGGAGAGCGAAATGAGATCAGTGACGCCGGCGCGCTTGAGCACGTCGATATTGGCGCGGTAATTGATGTCGGACGGCGACAAACGATGACCGGTGTCGTGCCGGGTAAGAAAGACGATGGACAACCCGGCGATCTCGCCGCAGATCAATGGCGCGGAGGGCTTGCCCCACGGACTCGCAATACGCTTCTCGACCACCTGCTCAAGACCGGGCAGTTCGTAGATGCCCGATCCGCCGATAATTCCCAGAACCGACTCGGTCATGTTTGCCCCAATCATTGCCATGTAGCGTTCGACGACGCGGGTCCGCCATGCGGCCGAGCTTGTGGACGACGGCCTCGCCGCCGGTCAACGAGATTCGATAAGATTGCCGCCCGCGCCATTGCGAGAAAGGAAAAGCGAATAGCGATGTCGACACCGATCGCCGAAACCGGCCGGACTCTACGCGACGTCGGCGGCCAGGTCCTTCTGGTGGGCGCCGGCAAGATGGGCGGCGCTCTACTCGACGGTTGGCTTTCGCTCGGTCTCGAGCCACGCAAACTCGCCGTGTTCGAGCCGCAGCCTTCGCCGGAAATCGCGGAGCACGCAATCAAGGGGCTGCGCCTCAATCCCGACATCGCCACGGTGCAAGCCGCCGCGATCGTTATCGCCGTCAAGCCCCAGATTGCGCCCGAGGCTATCCCCGCCCTTGCCGGGCTCGCTGAGCGCGCCGTCGTCGTCTCGATCATGGCTGGACGCACGCTCGGTTTTCTCGAGCGCCTGCTCGGCGCGGAGACGGCGGCCGTGCGGGCGATGCCCAACACGCCCGCGGCAATCGGTCGCGGGATAACGGTCGCAGTCGCGAACGCAAAGGCCACCGCGGCGCAGCGCGACTTGGCCGACAGATTGCTCGCCGCGACGGGCTCGGTCGAATGGGTGCAGGACGAGGGTTTGCTCGACGCGGTGACGGCGGTGTCCGGGTCGGGACCCGCCTATGTGTTTCTGCTCGCCGAGAGCCTCGCGCACGCCGGCGTCAAGGTGGGGCTTCCCGCTGAACTCGCCGAGAAGCTCGCGCGTGAGACGGTCGCGGGTGCGGGCGAGTTGCTGCACCGCTCTCGGCTCGATCCGGGAATCTTGCGGGAGAGGGTGACGTCGCCGGGCGGCACTACCGCGGCGGCGCTCGACGTGCTGATGGGCGCGGACGGACTCGACGGCCTCTTGGAGCGCGCGGTCGCCGCCGCGACGCGGCGTTCGCGCGAATTGGATAGGAACGGCTGACGACCAGCGCCGATCATTCGACGCGTGCGGTAATACTCTGGTGTGGTCGGAGGCGATGAACTAAGTATTTTGCAACACCCCATCGACAGGAGCCGAAGCCATGGCGCGCAGGCCTCGCCAACGATCCCGAAAATCCGGCAATGGAAACGGCGGTTCTCAGACACCGGAAAACAGCGGCGCGAATGGCGTCGAGGCAGCCGGCCCGCGCCGCGCGCGGGCCGCGACCAATCGCGGCAAGATCATCGAAGCGTTCATGGAGCTGCTCGGCGAGCGGCCGATCGAAGCGATCGATGTTACCGATATCGCCGCCCGCGCCGGAGTGTCGATGGCTGACATGCGGGGCGAGTTCGGTTCAAAGCTCGCGATCCTCGCCGCCCACATCAAGGACATCGATCGGGAGGTTCTTTCGGGCGATCGCACCGACATGGGCGAAGAGCCGCCACGCGAGCGTCTGTTCGACGTGCTGATGCGTCGCTTGGAAGCGCAGGAGCCCTATAAGGATGCGATCCGCTCGCTGCTGCGCTCGGCGCGAGCCAATCCGGGGCTCGCCTGCGCGCTCAACAGCCTCGCGCTGCGCTCGCAGCGATGGATGCTGGCCGGAGCCGATATCCCGAGCAGCGGTCCGCTCGGGCTGATGCGGGCGCAGGGCCTTGCGATCATTTACGGACAGGTGCTCTCGACATTCGTGGACGACGACGATCCGGGCCATGCGCGCACCATGGCGCAGCTCGATCGTGCGCTGTCACGCGGCGAATGGTGGGTCGGCCTGCTCAACAATTTGTGCCGGCTCGTTCCCGGCTGCGCCCCGCGCCGGCGTCCCCACTCGACCATAGAAGAGGACGACGCTCCCGAGCCGGTCGCAATCTAGAGAACATTTTCCGGCGAAGTCGAAACCGGTTTGCCGCAGAAAATGCGACCGCTTGGACCGCGGTTAGGCGGCGCTGGCGAGGATCGCGGCTTCCGCGGCGGCGACCGCCTCCGGCGTGCCGACATGCATCCACATGCCTTCAAGCCGAAGCCCATGCAGCCGACCTGCCTCCTCAGCGCGTCGGAATAGTTGCGTCAACGGAAAGACGCCCTCCGGCGCATCGGCGAACAGCGCCGGGCTGAGAACGGCGACCCCGGCATAGACGAAGGGCACGACCTCGCGCTCCGCGCGGCGGCGGAGCCGCCCGTCCGCGGTCATGGCGAAATCTCCGAGCCCGGAATAGCCGATGCTGGTCGTGGTCGGCGCAAGCAGCAGCAGCGCGTCCATCGCGTTCACGTCAAAGGCGTGGGCAAGACGCCGCAGATTAGGCGTCACCCCGTCGATCCAGATCGTATCGGAATTGACATGAAAAAACGGCTCGTCGCCGAGCTGCGGAAGCGCTTTGGCGACGCCGCCGCCGGTGCCGAGCAACCCGCCTCGTTCATCCGAGATCACGAGCTGCGGCGCATGCCGTCCGGCGAGGTGCTGTTCGATCTGGTCGGCAAAATAGTGCACGTTGACGACGGCGGTTTCGACCCCGGCTGCCGCAAGCTTGTCAAGCACGTGATCGATGAGCGGCTTGCCGCCGACGGCGACGAGCGGTTTCGGCCGCGCTTCGGTCAAGGAACGCATGCGCGTGCCGAGGCCAGCGGCAAGAACCATGGCGCGCCGGGGACTAACGGGCGGGACATCCGACATGGGCGACCTCATCAGGGGTCCAATCTTGCACACGATTCGGCCATCCGGCTCAACACGCTGCGGCGAGACGTTTTCTCAACAGGTAGACGAGGTTATGGCGCGCTGTTTGACGCCTCAATGACGCGGATTGCGGAGAAGGAGGGCAGAGGACCGTCACGGCAGCGGATCATGCCACGCCATCGGTTTAAAAAATACCCCATGAGCGAGCTGCTAGGCGAGCGGTCCATCGGCCAAACGCGCGAGATCGAAGTTCGCGATTTCCTCAAGCAGAGCCGCGAATGCGTGGGCGCCGTGAGCGAGTGCGGCCTCGCCCTTTTCGGCAGTCGCCAGGCGCGCGTCGCCGACAGCCCCAGAAGCGTGCAAGTCCTGCGTCATCCATCCAAACGCCGCGGGACCGTGCGGCCGGAGCAAATCGTTTTCGGCTTCCATGGCGATGCTCGCCGGCAAGGCGTTGGCCGCCGCCTCCATCCGCACCGTGGCGGGACGCCACGCGAGCATCAACGAGGTCTCAATATCGCCGCCGTGAATGCCGTGCTTTTCCTCGGCTGCCTCGAACAATCCGGACGGATAGCCGAAGCCGCCCCAGGCGCAGGTCACCGCCAGCACCTTGAGGCGTGCGCGCAAATCGCGGGCCACCAGGTCGATCACCTGCGTATTCCCCCCGTGGCTCGTGACGATGAGGAACTTGCGGACGCCGGCGCGGTGCACGCATTCACCGATCTCGGTCAGCACGCGGATAAGGGTGGAGGACGATAAAGAGAGCGTGCCAGGGAACGCAAGATGCTCGGTCGAAAGCGTAACCGCGTGCAGCGGGAGCAGGGTGACGGGCAGATCCGGCGCAAGGAGGTCCAGCGCGCGCGCGAGATAAGCCTCGGCGATGAAGCTATCGGTGCCGAGCGGCAAATGCGGCCCGTGCTGCTCGATGGCGGCGACCGGTTGCACGGCAATCCATTGCTTCGTCTCCGACGAAGCGAAGTCCGGCCAGGTCATGTCCGCCCACAGGCGCTTCGGCAGCATCGCGGAGCCTTCGGGAATTCAGTCTTCAGCGACCTGACGAGACCGCTCATCGGCCGCGAGCGAGCAGATTCGACTCTAGATGGCCGAGAGTAGCCTTTGCGCTGCGCGTCTGCGCTTCAAATTTTCAGCCGCGCTTTGCGCGCGGACAAACGCGTTCGAAACGCTTGACGGGCCACGAGTAAAACCCTTCGGCGGCAGTCGGCCGCCGGATTGCAAGACCGCAGGGCGGCCCGTCAATGGATGGTGTGGCTGCGGACCGGAAAGCCGGCCTGATCGAGTGCGAGCCCGTCCAGGCGATCGGCATAGGGGCAAAACGTCGGCGCCTGCACCACGCATACGGGAGCCCGCGCAAGCCAATCGCTGCACAGATTGCCCGACTGGCACAACTGGCAGGTGCGAATCACCGCGCCCAAAGCCGGCCCGAAATATTCTTCGAATTCTTCGTCGAATTCGATTCCCATCCGCTCCATCATCTCGCCGATATTCGCGGAATATCGAGTAAATCTATCGAAATCACGCATTTACGTTCTGCCCTCCGACCAGAAAGCCTTTTGAACGTGCAATAATTATCCTTGGCCGGTTCGCCGGCGTCCTTGATCTGGAACAATCAATGATTTGATCTAGAACAAACCGGGGTCAGCCGGTGTCCGCCGGCCATGGCGCTTGAACGACGAGCCCGCGGGCGCGCGCATCGGCGACGCCGAGCGCTCGCAAGGCAAGAAGCCCCGCGGCCTGCACCAGCGGCCGGCGCTGCGCCGGATCGGCGGGGCCGGGGGCAAGCGGCCCGATCGCGCATTCGGCGAGCACGCCGAATACCGCCGCCGCCGCCAACTTCGCCTCCTGCTCGGGGAGGCGCCCGGCGGCGATGGCGGCGCAAATGGCGGCTTCGAACTCGGCGACAAGCGCCCGGCGCCAGACGAGGCGCAACCCATCGAACTCGCGCTCGGCGGGCACGGTCAGTACGGCGGCGAGGAGTCCAGGCCGCTGCATCGTTCGCACAAGGAACGCCATGATCGCCGCGGCAAGCGCGGACAACGGGCCGGGGGCAGCGCCGGCGGAATTGCGAATGGCCGCGATTTCTTGTTCGGCGATGGTCTTGAGCAGGGCCTCGACAAGGTCGGCTTTGGTCGGGAAGTAGCGGTAGACCGTGCCAGCCGCGATGCCGGCCCGTTCGGCGACGGGCACGATTTGCACGGCCCCAAGCCCCTGTTCGGCGGCGATGTCGCGGGCGGCGCGAAGGATGTCTTCGCGCCGACCCGCCAGTCGTTCGAGAATGCGCTCCGTTCGTCGATAAGGCATCGCTGCGCCAGAGGAGTGGACCGCTCACCAGCAAGAAGTGAACTAAGATTCACGCCAAGGCAAGTGCGACAAGAGCGAACCGAAGCCCGCGAGACAGGCGAGCGGGCCGTCGTTTATAGCGGCCGTCCGTCCGTTACATCTGCAAGCCTTTTTCCAAAAGCCGAGCGGCCGGCCGGCAAGAAAGAAGCCGAACGCGGGAGGACCCGCGTTCGGCTTCTTACTAAACGTCGATCGCTAAGCGATCACACCGTGCCGGAGCTGCCGCCGCCAAGCGCCGCTTGCGCGGCGGCAAGCCGCGCGATCGGCACGCGGAACGGCGAGCAGGACACGTAGTTCAGCCCGACGTTATGGCAGAAAACAACCGAGGCGGGGTCGCCGCCGTGTTCGCCGCAGATGCCGAGCTTGAGGTCCTTGCGGGTCTTGCGGCCGCGCTCGGCGGCAATCTTGACCAGTTCGCCGACGCCGTCCTGGTCGAGCGACACGAACGGGTCGGTCGCGAAGATGTTCTTCTCGGTGTAGAAGCCGAGGAAGGTCGCGGCGTCGTCGCGGCTGATGCCGAAGGTTGTCTGCGTCAGGTCGTTGGTGCCGAACGAGAAGAATTCGGCGCCTTCGGCGATCGCCCCGGCCTGCAGGGCCGCGCGCGGCAGCTCGATCATGGTCCCGACCTGATAGTCGATCTTGGTCTTGGTTTCGTCCATGACCTGCTTGGCGACCGCGTCGATGCGCGCCTTGACGAGATCGAACTCGGCCTTGGTCGCGACCAGCGGGATCATCACCTCCGGCACGACCGGCTTGCCGGTCTTCTTGCCGGCGACGACGGCCGCCTCGAAGATCGCCCGCGCCTGCATCTCGGCGATCTCCGGATAGGCGATCGCGATGCGGCAGCCGCGGAAGCCGAGCATCGGGTTGAACTCGTGCAGTTCGCGGGCGCGATCGTGCAGCTTCCTCGGATCGGCGCCCATCGCCCTTGCGACTTCCTCGATCTCTGCCTCGGTATGCGGCAGGAACTCGTGCAGCGGCGGGTCGAGCAGACGGATCGTGACCGGCAGCCCTTTCATGATCTCGAACAGCTCGACGAAGTCCTCCCGCTGCATCGGCAGGATCTTGGCGAGGGCCGCGCGACGCTGGTTCTCGTCGTCCGCCAGGATCATCTCACGCACCGCGCGGATGCGGTCCGCCTGGAAGAACATGTGCTCGGTGCGGCACAGCCCGATTCCTTCGGCGCCGAACTTGACGGCGACGCGCGCATCCTCCGGCGTTTCCGCGTTGGCGCGCACCCTGAGCTTGCGCGCTTTGTCGGCCCAGGCCATCAGGGTGGCGAAGTCGTCCGACAAAGACGGCTCCTGCATCTTGACCTTGCCGGCAAGGACCTGGCCGGTCGAGCCGTCAACGGTGATGATGTCGCCCTTCTTCAGCGTCATCCCGCTCGCGGTGAGCGTGCCGGTCGCATAGTCGACGCGAATGCCGCCGCAACCGGCGACGCAGGGCTTGCCCATGCCGCGCGCCACTACGGCGGCGTGCGAGGTCATGCCGCCGCGCGTCGTCAGGATGCCTTCGGCCGCATGCATGCCATGGATGTCCTCGGGGCTCGTCTCGACGCGGACCAGCACCACGTTGTGGCCTTGGCCCTTCAGCTGCTCGGCTTCGTCGGAGTCGAAGACGATCTCGCCGCAGGCGGCGCCCGGCGAAGCGGGGAGTCCGGTACCGATCACGGTGCGGTCGGCCTTGGGATCGATCGTCGGGTGCAGGAGCTGATCGAGCGAGGCCGGTTCGATGCGGGTGACCGCTTCGTCCTTGGTGATCGTGCCTTCATTGGCGAGTTCGACGGCGATTTTCAGAGCCGCTTTTGCAGTGCGCTTGCCAGTACGCGTCTGCAGCATCCACAGCTTGCCCTGCTCGACCGTGAATTCCATGTCCTGCATGTCACGGTAGTGCTTTTCCAGCTTGGTGTAGTACTTCACCAAGTCGCCGTAGGGGTCCGGCATCGCCTTTTCCATTGATGGCTTGTCGGAGCCCGCTTCCTTCCGCGCCACCTCGGTGATTTCCTGCGGCGTGCGAATGCCGGCGACCACGTCTTCGCCCTGGGCGTTGATCAGGAACTCGCCGTAGAGGCGGCGCTGGCCCGTCGAAGGATTGCGGCTGAAGGCGACGCCGGTCGCCGAGGTCTCGCCGAGATTGCCGAAAACCATCGCCTGCACATTGACCGCGGTGCCCCACCATTCCGGCACGTTGTTCAGTTTGCGATAGGTGATGGCGCGCTGGTTCATCCACGAGCCGAACACTGCGCCGATCGAGCCCCACAGCTGCTCATGCGGGTCCTGCGGGAACGACTTATCGGGCTCGCGGTCCACCCGCTTCTTGTACAGCTCGACGATGTTCTCCCAATCCTTGGCGTTGAGATCGGTGTCGAGCTTGTAGCCGTGGCCCTCTTTGTAGGCGTCGAGGATCTCCTCGAAATTGTGGTGCCCCACGTCGAGCACGACGTTGGAGTACATGTTGATGAAGCGGCGATACGAATCGAAAGCAAAACGCCGGTCGCCGGAGATGCGCGCCAAGGCTTCGACGGTCTCGTCGTTGAGGCCGAGATTGAGGACGGTGTCCATCATGCCGGGCATCGAGGCGCGCGCGCCGGAGCGCACCGACATCAGCAGCGGATCGTTCGGATCGCCGAACTTCTTGCCCATCACCTTGCCGACGTAGTCGAGCGCTTTGTCGACCTGCGCCTTCAGATCCTTCGGATAGGTCTCGTTGTTCTTGTAAAAGTAGGTGCAGACCTCGGTGGAGATGGTGAAGCCGGGCGGCACTGGAAGGCTCAGATTGGCCATCTCGGCGAGATTGGCGCCCTTGCCGCCGAGCAGATTCTTCATCTTGGAGGCGCCTTCGGCTTTGCCGCCACCGAATGTATAGACCCACTTCCCCTTGATCGCGGTGGGCTCGGCCTTCGGCGCCGCGCGCTTGGTGGCCACGGCGACAGCGGCGCGCTTCGGAGCGGGCTTCGCCTTCGTCGGCTTGAGGACCGGCTTTGCGGCTCGCTTGGCTTTGGCGCTGGCGACTTTCGGGGAGGGCCTGGGCTTGGCTTTCGTTGCGGTTCTGGCCGCGGACCGTCCGGCTTTAGCGCTTATCACTGATCGGCGGCTTACAGTCTTGGTCGATTTAGCCATTGGGTCTCGCTCCATTTACGGCTCGGCGGGCATGCAAAGCACCTCTGAGGCGAACGCGCAAGCCCGCACGTGATCATTGATAGACGGGCCGTATGACGCTCGCACCGCAGCAGTGCGCGGGGATTTCACATCACTTGATCAGGCCGAGGCCGACAATGCCTACGACGATCAAATAGATGGCGACGATGTAGTTGAGCAGCCGCGGCATGAGCAGGATGAGGATGCCGGCGCCCAAGGCGACGAGCGGCTGAAGATGGGAGATTGAGAGGTTCATGACGGCCCCTTCGGGACGGGTGGTGAAGAAAGCGATGCCCATGGAATGGGCATCGTGGCGTGTTCGGCCGCAGACGCGCGGCGCGAATGGTTCATGCGATCATCCTTCGATCTTGGAGAAATCGGCGACCGCGAGCGTCGCCGCGCGGATTTCATTGAGCAGCTTGAGCCGGTTCGCGCGCAATTTCTTTTCCTCAGCGCCGCCTTCGACGTTCACCGTCACTCGGTCGAAGAAGGCGTCGACATGCGGGCGCAGCTTCGCCATCGCCCGCATTGCAGCAGCGAAATCCTCGCGCGCGACGGCGGCGTTTGCTTCGTCCTTGGCGACGTCGATCGCGCGCGCAAGCTCCCACTCTTCCGCTTGGCGATAGAGTTCGGGGTCGGGCGCGCCTTCATAGCTCGTCTTGTCGCGCTTTTCTTCGATGCGGATGATGTTGGTCGCGCGCTTGTAGCCCGCGAGCAAGTTCTTTCCATCCTCGCTCTCCAAGAATTGTCCTAATGCCTCGACGCGGCGCACGATGAGTAGGAGGTCGTCCTGGTCTGCAAGCGCGAACACCGCGTCAACCAGGTCATGCCGCGCGCCCTGCTCGCGAAGCTGGACTTTCAGGCGATCGGCGAAAAAGGCGAGGAGGACGTCGGCTTTCCTTTTCTCCCACGCCTGAACGGGCACTGAAAAATGCCGCTCGCTCGTCATCAGATCAGCTGCTTCCGTAGAAAGCCGGGTCAATTGAGATAGAAGACCTTCCGGATTTATGTCGCCGGTTGCTTTGAACGGTGCCAATCTACTCAGAACGTCAGCGGTGGCCCCCCTGAGAAGCTGACCCATGGCTCGACGGCCGAGGACGACGAATGCAGGCCACAAAAGCAAGCGAACTCTATTATCCAGAACTATTCGAATGACACCGAGCGCCGCTCTTCGCAGCGCATAAGGGTCCTTGCTGCCCGTCGGCTTTTCGTCGATCGCCCAGAAACCGACCAGCGTGTCGATCTTGTCGGCAAGAGCGATGGCGACCGACACGGGATCGGCCGGCACGCGGTCGCTCGGGCCGAGCGGCTTGTAGTGGTCCTCGCATGCCGCGGCGACGC
>Ga0315553_10001567_pt1 | contig 18888 bp, 16 predicted proteins | sample SalMarSW160140MG_FD_203099 | JGI IMG/M metagenome (GOLD analysis project Ga0315553, IMG submission 203099) | Salt marsh sediment microbial communities from the Plum Island Ecosystem LTER, Massachusetts, United States - Salt Marsh Sediment SW1601-40 ... | reverse complement strand
CCTCCCACACCTGGACGTTGCCGTCCAACAACAGCCTCGGCTCGAGCTGCTCGAACATCACCGGCCGGCCTGAGTCAACACATGGCGCCTTCATCGGCCCCCTTTCTGTGGGGATCTGGCCCCACGTCACGCGAGTGAAATGACTCCGGCGAGGTACACCCTTCACCGAAGGGAAGTCCAGACTCACCCGCCGACAGCGATCGTATCGACGGGGCTGCTTCACCTGCCAAAAACGCGGGGGCGCCTACACGCCCCCGTTGCAGCCAGATTGAATGTGCACTGCGACCTACGTCACACTTCGTAGCTCTGTGTGTCGAGCGTTCCGGTGATGCCGCCGCCATCGGTGAACGTGTCGGTGCCCCACTGCCCGTTCGCTTGGGCGTCGTCGCCGAATGTGGTGTTTTCGACGTCGAGCAGGTCGTCGCCCCCGCCCTGTTGGATCAGCACCGGTCCGTCGAACTGCGAGGTACCCGTGATGTCCAGCGTGTCGTTCTGCTTCTGCTGTTTCACCTTGACCCGCGCGCGGAAGGCCGACCCGTTAACGGTGAGCTGATCCTCGCCGAACCCGGTCTTGATGACCAGGAGGTCCTTCAGCTCCGAGGCCATCACCGTCACCACGTCGTTGCCGCCTTGGGTGATGATCCGGCATTCACCGTGGATGGTCGCCTCGCTGAGCTCGACGTCGTCCACGCCGCGGCCGGTCCTGACCCACACGTTGCCCGCTACGTCGGTCGGGTCGACGTCGACCTCGTCGTCCCCCGGGCCCGTATTGATGTTCAAGTTACCGTCGAGGTCGGAATCCGAGACCGCCACCGTATCGTCGCCGTAGCGGGTCCGGATCCGGGTCCGGTCATTGACCGTGGCAGTGTCTAGAATGACCCCATCGTCGCCGCCGCGGGTGTTGATCTTGAGGTCATCGCCGATCTGGGACCCGTTCTGTATCGTCACCACGTCCACGCCGGCCCCCGTGTTGATCTTCAGGTCGTCCGGGATGTCCACGTTGTCCAGGGTCACGCGGTCGTCGCCGCGGCGCATCCGGATCCGGAAGTCGTCGGTCACGTTGTTGAAGACCTGCACTCCCGCCTGGCCGTTGACCGTCGTGGCGCACTGTCCGGTGACGTTGAACTGATCCGCCGAGGCGCCCTGCTCGATCAGGATTTCGTTGTTGCCGGCGTCGCCCCGGATCACCAGGTCGCCCCTCTGCACTTGCACCACGACGTTGCCGTTCAGCAGCAGTCTGGGCTCGAGTGGCTCGAACATCGCCGGCGGGGCGGAATCACGAAACTGCCTGGTCATTCTATTCTCTCCTTGTCCAGCATGCGGGAGCGCCCGGTCCCCCGTTGCGTTGTTCCTCCGAGTGCGGGACTGCGCTCCCCTCCGGCTTCGCGCAGACCGTATTTGAAGCGACGGTGCCAGCTTTGTCAAGCCCTTTCTGTCGCCGCTGGCTGGGGGCTTGAAAAAACGCTGGAAAAAGCACCCTGCGGCCTGCTAAACTCTTTCTATGCCCGGCCGACGAACATCCGCTCTCGCCTGCGCGGTTCTCATCGCGCTCGCCTCCCTAGGGCCGGGGATCTGCCGCGCCGCAAGCGTCGGGCCCGCCGAGGCCATCACCCGGCCCAGCAAGGACGTGACCCTCTCGTTCATTCGGGTGGGCCGGATCGCGAAGATCCTGGTCAAAGAGGGCGATACGGTCAAAGCCGGCCAGTTGCTCGTCCAGATGGACGACGAAGCGGAGAGGGCCGAACTCGGCCAGCTCGAGGCCCAGGCCAAGGACGACACCCACATCCGTGCCGCCCAGGCGAAGCTGTCCCAGAAGAAGGTGGATCGCAAGCGGGCGGAGTGGCTGCTCAAGCAAGGCGCAGGGATCTCGGCGCTGGAGGTGGAGCACAAGCGGCTGGACGTCACCATTGCCGACCTGGAACTCAAGCTGGCGGAGTTCCGGCACAAGCAGGCCCAGCGGAAGTTTCAGGAAGTCACGATTCAGGTCGACCGCATGCGGCTGGTGAGCCCCATCGCCGGCAAGGTCGAGAAGATCTTCGTCGAGCCCGGCGAATCGGCCGACGGGTTGCAAGAGGTGATCCGAGTGGTCCAGACCGATCCGCTGCGGATCGAGGTGCCGGTGCCGACGAAGCAGGCGCGGCAGCTCCGGCGCGGCCAGACAGCGCGAGTGGAATTCGGCGAAGGAGAACAGAAGCTCGAAGGAAAGATAACGCACATCGCCGCCGTGGCCGACTCGGCCAGCCAGACGCTGACCGTCCGGGTCGAACTGCACAACCCAGCCGGCCGCCCGGCCGGCGAGCGTGTAATGGTCCATTTCTGATCTGCCGCCCATGCGGCAGCCACTACTGAGGACACAGGGAGAGAACGATGCCAGACAAGCCCAGCACCGGAACGCCTGACGACACGCCCATCGAGCAGCAGGCCCGCGAGCAGACCGGCGAGCGGAAGATCCGCCTCCGGATTGACGAGCAGAACATGCAGACCTGCTACGCGAACGCGTTCCGCACAAACGGCACGGCCGAAGAGGTCGTCCTCGACCTGGGCCTGAACCAGGTCAGCCCGGCCCCGGAGCAGGAGGATCAGCCCGAGATGATCTTCCGGCTGAACTCACGCGTGGTGATGAACTACTACACGGCCAAGCGGCTGGCCATCACGCTCAGTCGGGTGATCCGCCGCCACGAGGACCAGTTCGGCGAGATCGAACTGGACGTGGCCAGACGGCGCAAGAGGGAGAGCTAGCACGTACCTTCGCGGAGAACTTGACCCATGACGTCGGGTCCCGAGGAAACCGCGCCACAGGTGCTGGGCGCCGGAGGCCGCTCGACGGCCGAGATCGTCAACCAACTCACCCGCTTCACCGGCCCCCCGGAACAGTTCGTCGCCGGCCTCCTCGCACTCCAGTGCCGCCTCAGCGGGGCCAGTGGCGGAGCGTTCCTCCGGCTCGGCCCCGAGCAGACCGCAGACATCCTCGCCGTCCATCCGCCGCTGCCCGACGGAGCACCGGCGCCCCCGTGGATCGACCAACTGGCCGAGTTCGCCGGCGACGCCCTCAACGCCGGCAAGACCACCGTCAAGCCGCTGCACGGAAAGGACGACCTGTACGGCCAGGAGGCAAGACGCCACCTCGTCATGATCCCGCTGAGCGGGGCGGGCTTCTCCGGCCTGGTCGCCTATGTCGTCGAAAGCCAGATCCCGGCCGTGCTGAACACCACTTGTGCGCGGCTCGAAGCCACCGTCGGCTTCCTGAACCTCTACGAGATGCGCCAGGCGCTCCAGCGCCGCCAGTTCGACATCGAGCGGCTCCGCGTCGCCCTGAAAGTCCTGCCCGCCGTCAACGAACACGACCGCTTCGTGGCCGCCGCGATGGCGTTCTGCAACGAGGCCGCCGCCCGCTGGCAGTGCGAGCGCGTCGGCCTCGGATTCCTCAAGGGCCGCTACGTCCATCTGCGCGCCATGAGCCACACCGACAAGTTCAGCCGCAAGATGAAGCTCGTGCAGGACATCGAGGCGGCGATGGAAGAATGCCTGGACCAGGACACGGAGGTCCTCCATCCGCCCGAGCCCAATGCCACGTATGTCAGCCGCGCGGCGGCCGAGTTGTCACGGCGCCACGGGCCCACCACGGTCCTGAGCCTGCCGCTCCGGCGTGGCGGCGAGGTGACCGCGGTGCTCATCCTTGAACGCGCCGCCGACCAGCCGTTCGACCTGCCGGAGATCGAATCGATCCGCCTTACGTGCGAGCTGTGCACGGCGCGCCTGGTCAGCCTGTACGAACACGACCGGTGGTTCGGCGCCAAGATGGCGCAGAGCTCGCGCAAGGCGCTCGCCTTCGCCGTGGGGCCGAAGCACACGTGGAAGAAGCTGGTGGCGATACTCATCCTCGCCGTGGTGATCTTCGCCGTGGTGGCGAAAGGGAACCAGACCGTCGAGGCCCCCTTCACCCTGGTGGCCGCGCGGCAGCAGGTGGTACCGGCCCCATTCAACGGCTATCTGAAGGAGGTGAGCGTCAAACCGGGGGATGAGGTCGTGGCGGACCAGACGGTGCTGGCCACGTTCGAAACGGCGGAGCTCGAACTCCGGCTGGCGGCGGCCGAAGCCGACCGGGGCGCCCACCTCACCCGGGCGGCCGCCGCCATGGAAGATGAAAAGCTCGCCGAGGCGGAGATCGCCCGCACCCAGGCCAAGCAGGTCGCCAAGCAGATCGAGCTGCTCAAATACCAGATCAGCAAAGCCGAGCTCAAATCGCCCATCAGCGGCACGGTCGTCAAGGGCGAGATGGAGCGGCACATCGGCAGGCAGTTCAAGGCCGGGGACGTGCTGTTCGAGGTGGCGCCGATCGGCTCTCTCCGCGCCGAGCTGGCCGTCCCGGAAGACGAGATCACCGATGTGCGAACCGGCGGCGGAAGGAAGACCGGCAAGCTCGCCACCAAGACCTACCCCGACCAGCGGTTCGAGTTCGAGATCGAGCGGATCAACCCCGTCGCCGAGGTGGTCAACCAGCGGAACGTGTTCAAGGCGCGGGCGCGCCTGCTCGACACGGCCAAGTGGATGCGGCCGGGTCTGGAGGGGCGGGCGAAGATCCACATCGGCCGGCGCCGTAAGATATGGCTGTGGACGCACCGCATGGTCAAGTGGCTGCAAATGAGGCTATGGCTGTAACGACGGGAGCTTGTGATGCCGGTCGATCGGCCGACCTTCAATGAATCGTGGTACCGGATTTCGGGGCTGCGGCCGCGTCTCCGGTTCACCGTCCAGGTCCACCGCCAGCACTTCCGCGGCCAGATGTGGCACGTCCTCCAGGACCCCGCCAGCAACCAGTTCTTCCGCCTGAGCACCCCCGCGTATCATTTCGTCGCCCTGCTCGACGGCCGGCGAACCGTCGCCGAGGCGTGGAACATCAGCAACCAAGAACTGGGCGACAGCGCCCCCACCCAGGGCGAGGCCATCCAGCTCCTCGGCCAGCTCTATACCTCGAACCTGTTGCAGGCCGAGCTGCCGCCCGACGCCGAGAGCCTGTTCCGCCGCTACCACCGGCGCGTCACCCGCGAGGTCCAGAGCTACCTGACGAACCTGCTGTTCATCCGCATCCCGCTGTTCGATCCCGACCATTTCCTGGACCGGTGGGTGCGCGTGCTCGGCTGCGTGTTTACCAAGCCCGGCCTGGCGGTGCTCGTGGGGCTGCTGTGCACGGCGTTCTACTGCGTGGCCGGGCGCGGCGCCGAACTGGTCGACCGCGCCTCGGGGATTCTGAGCGTGGCGAATCTCCCGCTCCTGTACGTCGGCCTCATCCTGGTCAAGGTCTGCCACGAGTTCGGCCATGCCTTCGCGTGCAAGAAGTTCGGCCAGCAGGAAGGCAAGGGCGGCGAGGTGCACGTGATCGGGGTGATGTTCCTGATCTTCACCCCGCTGCCCTACGTGGATGCGTCGAGTGCGTGGGCGTTTCGCCAGAAGTGGCGCCGTGTGGTCGTCGGGACCTCGGGCATGATGGTCGAGCTGGGAGTGGCCTCGATCGCCGCGATCCTCTGGGCCAGCGCGGCTCAGGGCACGACCCTGTATGCGCTCACCTACAACATGATGTTCATTGCCAGCGTCTCGACGATCCTGTTCAACGGCAACCCGCTGTTGCGATACGACGGCTACTACATCCTCTCCGACCTGCTGGAGATCCCCAACCTCGCCCAGCGCTCTAAGGGCTACATCTACTACCTGGTGCGTCGGTATCTGTGGCGCGTCCGCCGCCCCCAGAGCACGGCACACTCCGCCGGTGAACGGCCCTGGCTGGGCTTCTATGCCGTCGCGTCGACCGCGTACCGGGTCACCGTGTGCTTCGCCATCCTCTTGTTCGTCATGAACAAGTTCTTCCTGGTCGGAGTGATCCTGGGTCTGATGGCGCTGTCGACGTGGGTGTTCGTGCCGCTGGGCAAATTCGCACATTACCTGGCGACGCACGGAGAGCTGGACCGCATCCGCGTCCGTGCCGTGGGGAGCACGCTCCTCTTCCTGGTTGTTATCGGCGCCGGTGTCGGGCTCATTCCCGCGCCCGACCACTGCCGGGTGGAGGGGGTGGTCGTGCCGGCGCGCCTGGCATTCGTCCACGCCGGAGCCGACGGATTCGTCACCGACATCCACCGCTTGTCCGGAGAGAATGTCTCGCCCGGAATCAGCCTCCTCCAGGCGGCCGACCCCGGGCTGTGGGCCAGGTATGGGGAGCTGCTGGCGCAGCGAGAGGAACTGGAAGCCCGGAAGGGGCTGGCCGACGCGGAGGAGGAGCACGCCAAGGTGCAGATGTTCTCGAAGCAGATCGCAGCGCTGGACGAGAATATTGAGGGCCGCGCCAGGGAGCTGAGGTCGCTCACGCTGCGGGCCCCCGTGCGCGGCACTTGGATCGCGCCGGACATCGAGAACTTCCGGAACCGGTATTTCAGTCACGGCGAGAAGGTGGGCATGGTCGCCAGTCTGGATGACTTGATCATTCGGGCGACCGCGGGGCAGAACGTCGCGGCCGCACTGATTGAAGAGATCGAGGTGAAGAAGAACGACCGGGTCCGCCGGGTCGAGCTTCGCGTCAAGGGCCGCCCAGACTCCGAGCTGAAAGGCAGGATCAGAAAGATCCTACCCGCCGGCGATGACGAACTCCCCTCCGCCGCCCTGGGCTATGCGGCGGGCGGTTCGGTCCAGACCGCCCCGACCGATCGCAAGGGCACCAGGACGACCGAACGGTTCTTCGAAATCCGCATTGTCCCCGAAACCAGCACTGGCCTGCTCTGCGGGCAGCGGGTCGTGGTCCGCGCCGCGCTGCCCACAAAGCCGCTGGCGCTCCAATGGTGGCGCGGGCTGCTGCGGCTCTTCCAGCGGAGGTCCCCGACCTGACGTGGCGCAACTGCCCAGCACAACCTGGCGTATGCTCTCCAACCCGGCCGCGGACGAGCAGCTCCCCAAGGGGCTGGACGCGATCTGGAACGCGGCGTCGGGCCTCGTCAACCGCACGGTTCCGCGCCGGCACCGGTTCCTTCGCCGCGCCGCCCGCGTGGTGGCGCTTCAGAAACAGTTCGAGAACCTGAGCGACGCAAAGCTCCGCGAGACCGCCCAGGAATTCCGCGATCTGTTCCGCCTCGGACGCGAGACCCCCGCCGACCTCGACCGCGCCTTCGCACTCGTGCGCGAGGCCGCCGTCCGGCAGATCGGCGAGCGCCCGTTCCTCGTCCAGGTCGCCGGGGCACTCGCGCTCGAAGCCGGCTGCGTCGTCGAGATGGCGACCGGCGAAGGCAAGACCCTCACCGCCACCATGCCCGCCGCGGTCGCCGGGTGGCGCGGGAAGGGCTGCCACGTCATCACGTTCAACGACTACCTGGCCAGCCGCGACGCCGAGTGGATGGGCAGGATCTATCGGTTCTGCGGGTTGACCGTCAAGCATGTCGAGCAGGGCATGGCGCTGCCCGAACGCCACGAGGCATACCAGGCGGACATCACCTACTGCACGAACAAGGAGGTCACGGCCGATTTCCTGCGCGACCGGCTCGCGCTCGGCCGCCTGCGGAATCTGCCCGCCGCGCTCCTCACCAAGATCGCCGACGGGTCCGGCAGCGGCACCGACCGCGTCGTGCAGCGCGGCCTCCATCACGCCATCGTCGACGAGGCCGACTCGATCCTGATCGACGAGGCGGTCACCCCGCTCATCATCTCCGGCGAAGCGCCGAACCCCGAGCAGGTCCAGGCCTTCATCCAGGCGGCCAGGCTGGGCGCCCGGCTCGAAACGCCCCGTCATTACCGCGTCAACCGCCGCTACCGCGAGGTCGATTTGACCCCGCGAGGCAAGCAGCGGCTCGCCGAGCTGTGCGAACCGCTGGGCGGGATCTGGAGCGGCGCCCGCCGGGCCGAGGAGCTGGTGGTCCAGGCGCTCACCGCCGCGCAGTTCTACCTGCGCGACAAGCAGTACGTCGTGAACGAAGACAAGGTGGTCATTGTCGATGAATTCACCGGCCGCCTGATGAAGGACCGCACGTGGCGCGACGGGCTGCATCAGGCGATCGAGGCCAAGGAGACCATCCAGGTCAACCCGCCCAAGGACACCTATGCGCGCATCAGCTTCCAGCGGTTCTTCCGCATGTACCACAAGCTCTCCGGGATGACCGGGACGGCCAGCGAGGCGTGGCGCGAGTTCTGGCAGATCTACCGCGTGCCGGTGGTGGTGATCCCCACCAACCGCCCCTGCATCCGCAAGGTGCTGCCGGATCGTGTTTTCGCGCGCGAGGCGGCCAAGTGGAAAGCCATCGTGAACGAGATCCGGCGGTTCCACGAGATCGGTCGGCCGATCCTGGTCGGGACGCGGAGCGTCCGCGCCAGCGAACACCTCAGCAAGCTGTTGTCCGCCGAGCACCTCGAGCACGAGGTGCTCAACGCCGTGCGCCACGCCGAGGAGGCCCGGATCGTCGCCGGCGCCGGGCAGCCTGGAAAGATCACCGTGGCAACGAACATGGCCGGCCGCGGCACCGACATCCGGCTGGGCAAGGGGGTGGCGGAGCTCGGCGGGCTGCACGTCCTCGCCACCGAACGCCACGAGGCGGGGCGAATCGACCGCCAACTCTTCGGCCGGTCCGCCCGGCAGGGCGACCCCGGCAGCGGACAGGCCGTCGTCTCCCTCGAGGACGAGCTGGTCATCCGCCACGCGCCCCACGTGGCGGCGCTGCTGCGCCGCCGTCACGGCCGCACCGAGCACAAGATCTCCTCGCCCGTCACGCGCCAGCCGTTCGAGTTCGCGCAGCGCCGCGCCGAGCGCCTGGCGCTCCGCCAGCGCAAGGGCGTGCTCCGCACCGACAACTGGCTGGATGAATATCTCGGCTTCGCAGGACGCGAGCGCTGAGCCCCGCCGGGCCGCGCTTCACCCGGCCAGTTGACGATACACGTCCAGCGTCCGCCGGGCGGTCTCTCCCCACGTGAAGCCGCGGACCCTCTCCCGGCCGCGCGCGATCAGTTGTTCGCGGGTCCCGGCGTCGTCGGCGGCGCGCAGCAGCGCGTCGCCCAGGCACTCCACGTCTTCAGGGTCCACCAGCAGCGCGGCGTCGCCCGCGATCTCCGGAAGGCTGGAGACGTTCGATGTGACCACCGGCACACCGTAGGCCATCGCCTCGAGCACGGGAATGCCGAACCCTTCGTACAGGCTGGGCAGGGCGAAGGCCCGCGCCCCCGTGTACAGCGCCGGCATCGCGCCCTCCGCTGCGTACCCGACCAGCCGGACGCGGTCGCCGACGTTTTCCTCGGCAATTGCCTCGAGCGTCTCCTCGGGCTGACTGTGCGCGCCGACGATCACCAGTTCGGTCTCCGAACCGAACCGTTCGCGGACCCGGGCGAACGCGCGGACCAGGCCCGCCGAGTTCTTCCGGATGTTCACGCTGCCCACAGAAAGTATGTATCTCGCGGAAATGCCGTGCTCCGACCGCACCCGCGCGACCTGCTCTTCCGTGGCCGGCGGCGGATCCGTCTCGACACCCTCGTGTATCACCACCACGCGGTCGGGGTCGGCGCCAAGGTGTTCGATCAGGTCCCGGCGGGTGGACTCGGACGGGGCGACGATTGTCGCCGCGCGGTTTACCGCATCCCGGTAGTAGCGCGCCTTCTTCTTGCGGAACTTGGCCGAGGCAAACCGGCCCGAGATCACTGAGAACAGGTCGTGCACCGTCGCCACCAAGGCGGGCCCGCGATACTCCGGAATGCGCACGTCCGTCCCGTGGAAGACATCCTCCTTCGGGCGGCGGAACCAATCGAACGGGGCGCCGCGCCGCCGCCACCGGAAGTTCGCGCCCGGCAGCGGCGGCAAGTTTGGGCGTCTGGGCCGCCGAGACACGCGATAGCAGAGCTCGTACTCGGACTCGGGGTCGATTTCCGCCAGGTGCCGGATCAGCGAGCGGATGTAGGTGGCGATGCCCGTTGGCCTGGGCTTTGCGGCCGCGGTGACGTCAATGCAAACGCGCATGTGCAAGACACACCAGTCTGACTGAGATCCTTCGGCGCATCATCATACCAGAAGGAGCGGGGAAACCGGACAGGAATTGGGCGGGGCGCCGAACCCGCCGCCGCCGGGGTCCACGGCGAAACGCCAGCGGGCCCCTACGCCTTTTCCCACTCTGCGATTTCCTTGAGGCGGGCGATGATGTCCAGGTGCTGCGTGCACGCCTCCTCGCACTGGCCGCACTCGGTGCAGTCACCGGCCTCGGCCTGCCGCGCCGCCAGCAGGAACCAGTCGTGCTGGGAGCCGATGTCCTTCTTCATCTCCTCGTCGGTCTTGCCGAACATCACCTTGTTGTTGTAGAACTGCATGTACGAGGCGACGGGGACGTTGTTCGGGCAGCCCGCGCAGTATCCACAGCCGGTGCACACGGCGTTCATCTCTTCGCTCAGATGCGTTCGGATCTGGTCGAGTTGCTCGTCGGAGAACGGCTCGGCCTCGTCGGCGATCCGGCAGGCAACATCCACGTGCTCGGGATCGGTGAACCCGACCAGTGCGATGGTGATCTGCGGACACGAGATGATGAATCGCAGGGCCGCCTCGGTAGGCGTCTCGCCTTCGGTCGCCAGGAAGGCGAGGTCCTTCTCGTGCTGGGGGATCGCCCCCCCGCCGAGCGGGTTCATCGCCACCACGCCCAGGCCGCTCTGGGCCGCCGCCGCCACGCCGTCCCACCGGTAAGGAAAGTTCAGGATGTTCACGCCGAGCAGCACCCCTTCGAACTTGCCGGAGTCCAGTATGGTCTTGATCTCACTCCCGGTCTGGTGCGAGGAGAAGACGATGTGCTCGATGAGGCCCTCCTCCCGGCATTCGAGCAGGCCCTCGTACAGCCCGCCGGGCTTCATCGCCAGCTCGTAGTGCGCCATTTTCCGCAGGCACCACACATGGAAGAAATGAATCTTGGGCACGCCCATCCGGTCGAGCGACTTCTTGACCGCCTCGTGGGCGCCGGCGGCCGTGTCGTACGTGGTCGGCATCGCCTTGGTCGAGACCCAGTAGTCGCCGGGCATGTCCTTGAACGCCAGCCCAAAGATATCCTCGCTCTTTCCGTAGCCGGGGGCGGTGTCGAAGTAGTTGATACCCTTGCTGCACGCGTAGCGGACGAGTTCGGCGTTCTGCTCATCCGGCCGCTTCTGGTCGAACCGCATCGCGCCAAAGCCCACCACCGACACCTTCTTCCCTGTCTTTCCGTATTCCGCGTAGCGCATCGTGATATCGCGTCCTTTCCACTCCCCTGAACGTTGCGTGACCTGTTGGCGTATTCTACGCGATTCGGGCCCGAGTTTCAAAGAATGCGCAGCCGGGCCTGTTGCCGGCCGCCGAACAGCAAGGTAGAATCCACCAGACAGCATCTGAACTTCTAACGCAGCGATGCGATCGCGGCGCCCCAAGAGGGCTGAACGCCGAAAGGACACGCGAGATGGTTGCGAGAACAGTTGTCTCAGTCTGCCTCACCGGCCTTTGTGTCGTCAATGCCTGCGCTGCCGAGGCGCCGGCGGAGAAGCTCGACCTTGTCAAGCTCCCCGCCAACACATGGGTCCAGGTCAGCCCGGCGCGGAAGCCGGTGCAGTACTTCGCCTCGACGTGGTACCTGCCGGCGACGGACGAGTTTTTCATCTGGGGCAAGGTTGGCGGGCACCGGCACGAGTCGAAATGGTACGAGGTCAACACCCTCAGCCTCCGCGACGCGGCGCCGGCCTGGAAAGAGTCGTTCCCGCCCGGCAGGGAAGCGACGTGGTCGAACGGCAAGTTCCCGAACTGGGGCTGCGGCTGCCACCGGCTCCGGCACACGCCCGACCGGCCGTGGCTCAAGAACGTCCGCGACATCTGGATCGGTACGGGCAAGACGAACGTGGTGACGTTCGTGACGACCGACGGCGTGCTGCGGCCGACCCGCTGCCCGACCTACAACCAGGCGACTTACGACACGAAGCGCGACCGTCTGCTCTTCTACGTGGGCGGAAAGACGTTCGCCTACGATCCGACGAAGCGCGAGTGGACGGACCTGAAAGCGAAGCCGCCGCTCGCCTGCGACGGGCTCGTGATGGCGTCGATGTGCTACGACCCGGTTGGCGACCAGGCCGTCCTCTTCGGCGGCTGCTTCGCACTCAATCCCTGGGGCGGCGCCAAGACGTGGCTCTACGACTGCGCGAAGAACGAATGGCGCCGGCCAAAGATCAAAGACGAGACCGAACCGCCTCCACGGTGCAGCGCCCGGATGGTGTACGACTCGAAGAACAAGGTGATGGTGCTGTTCGGCGGCGACGCTCAGAGCAAGTTCCTCGCCGACACCTGGGTGTTCGATCCGGCAAAGCCACGCTGGACGGAGAAGAAGCCGGCGACCTCGCCGCCGCCGCTCGACCGCTACGCCGCGTGCTTCGTCGAGAAGCACGGACTCGTCTTCCTGGTCCAGAACCCGCGTCGGAGCCGCGGCCGATTCGGCAACACCGTCGGCGGATGGACCTATGACGTGGCGAAGAACGAGTGGACCCCGGTCAAGGGCGCGCTGCCGAGCGTCAGCATCGAGTGGATGAGCTGCGACTATTCCGCGAAGGACGACGTGCTCCTCCTCGCCGCACCGGGCGCCGGCACGTGGGTCTATCGGCTCGACCCCGCGACGGCGAAGGACCCGAACCCGAAACGCAAGGGCGTGCCGCCCGGCACCTGGGCCTGGAACAGCCGGAGCCGCGGGATGATGACCAGCCTCCTCGGCGCCCCGAAGCCCGACCGCGCCGCCACCGAACAGAAGCTCAAAACAATCTCGACCAACACCTACGTCGACAGCGGCTACCCCGGCACCCTGATCAGCAAGACCTGGAGCTCGGCGACCATCGACACCGACCGCGGCGTCGTCCTCTACATCGGCGGCGGCCACTCCGGCTACAAGGGCGAAGACCTCGCCCTCTACGACGTGGGGACCAACCGCTGGTCGTTCCAGGCCCCGCCCGACTTCATCCCGTTCCTCTACAACTACAACGCGTGCCTGTTCGGCTGGACGTACGGCTTCCGGCCGACCTCGCAGCACACCTACCGCTGGTATTGCTATGATCCGCAGTCGAAGACGATGGTCTATTGCGCGCGGGGGCTGGGCATCCGCAACGGGATGACGGTCCTGCTCGAGGACGACCCGAAGAAGGCGTTCGTCTACGACGCGAAGAAGCACGGCCAGTTCACGTGGGTCTACGACACGGTCCGCAACCGGCTGTATCCGCCGGTGCCGAGCCGGCCGTTCGGCGTGTCGTGGTCCTTGGCGCTGATCGGCACGCCGAAGGGTGTCTTCGCCAAGAGCGGCAAGACGCTCTGGCACTGCAAGGTGACGACGGCCGATGAGAGGGCCTCGCTCGCGTGGAACGTCGTCGATACGTCGAGCCCGAACGGCGCAGGCGAGTTCCAGCCGCTCGTCTACGACTCGAAACGCGACCGGCTGCTCTTCGTCGCCGTGCCCGGCCGGGGCAAGCCGACGATGGCCTGGGAGCATCCGGTCGGCAAAGGCGCCTGGAAACAGCTCGAGGTCAAGGGCGCACTGCAATGGAACTCGCGTGAGGTGGCGTACGACGACGTGAACGACTGCCTGGTCGCCATGCCGCCGCGGAAGCTGATGGTGATGAACTGCGCGACGAACGAATGGAAAGAGCTTGACGTGCAGATGCCCAAGGGCAGCTACGGGACCGAGTGCGCGATGGTCTACGACCCGGTGCACAAGGTCATCGTGACCCTGGTGCCGCGCGGCTTCAGCGGCAAGATGCAGGTCGGCCTCATCCGCTACGACCCAAAGACGGCGAAGTACAAATAACGGGCGGAAACCGGGGACAGATAACTTTCTTTCGCCGGACAACAGACAAGCATTGCGCGGAACGGATTGGCCCGGCGAAAAAAGTTATCTGTCCCCGCTTTCCACTTCTTGACTGCACCCGCGTTGGATTAGAGCTTGACGGGTGCTGGAGAACCGCGGATAATCGCGTCCGACAGCCTCCAGGGGCCCGTGGCACGGCGTGGGAAACGGGCCGACTCCGCCCGCATCGAGGACATCCGCATCGCAGAATCATGAGCGAGGAACAGAAAACAGACGCGGCCCGCCGTGAGTCCTCCTCCGTGGAGCAGAAGGCCGGCACGGAAAACGGAACGGGCGTGGTGGTCAGCGTGCGCGGGTCGGTGGTGGACGTGCGGTTCGAGAACGGCTTGCCGGCGCTCCTCGAGGCGCTGTACGTCCGCATGTCCGAAGACAACGAAGTGCCGCTCGAAGTGCAGCAGCATCTGGACCCGAACACGGCGCGCACCATCGCTCTCACCTTCACCGCTGGAATGCGCCGAGGCATGACCGTCCGCTCCACCGGAGCGCCGGTCCGGGCCCCGGTGGGAGAGGCGGTGCTCGGGCACATGCTCAACGTTCTCGGGGAGCCGCTGGACGTGGACGCCCTGCCCGAGGGCATCCCTCGCAAGCCGATCCATCGCGCGGCGCCGCCGTTCCAGTCGCAGGGCGCGTCCGAAGAGGTCTTCACCACCGGGATCAAGATCATCGACCTTCTCGCTCCCGTCAGCGCCGGCGGCAAGGCGGGCCTATTCGGCGGCGCCGGGGTCGGCAAGACCGTGCTCATCCAGGAGCTGATCCACAACACGCTCACGGAGCACCAGGGCATCAGCCTGTTCGCCGGCATCGGCGAGCGGTCCCGCGAGGCGCTGGACCTGTGGACCGAGATGCGAGAGAGCGGGGCGCTGAAGAGCTGCGTCCTGGTCTTCGGACAAATGAACGAGTCGCCGGGCGCGCGGTTCCGCGTCGCACTGACAGCCCTGACCATCGCCGAGCACTTCCGTGACGAGCTCCAGCGCGATGTCCTCCTGTACATGGACAACGTCTATCGCTTCGTGCAGGCGGGGATGGAGGTGTCCGGCGTGCTGGGGCGGATGCCGTCGCGGGTGGGCTACCAGCCGACGCTCGCCAGCGACATCGGCGCCCTCGAAGAGCGAATCGGCTCGACCGATCACGGCACCATCACCTCGGTGCAGGCGGTGTACGTGCCGGCCGACGACCTGACCGACCCCGCCGTGGCACACATCTTCCAGCACCTGGACGCCAGCATTGTGCTCTCGCGCGACATGGCCGCACAGGGCCTCTACCCCGCGGTGGACCCGCTCCAGTCGAGCTCGAAGCTCCTCGACCCGTTGATCGTCGGCGAGGAGCACGTGCGGCTGGCGGACGAGGTCCGCCGCGTGATCGCCCAGTATCACGACCTGAGAGACATCATCTCGATGCTGGGCATCGAGGAACTGAGCGAGGACGACCGGCGGACGGTGCAGCGGGCGCGCCGCCTCATCCGCTTCCTCACCCAGCCGTTCCATACCACCGAGCACTTCACCGGCAAGAAGGGCGCCACCGTGGCATTGGAGAAGACGCTCGAGGGCTGCCGCGATATCCTGGAAGGGAAGCACGACGAGAAGCCGGAGTCGGCGTTTTACATGATAGGAGCTCTTTGATTGCGGAATGCGGATTGCGGAGTAGAAAGCCGGAGGTTTAGACGGAGTGTGTGGAAAAGACGTAGAAGGCCTGAAGCGAAGGATGAAGCAGTTTGCTCTTCGGGTTGTTCGGTTGGTTGAATCGCTGCCGAAACGAGGAACCCCCCGCGTGATTGGACATCAATTGCTGCGCTCTGGTACTTCAGTGGGGGCAAATTATCGCGCGGCTTGCCGCGCCAGGTCTCCGGCCGACTTCATCTCAAAGATGGGGATCGTCGAGGAGGAGCTGGATGAATCCCTGTACTGGATGGAACTGCTAATCGAAGCCGGCATTCTGAAGCCGGCGAGGTTGGAACCTCTTATGGCAGAAGCCGGCGAACTTCTGGCAATCACCGTCAGTTCGATTAACACGGCGAGAAAAAGGAAGAAGAAGCGTGGAAGGCTCTGAATTCCGCAATCCGCAATCCGCATTCCGCATTGAAATGCGGCTGCGCGTGACAACTCCAACCCGTGTCGTTCTGGATCAGGATGTGACTTACGTGCAGGCGGAGGACTCGAGCGGCCGCTTCGGCATCCTGCCCGGGCACGAGCCGTACCTGACGGCGCTGGTGCCGTCGATCCTGGTCTACCGGGACGCCGGCGGAGAGACGTACATCGCCGTCCGCCACGGCGTGCTGCGCGTGACCCGCGAGGGGGTCGAGGTCGCCGTGCGGGAGGCGCACGTGAGCGGCGACCTCGCGCAGCTTCAGAAGGAGGTCCGCGCCGCCCGAGAGAACCGGGATCACCGGTCGTATCGCTCGACGCGCTCGCTGTACCAGATGCAGATGGCGGCGTGGCGCCGGCTGATGGAGTATGAAGATGCCCGAGCGCGATGACGACGACGAGCTCGAGGACGAGTTTGAAGTGCGCGTTCGCCGCCAGCGCGAGCGGATCGAGAAAGGCCGGGCAGAAAGACAGGAATCGTTCTGGAACTACCTCGGGCTGTTCGGCGTGGTGGGATGGAGCGTCATCATTCCGATGGTCATCGGTGTGCTCGTCGGCCGATGGATGGACCACAGCTTCGGTACCGTGTACCGCTGGACCCTTGGGCTGCTGATCCTCGGGCTCGTGATCGGCTGCCTGAACGCCTGGCGGATCGTGAACAAGGACATGTAGGGCGGACGGCATGGACCTGCGCCGGATACTCCTGATGATCGCGTTTGCCGCGGGCGGCGGGCTGGTCGGCTGGGCCTATTTCTGCATCATGCGCGTCGCCATCGGCCGCCTTATCGTCGGCAAACGCGGCGTCGCAATGTACCTCGCGCTCACGCTGCTGCGCATCGTCCTCTTCGCGGGCGGCATCCTCGCCGCGCTGCTGCTGGATGAGTTGTGCCTGTTTCCGTACCTCGTGATGTTCCTGGTGATGCGCACGGTGGTCGTGCGCAGGGCGCGGGCGGAGGGCGTCCTGTCTCCTCCTCCCTCGCAGACGGAGGCAAGATGACCGGCGGATTGCCACCGCTATTCGAGATTCCAACGCCGTTCGGGCCGTTCCCGGTAACCCACACCCTGTGGGTGACCTGGGGGGTGATGGCGGAGATCCTGCTGGTCTCGGCGCTAATCTCGCTCCGGCTCCGGAAGCAGCCGGGCCGCGTCCAGCACATCGTCGAGGCGATGGTCGGCTGGCTTGAAGACGAGATCCGCGGCATCATCCGGCGCGACCCCGGCCCGTTCATCCCGCTGGTCGCGGCCCTGTTCATCTTCATCCTGACGGCCAATCTCGTCTCCTTCGTGGGGATCCGGCCGCCGACCAGCGACATCACCACCACGGCCGCGCTGGCGCTGGTGGTCTTCCTGGCGGTTCCGTACTACGGGATCTCTCTCACCGGTACCGGGACCTACCTGAAAACCTACGTCCAGCCGTTCTGGCTGTTGTTGCCGCTCAACATCATCAGCGAGTTGTCGCGCACGCTGGCGCTGGCGGTCCGCCTGTTCGGCAACGTGTTCAGCGGCGAGATTCTGGTGGGCGTGATGTTCTCGCTCGTCCCGTTCTTCCTGCCGCTGCCCCTGATGTTTCTGAGTCTGATCGCCGGAACGGTTCAGGCGTACATCTTCGCCATCCTGACGATGGTGTACATCGGCGGCGCGGTGAAGGTGGTCGAAAAACGTCAAGCCAAGGAGGAAGCCAAATGACGATTGAAATGCTGGCGGTGATTGTGGCGGGTGCGACCATAGCCATCGGCTCCATCGGCCCGGCGCTGGGTGAGGCCAGGGCGGCGGCGGCGGCGTTCGATGCGCTGGCGCGCCAGCCCGACCTGGCCGGAACCATCACCCGCACGCTCCTGGTGAGCATGGCCCTGATCGAGACCACCGCGATCTACTGCCTGGTCGTGTCGATGCTGCTCCTGTTCAAGGGTGTCCCGCTGCTCAAATAGGACGCGATGGGTGCCGGCGGCCGGCGCGTAAACAGAACGGAGAACTTCGGGCATGAATCCCATCCTGCAAGTGATCGCGCAGATCGTGAACTTCGTCGCCTTCGTCGTCATCTTGTACTACCTGCTCGTCAAGCCCGTGCGCAAGGTGATGAAGGAGCGACGCGACGAGATGGAGGCCGAGCGGCGCGACGCGGAGAAAAAGCTGGAGGAGGCGGAGAAGCTCCGCGGCGAGGCCGAAGCCGCCGCCAAGGAGCTGGAGGACACGCGCGAATCGATCCTAAAGGAAGCGCGTGAGCAAGCCGGCGCCCGGCGCAAGGAACTGCTGGAACAGACCGAAGCGCTGGCCCGCGACCGCCTGGAACGGTTTCGCCGCATCATGGAGCAGGAGCGCAACGAACTGCTCGATGAGATCACCGCGGAGCTCCGCGACACCATTGTGACCGTGGCGGGCTCTGTGCTCGGCGACGCCTCAGAAGCGCTGGCCGACCGCGCATTGGGGCGCATCGAAAAGCTGCTCGAAGACATGCCGGACAAGGAAGTGGAGGGCGCCCGCAAGGCGCTGGACAAGCTGGACAACCGCGTGCCGGTGCGTTTTGTCGGGACCCTGACCGACGATCAGCTCGACCGGCTCAGGAAGGCCCTGCGCGAGAAGCTGGGCATCAAGGGAGTCGAACTGGAAGTGACCGAAGACCCGTCGCTGCTGGCGGGCCTGCAAGTGACGCTGGGACACGTTCAGCTCGAGGCGCACTGGCGCGGCGTGATCGACGAGGCAATGAAGAAGCGGCAGGAAGGCACGCCGGCACCCGCAGCCGATACGGCACCTGAGAAGCCGGAAGGAAGCAATGAGCAGACCTGAGTCGTTGTCGGCCGCCGCCACGGAGGCATTGGCAACAGGGCACTGACACGTTATGCCGGAAGACAAGAAACCAACCCAACTGACTGACGCGGTAGCCAAGGACGCAGAATCCCTCTTGAGCGTCGAGCCGCAACTGGCGGAGCTGGTGACTTCGTGGCTGGGGAATCTGC
>Ga0315553_10001566_pt1 | contig 18897 bp, 19 predicted proteins | sample SalMarSW160140MG_FD_203099 | JGI IMG/M metagenome (GOLD analysis project Ga0315553, IMG submission 203099) | Salt marsh sediment microbial communities from the Plum Island Ecosystem LTER, Massachusetts, United States - Salt Marsh Sediment SW1601-40 ... | reverse complement strand
CGGTCCTCACAAATGGGTGCTAAGTCGTGGTGGGCGCACAAGGACTCGAACCTTGGACCCGCTGATTAAGAGTCAGCTGCTCTACCAACTGAGCTATGCGCCCGCATGCCCGTTATGAGCGGGCTGCGCGTCCTTAGCAAACAGGCCAACCTCTGTCCAGAAACGGGCCGACCTTCCCCAGAAGCAGGCCGTTCCGCAGCACAGGTTCAGCGGTTCGATCGGAGACCTGCGATATAGGAGACCCGCGATATAGGAGACCCGCGATATAGGAGACCCGCGATATAGGAGCGACAAATTGGTTCGGTAGATCCCGTCGGCCAAACGATCCAATGGACCGCCTTCCGTAAACGAGTTTCAGAGCATTTTCCGGCGAAGTGGAAACCGGTTCGCCGCAGAAAATGCGACCGCTCAAGGGTAACCGGAGCGAATTCCGATTCTGCCGGAAGGAATTCGGGGCGATCCGACTCCCGAAAAATGACGCAGGCCGCCAGGCGAACCCAGCGGCCTGCGTGGCCCGGCGATCTCTGGGGGCATGGGGGGGACTTGCAGAGGACCGCCCGGCCAAGCCTAAGAACAAACCTGATACTTAGTTCGAAATCCCTTCATCACGTTCGAATTCACGCTCGGAGCGACCCGCTCCACATGATTTTCACAAACGTTCCTCGTTGGGGCCGAGCGAACCGCTGTTTCCGCGCCAATCCTGCCGTTTCCAACCGCCGCTCGAACCATTGTTCTCATCGCGGTCACGCGAACCCCAGCGCGGGCACATGCCATGGTGGGGACCATGCTCATAGCCGCCGCGGTCATCCCGATCGTTCCAGCCGCGCCCGTACCCGCCGCCGCACGGACCCATGCCGCGACCCATCATCCCGCGACCCATCATGCCATGACCGGGACCGGCGCCATCCTCACCGTCGTCATTCCAGCCGCCGCGACGGCCGTGCCAGCCCCCATGCGGACCCATGCCTCGGCCCATGCCGCAACCGGAACCATAGTCATCGTTATCGCGGTCATCCCAGTCGCCGCGACGGCCGCGCCAACCCCAATGTGGGCCCATGCCGGGACCGGGGCCACGCCCATAGCCGCGGCCTTGTCCATCATCGTCATCGCCGCGGCCCATGCCATGCCCGCGCATGCCATACCCGCGGTGGAAGTTACAGCCCTGCCCGCAACCTGGGCCGCGCCCGCGCCAGCCCCCGCCGTCCCCGTCACGCCCGCGCATGGCGAGACGGTTGCTCAGCCGAGCGAACCGCGGGTGCCAGGCATAGATCTGATCGAGGAAACGGCGCTGCTGGTTCTGCTCGAGACTCTGATAGAGCGGCGCCGTGGCGTCGGCGAGCCGCTTCATCGTATTGACGCGACGGCTTGCGAAATCGGCCCAGGCTTGAAAATTCTCGATCGGGTTATCGCCGCGCCGCGCGGCCGCGCGATCACGCCAACGCTCTGCGCGCAGCTGTGCAAAATCCCGATAGGCCTGTTCAAAAGCCGACCAGTTCTTCTCTTGCTCCGGAGTCAAGGAGAGGCGACTGCGCAGCTCCGCGATGCGGCCTTCAGCGACGGCCCGAGCATCGTTCTGCGGTTGCGCGGAAGGCCTCTGCTGCGCCGGCGCGGCCTGTTGGGGCGCGCTTTGCGGAGCCGGCGAAACCTGTGGGGCTGGCGGGCTCGGCTGGGCTGGCGCAATCCCCGAACGCTGTTGCGCAACCGCCACGCCCGCACTCGAAAGCGCAAGCGCGACCGCGCCCGCGAGCATCGATTTCCACATGCATGCCTCCATCCCCGTTTGGAGTAAAAGCGCTAAGTCAACGTTCGAAACCGCGCAAGTTACACTTCTGTAAGCATTAAATTTCTGTCATGTTGAAATCGATTGTCACAAAAACTTGTTTTATTTGATCTGTTGCTGCGTACCTCGCATCGTTCGCCAATTGTCGGAGAGTAATATTGTCGTGAACCTGCGGCTTCGCGCGGGCGTCGTGCGCACGACAATACCGGCTTGGCTTCCTCACGCCAACGTGAACCCTTGCAGCAGAAACCTTTTCGGCTTCTGGTGGTTGCCTGCACGCACGGGGCAACGTCGTGTTTTTGTTGGCAAACAAGAACTCTGCAGGGTGAGGGATTGAACCGGGCCGCACGTTGCGGCGACCAAAGAACGGTTCGATCGACGAGGGGTCGTTATGAGCAGTAACGCGTCAACGGTCGCCACGGGCGGCCGGATCAATCACGTCAAAATCGTCGTGCTCACGCTGGTGGCGGCGCTCGTTATCATGCTGATCGGGATTACCGCCCGCACGACCGACGACACCAACGGCTACGGCATCAGTGGGACCGGCCCAGTCGTCATGCTTCCCGATCGTAATCGCAGCGCTACCAACTGAACCGCTCTTGCGGCCTGATCGGCGGCGCAAGTATTCCCGCCGGATCTCCTACCCCACTCGCCCCTGAAACGGCGTCCGCTCCCAGGCGATCGCCACAGGCCTTCAAGGCGAACGTGTCGGCGGCACCGCTTCCAACAGCTTTCCGGAAAACAGCACCGGCCCGGTCGCAACCCCGGTCGGGGAGCCGCCCTCGGGTTCGAGCGACACCGCGAAGGTGGCGTTCTCGATCGTGCTTCGATCATAGGCCTGTAGCGCCGGAACTTGCGTGAACTCGCGCGCGCCGATGAGGCCGAGCGACCGCGGCGCGGGGTACTTGTCCGAGACGAGCCAGAGTTCGTAGCTCTTGCCCGCCTGCTCCTCGGCGGAAACGCGGCGGACGGTGAGGCTGCGCTGGGCCAGGTCCATCGTCATGATGAAAGCCGGCGCGTTGGGACTGCCCTGCAGCACGGCGACGAAGCGGCTTGGCGCGGGGACCTCGACCTTTCGCACGACCTCGCGCGTCACCTCGACGGTTTCCACTTTAGGCTTCGGCCGCAGCGGCGCGGGCAGACGCTCGGGGGCGACCGCGGCGGTGACGACGATGGCGGCGAGCGCCGCCGCCAGCGCCCCGAACCCGATCGCGCCGCCCCGCCAGCGCCGCAGGCGTCGCGTCAGGCTGACCACGTTTGCCGATTCGCCTTCGGCGCTCGGTGCGGGCGATTCCAAAAAGCCGGGAAGGCGCACCTCGGTGGCGGGCTCGATTTCGGCGAGCCGCCCCTGAATCCCCATCCACAATTCAGGGGGCGGAGGCACGGGATTGACCATTGCATGCAGCTCGCCGAGCCGACGTTCCCAGTCCTGCACGAGCGCCGCGAACGCAGGATCCGACCGTATGGACTCTTCGGCCTGTTCGCGTTCGGCGGCATCGAGCGTGCCGAGCACAAATTCGCCCGCAAGACCGGCTCTGTCTTCGTCCGCCGTCATGACTCCAGGCACTCCCGAATGTCGGCCAGCGCGCGCCGCAGCTGGGTCTTGACCGTATTCGCCGGCCGGTCGAATTGCGCGGCGAGTTGATCGCGGCTCAAGCCATTATAATAGGCGAGCAGCACCAGCCGCTGGCGGTCGGGTTCGAGCCGCCCGAGGCAGGCGAGCAGGCGCTTGAGCTGCTCGCTCATCTCGCGCCGCGCCAACGGGTCGGCGTTCTCGGCCGCCACGGCCATGACCTCCGGTTCTTCCTCTATCGAGGCCTCCGTTCGTTTCCGCAGGACGTCGATGGCGCGATTGCGGGCGATCGACACCATCCAGGTTATCGGCGAGGCGAGCGCAGGATCGAACTTTTCGGCGTTCGACCAAATCTTCAAATAGGTCTCCTGCAGGACCTCGTTAGCAAGGTCCGAGCGGCGCAAGATACGCAGCAGGATTCCGTAAAGTTTCGCGCGCGTCGCCCCGTACAGGCGTTCAAACGCCGCCTGGTCGCCTTTGGCGACCGCGGCCAAGAGCCACACAAGCTCAGCCGATGTCAGCATTCAGACCGCGCCCCGCCTGCGCCCGCAGGCCGTCCACCCCAAGTATGGTGCGAGGGCGAGGCGGCCGAAAGATGGCTTCTGAGGCAAATAACGCCAGCGCGCCGCTCGCTTCGAATACGCGGGGAGAGCTGCGGACGCGCGTCGAAGCAACATTCAGCCGACGGCACCGCGCATCCGTAAAGCGCTGATTGCGTCGAGTTCGGCCGTCTCGCGCGCGGCCTCGCCGGGTCGCTCGCGCATCTGGTCGCGTTCATCGAGCAACTCGACCTTCTTCAGCTCCTCGAATGATTCCTGCAAAGCAGTCCGCGCTCGATCGAGTTGGCCGACAAGCCCCTCGGCCGAGCGCTTGAGATTTTCGCTTCGGCCGATTGCCGCCTTGGCGTAGGTCGAATAGGCGAAATGCGCCGGATCGTGGATGCCCGTGCGCTCCTGCTCGGCCTGGATTTCGCGATCGAGCTCAGTCGCGATGCGTTCGAACTCGGCGATCATCGCCTCGATCTGCGCGACTTTGCGTTGTTTTTCATCGACCTGAAACTTCTTCAGCCGAATAATTGATTCGCGCGACTTCATCGACTCACACTCCCCCCAGAAGCCCGAGAAGGCTGACGCATCTTGAAGTCGCGCCGCCGTTTAGGCGCGACCCGGCGATTGTGGCGGCACAATGTTAGTTTTTGGTTTCCACGATGGCTTGCGCCAGCGCGGTTAAGATGTGTTTAGAACAACGAGGGTTTGAGACGAGCGCCTCGACCGCGTGTTTGCGCCTGAGGCCGCCCGACTTCTGTGGAACGAGCGCGCCATTTCGCGATTCGCCCACTGAAAATATCTTTTTCCCGCCCTTCGTTGCAGAATTGCAACAAATACGTCTAACCCTCGGAAACAAAAGCTAAACCTTTAACTTTGTGTTTACCCGCTTCGTTAATCATTGGATCACCGTCCTTGGGGCTGAAATCGTGCGCTCGGTAAACGCCAGAGGAATTTTTTTGATCGGTTAAACCCCATTCCTCAAGTGAGACGTGAGCAGTCTGATGAAGAAAAAACGAAATTACCGCAATATCTTATGCAGATTTCGGCAAATAAATTCAGCTTGGGCTTGCGCGGATGAATCATCTTTTGTTAAGCATTGCTCGTTAACGTTTCGAATCAGTTGGAACCCAAGGCGTATGGCGAGGCCGTCAAGAGGGTCGGCCATCCTCAATCCGACGCGGCATGGAAGGGGACTGGCATGCGCGTACTGCTGATCGAAGACGACACCGCAACCGCGCAATCCATTGAACTGATGCTGAAGTCGGAGAGCTTCAACGTCTACGCTACGGATCTCGGCGAAGAGGGTGTCGATCTTGGCAAGCTCTACGACTACGACATTATCCTGCTCGACCTGAACCTGCCCGATATGTCGGGCTTCGAGGTGCTGCGGGCGCTGCGCGTCTCCAAGGTCAAGACCCCGATCCTTATTCTGTCGGGCCTTGCCGGCATCGAAGACAAGGTCAAAGGGCTGGGATTCGGCGCCGACGATTACATGACCAAGCCGTTCCACAAGGACGAGCTGGTTGCGCGCATTCATGCCGTCGTGCGTCGCTCGAAGGGGCACGCGCAATCGGTGATCCAGACCGGCGACCTGATCGTCAACCTCGACACCAAGACGGTGGAGGTGACGGGGCAGCGCGTGCATCTCACCGGCAAGGAGTACCAGATGCTGGAGCTCCTTTCCCTGCGCAAGGGCACGACGCTCACCAAGGAGATGTTCCTCAATCATCTCTATGGCGGGATGGACGAGCCGGAGCTCAAGATCATCGACGTGTTCATCTGCAAGCTGCGCAAGAAACTCGCCAACGCCTCGAGCGGCCGCAACTATATCGAGACCGTTTGGGGGCGCGGTTATGTGCTGCGCGAGCCGAGCGAGGAAGAAGCGCGCATTCCCGCGTGACGCGAGCAAAAGGTTGCAGACGCAGATCGGATAGCAAGTTTCCTCCGGGAGCCATCGGGCTCTCTCCTCCCCACTCGGAGCTTTCCGACCCCGCCGCCAATGGCGGGGTTTTGTTTTTTGCGCCGAACGCGGGTGGAGCAAAGCGAGGCTTGCCCACAAGATCGGCGCGGTTACACTTGCTCCTCAGGGGTGCGATCGGCGCCTGTCAAGCTTGGGCGGACCGAAGGGACGGTGGGCGATGACCATGACCCCGGATAAAGCAAGCGCTTTTCAACTCGGCCAAGACGCGCTCGACCGCGAGCATCAGGGGCAAATCGACCTTTTACAGGCGGTCGAAACGGAACTCGGCGGGGCCGGGGACACGGCGCGGCTCGCCGCGCTGCTCGACCAGCTGATCGAATACACCAACATCCATTTCATGAGCGAACAGGTGGAGATGCGGCAGCAGGTCTATCCCGGACTCCCGGCCCATGAGGCGGAACACGACCAGCTCATGGAGCAGATGCGCGATTTTCAACAGCGGATCGCATCGGGTGAACGAACCCTCGACGCCGCAGATATTTCTACCCTGCGCGACTGGGTGCTGCGTCACATCCGATCCAAGGACGCCGCCTTCGCCGAATATCTCATCGACAACACTTAGGGCGGAAGCGATCGATCACTCAGCTATCTTGCCTGCGCGGCCCGCGGTATTTCGTTGGCCTCGAGCAGCTCGGCGACCCACCGCCACCGCCGACCCCTCCGATAACTCGCCGCCCGCCGTCGCAAACGAGGAGACTTACTTTAAGTGGCGACGACCATCTTCAATGCGCTATTGATCACCCCGTCGACCCCTGCTCCTCTCGAATTTCCTGTCGCTTCCCACGATGGGGGCGTTTATCTGGCTGCTCGGCGGCTGATGCAGGCAATGCTCAAGCACGCGTAATTGTGGCCTCCGCTCCGAACATTAGTCTGACCCCGCGTGGCGGCGCCACGGCGGGTAACCGCAGGTGTAGCGAAAGTGTTAACTGGTTAGGACGATCACCGCCTCGCCTTCGCTCTCGATCGCGACCGATAGCCCACAGGTCTTCGCCAGCAGGCCGGTGAAAAAAGGCTGGATCGCATGCGCGTCGATCGCCTGACCCTCCTCACCGCCGGCGACGAGCGCGGCCATCGCCTGCGGCACCCGGGCATTGAGCCCGCAGGCTTCGATACGAAATCCGAGGTTTTCGCCCTCTCCAACTGGATCGACCGTCAGCACCCCCCCGCGCGGAATCGCGTGGCCCGCCACGAGCAACAGGTTGAGCAAAAGCTTGACGCGGTTCTTCGGCAGCAGCGCCCGCGGCAGGCCCCAGTTGATCTTCACTTTCTCGTCCTCGAGGGCGCCGCGCGCGACCTTCTCCGCGTCCCCGAGATCGACCTGGGCGCCCACCGAGCCCGCCGCGCCGAAAGCGAGCCGGCAGAACTGCAATCTGGCCGACACGGTCGCTGCGCTCTTTTTGATCAGATTGAGGGCGAAGGCCTTGGTCTCTTCGTCCTGCGCGTCTTCCAACACTTCAAGCCCGTTGACGATCGCGCCGGACGGACTGATGAGGTCGTGACACACCCGCGAGCAGAGCAGGGCGGAAAGATCGAGAGGCTCAAGCGTCGCCGCGCTGGACATTCAATGCATCTCCAGTGTGGATGGCGCGTCCGGTGGATGTCACCCGCTCGGCAGCCATGCCGCAGGTGTCCTCGTGTGTGATACACCGCCCCTTGCAATCAACGCAAACGACTCCCGCCGCGGGGCGCGCCTTTTGATGCATCCGATTGATCCCACTCTCGTCGCGGCGCTGACCGGCCTCGTCTCGCAAGCGGGCGAAGCGATCCGCGCGATTGCGCGTAAGCCGCTGGCCGTGCGGCAGAAGGCCGATCTCAGCCCGGTGACGGCGGCTGACGAGGCCGCACAAGCGGTGATTCTCGAAGGACTAGCCAAGCTTCTGCCGGGCGTCCCGGTCGTCTCCGAGGAACTGGCTGGCTCGGAACCCGCAATCGACGCCGGCGCGCCTTTCATTCTTGTCGATCCGCTCGACGGCACCAAGGAATTCATCGCAAGGCGGGACGAATACACCGTCAATCTTGCGCTTATCGAGGCGGGAGTACCCTCGTTGGGCTTCGTTTTCCTTCCCGCTCGCGCCCTGCTCTACCGGGGCCGCGTCGGTCAATTCGCCGAGCGCCTTTCTCTTGAGGCGGGCATGCCGCCCAAAGCGGCGCGGGACGCCGCGCCGATCCGCGTCCGACCCGCGCCAAGCAGACTGGTCGCAGCCGTCAGCCGGTCGCATCTCGACCCTGCAACCGAAGCTTTTCTCGGCCGGCTGCCGGTCGCCGAGCGTGTGGCGTCGGGCTCTTCGCTTAAATTCGGCCTGCTCGCCGAAGGCGCAGCCGATGTCTATCCGCGCCTCGCCCCGACCCACGAGTGGGACATTGCCGCGGGACACGCCGTCCTCGCCGCCGCGGGCGGAACCGTCGTCCGTCCGGACGGCGCAGCGCTCACCTATGGGCATGCCGATACGGGCTTCCTGGTGCCGGCATTCGTCGCCTGGGGCGACCCACATGTGCGGCAATAGGCTCGCGGCGCGCGAACGACGCGGACAATCCACTGCGTTTGAGTCCGCCGTGCTCGCGTCATAGTCTTGCAAGAACCTGTGATTCGGGTGGCCTTTGGCTGGGGCTATCTGGCGCAGGGCGCGGATCGCTGGTCTCCAGCAAAACCTCGGGGGTGGCAAGCAATGGACAGAGCCTTGCGGCTTGTTGCGATCGTCGTTTGGCTTTTGTGTTCCGTCCCGGTGGCGGCGGTTGCCCAGGAAACGCCACAGCCTGCGCATCCCAACGGGTTTGCGCCAGGCGAGATCATCGCCGCGGGTCATCGGTTCTTCGGCGGCGTTTCGCGCGGGCTTGCGACGATCGTGGAAAAGGCGGTCAGCCAATGGGGGCTTCCCAACGGCTATGTGCTTGGCGAGGAAGCCGGCGGGGCGTTTTTTGGCGGCCTGCGTTATGGCGAAGGCGTGCTTTACACCAAGAATGCCGGCGACCTGCGCGTGTTCTGGCAAGGCCCCTCTTTCGGCTGGGACTTCGGCGGAGAGGGCGCCCGCACCATGATGCTGGTCTACAATCTGCCGGCGACCGAGGCGATTTATCAACGCTTCGCTGGAATTGAGGGCTCAGCCTATTTCATCGGCGGGCTCGGCATGACCGCATTGACCGCCAACAATATCGTCGTCGTCCCGATCCGCTCGGGCGTCGGGCTCCGGCTCGGCGCGAGCATCGGGTATCTCAAATTCACTCCGCAATCGACCTGGAATCCGTTCTGAACGCACCGCCCGCCCGCGGCCAGCGCCCTGACAATGTTGCGTGATCGGCGGCGTTTTTCGTGAGGCTGAGGCCGAAAACGTGTAAATTCGCTTGTGCTTAGCGCCGGAAGATCACCGCAGCGTGTCAGGCTTCCTTCCCGGCGCCGATTTGAGCGGAGGCGTTTCACGTGGTCGAACAGCTCATGTATTTCGCGATCGGATTCCTGATTGCGAGTCTGTTCAATCTCATCTTCGTGCCGCTGGTCCATAATCGCGCCGTTCGCTTGACCAAGCGCCGGCTCGCGTCGGAAACGCCTTTTTCGATGGCGGAAATCCAGGCTGAGAAGGATCAGTTGCGCGCCGAGTTCGCCATGTCGACGCGGCGGCTGGAGATGAGCGTCGATCAGCTCAAGGCCAAGACCACCGCCCAGCTCAATGAGCTGGGCAAGAAATCGATGGCGATCGAGAAGCTCAAGAACGAATTGAACGAGAAGAACGCGGCGATTCTCGCCGTCGAAGCGCGCGAGAACGTCACGCGCGAACAGCTGCGCACGACCGAGCAGGAATATTCGGTTAAGACCAGCAAAATGCATGACGTCGAACACGCCGTCACGGGCAAGGAGAACGAGCTCGCCAAGCTGACCGCCGCCCTCAATCAGCGCACGGCCGCGATCGACAGCCAGCGGCTCGAGATCGCCGCGCTGAAGACGCAGGTCGAGCAGTACAAGGCGCAGCTCGAGCAGGCAGCGAAGGATGTCAAGGAGTTCGGTCCGAACATGGAGACCGCGCGCAAAGCGGTCGAAGCTGCGACGCAGCAACTCGCGCAGGAGCGCTCCAGGGCTGCGAGTGCCAGCGGCCGCGCCACACAATTGGAACGGCAGTTGATCGCCCAGACCTCGGAAGCCGAAGCGCTTGGCAAGCGCGTTCAGGAACTGGAGGAGCGGCTGACCGAGCAGAGTCGGGAGCTGGCGGAGCGCGACTACGACGCACAAAAAACCCGCGGCGAGATCGACAGGATTGAAGCCCTGAAGACGGAAAAGGCGAAGCTCGAACGGGAGCGCGACGAGGCGCGCGAGGAGGCCGCCCGGCTCAAGCGCGAAGGCACGTCTCTGCGGCAGGGGGCCGAGGCGGCCTGGGCCACGGAGCGGGTCGAGAATGCCATGCTGCGGGAGCGCATCAACGATATCGCCGCGGAAGTCGCGCGTCTGACGCTCGCCCTGGAGGGGCCGGGCTCTCCGATTGAATCGATCCTCGCCGACGAAAAGACCATCGGCCTGGCACAGGCTACGCCCGGCGGAAACGGCAATCCGCCAGCGCACGGTGATCGCGTGCAAGCAAGCCGCGGCGATTTGGGAGAGCGCATTCGGGCGTTGCAGACGCGCGCCTCGCGCCTTTCCACTGCACGCTGACCGGCGTGCGGTTCCCTTGAACGCAAGCAATCGGCGGCCGCCGCCAGCGATTCTCGATAGCAAACGCGATCAATCCAGCTCGAAGGCGTCCTTGTAATTGCGCGCGAGCGAGCGGTCTTGCTCGTCTTTGCGCAGCAGGCAATTGCCGGCGACCAGAAGGTCGAGCTCAGTGCCCATGAAGCAGTGGAAGGCGTCCTCCGGCGTGCACACGATCGGTTCGCCGCGCACGTTGAAGCTGGTGTTCACCAGCACCGGGCAGCCGGTCTTTTCTTTGAAGCGCGTCAGCAGCGCGTGGTAACGCGGATTGGTCTCGGCGTGCACCGTCTGAAGGCGCGCCGAGTAATCGACATGCGTAACCGCTGGGATGTCCGAGCGCGGGACGTTGAGCTTGTCGATTCCGAATAACGCTTGTTCGTCCGCCGTCATCGCGCGGCGGCGTTCCGGAATCACGTCGGCGACAAGCAGCATGTAGGGCGAGTCGCCGTCGAATTCGAACCAGTCGGCGACGTCTTCGCGCAACACCGAGGGCGCGAAGGGCCGGAAGCTCTCGCGATACTTGACTTTCAGGTTGAGCATTTTCTGCATCGTGGGAGAGCGCGGATCGGCGAGGATGGATCGCGCTCCGAGCGCGCGCGGGCCGAATTCCATGCGTCCCTGCATCCAGCCGACCGCCTGCCCGTCCGCGAGCCCCTGCGCCGTCGCCTCGATGACCTCGTCGTCCGGCAACACCTGAAAGCGGGCGCCCTGCGCGGCGAGCCGCGCCTCGATGTCCGCCTGCGCGAATTCGGGCCCGAGATAAGCGCCGCGCATGCGGTCGGCGTTCTGACGGACAGGCCGATCGCGACCGAGAAACAGATGCCACGCCGCCAGCGCCGCGCCCGCCGCCCCGCCCGCGTCGCCCGCCGCGGGCTGGATCCAAATCTGCGGGAAAACGCCGTCGCGCAGCACTTTGCCGTTGGCAACACAATTAAGCGCGACGCCGCCGGCGAGACAGAGATTGGGCAGGTCGAATTCGCGCGCGAGCGAACGGGCGAGCCGCAGGATCACTTCCTCGGTCACCGCCTGGATCGAGGCGGCAACATCCATGTGGAAATCGGTGAGCAGGTCCTTGTCCGGCCGCCGCGCCGGCTGGCCGAAAAGACCGGCGAAGGCGTCGTTGGTCATGGTCAGGCCGACGCAATAATTGAAATAATCCATGTTGAGATGGAAAGTGCCGTCGTCCTTCAGATGGATCAGCTTGTCGAGAATGAGATTGCGGTAACGCGGCTCGCCATAGGGCGCGAGGCCCATCAGTTTGTACTCGCCCGAATTCACCTTGAAGCCGGTGTAATAGGTAAAGGCGGAGTAGAGCAGCCCGAGCGAATGGGGGAAATGCAGTTCCTTGTAGATCGTGATGTCGCGGCCGCGGCCGACCGCGACCGACGTGGTCGGCCATTCGCCGACGCCGTCCATGGTCAAGATCACCGCCTCATCGAACGGAGAGGGGTAAAACGCGCTCGCGGCATGGCTTAGATGATGCTCGCTGAACAAGAGCCGCGTTTTCCAGTCGAAGTCCGGCGCGAGCGCCTGCAGGCGCCGACGCAGCATGTCCTTCTGGAACAGCTTCTCGCGAATCCACACCGGGATTGCCGTCTTGAACGACTGGAAGCCGCGCGGAGCAAAGGCGACATAAGTCTCGATGAGCCGTTCAAATTTGAGAAAAGGCTTCTCGTAAAAAACCACGAGGTCGATGTCGGCAAGACCGCCGCCGGACTGAGCGACGCAATAGGCGATCGCGTTCTCCGGATAACGGGCGTCGTGCTTGACGCGGGTGAACCGTTCCTCCTGGGCGGCAGCGACGATCTCGCCGTCAACCACCAGCGCGGCGGCGCTGTCGTGGTAGAACGCCGATATCCCGAGTATCCGCGTCACGCGGCGCGCTTCCTCTGGATCAGTCCGCGCGCATCAGAACAGCGTATAGATGAATGGGGCCACCGCCGACCCGGATGACAGCACCACCAATCCGCCGAGCAGCAGCAGCATGAGGATGATGGGCGTAAGCCAGAACTTTTTGCGCGCGCGCAGGAAGTTCCACAATTCGTTAAGAAACGCCATTCGCTTCCCCGTTCAAGCATCAGAACTGGTTCCGCATCGAGTCTGGGTCGATCGTGCGCCGCGCCCGCAATATCCAATAACTTTCCCGCCGCCCGCGCTCGCGAGAGCCGATGTCGAGCACGTCCTTGCCACGAAGCCGCATCACGAGCGCCGTCGGCACGACAGAAAAGGCGAAAACCAGGCCCATGACGACCGGGCTTACGACCGCATGCAGCAACCTTCCAAAGCGGAACCACACGACATTCAACGGATGCAGCACTCGCGGCGCAACGAGCGTCGGCACGAGGAAGGCAAGCGCGACCAATAAGGCCCACAGCCGCGGCGAACCGCCCGACACGACCGGCCAAAGGCCGATCACGACGAAGACGGCGACAAAAACCGCGCCGAAGCTTCGATCCGAACCGGGCTGCGCCGGCCCGCTGTGTCCGTAGATGTCCTGCAAAGGAATCCCCGCCAACAGGCATTTTCGGGTCCTAAAGAGCGCCGGTTGTCCGCTTCGTCAATAGGATCGCCCATTTCGCCAGGCTACGCCTTGAAGAACAAAGGCAATCCGCCGCGGCGCTGGCCCGGCCGCATGATGTCGCCTTGCCCCTCGACCAACCGACCGTGAAAGCCTTCCTCTCAGGTGATCAGTCGCGCACCGCGTTGGAACGTCAGATAATTCCAGGCCCAGTTGACCGCGACGACGACCCGGTCACGCGCGCCAATCAGGAAGAAGATATGGACGATGCTCCAGAATACCCATCCGACGAAGCCGGTCAGCTGCATACCCCCTATTCTCACCACGGCGGCTTTGCGGCCGATGGTCGCCAAGTCACCGAGATCGCGATAGATGAACGTTTCCGGCGGCGTCGCGCCGGCGAGCTTCGCGGCGATCCGATCACCGACATAGCGCCCCATCTGCTTGGCGGCGGGGGCAACGCCCGGAACCGGGTGGCCGGACGCATCCTTGACCGCGGTCGTATCGCCGATCGCATAAATATCGGCGCTGTCGCCGACCGAAAGATCGGGATTCACCAGGATGCGCCCGGCATGGTCATGTGAAGCGCCCAACCACTCGGCCGCCGGCGAGGCAATCACTCCGGCAGCCCAAATCAAGGTCGCGGCTTCAATGCGCTGATCGCCGATGCTGACGCCGCTGGCGTCGCAGTTCGTGACACGGGTGCCCGTTCGCACGTCGACGCCCTTCCACTTCAGCGCAGCCGCGGCGTAACGCGATAAATTGTCCGGGAACGAGGCAAGCAGGCGCGGTCCCGCTTCTATCAGAACGGTGCGGGCCAACTCCGGATCGATGCGCCGGAAGTCGGATCGCAATGTCTGCCGTGCGACTTCCGCAATCGCGCCCGCCATCTCGACGCCGGTCGGTCCTCCGCCGATCACGACGAAGGTCATCAGGCGACGCCGCTCTTCATCGTTCTGGGTCAGTTCGGCGCGCTCGAACGCGAGGAGTATCTGGGTGCGTATCTTGGTCGCATCCGCGAGTTGCTTGAGCCCGGGTGCAAAGGCGCTCCATTCCTCGTGGCCGAAATAAGAATGCGTCGCTCCGGTCGCGAGCACGAGAAAGTCGTAACTGAATGAACCAAGCACGGTCTTCACCAGCTTACGCTCCTTGTCGATGCCGACCACCCGCGCCATCACCACACGCGCGTTTTGTTGGTTGTGAACGATGGAGCGGATCGGCCACGCAATGTCCGCAGACGCCAGGGCCGCGGTTGCGACCTGGTACAAAAGCGGTTGGAAGCAATGGTGATTATGCTGATCGACGATGACGACCTCGACCGGCGCGCGTGCGAGCGCATTGGCCGCTTCGAGCCCGCCAAAGCCTGCGCCAATAATCACGACGCGCGGACGGTCCGACGCGCCGAGCAAAGGCTCCGGGGTGGGAAACGGCGTGTCCGGCGTGAGCATGCCCATGCCTTCCGGACCTGCAGATTTTGATTCGGCCGAGCCGGGCGTTTCCGCCGCAACCTGATTTGCATCCATTGGGCTCGCTCCTCGATCTTCGATTCAACGGGAATGGATTCGCGCCTGACCGGACTTCGCCGGTGGCGAGCTTATGCACAGCAAACGGCGCTCCCCGGCTTCTAGAGCATTTTCCGGCGAAGTGGAAACCGGTTCGCCGCAGAAAATGCGACCACTCAAGGACAATCAGAGCGAATTCCGATTCCAACGGAACGGAATTCGCTCCAGCAAAATCTCGGCAAAACCCAAGCCCGCCAGCACGCGGCTCGATCAGCGCGCGTGCGTTGAGATGATTGTCCATCATTGACGTGAGGAAGACGACAAGTATTTTCTCGCGCTTCCCGCAGGCCTCATGAAACGGTGCGGAGGGCGGCATTGATGATCGCGCGGCTCGGACTGATCGTGCTTCTTCTCGTGCCGGGTACGATCGCGCAGGCGCAGGACATTGTGGGCATCGAACTGTGCACGCGCGAAACCAACATGGACCGGCGCACGAGCTGCCTGCAGAGCAATATCGATTACTTACAGCGGCTCATCGCGAAGAACGCCGCCGCCGCGGAGCAGAAGCTCGCCGCGGCGGACGCCGAGATCGCCGCCCTCAAAGCCGCGATTGCGAACCTGCAGGCAATTGTCGAGAAGCTGCAGGTAAACGCGAACAAGCCGGATGCCCAGGCCAGCAAGCCGGGCGCGAAATGACCATACTTCGGTTCGTTGATCACCTTCGGCGCGGTCAATCCGCTGATTGGAGGGCAGCGCCGTTCGTCACGTCTCAAAACAACCGCACGGGATCGCGCGAGAATCCCCCTCATCCGAATTTCTTCGGCGCGCCGGAGATCTCCTCCCCGCCCGAGGGCGTCACTTTGTGAACGGCGAGTCCGCGCTGAATGGTACCGTCGGCGCGGAAGCGGAATACCCCGTCGATTCCGGAGAACCCGGACGGATTGGTGAGCACTTCCGCGGTGATCGGTTGACCCGGCTGCGATTTTGCGAGCGCGGCGACGAGCGCGACGGCGTCATAGGCCAGCGTCGCGGTGCGCGCCGGGTCCTGGCCGTATTTGCTCCGATAGCGGGTGACGAAGGCCTTGTAGCCTTGGGATTCTGGGGCAGCGAACCAGCCGCCGTCCAACGCCGCATCAGAGAAGACGCGCGGATCGTCCCACAGGCCGGTGCCCAATACCTGCAGGCGCTTCGTGCTCACGCCCGCAGCCTCCAACAGCTTGGCGACCCGGGGGACGGCATCGCCGCTGTCCGGAATAAAGAGGGCGTCAGCGCGTGAAGCAGCCTGCGCGATTTGCCGCACCGGCCTCTGCATGCCGGCGTCGTCGGGCCGATAACGTTCCAGCGCGACCACGCGCCCGCCTTTGGCGGGGACCAGCTGCTTGAAGGCCGCCTCCACCACGCTGCCGTAAGCGTTATCCGGCACCAGCGCCACGAAGGAGCGCTTGCCTTGGGAGATGGCGTAATCGACGATGCGCTCCACATCCGATTCCGGCAGGAAGCTCAAAAGATATACGCCGCGGGTCGCGACGTTGGAATCGGTGGAAAAGGCGATCATGGGAACACGCGAGGCGCGCGCGATCGGCGCCGCCGCGGTGACGGCGTGGGCGAAGAGCGGCCCGAGGATGACCTGCGCGCCTTCTTCGATCGCTTGGCGGACGGCCGCTTGCGCGCCCTGCGCCGTGCCGCCGTCATCCTTGACGATGAGTTCCACGTCGGGATTGCTGAAGTCGGCCCATGCCATTTCGGCGGCGTTGCGCATCGACTGGGCGGCGGCGCCGGCATTGCCGCTGGCGGACAATGGAAGGATGAGGCCGATCTTGGTTTTGTGCGAACCGGGTTCCGAACCGTTAGCCGGAGGCAGCGCGGCTGTCGTGTCCGGCTCCGACTCCAACTTGGAACCGCCGAGATTGCCGAGCCCGGAACAACCGGCAGCGAACGCGGCGGCCCCTGCCCCGAAGCCGCTCACCACGGCGCGGCGCGTCGGCCGAACAGATCTCCCGTCGTCTTTACAACCTGCCATTCCAAAGACCCTTGGACGATCGCTCAATCCGTCCCCATTTCCGCATTCTAATCAAGCCCCAAGCCGGGGCTAGAGCCAAGCTTATGAGCAAATCCCGACCGATCGGCGAGAAGGCGAGCGAGGAGCCGCAAGCTGCCGGTCGGGGGCGCTATACGCTGTTCGGCGAGGACCGCGGCTGTCCGAGCCTTGCGCCCGGCCTGTATATCGTCGCGACGCCGATCGGTCATCTGGCCGACATATCCTTGCGCGCGCTCGAAACGCTCGCCGCCGCCGACCTCATCGCCTGCGAAGACACGCGGGTGACCAGCAAGCTCCTCGCCCGATACGCCATTGCACGGCCGCTTCTCCCCTATCACGAGCATAACGCTAGCGTCATGCGGCCGCGACTGCTGACGGAGTTACAGGCCGGCCGGGCGGTCGCGCTCGTCTCCGACGCCGGCACGCCACTGATCTCCGATCCCGGTTACCGGCTGGTGCGCGAAGCCCAAGCGGCCGGACACAAGGTGACTGCGATCCCCGGACCCTCGGCGGCGCTTGCCGCGCTCGTGATCTCTGGGCTTCCGACCGATCGGTTCTTCTTCGAAGGCTTCCTGCCGCCGCGCGAGGCCGCCCGCCGCTCCCGCATCGCCGACCTCGCCGCAATCCCGGCGACGCTGATCCTGTTCGAGACCGGCCCGCGCCTGCCCGCCGCGCTCCGCGATCTCTCCGCCGGTCTCGGCGCGCGCGAAGCCGCCGTCTGCCGCGAATTGACCAAACTGCACGAGGAGGTGCGCCGCGGCGACCTCGCCCGGCTTGCGCACGATTATACGCAAGGCGCGGAGATGCGCGGCGAGTTCGTCATCGTGATCGCGCCCCCGCCGGAGCAAGCGGGGCTCGTCGGTCAGGAGCAGATCGACGAATTGCTGCGCAGCGCGCTTTCAAACGCTTCCCTCAAAGACGCGGTGGAAGCGGTCACCGCCGCGAGCGGGCAGCCGCGCCGCCTCATTTATCAACGGGCGCTCGCGCTATCCAAGGAACGCGCCGATGGCCGGGACTGATCGCCCCTTCGGACCAGGCCCGAGCAAACGCGCGCAGCCGAAGCGGCAGGCGGCGTTGCAATTCGGCCTGTCGGCCGAGGGCAGGGCCACAGCCTGTCTCCTCCTCAAGGGCTATCGCATCCTCGCGCGCCGCTTCAAGACGCCGGTCGGCGAGATCGACATCGTCGCGCGCCGCCGCGGCACGCTGGTTTTCGTCGAGGTGAAGGCGCGCAAAAGTCTCGACGACGCCGCGGAAGCGCTGACCGCGCGCCAACAGGCGCGCATCATCGATGCGGCGCAGTACTGGCTCGCCGCGCATCCCGCCGCCGTGGAATGCCCGATCCGCTTCGATGCGATCCTGGTCGCCCCCGGCAAATTTCCCCGCCACCTGCCCGCCGCCTTCGATGCGACGGAGCGGGGCGGATAGGGTTCTGACTCTGAGGGTTCGTTCTCAGCAATCAGCCCGTCATTCCGGGGCCCGAGCGCAGCAAGGGAACCCGGAATCCATAATTCCTGAACCTGTTCATGGATTCCGGGCTCGCCGCTTCGCGGCGCCCCGGAATGACCATGCCTGTATCAGGCGTCAGACACACAGAACTAGGTATTACGCCGCGATCGCATCGGATGCGCCTGAAGCGCAACAAAGGTCCGCTTTGATATACTGATAACGGCGGCCGACAAGAAGTCATTGGTAGGTCCGCCTTGTGCCAAAAGCTGCCATATATGAACAGTTCGTGATACACCCGGTTAGGTGCGGCTAGGCCGCCGCGTGCGCGATCGTTTGGAAATACATCGACGCACCTTGCACCCGTCGTAACTACTATCCATTTCTAAAAATGGTGACCTCCATGAAGATAGTTCAGCATGTCTACAGGATAGTTCCGGAGTGGCAACATGACTTCAGATGAAGCTGATGCGGTGGCTGATCTGTGTGAGATGCTCCGGCTCAACAGCCGCGCGAAGGGCCGCGGGGACTATTGGGTCTGGAAAATTGATCAGTCGGAAGAAGAAGTCGGCGCGGCGAGAGAAGTGCTGACTACTGCAGGTCATAAAGTTGTTGACCTAAGGGCCAGAGAGCCCGGACAAGACCCGCCAGATTGCGAGGCAAACATCGACGGCAAGCGTTGTGGTATCGAGGTTACGGAACTCCTTGACCAGCCAACGCTAGAAGCATCTATCAATGGTTCGGAGCAGCACTGTATCTGGACCCGTCAAGATTTTTGTATACAAGTTCAAAATTTGATTGATCGCAAGGACCGCGCACATAAAGTTAGGGGAGGACCGAAC
>Ga0315553_10001565_pt1 | contig 18902 bp, 18 predicted proteins | sample SalMarSW160140MG_FD_203099 | JGI IMG/M metagenome (GOLD analysis project Ga0315553, IMG submission 203099) | Salt marsh sediment microbial communities from the Plum Island Ecosystem LTER, Massachusetts, United States - Salt Marsh Sediment SW1601-40 ... | reverse complement strand
CTTAATCCATAAAACTGATGACATTCTTTTAAAGTAAGTTTCTTTTGGTAGCCAACTTGACGCAAAACTTTGTTGGTGATCTCCACCACCGCTTTCTCATTGTCTTTTTCCAAAACTCCATGGAAATCCCAAACAAAAAGTTTCATATTAACAAATTATTCATTTAAGCTTAAAACCACCATTAAGCTAATTCCTAAAAGCAAACCTAAAAGTTGAACTCCTGATTTTAAAAGATTGGTTTCCTTATGAAGTTCAGGGATTAAATCAGAACCGGCAATATAAAGAAAGCCGCCGGCCGTAAAGGGAATAATCAAAGGAATTAACCCCAATAATCTGGAACCTAAAATTAAAGTTAAAGCGGTTCCTAAAACAGCCGTTAAGGCTGAGGCAAAATTAAAAAGTAGGGCTTTGGTTTTACTGAAACCGCCGTAAACCAAAACGCCAAAATCTCCAATTTCCTGAGGAATCTCATGGAAAACCACCGCCAAGGAAGTCACTATTCCTAAGGAAAAACTCGTCATAAAGCTGGCGGCGATGACGACGCCGTCAGTGAAGTTATGAAAGGCATCGCCAACAAGATTCATAAAAACAAGAGGATGGGGATGCTCCTTGGAAGTCGGAACATGACAATGACGCCAACAAATAAATTTCTCCAAAATAAAGAAGAAAAGGATACCTGCTAAAATTGATAAGGAAAATTTAAAACCTAAACCTAATTGGTCAGCCGCTTCCGGTAAAAGATGGATAAAAGCTCCACCTAACATACCGCCAGCGGCAAAACTCACTAAAAAAAGTAAAAGTTTTTGGAGAACTCTTTTTTTAACCGCTAAAAAGAGAATCCCCACAAAAGAAAGAAGACTAATAATTAAAACACTGATTAAAGAGTAAAACCAAACATTCATCTTATTATTATTTTATCCCTAAGGCTTTCAATCTCTTTTGATATTCTATCACAATTTGTTTTTGCCCATTACCAGGATGAAACAAAATTCGGCTGTCTTCCACGACTTCCGTCGTTCTTTTGGAAGCCATATATCTTAGCTGTAATTTTTTAGCTAAGCTTTCCAGTTGGGTAAGAATTTTCGAGACCATAAATTCTCTTGGATAAACTTTTGGTAAATTTGATCTTTAACCCATAAAGGCTTCAACTGACAAACTTCATGAGCCGTAAAAAGGTTCTGTTCTTTAACGGGTATTCTTAAATGATTCTCATCTAAAAACATATTAAGACAAATTTTATCTTTAACTTCTTTATCACCGGGCCGACGGCGATTGGCGACAATTTCCACCAAAAAATTGGTGAACAATCTTGTCAGCCAAAGACGTCTCTCAGAGGTAATAATTAAAAGGTCAATATCGTCATCCCGGTCAGCATTATCCATAGCTAAATTACCAGTTACGGCCACCATTTTTATCCAAGGAATGATTCTTAACCAAGAGGCAACTTTCTGAGCCAGTAACCATTTTTTCTGACTCCATTTTTTTCTTTTCTCTCGCTGATTAATGTTTTTGGCTTTGTTTCTAAGAAAAAAATAATTTCCCTTGGAGGAAACCTTTTCTAAAGCCTTCAAGGTTTTTTTTAAACTTTGGCTATCTGCTCTTTGACCAATTAAAAACTTCTGGAGTTCCTCTAGTGTTAAGGGATAATCAAAAACATCAGCGTAGGCTAATGTTTGTAAAACTGCCGTCTGAATCTTGTTCATAAAGAATTAACGAATGGCAGAACCTAAATCATATTGAGAAAGAAGCTGGGCTACCCCCTGGCTGCTTGTTTCTAAAGCTTCGCTAGCAGAATTCTGATTGTTAACTGCGTTAACCGCATCCTCAAAATATTTAATCATCCGGTCATTAAGACCATTGTCAAAAGTCCGCGAACAAAGATACCAGGTTTTGGCTTTACTGGCTTGATTAACAAAAGGAGTTATTAAAGAATTACTGGCTAGTAGATTGGCCATGGCCGGGTAAGGATACAACTCACCGAAAAGACGTAATTGAGACTGGGCTTGATAAAGTTTCTGTAAATTCTCCTGAGATGACAAAAATTGCAAGAATTGCCAAGCTTCTTCTTGATGCTGACTTCTTTTGGCCACTCCCTCGACCCAAAAAGAAGCCCAAGCAATATCTGTTCCCGGTAATTGAGGAACTGGGGCAATCTGGAAATTTAAATCAGGATTAATGTTTTTAATTTCAAAGACATCCCAAGTAAAACCAAAATACATGGCGACTTTACCGCCGGCAAAAGCCAAAGTTGAGTTTGGTAGAGTTTCATCCCAAACCTGGTCAGTGTTGTTGAAAATGGTGTAAAAAGTCAAAGCATCTTCAGCTAAATTACCATTTGGCTGAGCCAAGTTAACACCATTCTGCAACATCATTAAACCTAAAATATCAGGCCAGTGTTCAATATTATTGGTTGTTCCCAAAGCCACACCCGCCGTCTGAATTCGACCGCTTTCATCGCGAACGGTTAAATCCAAAGCGGTTTGTCTTAGCTGATCCCAGGTGGTTGGCGGGGTTTTCCCAGCCGCCTGAAAAATCTGCTGATTGTAAAAAAGAGCGAGGGTATCAATTTGTAAAGGCAAACCCAAAAAAGCCGAACCAGACCTTAAATTTTCTTTGGCTACCGGGTAAAAATTGTTTTCAAATTCACTGGCGCTCATTACTTCCGTTGGTAAGACATCAAGTTCATTTTTCAACATCGGCACCCAAGTAATATGGAAACGGAAAATATCTGGACCTTGATTACGGGCCAAGGCTGATTGAAGCCTTTCTCGATATTCCTGAGGCGATTGTTGTAAATAATTAACTTTAATATTAGGGTTTTTGCTTTCCCATTGGCTAATAATCTCTTTCATGACATTCTCTGGCTCCCATAACCCCCAATAGGTCAAAGTCACTTCTTGGGGTTTTTGAAAACGAGGCAGAACAACCTTCAAAACTAAAAAGACAAGCCCACCGATAAAAGCCAAGACAAGTAATAAAAGTAAAAGTTTTTTAAAAGCTCCTCCTTTTGGCTCAGCTTGGAGACTAAAAGAGTCATCTTGGGATAAAAATTCTTCGGCTTTCTTTTCCGCTTCCGGTGCAGAAGGGGCAACGGCCGGTTCTGGCTGAGGCTGGAAATTATTTTTTTCTTCCATGGGCTTTGTTAAGGGTTGATTTAAATTACTGGCTGGCGAGAAAACCGTCTGTGATTTTTCCATCTGAGGCTTTTCTTGGCTAGGAGCTGGCGGTAACTTTTCTCCTTGATTCTCTTGATTCTCTATGTTTTCTTTAATTCCTTTATTCGCTTGTTCTTGCCAAGGTGGTTTAAAATTTCTTTCCTCGGAAGGAAAGTCATTTTTTTTGTCTTCGGCTGGAGGAAAATTTTGATCAGGCATTACCTAATGTTATCATAGACGAAGTGAAGAAAAAAATGCAAGATTATAAAAATTGGCTCCATTGGCCATTTTTGATTTTAGCTGGCCTTTTTTGCTTAGTTTATCTAGGCTATCATTTAGCCTATTGGCAGAAAATTTATCCCGGCGTTAAAATTCTCAATCAATCAGTCGGTAATCAAACCCCTCAAGAGGCAAGTCTCTTCTTAGAAAACTATTTGGCTTCTCAAAATCATCCTGAATTTTTGTCGCTTTTTTCAGAAGGTCAACAATGGCCTTTGGATCTTAAAGAAATCAATTTTTCCTATGATGCCAATCTAACCAGCCAGAAAGCTTATCAAATCGGCCGCAACGGCCAGGCTTGGGGTGATTTCCAAACCAAAATTAAAACCTGGTTTCAAGGGGAAAATTTACCCTTGGATTATTCTCTAGAAACAAAAATCCTAGAGGAAAAAATAAATGATTTGCTTAGCCAACTCTTTATCCCAGCCATTGAACCAACCATTAAAATAGACAAAACTCAAATCAAAGAATTATCACCGATTATTATTGAATCAGGTAAAGATGGTCAGGAAATTGACCGAAGAAAGCTTTTAGGCACTATCAACCAACGGTTAGTCTGGGCTGACTTCAACCCCATCGAAATCCCTTTGATTAAAGTCTCGCCAACTCTCACCAACCAGCAGATAGAAGAAACTAAAACTAGGGCGGAAAAATTTTTAGGCAAGAAATTAATTCTCGTCACTTCAGAAAACCACTGGGAACTTAACGAAGAGGACTTGATCGGTTTTCTCTCTTTTACCAATGGTTTTGACCAAGACAAAATTGCCAGTTGGTCAGGAGATTTGACTAGCACCATCAATCGGCCACCGGAAAACGCTGCTTTCCAATTTACTAAAGGCCAAGTAACTGAATTCCGCCCAGCCAAAGAGGGACAAACTCTGGACCAAACAAAAACCGTTGACTTAATCGCCCAAAATCTAAAAAAACTTGAGGAAGGAGAAAATGAAATCAGTCTTACTTTACCTATTAAAACCACCCCGCCAGCAGTTAAAACGGCTGATGTCAATAATCTCGGCATTAGAGAATTGGTTGGCCGGGGGGTTTCTTACTTTCGGGGCTCTATTGCCAACCGAATTCATAACATCCAATTGGCTTCTTCGCGCTTAAACGGAATATTAATTCCGCCTGGTGAAACTTTTTCCTTTAATCAAAAATTAGGTGAAGTTTCTCAGTCAACCGGTTATAAAGAGGCTTACATCATTAAAGAAGGCCGAACGATTTTAGGTGACGGTGGCGGTGTTTGCCAAACCTCAACCACTTTTTTCCGGGCGGCCCTGGACGCTGGTTTACCGATTGCTGAACGACACGCCCATGCTTATCGCGTTGGCTATTATGAACAAAATTCTTCGGTCGGACTAGACGCCACTGTTTTTGACCCCACCGCCGACTTGAAGATTAAAAACGATACTCCTGGACACCTCTTACTCCAAACCAAAGTTGATTTGCAGAATCAAAAATTAACTTATGAATTTTATGGCACCGCTGATGGCCGCCAAGTAACCATCAGTAAATCAAGAATCTGGGATCAATTGCCGCCACTGCCGGATTTATACCAAGACGATCCTACTTTGCCCATCGGAACAGTTAAACAGGTTGACTGGAAAGCATGGGGAGCTAAAGCCGCCTTTGACTACAAAGTTGAAAGAAACGGGGAAGTTCTGCAAAACCGAACTTTTTACTCAAACTATCGACCCTGGCAAGCGGTTTTCTTAAAAGGTACTGAGCCAACCCCCTAAAATAATATAAAATGATGATTCTCGGCATTGAAACCAGTTGTGATGAAACGGCGGCCGCCATTGTTCAAGACGGACAAAAAATCCTCAGTAGTCTTGTCGCTTCTTCGGTTAAACTCCATCAAAAAACCGGTGGTATCATCCCGGAAATAGCCGCCAGAGAACAAAGTCGCTTTATCGTTCCAGTTATCCAAAAATCTTTAGCCAAAGCAAAAATTAAACCGAAACAACTTAAGGCTTTAGCCGTAACCACTGGCCCGGGTTTAATCGGTTCACTTTTGGTTGGTGTGGAAACGGCCAAAAGCTTGGCCTACCTTTGGCAAAAACCCCTCATTCCGATTAATCATCTTCAAGCTCATCTTTACGCTAACTGGCTTGAGAAGAAAAAGAAAACGCCTAAATTTCCAGCCATTGGTTTGGTCGTTTCCGGTGGTCATACCGATTTAGTCCTGATGAAAAACCATGGTGAAATCAAATGGTTAGGTGGGACTCGCGACGATGCCGCCGGGGAATGTTTTGATAAATGCGCTCGTCTTTTAGGCTTAGGCTACCCAGGCGGGCCAAGTATTGCTCTGGCGGCAAAAAACTTTCAAAAAGGAAAAACAAAAAACAAATTTAAACTACCACAGCCAATGCTTCATGAAGATAATTTTGACTTTTCTTTTTCTGGTTTGAAAACCGCCGTTCTTAATGAAGTTAAAAAATTAAAAGAAAAAAAGCAGTTTAATAACTTAAACATCAACCAACTCGCTAATGAAATTCAAGAAGCCATCACTGACGTTTTGGTTAGAAAAACAAGAAAAGCCACCGAGAAATATGAAGTCAATTCGCTTCTTTTGGCTGGCGGGGTAACCGCCAATTCTCGCTTAAGAGAAAAATTCAAATCATCTATCCTTAATTCTCAGCTCTTTATCCCTAACCCAAGCCTCTGCACTGACAACGCCACTTTTATTGCCGCCTGTGCGTTTTTTAACTACCAGCCTGTCCCCTGGCCAAAAATCCAAGCTAACTCTAGCCTCGAAATCGAAGAAATGATAAAATAAAAAGAATCTTATTAAAGAAAGTTATGGAAAAAACCTACAATCCTCAAACAACCGAAAGTAAAATTTATCAGTTCTGGAAAAAAGGCGGTTGGTTTAAACCGCAAATTAAAAAAGGGAGGAAACCTTTTGTTATCACTCTGCCTCCACCCAACGTTACCGGCGAACTTCATCTAGGCCATGCCATGTACTGTTTGGAAGATTTAATGATTCGTTATCACCGGATGCTCGGTGAACCCACCTTGTGGTTGCCAGGCTTTGACCATGCTTCTATTGCCGTGGAATATCTGGTTAGTAAACAATTAAGAAAAGAAGGTCAAAGTAAAAAAACCATTGGCCGCGAAGAATTTTTAAAAAAAGCTGAAGAATTTGCCGAAAAATCCAGAAAGTATATCAAAAGCCAGTTAATTTCTTTAGGTCTTTCTCTTGACTGGAGTAAAGAAGCCTACACCATAGATAGACAACGCTCCCAGGCGGTTAAAGAAGCCTTTCAAAAACTTTACCAAAAAGGTCTGATTTACCAAGGTAAAAGAATTATCAATTGGTGTCCCAAGTGCCAAACGGCTCTCTCTGATTTAGAAAATGACTATCAAGAAGAAGAAGGACAACTTTATTACATGAAGTACGGGCCTTTTGTTTTGGCAACGACCCGTCCGGAAACCAAATTCGGTGATACGGCGGTGGCGGTTCATCCTCAAGACAAACGTTATCAAAAATGGATTGGCAAGGAATTTACCTATCAGTCTTTAATTGGTCCAAAAAAAATGAAGGTCGTGGCTGATGAAGCGGTTGATCCTCAATTTGGCACTGGCGTCGTTAAAGTCACTCCGGGTCATGATCTAGCTGATTTTGAAATTGGCCAGCGTCATCATTTAAAAATCATTAATGTTATTGACCAACAAGGTAAACTAACCAAAGCGGCTGGGAAATTTGCCGGCCTAACCGTTAATCAAGCTAGAAAAGCCGTGGTAACAGAATTACAAAAAAAGGGTGAGATTGTTAAAATTGAAAAAATTACTCACGCCGTCGGCCATTGCCAACGATGCGGAACAACAACTGAACCGGAAGTTTCCCAACAATGGTTTGTTAAAACCAAAGAACTGGCTGAGCCGGCCATAGAAGCAGTTAAATCAGGCCAAATTAAAATTATTCCTAAAAGATTTGAAAAAGTTTATCTTCATTGGTTAGAAAATATTAAAGACTGGTGTATTTCAAGACAGCTTTGGTGGGGTCATCCCATTCCCATTAAAGGTGAAGCTGATACTTTAGATACTTGGTTCTCTTCTGGGCTCTGGCCTTTTTCAACCTTAGGCTGGCCGAAAAAAACAGCGGATTTTAAAAATTTTTTCCCAAATAACGTCCGGGAAACCGCTTATGACATTCTCTTTTTCTGGGTGGCTCGGGAAATTATGTTAAGTTTGTTTCTAACCGGAAAAATCCCTTATGAAATTGTTTATCTGCACGGTTTAATCCGTGACCAACACGGCCAGAAAATGAGTAAAACCGCTGGTAATGTTTTGGACCCCTTGGAAATAACGAAAAAGTACGGCACTGACGCTTTAAGAATGGCGTTGATTGTCGGCAATGCTCCAGGCAACGATTTGTCTTTATCAGAAGAAAAAGTTAAAGCTTATCGCAACTTTGCCAATAAAATCTGGAATGCCAGCCGTTTTATTCTTTCTTATGAAGAAAAAGCTAAAAAGATTGTCTATACCTCTCATCCTGATGATTTGTGGATTATTGGCGAGACAAAAAAAATTATCAAACAAATAACTAACCATCTCAACCGTTATCGCTTTGACCTGGCCGCAGAAGAAATCTATCACTTCTTCTGGCATACCTTTTGCGACCAATATTTGGAAATGAGTAAAAAAAGACGTTCTGAAACCCAACAAACTCTTCTTCAGGTTTTAGCCACTAGCCTCAAACTTCTTCATCCTTTCATGCCTTTTCTCACCGAACAAATCTGGCAACTGGCTAAAGATCAAGAGTTTTTTAAAGAAAAGGCTTTAATTATCGCTCAATGGCCCAAAACATTAAAAATCAACTAAAAAAATCTAAAGTTTGGTTGGCTAACAAAATTAAATTAATTCGTAAAACCAACCAACCAATAACTAATAAAGTTAGTTCTTGGGGTGGCCCCGCTGGAATCGCTTTAATTTTCTTTCTCATCATCCTTTCTTGCTTTTATTCATCATCAGAAGCTCAAACTCTAAAACAACAACTTTTGAGAAATCCGCAAGATTTAAAAAGTCAATTAAAACTAACTGAAATTTTTTTAACCAATCACCAATTTATCGCAGCCGAGAAAATGCTCTCATTAATGGAAAGTAATCAAAAAAATAATTCTCAAGTCTTGGCTTTAAGACAGCAAAAAAATCTTTCTGATCCTGAAGATATTAAAAAAATGATTACTTTTTGGGAGAAAATCCTTACTGAGAAGCCTCATTACCGCGACGCCTATCTCCAATTAGCCGTTCTTCACTATAAGGTTTGGCAAAATGAGAAAGCAGAGGAGTATTTAAAAAAAGCTTTGATTACAGACCCTAATTTCGAACCTACCCTTAAACTAAAGCAACTTATTTCTTTTCCTTAGGAGTTTCTTCACTGGCTTTTTCTTCTTTGGTCTCTGGCTTCGCCTCAGTAACTGGAGCTTCGCCTTCGCCTTCACCTTCACCTTCTTCAGTCGGTTCTTCCTCACCCTCAGCTGGAACTTCTTCTTCGGCTGGTGGGACAACTTCTTCTTCCTTAGCTAGAGGTTCAATCTTAGCCAAAATCTCTTTTTGGTCAGTTAAAATTTTAACTCCACTCGGAATCTTGACCTCATCAAGGCTAACAGTGTCATTAATGGCCTTTAAGTCAGAAATATTAACCTCAATTTTTTCTGGTAAATCAGTTGGTAAAGCTTCAACTTCAACCTCATTTAAAGGCTGGATTAAAATCCCAACTTTTTCTTTAACGGCTGGGGATTCGCCAATTAATTCCACGGGAATTTTACTGGTTACTTTTTGCTTCAGGTCAACCTGATAAAAATCAGCGTGAAGTGGATCACCACTGACTGGATGAAAATGAACATTATGGATTAACACCGGCCTCATTTTTTCTTCACCAACCAGTTTAAGTTCAACTAAAGCTGTTTCGCCAGCTTCCTTAAAAACTGGCAGAAAGTCTTCTGTTTTCAGCTGTACCGCCAAGGATTTAACCTTTTTCCCGTAGATATTGGCTGGTAAAAAACCATCACGCCGTAAAACTTTTACCTTTCTACCGGTAATTTTTCTTTTTTCAACGCTTAATTTTATTTTTTCTTTTTTATCAGATTTATCAGACATAGTTTATTATTTCGAGTCGCCGATCAGCGACGAGAAACAAGGTTCTGAACAAAGTTCAGGTTCTTATCTTATCATCTCACCAAATTAATTTCAAATACTAAATCTTGATCAAAAACAGGATTAAAAAGAAAACCTTCAGCCGTTTGACTACCTGGAAGGCCGGTGGTTAAAACTTTTAAATTAGCTGGCGTTATGAACCAAAAACTAAAAGTTTCGTCATTAATCCCCGGCTGTTTTTGCAGTAAAAATAAGTATTTATCCGTATCCTCAGTCAACTTTTGGAAAAGTTCCCAACTAATTTCGACTGAACGGCTTTCTTTAACTGGCACTTCCAAAAGAAAACCAAAAACCTGCTTATTATGCTCCTCTTTAATTTCTTTTTCCGAAACTTCATTCGTTTCTCCAGTTAAAGGATTAATAATTTTTATTTGTTTTAATGTTGAGCCGAGTGGAGTGTAAAGACGTAGATAGCTTTTATAACGGCCACCAGGAAAAGATTCGGAGCTGGAATTGTTTTGATAATTAAGACGGAGTGTTTCTTTAATCGTCTGGTCTTTTTTTATTTCCAGACGATGAGAAAAACTTCTTTTCAAAAAATAGTTGGTTTTATTAATGCCGACATTGGCTTCAACCACCATCAAATAATCAGCTAAACATTTCCCTGCTGAAACTTGACATTTAGCTTCTTTAATCGCCCCATCCCAGCCCAAATCAGTTAAGATGGCCATTGCCGACGGCTCAGCCAACCAAAACAACAAGTCCTTACTCTTAAGTGAAGGCCAAATGTTTTTGACCAAAGCCAACCAAGTTTTTTCTTCACTGGTTTTGATTTTCTCAAAAAGAACCCGGGCAACACTGCCCAGAAAATCTTCTTTCTGAGTTGAGCCAGGGAAAAAATTAATCTCCGAATAATATTCAGCTCTCTCAAAGAAATTAGCTTCGTTAATTTTTTCTTGATAATCAGGTAATTGGATCTCACCAATGGCCTTTAAAATCTGCTGGACTAAAGTTAAATTGACGCCAATGACGCCGTCAACTTTTCTCCCCGTTTCTTTCTCCAAAAACCAGGCAGCTCTGGCGGCCGAGGCCGGAAAATCCGGATCCCAATTGGCATCACGTAAATACCAACCAGCCTCACCCAAATATTTCTTTAAGTCACTTGGCGGTTCAACATGCCCTTTAAGTTGTCCATCAGCCGTATAAACATTCTTGACCTCAAAATCAATCAGTTGACCTTCCTCAAAAGTTAAAAGGCCATAAGAACCAATAAAACCGCCGGTTGGTCTTAATTCACTGTTGTTTTGAAAAAGGACAAGGTAAGTCTGTTTTTCTTTCAAACCAATTAGTTCCGGCAAAAGAGTTACTCCCTGACGCGCCTGGAGAATTAAATCCCGCGCCTCGCTTATCTGTTCAGACTCAGGCCCCTGAACAAACTGACTTTCAGCTAAAGAAAGCTGACCAAAGCTCCAATCAAGGTCAGTTTTGATTTCTTCAATTAAACCATTAAAAGCAATTGTTTCTTTTTGGAAAACAGCTCGGAAAAGATTTTGGGTTTTAACGCCAGCTCGAAGAAAATAATAAAAACCTTCGGCTGTTGTTTCTCCCAAATCAAACAATTGGTTGAGTCGCTCAGTTTTTCCCTGACTAAAGAAATCTAAAAGAAAGTCAATTTGTTCAACCTGAGCTTGACCTTTTTGAAAAAAATTCCTAGCTAAAAGAGATTTTTGCTGAGCTTTTAAGAGATTGCCTTGTGAAACCAATGTCTTTGTTTGTCTCAAACTTTGCCTTCCCAACCAGCCCCAAAGGGCTAAAGAGGTAACCGGAAAAGTAACAGCCAAGATAAGTAAAACAATCAGCAGATAAAAGATAGGCTTTTTAATTTTGGGCAATGAAAAATTTTTTTTCTTCTTTTTAATTGTTTCGCCTGTTTCTGAAAGGCCTTCTTTAAAATTGATTTTAGCCTGCCAACCAAGATTTTTATTCTCTTTAATTAAAACAAAAGATTCTCCGTTGGTTCGGCCGCCAAACATGGCCTTTAGCAAACCATAAATAAAATCAGAAATAAAAAGAGCCTCCTCTTTTAATAAAGAATCTAATTCTTTTAATCTCTGAAATCTTTCTCTTTTCATTCCCGGTCCATAAATAAAAGGATAACGGACGATGCGAGAATTAATTTTTTGTCCTGAAATCAATTGTCGAACTTTATTTTCTAAAATATCTTTTTCCGAAGATGACTCAATGGCAAAGAGAAATTTAGCCTGGGGAGAAATTAAATTCAAAATTTCTTTGATTAGAGAAAAATCTTGGCTAAAACAAAAAACATAATTAGCTTTCTTAAGAATTTCTTTATCTAAAGATTGATTGAAAAATAAGACCTGACAATTAGACAACAATAAACTTTTACTCAGGAAATTATTAATTAACTCATCCTCGCCAATAATTAAAACAATTGGTTTTTCTTGGGTCTCATTAATTTTGTGAAAATTTAATTCGGTCATTCTCTAAGCAATAATGTGAAAAACAAAATTTAAAATTTCTTTAAAAGAAAAACATCGTTAACTTTGCTTATCAAGAGTTTGATTGACTAAAAAATCGGCTTGATAATTTTTGGTCCGCGGAATAAATTGGTAAGTAATTTTTCGGGAAATTTTTTTCTCCAAAGCTTTGATTTTAATAATCAAATTTTTTAAATTTAAATTCTTAATTTTAAATTTTCCATTTAGCTGATTGACAACTAGGTTTGAATCTAAATAAAAATTTATCTGTTGATAGTTTGAAATCAATGACGGCTGTTTTACTAACCAATCTAAGGCTGTAATTACCGCCTGGTATTCAGCCACATTGTTAGTTGCTGGCCCGATAAAGTGGCCAAAAGCGGTCAGTCTTTGGCCATTCTGATTATTAACGACGATGCCGACAGCGGCTGGACCTGGATTACCACGAGCACCCCCGTCAGTAAAAATATCTAAAGTCTTACTCCTATTCATCTTTAAAAAATTTTACCTTTATTTTTAATTAATTGAAATAAAGTTTTCGGAAAAGTAAAAAGTGAAGGAGTTATCTTTAAAAAACGAGCAATAAAAAACATGGTAATCACCAAAACCAAACCTTCGGTTAAAACCGTCACTAAAGCTGCTCCGTAATAACTCAAACGAGGAATAATTATCAAATTGGCAAGGACATTAAAGCCTAAAGCAAAAAAGGCTACGGAAAAATAAGAACGCTGTTTGCCTAAACCAACAATGGTGTAACCAGTTAAATGGTTAAAGTAGGAAAAGAAAATCGCCAATGACAAAATTTTCAAAACTAAAACCGAATCAGCAAATTGACTAAAATTATTTTGGGTTAAAAATTTAACAATAAAAGGAGCAAAGACAAAACTTAAAATTAAAACAACGATAGCCATTAAAAATAAAACATCAAAAGATTTTTGGTAAATGATTCTTAATTTAACCTGTCCTTGTTGACGAGCATAACGAGAAATAACTGGTAATAAAGAGTTCATTAAATAGGCCGCTCCCAAAATCAAAACATCATAAATTCGATAAGAAACAGCATAAACACCAACGGCACCACTGCCTTTCAAGGAACCCAGCATAACGGTGTCAATTTTGTTATCAACAGTAAACATCAATAAAATGGCTCCCATCGGCAATGATTCAAGTAAAAATTTTTTAAGAAATACCGGATTAAAGTGCCATTTAAAATTAATTATCCTTAAAGCTAAAAAGCCCGCCACGATAACAGCGACGATATTGGCTAATAAAACAGCTAATATTAAAGATGTTAAACCAAACTGCCATTTTAGAAAAAACCAGGAAAGTAAAAGAACTAAACCACTGGCCAGAATATCGGCCATAGCCAATTTCTGCATTTGCAGTTTGGTTTGAAAAATTAAACCAAAAGAAGCCTTGAGGGCAAAAATCATCAAAATCAAAGAGCCAATAAAAATCCCCTGGCGAACCAACAGAGGATGAGCTGTTTTTAGAGGTAAAAAATAGCCGGCGGCAATCATCAAAAGAGCCCCTAAACAAACTAGAAACAAACGGATAAAAAAGACATTGAGTAAAATTTCATCTTGTTTTTTGGGGTTCTTGGCCGCCTCGCGAACGCCAATCGTCGCCGTTCCCCAGTCAGTAAAAGAGCCAAAAATGACCACCAAAGTCAAAATATACATATAGTCACCATAACCGTCTCGACCCAAATGAGAAGTTAAAAGAATCATTAAGGCCAAACCAAAAGCAACGCTAATTATTTTGGCCAAAATCTGAGCAATGGTATTAAAAGCAACTTTTTGTGAAAGATGCATTAATTTAATAATAAACTAAGCCTTTAACTTTGAGAAGACCAAGACAAACCTAAAAGAATCGTCAAGAGTAATTGATTTTGCTGGAGGGTTAACCAGTAATGGTCAAAAAGACCTAAAAGAAGAATCACGCTCAAACCAGCTAATAAAATTTCTTGATGGCTTTTTTTTAGAAAAAGCCTTTGAGCAGTTAAAAACAAAAACCAAAGCCAAATTAACAAGCCTAACCAGCCTGTTTCTGAAAGTATTAAAAGATAAAGATTATGAACCGGCTGCAACCAGTAGGTAAAACCGGTTAATGACCAATAATTCGGCAAATAGACAATAAAATTATTAAGACCAACCCCAGATAAAGGATAGTCTTTGATCATTAAAAAAGAGGCTTTCATCAACTGAGTTCTTTGAAAAAAAGCCTCGTTGGTTGAGAAATGAGAAGTTAGGCTAAATAAGTAAAAAGATAAAGCAAAAAAGAGGGGGATGAGGCTAAAAATTAAAACCCTTATTTTAAAAGAAGCAGGTTTGTTTTCTTTTATCTTTTTAATAATCAAGACAAATAAAAACAAAAGGCCTATCAACCAAACTGAACGAGAAAAAGAAAAAACAATCGCCAGACTAACTAAAAAACCATAAAGTAAACCCCAAAGTTTAAGCTTTTTAACCAAAGGCAAGGTTAAAATCAAAGCCACCAGCAGAAATCCAGCCAAAGCATTGGGATGAGAAAAAGTCGCATAAGAACGCAAAAGTAAATGGCCATTAACAATCGCCTTGGCAATAGCTGGGGTATTTAAATCAAAAGTTCTTTCCCCTAACCACCAAAAAACGCCGTTTAAAGAACCTTGTTTAAAAAATTGAAACAAGGCGATTAAGGATGAATAAACCACGGCCATTAATAAGGATAAATAAAGATGGGATAATGAACAGTGGTTTTTGGCCAGATAATAACCAAGTAAACTAAATTCAATAATTTTAATCAACTTATAAAAAGCCGCCCCTTGATTTAAGGCTAAAAAGGCATTAAGAATCAAATAAGCCAAAACCGCCATCAACCACCAATTCCTCTTTAACCAACCAATCAATGTCTTAATTGAAAATTGGCATCTTTGCTCCCATCCCCATAAAACTAAAATAAACAAAACTAAAAGGTCGGTTAGATAAACCGTTGGGGCTAAATAGTCAATTTTTAAACCCAAAACAAAACTAAAATCGGGCCAAAAGTGACGCCCAAGCTGAACGGGCAAAAGAAAAATTAATAGCCAAAAAACTTTCTGATGAAGTTTCATAGATAAAGCTGGAGGCAGATTTTAAACTTTTGGCTTGTCTTGATTTGGTAAGGCAGGCTTAATAACAACACTTCTTTGATTACCTTGACCTTCGGAAATAGTTTCTACCTCTGGCTGGTCGGCAAGGGCCAAATGAATAATTCTTCGTTCAAAAGAAGACATTGGCGGGAAAGTTTCGTTTTGCCCGGAAAGTTTAACTTTTTGGGCGGCACTTTGAGCCATTCTTTCCAAAGCTTCTTTTCTTTTTTCCCGATAATCCTCAACATCAACCAAAATTCTCACCCATTGGCCAAATTTTCTAAAGGCCATTAAGGTTATCATCTGTTGGAGGGCATCCAAAGCTTGACCGTGATAACCAATCAGAACCCCAGGCTCATCACTTTTAAGGTGAATAACAACTAAATCTTCTTCCTTCTTGATTTGAAAGTCTGCTGGAACTTCCAAATAACTAAATAAATCCTTGGTTATTTTTTCCAAATCTTTACTTTGTTGATCCATGGTGTTAAACCTCCCCAACCAGCCACAAAATATTGTTGGATGGCGGTAAACAAAGAGAAAACAAGCCAATAAAGAATCAGGCCTGAGGGGAAAGAATAGCCAATGAAAATAGTCATTAAGGGAAACAGGTAAAGCATCTGCGACTGCATGCTGGTGGCTAAATCATCAGTTTTACCTTTAGTCTTGGCGGCTTCTTGCTGGGCTTGAGCCACAACTGGCTGCATCATTTTAGAAGATAAAAACTGGATAAAAGCGGCCGCTAACAAAAACAAACCAGGTAGAGGAAAGGTCAAGCCTGGTAAAAAGAAGACATCACGAGTCGCTAAATTTAGCCAGAAAAATTGAGTATTAATTATTACCCCCTCAGAAAGTTTTAAAGCAGGATATAAAAGTTGATTCAAATTTCCAATGACATCACCATTAGGTCTTAAAACATTAAGAAAAACTCTATAAAGAGCAATCAAAATAATTAATTGAATAATCTGCGGTAAACAGCCAGCGGTGGGATTAGCTCCATGTTGACGATAAAGCTCCATCTGCGCTTTGGCCAATCCTTGCCGATCATGGCCATATTTCTTTTTAAGCTTAGCGATTTCCGGAGCCAGTTCTTTCATTTTCTGAGCCGCTCGCATCGAGGGCAAAGTCAGAGGGATTAAAAACCCGCGGATAACCATCGTTAAAACAATAATCGCCCAACCAAGATTATGAAATAAAATCTGGTAAAGAAAAATAAGGGCATTAACAAAAGGTTGATAGAGTAATAAATTCCAGAGCTGTAACATTTTTATTTTTTCAGTGATGGTAAGGGTTGATAGCCACCTTTTGACCAGGGATGACAACAACAGATTCTCTTAAAACCTAACCAGCTGCCTCGCATTATACCATAACGACTGATAGCTTGATAAGTATATTCTGAACAAGTCGGCTGGAAACGACAAGAAGCATGCCAGGTTGATAAAAAAGGTGTCTTTCTTTGGTAAAAATGAATTAGTTTTAGAAATAGTTTTAAAAATAAAGATTTCATTAAAATAATTTGGTTCTTTTAAAAAGGCTCTCGATTTCCCTCTTAATTTCTAGGAGCGTCGCTTGACTAATGGCTTTTTTAACCAGAAAAACACCTTCGGCTCCTTTTCTAATTTGTGGATATAGAGACCAAAGTGCTTCATAGATTAAACGCCGGATTTTATTTCTTTTAACCGCTCTCTTATCAATTTTATTGGAAACAATGACGCCGAAACGAGAGACGTCTTTATTAGAATCAGATTTTAATAAAAGCAACCCAAAAAATTTACCTTGCCAAAGATGACCATTCTTCTTTAAGCGCTTTAATTCTGTTTTAAGAGGTAAACGATAAGCTTTAGGAAGCATAAAATTAATTAGAAATCAAAAATAAATTAATCAAAAGGAAATTTTCTTTCTCCCTTTTTGTCTTCTTCTCTTAAGGATTTTCCGACCATCGTGGTTTTTCATTCGACAACGAAAACCATGTTTCCGAGCTCTTTTAATTTTTTTGGGTTGATAAGTTCTTTTAGGCATAAAAACAGAATAATCGTTTCTTCTTTAAAAAACAAGAGGAAAATCATTATTGACAAATTGTGGATAACTCTGTTAAATAAAAATGTTCCCCTGTCCCACTTTAATTTATCATGGATAAAGAAAAAGTTTGGCTTACTGTTTTGGAAAATTTAAAATTGTCGCTTTCTTCAGCTAATTTTGCGACATGGTTTTCCCGCACCTTTATCGCCAGTATTAAGAAAATTGATTCCCAACGCCAGATTATTGAGATTGGTTGTCCCTCCAGTTTTATCAGTAACACCATTGAAAATCGTTACTATAGTCTCATCAAAAATGCTCTAGACCAAATAACCAAGAAAAAAAATGATTTGGTCTTTATGGTTAAAGAAAATCCTTTTTTGAAAGAAAAAATTAGTTCTTTAAAAAAGGGAACTCTTTTTGAAATTTCTAAAAAGGCAGAAGATGTAGATTTTCGGGAAATTCTTAAAAAAGTTGGCTTGCGGTCTGATTTTAATTTTGAAACCTTCGCTGTTTCTCCTACCAACCAAATGGCCCATGCCGCAGCGATGGCCGTCGCTCAATCGCCGGCTAAAGCCTACAACCCTTTATTCTTATATGGCGGGGTAGGAGTCGGCAAAACCCATTTAATGCAGGCTATTGCCAATGCCGTCTTAAGGAAAAACCGTCGGGCGAAAATTATTTATTGTATGGGTGAAGAATTCACTAATGAAATTGTTAACGCCATCCGCGAAAAAACTACCAAGGAATTTAAAGAAAAATATCGTTCAGCTCGTCTCTTAATGGTGGATGATATTCAATTCATTGCTGGAAAGACAGCTGTTCAAGAAGAGTTCTTCCATACCTTTAACGCCATCTGGCGAGTCGGTGGACAAATTGTCCTTACCTCAGACCGGCGACCAGAAGAAATTAGTAAACTTGAAGATCGTTTACGTTCACGTTTTGAAGGTGGCTTAATTATTGATATTCAACCGCCGGACTTCGAATTAAGAACAGCCATTTTGTTAATTAAAGCCCAACAGAAAAAGATTAAACTGCCGATGGATATCGCTCAATTAATTGCCAGTAATATTATCTCAACTCGTAAATTAGAAGGTTTTCTCATTCGTCTCATGACTGAAGTTGAAACCAAAAAAGAACCTTTAACCCCAGAATTAGTCAAAGCCATCCTTGGACAAACGAATGATATGATTGCCCCACAAAAACTAGTTAAACCTAAGGAAATTCTAAGTGCAGTGGCTAATTTTTTTGATTTACGTCTGGCTGAAATCACTGGACCCAAAAGAGATAAAAAAATTGCCTTAGCTCGCCAAATCGTGATGTATCTTTTAAGAAATGATTTAAAAACTTCCTTAATGGATATTGGCCGCTTATTAGGCGACCGTGATCATACCACCGTCATGTATGGTGTGGAAAAAATCACCCAGCTCCTGCCTACCTCTGAGGATTTACGCGTTAACATCGTGGGGATAAGAAAAAAGCTTTATGGATAAGTTTTTATGGTTTTACACTTATCCACAATTAAATTTAAATTATCAACAAGTTTTTAAACAGAAATAAAACCCAAAAATCGTTTATAAAAAGGAAAGGAAATACACTTATCCACAAGACTACTAATACTACTAATTAATATAAACGATATTACGACATAAATTTAAAAATTACTAAGAGTCATTGAGAAAAAAGGAGAAATGAATTAAAATAGAATAGGATAAATATGAAAGTTTCAATTCTTCAAGAAAATTTAAC
>Ga0315553_10001563_pt1 | contig 18916 bp, 8 predicted proteins | sample SalMarSW160140MG_FD_203099 | JGI IMG/M metagenome (GOLD analysis project Ga0315553, IMG submission 203099) | Salt marsh sediment microbial communities from the Plum Island Ecosystem LTER, Massachusetts, United States - Salt Marsh Sediment SW1601-40 ... | reverse complement strand
TGTCGACGGGAAGGCTGCGCAGGTAGGAGAGCGACGAGTATCCGGTTCCGAAGTCGTCGAGGGAGACGGCGACGCCCAGCTCCCGCAGCCGGTCGAGGGTCTGGATCACCGAGCGCTCGTCGTGCATGACCGTGCTCTCGGTGATCTCGAGCTCGAGCCGCTCGGAGGAGGCGCCCGTCGCCTCGAGCACCTCGCGCACCGTCTCGACCAGATCGCCGTTCTCGAACTGGCGCGCCGAGACGTTCACCGAGATGCGCTGGAGGCCCTTCAGGCCGTCTTCGGCGTTCTCCCAGCTGACGATCTGGCGACACACCTGCTCGAGCACCGTGCGTCCGATGGCGACGATCATCCCGGTCTGCTCGGCGATCGGGATGAACTCGCCCGGCAGGACGAGTCCCCGCTCGCGGTCGCGCCAGCGCACCAGCGCTTCGAAGCCGGTCACGCGCTGGCTGCGCAGATCGAGCTTCGGCTGGTAGTGGACCTCGAGCTCGTCGCGCAGCAGACCGGTCCGCATGCGCTGCTCGATCTCGAGGCGCCGTAGCGCGGCCGCGTTCATCGACTCCGTGTAGAACTGGTACTGGTTCCGGCCGTGCTCCTTGGCGTGGTACATGGCCGAGTCGGCGTTGCGCAGCAGGGCGTCGACGTCCTCGCCGTCGAAGGGCCAGGCGGCGATCCCGATGCTGGCCCCCACCACCACCTCGTGGCCGCGCAGGGTGAAGGGATCGGCGAGCACCTCCAGGATCCGGCCCGCGACCAGGGACAGGCCCTGGGGATCCTCGATCTGATCGACGAGGATGGTGAACTCGTCGCCGCCGAGCCGTGAGATCGTGTTGTCCAGCTCGACGCCGGTCCGGCTGATCGTGTCGGTGCTGCGCACGCAGTGGACGAGGCGTTCGGCGACCCCGCGCAGCAGCTCGTCGCCGACGGTGTGGCCGAGCGTGTCGTTGATCCGTTTGAAGTGGTCGAGGTCGAGGAAGAGCACGCCGAGTACGCGGTCGCGCCGGCGCGCGCCCTCGATCGCCAGCCGCAGCCGCTCGGTGAACAGGCGCCGGTTGCCCAGGCCCGTCAGTCCGTCGTGGAAGGCGAGGAACTCGATCTGCTCCTCCGCGCGGCGACGCTCCGTGACGTCCTGGGCGGTTCCCTCCACGCGGGCCGGGCGGCCCCGGTCGTCCCGGATGACGTGGGCCTCGCCGTGGATGACGCGCTCGGTGCCGTCGGGCAGCAGCAGGCGGAAGTCCGCCGAGACCGGGCGGCCCTCCTGGATCGCCGGGACGAGGGACTCCTCGAGGTCGCGCCGGTCGTCCGGGTGCACCCGCGACAGCAGCTGCTCCGGGTCCAGGGGCTTGTCGTCGTCCTCCAGGCGGAAGAGGGCGCGCAGCTGGCGCGACCCCTCGACGGTTCCGTTCACCAGGTCGAGCTCGAAGCTCCCGATCCGGGCGCGTCGCTGGGCGTTGTCGAGGTGCGCGCGGCTGCGCGTCAGCTCGGCGAGGTGGCCCGCGACCTCCGCCTGGGAGAGGCGCAGGTGATCCACCATGGCGTCGAAGGTCCGCGCGACCTCTCCGATCTCGTCCTGGCGCGTGATCGCGATCCGCGCGCCGAGGTCGCCGCGGCGGATGCGCTCGGCGGCGTGCTGGATCGCCCGGATCGGACGCACGTAGCCGCGCGCGAACAGACCCGAGGCGAACAGCGACAGGGCCAGGGAGACGGCCCCGGCGAGGATCAGGTTGGTGCGCGAGTGGCGCAGGGCCGCCCGCTCGGCGTCCAGGTCCGCGGCCACGGCGAGCTCGAGCCCGGGGAGCGAGGCCACCACGCGCGCCAGCTCTTCCCCGGCGCCGGGCTCGCGGAAGTGCAGGGGAGCGCCGCACAGCTCCGACCAGCTCGCGACCAGAGCGGGATCGAGGTCGTCCACCGCGATCAACCGACCGACCGGACCGCTGGCGCCGGCAAGCTCGGCGGAGCTGATCACGTACGGTCGGCCCGCGTGGGCGGAGAGGGCGCTGCCCGGCGCGGCGACCGCGGTCTCGACCAGGCTCTCGTCGCCCGCCGACGCGATCACGCGATTGCCTTCGTCCACGAACACGAGCAGCTCCGCGCCTTCGCGCTCGCGCAGCTCGTTCGCGTAGTAGGTCAGCGTCGGCGCGTGGCGCACCTCGAGGCTGGCGCGCATCTGGGGCGTCCTTGAGATCGCGCGGTAGCGCTGCTCCAGCGAGCCGACGTGCGTCGCGACCAGGCGGGCGGCGGCGCGGGCGGCCCGGTCCAGGCGCGTCGCGGCGGCCTGCTCGAGGTCGCGCGCCAGGGCGCGGTCCTGGAGGGTCAACGCGACGACCGTGGACAGAGAGACGAGCCCTGCTAAGGCGAGCAGCAGGCGCAGACCCACCGTGAGCCGCCAGCCCCCCCGGCGATTCGGGCTCTTCCACCAGCTCCTGCGCATGCGCGAGGCAGACCTCCGGGGCGGACCGCCCGGAACGAGACGTGTGCCCTCTTTTCGAACGCGCCTCGGCCGCCCTTTAGAAGGTGGGATTGACGGGGTCTGTGGCAGGCCGGATCATGAACGGGCCCCCCGGCGAGCGGGGCGTGCGTCCCATTCCCAGGGTGGCTTCGGCAGCGGGTCCGGCCGGCGTTGCCCCACTCGGCGCAGGCCCGCGCCAGGGAGGGGCACATGTCCGTGGTCCGACTCCGCTCGTCCGTTTGGCTCCCGATCCTGATCGGGCTCGCCGCCACTTTGGCTCCCCGGGTCTCCGCCGGATCCGAGGTGATCGGCTACGAGATCTCCGTGGCGCAGGTGGAGGCGGGTCGGATCCGCCATCTCGCCGAGCGCCTGGCCAAGCAGAACCTGCTCTACCAGCTCCACCTCGGCGAGGTGCGCAAGTCCGACCTGTTGGAGACCTCCTCGCGGATCGATCGCGTGATCGAGACGCTGGAGCTCGGCAGCCCCGGCTACGCGGTGCCCGCCCCGTGGACGCCGGCGCTGAGCGCGCAGGTGAAGAAGGTCGACCAGACGTGGGGTCCGCTGCGCGCGATCGCGGTCGCCAACCCCTACGACTACCTGCGCACGACGCGTCAGTTCGCCGGCGTGGGCGACTCGGTCAAGGACCCGCTCGTGATCCGCTACTTCGACCGCCTGGCCGCCGACCTGATCGCGGAAACCGAGAACCTGATGGCGCTCTACGACGAGGAGTGCCGTAAATCGGGAGCGAGCCCCGTGCTGTGCGTGACCGCCTCGATCTCGGGCTACTCGGCGATGCTGAGCGAGCGGGCGACGAAGCAGGCGGTGTACATCGTGGCCGGCATCGACGTCGGCGAGAACCGCAAGGCGCTCGCCGAGACGATCGAGGCCTACGATCGCACCCGCCAGGCGGTGAACGAGAGCCCCTTCTTCGAGGCCGCCATGTCCGAGGATCGCGGCCAGGCCGGAGCCTTCGCCATGACGCTGCTCGAGAGCCTGCGCGGCGACTGGGACGGCATGCGGAAGGAGTTCGCGATCCTCAACGCCGGCGACGAGAAGAACTTCGACCTGGCGCACCTGCTCGAGCTGCACGACGAGATGATCCGCCGCCTGGAGCGCTTCACGGCGGCGATGGTGCGCTACGCCAACATCGCCTACGCGGACTAGGAGTGGAATCAGACTCCGACCGGCCGTGAGCCGATCACGCCGGCGGCCTCCAGCTCGTCGAGCTCGGCGTCCGAGACGCCGAGCTCGACGAGCACCTCCCGGCTGTGCTCGCCGAGCGTCGGCGCACGCCGGCGCAGCCAGCGAGCGACGCCGGCGAAGCGGAAAGGCGGTCCGGACACCGGATGGGTGCCCACGACCGGGTGCTCGAGGGACTCGTAGAATCCACGCGCGATCAGCTGCGGATGGCGGTGGGTGGTGCGCGGGTCCACCACCGGAGCCGCCGGCACGCCCGCCGCCACGAGCATCGCCACGGCGTCGGCGACGTCGCGCTCGGCGGCCCAACGTGACAGCTCGGCGTCGATCGCGTCGTGGTGGGCGCGGCGCCCCGCGTGACCGGCCAGCTCCGCGGATTCCGCCCAGGCCGGTCGCCCGAGGCACGCGACCAGCGCCCGCCACTGGGCGTCCGTCTCGACCGAGAGGGCGAGCCACTGCTCGGCCCCGCGACAGGCGTACAGGTTCTGGGGGGCGGCGTGGGGTGCGCGATTGCCCTCGCGCTGCAGCACGACGCCGTGGGCGCCGTACTCGGCGATCTGCTCGGCCGCGGCGTTGAGCGCGCCCTCCACCATCGCGCACTCGATCTGGTGCCCGGTGCCCGTCCGATCCCGCTCCGCCAACCCCACCAGCGTCGCGAAGGCGGCGTGGGTGCCGGCGAGGGGATCGCAGGGACCCCGCTGGATCCGCGGCTGGTCGTGGACGTGTCCGGTCAGCCAGGCGAGGCCCGTCATCTGCTCCATGGTCTGGGCGAAGCCGACGTGATCGCGCCAGGGGCCCGAGAGACCGAAGGCCGGCATCCGCACCTGGATCGTGCGTGGAGACAGCGCGTGCACGGACTCCCAGTCGAGCCCGAAGGACTCCATCACCCGCGGCGAGAAGTTCTCAACGAACACGTCGCAGGTGGCGATCAGACGCTTCGCCAGCGCGAGGCCGCGCGGGTCGCCGAGGTCGAGCGTCAGGCCCCGCTTGTTCGTGTTCGCAGCCAGGTAGATGTGGCTGAACTCCCACCAGTCCTTCCGGTGGCCGAGGAAGCTCCCGCCCACCATGCGCATGCCGTCGGGGCGCTGGATCGCCTCGAGATGGATCACGTCGGCGCCCAGCGTCGCGAGCATCCAGGTGGCGGTCGGGCCCGCCCACCAGGCGGTGGCGTCGAGTACGCGGATGCCGGCGAGGGGGAGGGGGTCGTCGACGCGCGCCGCGCGGTCGCCGCGACGCGGGCGCGACGGCGGCTCGATGCGTCCGGCGTGCTCGCCCAGCCCCGGCGTCGGCCCGGGCGGCGGGGGATCGACGTCGTCGATCCGGTAGGGCGGGCGCGGCTGGAGGAACCCGCCCGACGGGTTCTTCACGAATGCGCCGCGCGCGCGGAACTGCTCGTGCTCGAGCACGCTGCGGCCATCGTTGACGGGCGCCACCGGAATCCGCAGCAGCGACGCTCGCCCGACGATCTCCGCGGTGCTGTGGCGCGTGGTCCATGCGCGCACGGCGTCGTTCCACTCCTGCATCCTCGCCCAGCGCCCCGGGATGCGCGCAAGCTCCTCGTCCTCCAGCAGGTCCGTACGTTCGATCAGCAGCAGGAAGTCGCGGAACTGCTGACGCGAATTGGTGTTGAATCCCACCCAGCCGTCGGCGGTCGGCTCGATCGACGGGATCTCGACCGTGCGCGCGGGCGTGCCCTCGACCGGCGGACGGCCGATCAGGCTGTTCAGCAGGTCGGCGTACATGGTGCCGGCAATGTTCATCACCTCGAGCAGCGAGAAGTCGACGTGCTCGCCGAGTCCGCGGGCCTCGGCGCGGCGTAGCGCCGCCAGGGCAGCCACTGCGGCGAAGGTGGCGCCCACCCACTCGGTGGTGCGCCCGCCGGCCATGATCGGCGGATCCGACGCGAGCCCCCGGGTGGCGATCGATCCGCACTCCGCCTGCACCGTGAACTCGGTCGCCGGCCGGCCGGTGTAGGGCCCCGCGCGGCCGAAGGGCGTGATCGAGAGCACCACCAGCCCCGGGTGGCGTGAGACCCGCTCGGCGGCGCCGAGCGCATCTTCGGGGAAGGACTCGACCAGCAGGTGGGCATCGGCCAGCAGGGCCTCGACCGCCGCATCCCCCGGCGCCCCGCAGATCGAGCGCTTGCCGGCGGCGAGGAACTGGAAGAGCGGCGCGTCGCGCCCCTCGAGGTCCCTGCCGCTGGCCGTGAAGCGACGCAGGGGATCGCCGCCGGGCGGCTCCACCTTGACGACGTCGGCCCCGGCGTCGCGCAGCAGCTTCGTCGCATAGCCGCCGGCGATGCCGGTCGAGAAGTCGATCACCCGCAGGTCGCGCAGGCCGTGCATTCGGGGTCTCCGCGGTCTTCAGGCGGCGACGCCGCGCGCGCGCAGATCCGCGATCTGCTCCGCGCTGCGTCCCACCTCGGCGAGGATCTCGTCGGTGTGCTGGCCATTGGAAGGCGCCATCGCGCGCGGCGCCCCGGGCGTGCCACCGAAGTCGACCGGCGTGGCGGGCAGCTTCGTGGTCGAGCCGTCGTCGGGGACGTCGACGAAGCCTCCCGCCGCGTGGACCTGGGGATCGGCCAGCACTTCCTCCACCGACTGCACCGGCGCCCACCACAGGTCCTGCTCGGCGTCGAAGACCTTCGCCCACTCGTCGAGCGGACGGGTGGCGAAGATCGCGTCGAGCTCCCCGATCAGCTCGCGCGCGTGGCCCGCGCGGTCGGCAAGCGTGGCGAAGCGCGGGTCGGAGATCCACTCGGGGTGGCCCACGGCGCGCGCCAGGGGCGGCCAGTGGCGGTCGCCCTCCAGTCCGACGATCCAGAACCAGCGGCCGTCGCGGTCGCAGTAGTTGTTGATGCAGGGATTGCCCATCGTCGCGCGCTCGGCGACGGCGACGCTCACTCCGAAGCGCACGGCCACCGAGAGGTCGAAGCTGATCGTGTACAGGCCCTGGCGCAGCAGCGAGGTCATCACCAGCTGGCCTCGGCCACTGCGCTCGCGGTGGAAGAGGGCTGCCGCGATGCCACCGGCCAGCGACTGGCCGGCGGTGTGATCGCCCATTCCGCCGCGCTGGAAAGGCGGGTGGCGTCCCGGCGCGGTCAGCAGCCCCGCCAGACCCGAGCGCGCCCAGTAGCCGGCGATGTCGTAGGCGGCCTTGTCGGCGTCCGGGCCCTCGAAGCCGTAGCCGGTGATCGCCCCGTAGACGAGGCGTGGGTGCCGGGCCAGCAGGGTCGCGTGGTCGAGTCCGAGTCGGGCGAGGGCCGCAGGGCGCACGTTGGTCACGAACACGTCGGCCCCGGCGATCAGCTCGCACGCGACCTCGCGCGCCTCGGGCTGCGCCAGATCGAGCGAGATGCTGCGCTTGCTGCGGTTGTCGTTCTCGAAGATCGGGTTGAAGGGCAGGTCGCCTCCGAGCATGCGCGCGAAGGTGCGGGCCGGGTCGCCGATGCCCGGCGGCTCGATCTTCACGACGTCGGCCCCCCAGTCGGCGAGCACGCAGCCCGCAGCCGGGCCCGCCACCCACACGCCGATCTCCACCACCCGGACGCCCTCCATCGGTCCCGGCATCGCCACCTCCCTCTCGCGGCCGCGCCGTCGCGGCCTCCCGTGCCCCGTGATACACGTTGCAAGCGGCTCGCTTCAAGCGCCAAGGGTCGGATCGGGCCGCCGATGCATTGACTCCGGGAACGGGTCGGCGCACTCTTCGAAGCCAACGGGTCGGCCTGGAGGGATTCGACCCTTTTCGCGCGCGCGGGGCACCTCTCTGTGGGGGGCGAACGGCCTCCGAGCCGCAGGCCCCCGCTCAAACCCCCAAGAAATAGAGAGAAATCTCCCCATGCCCCGAAGTGACGGATCGGGACGTTCCACGCCCAGCGCCGCCGAGGTCCGGCGTCTGCTCGCCACCCGGAAGCTGTCGCGGGTCGTCGTGCTCGGCGCCAACGGCACCATGGGCTACGGCAGCGCGGCCCTGTTCACCCAGGCGGTTCCCGAGGTGGTCTTCCTGGCCCGGACCCGGGCGAAGGCCGAGGAGGGGCTGGCTGCTGCGATCGGGCAGGTCCGCTCGCCCACGGTCGCCTCGCGCGCCTCGGTCGGCGACTACGAGAGCGATCTCGAGGCGGCGGTCGCCGGCGCCGACCTGGTGTTCGAGGCCCTGACCGAGGACTTCGCGATCAAGAAGGCGATGTTCGACCGGGTCGAGGCGGCGCGCCGCGACGATGCGCTCGTCGCCACCGTGACCTCGGGCATCTCGATCAACGCGCTGTGCGAGGGCCGCGGCGAGTCGTTCCGCCGCAACTTCCTCGGGCTCCACTTCTTCAACCCGCCGAACGTGATCGTGGGCACCGAGCTGATCGCCGGCCGCGACACGGACCCGGAGGGGGTCGACTTCGTGGAGGCCTTCGCCCGCACGCGCCTCGGCCGTGAGATCGTGCGCACCCACGATACGCCCGCCTTCGCCGGCAACCGCGTCGGCTTCAAGGTGCTGAACGAGGCGGCCCAGCTCGCGGAGCAGATCGGCCCGCAGCGGGTCGACCGCCTGGTGGGGCCGTACACGGGCCGCGCGATGACGCCCCTGGCGACGATCGACCTCGTCGGCTGGGACATCCACCGCGCGATCGTCGACAACGTCTACGAGAACACGGACGACGAGGCCCACGCCACCCTGAAGCTGCCGGGCTACATGGCGAAGCTGATGGAGAAGGGCGTGCTGGGCAACAAGTCGGGCGCCGGCTTCTTCAAGAAGGAGAAGAAGCAGCGACTGGTGCTCGACCCGTTGACCGGCGATTACGAGCCCGAGGCGACGTCCTCGCTTCCGGAACTTTCCTACATCGACGAAGTGACCTCCCTCTACCGCCAGGGCCGCTACCAGGAGGGCTTCCACGCCTTCCTCGCCGCCGAGGGCGACGAGGCGGCGCTCGCCCGCAGGGTCGTGGCGGGCTACGTCAGCTACGCCTTCGAGCGCGTTGGCGAGGTGACCGACGACATCTCCGGGATCGACCGGATCATGGGTGCGGGATTCAACTGGGCGCCGCCGAGCGTGCTGGTCGACACGATGGGTCCGGCGGCTGCGGTGCGGATGATCGAGGAGGCGGGGCTGGTGGTCCCGAAGGCGCTCGTCGAGGCCGCGCGCGCCGGCCGGTCCGAGCCCTTCTTCCGCCACCCCAACATGAACACCGGCAAGTTCTTCGTCGCGGCCTAGTCCGCGCGCACGATCGGAACGCACGAGAGGGAGCCATGGCAGCGAACAGTGAGGTCTACATCCTCGGCGGCTACATGACCGACTTCGCCCGCAACTGGACGAAGGAGAACAAGCACTTCTCGGCGTTGATGCGCGAGGCGGTGCTCGGCGCGCTCGAGGTCACCGACGTCGCGCCCGAGGAGGTCGAGAGCGCCCACGTCGGCAACTTCGCGGCCGAGCTCTACTGCATGCAGGGTCACCTCGGCGCCTTCTTCACGGAGGTGCACCCCGCCTTCAGCGGGCTGCCCACCAGCCGACACGAGGCGGCGTGCGCTTCGGGGAGCATCGCGCTGCTCGCGGCGTCGGCGGAGATCGAGGCCGGTCGCTACGACCTCCAGGCCGTCGTCGGCATCGAGCAGATGAAGACCGTGTCGGCGGCCGAAGGAGGCGCCTACCTGGGCACCGCGGCCTGGTACGAGGAGGAGGCGAAGGGGATCGAGTTCCCGTTCCCGAAGCTCTTCGGGCGGCTCGGCGACGAGTACGACAAGCGCTACGGCCTCAAGGACGAGTATCTCGCCGAGATCAGCCGGATCAACTACGCGAACGCGAAGCTGAACCCCAACGCCCAGACCCGCACGTGGTATATGAACAAGGAGCACGCGCTCTGCCGCACCGAGGACAACCCCTCGGTGGGCGGCCGGATCCGCATCGCCGACTGCTCCCAGGTGACCGACGGCGCCGTCTGCGTGTTCCTGGCCTCGCGCGCCTACGCCGAGAAGTACGCCAAGGGAACCGGGCGCAAGCTCGCCGATCTGCCGCGGATCAAGGGCTGGGGACACAACACCGCCCGCCTGCGCTTCGACGACAAGGTCGCCGAGAGCCAGGGGGAGCGCTACGTGCTGCCCCACGTGCGCAGCACGATCACCGCGGCGATGAAGCGCGCAGGAATACCGGACGTGTCGGGGATCGATGTGATCGAGACCCACGACTGCTTCACCACCAGCGAGTACATGGCGATCGACCACTTCGGCATCACCGAGCCCGGCGAGAGCTGGAAGGCCGTCGACCAGGGCTGGCTCGAGATCGACGGCAAGTACCCGATCAACCCGAGCGGCGGCCTGATCGGCGCGGGCCATCCGGTGGGCGCCACGGGGGTCCGGCAGCTGCTCGACGCCGCCTGGCAGGTCACCGGGGAGAGCGGTGACTACCAGGTCGAGGGCGCGAAGAACGTGCAGACCCTCAACATTGGCGGCAGCGGCACCACCAGCGTGAGCTTCGTCGTCGGGAGGTAGCGCGGGTCGCCTCGGGGCCCTTAGCATGCGGGACATCCACCCAGAGGTGCCCGCATGATCCGTGTCCGCTACGCGCTGCTCGCCTGTGCGCTCGTCGCCTGTGCCGGAGCGCCGGAGTCGTCCGAGCCGGAGCCCGCCGAATCGCCCTGGCCGTCGCCCCTGGCGGTGACCGCCGTCGACGATCTGCGCCTGCGCCATGCCGAGGACGAGGCCGAGAGCTGGCTCATGCACGGCGGAAGCTACTCCGAGCAGCGCTACAGCCGGCTCGACCAGATCGACGAGGGCAACGTCGGCGCGCTGGGCCTCGCCTGGGCCTTCGGCCTGCGCTCCTACCGCGGCATCGAGGCCACGCCGATCGTGGTGGACGGCGTGATCTACACGACCTCGACCTGGAGCGTCGTGTACGCGATCGACGCGCGCACCGGGCGCGAGCTCTGGCGCCACGACCCGAAGGTCCCGCGCGCGATAGCCGGCGTGGTGTGCTGCGACGTCGTCAACCGCGGCGTCGCCGTGTACCGCGGACGCGTCTACGCCGCGACTCTCGACGGCCGGCTCCAGGCGCTCGACGCGGGCACCGGCCGGGTGATCTGGTCGGTGCTCACCGTCGATCCCGCGAAGCCCTACAGCATCACGATGGCGCCGCGCATCGTGAAGGGAAAGGTGATCATCGGCAACGGCGGCGCCGAGTTCGGCGTGCGCGGCTACGTCTCCGCCTACGACGCTGAGAGCGGCGAGCAGGTGTGGCGCTTCTACACGGTGCCGGGAGATCCGGCGCTTCCCTACGAGCAGCCCGAGCTGGCCTGGGCCGCGAAGACCTGGGACGCCAGCGCCGAGTACTGGAAGATCGGCGGCGGGGGCACGGTGTGGAACTCCGTGTCCTACGACCCGGGCCTCGACCTGCTCTACGTCGGCACGGGCAACGGCTCTCCCTGGAGCCGGTACGTGCGCAGCCCGGGCGGCGGCGACAACCTGTTCGTGTGCTCGATCCTGGCGCTGCGCCCCGACACGGGGGAGCTCGTCTGGTACTACCAGACCACGCCGGGCGACAACTGGGACTACACCTCCACCCAGGATCTCGTGCTCGCCGACCTCGAGATCGGCGGCAAGCCGCGCAAGGTGCTGCTGCACGCGCCGAAGAACGGCTTCTTCTACGTGATCGACCGCATCACCGGCGTGCCGATCTCCGCCGAGCCCTTCGCCGAGGTCACCTGGGCCTACGGGATCGACCCGGTGAGCTGGCGCCCGGTGGAGGTGCCGGACCTCGACTACCGCCAGCGCGTGGTGACGATCAAGCCCTCGCCCCACGGCGCGCACAACTGGCAGTCGATGTCCTTCAATCCCAAGACGGGCCTCGTCTACATCCCGGTCCACGAGGTCCCCTACTTCTTCCACATCGATCCGGACTGGAAGTTCCAGAAGGGCACCTGGAACCTGGGCTACGACTTCACCGTCGCCGACTCCTTCCCGCGCGAGTTCGTGTCCGGACACCTGCTCGCCTGGGATCCGGTGGCGCAGAAGGAGGTGTGGCGCGTCCCGTACGCCGGTCCGTGGAACGGGGGCACGCTCACGACCGCGGGCAACCTCGTGTTCCAGGGCACCGCCCGCGGCACCTTCGCCGCGTACCGGGCGACCGACGGAAAGCGCCTGTGGGAGACGCCCGCCGGCACGGGCATCGTCGCGGCGCCCGTCACCTACGAGCTCGACGGCGAGCAGTACGTGGCCGTGATGGCGGGCTGGGGCGGCGCCTTCGCACTCGCCGCCGGTGACGCCGCCGCGGCGGCGGGCGTCTCGCGCGAGACCAATCAGGGTCGGCTCCTCGTGTTCAAGCTCGGCGGCACCGCGACGGTTCCCGTGCACGAGGCGGCGGAGCGCGAGGTCGTGCCGATCCCCAGCCGTTTCGACGCCGCCACCGTGAAGCGCGGCAGCGATCTCTTCCACCGCTGGTGCGGAACCTGTCATGGACCCGGCGCGGTGAGCGGCGGCGTCCTGCCGGACCTGCGCAAGTCCGATCCGTCGGTGTACGGGTCCTACGACGCGATCGTGCTGCGCGGCGCGCGTCTGGCGAAGGGAATGCCGCGACTGGACGCCTACCTCGACCGCGATGACGTCGCGTACATCCGCGCCTACGTGCTGACGCGGCGGGCGGCGCTCGTCGCGGAGGGCGGAGCCCCCTGACGCGCAACGCCACGCCCGCGGAGGCGCTCGCGGCCTTCCGCCCCGCTACCCGCGCCTGGTTCGAGGCGAGCTTCGCGAAGGCGACGCCGGTGCAGAGCGAGGGCTGGCGCCGGATCGCGGCGGGTGAGCACGCGCTGCTGTGCGCGCCGACGGGCAGCGGCAAGACGCTCGCCGCCTTCCTCTCCTGCATCGACCGCCTGACGCCGCTGCCCGCCGGCGCGGAACCCGGCGTTCGGGCGCTGTACGTGTCGCCGCTGAAGGCGCTGGTCGCGGACATCGAGCGCAACCTGCGCGCGCCCCTGGCCGGCGTGTGGCGCGAGGCGGCGTCGCGCGGAGGGGAGGCCGTGCGCGGTCCGCGCGTCGCCGTGCGCACCGGCGACACGACCCCGCGCGAGCGACGCGCCCAGGCGCGCAATCCGGCCGAGATCCTGGTCACGACTCCCGAGTCGCTGTACCTGATCCTCGGCTCCCAGCAGCGCGCCGCGCTCGCGACGGTCGAGACGGTGATCGTCGACGAGATCCACGCGCTCGCCCCCACCAAGCGCGGGGCCCATCTCGCCCTCTCCCTCGAGCGTGTCGCGGCTCTCGCCGGGCGCGATCCCCAGCGCATCGGACTGTCGGCCACGGCGCGTCCTCTCGACGAGGTGGCGCGCTTCCTGGGCGGCGACCGGCCGGTGGCGATCGTCGATGCGGCCGATCCACCGCTTCTCGACCTCGCGATCTGCGTGCCGGTGAGCGACATGACGCGCCCGGGCTCCGAAGCGCCGGAGACGACGGCGGCAGAGGGGCTCGCCGCCGAGTCGGGGGGGCTGTGGGCGGCGATCGTCCCCGAGCTGCTGGCGCAGATCCGCGCTCACACCAGCACGATCGTGTTCACCAACAGCCGCGGCCTGTGCGAGCGGCTGGCCCGACGCCTGAACGACCTCGCCGGCGAGGACCTCGTTCGCGCCCACCACGGCAGCGTCGCCCACGCCAGGCGCCGGGAGATCGAGGAGGCGCTGAAGGCGGGCGCCCTGCGCGCGATCGTCGCCACCAGCTCCCTCGAGCTGGGCATCGACATGGGCGCCGTCGACCTGGTGCTGCTGGTGGAGTCGCCGGGAGCCGTCTCGCGCGGACTGCAGCGCGTCGGCCGCGCCGGCCATCGCGTCGGCATTCCGAGCCGGGGCCGGATCTATCCCAAGCACCGCGGCGACCTGCTCGAGGCGACGGTGGTCGCCGAAGGCATGGAGCGCGGGGCCGTCGAGCCGATCGCGGTGCCCCGCAACCCGCTCGACGTGCTGGCCCAGCAGGTCGTCGCGATCGGCGCCGCCTCGCCGGTCTCCGTCGCGGAGCTGGAGGGGCTCGTCCGGCGCACCTGGAGCTACCGCGATCTCTCGCGCGAGGCGCTGGTGTCCGTTCTGGACATGCTGGCGGGCCGCTACCCGTCCACCGACTTCGGGGAGCTGCGCGCCCGGATCCGCTGGGACCGCGCGCGCGATCGCATCGAGGCGCTGCCCGGGAGCCGCGTCCTGGCCCTGGTGTCGGGGGGGACGATCCCCGACCGGGGTCTCTACCCGGTGCACCGCGGCGCCGACGGTCCGCGGGTCGGCGAGCTGGACGAGGAGATGGTGAACGAGACGCGCCCTGGGGAGATCGTCACCCTGGGCGCCAGCTCCTGGCGGGTGGAGGAGATCACGCGTGATCGCGTGCTGGTGTCGCCGGCGCCGGGCGAGGCCGGCAAGCTCCCCTTCTGGCGTGGCGACGGTCCCGGGCGACCGATCGAGCTGGGCCGCGCGCTCGGCGCCTTCCTGCGCGAGCTGGACGCGTGCTGCGGCGGCTCCGGTGCAGTCGATTCGGACCGCGCGCGGCGTTGGCTGCGAGAGCGCTATCGCCTCGACGAGGGCGCGGCGCGCAACCTGGTGGACTACGTGCTGGAGCAGCGCGAGGCTGGCGCGCTGCCGACCGACCGCTCGATCGTGGCGGAGCGCTTTCGCGACGAGCTGGGCGACTGGCGCGTCTGCATCCTGTCGCCCTTCGGCGCGCGCCTGCACGCACCCTGGGCGCTCGCGATCGAGGCCGGGCTCTCCGCCGAGTCGGGCGTCGCGGTGCAGGCGATCTGGAGCGACGACGGGATCGCGCTGCGCCTTCCCGACGCCGACGCCCCGCCGCCGACGAGCTCGCTGCTGCCCGATCCCGACGCGCTGGAGGATCGAGTGGTGGCGCAGCTCGCCGGCTCCCCGCTGTTCGCCGGGCAGTTCCGCGAGAACGCCGCGCGTGCGCTGCTCCTGCCGCGCCGACGGCCGGGCGCACGCACACCGCTGTGGAGCCAGCGGCTGCGCGCCCAGAACCTGCTCGCCGTCGCGCGCGAGTTCCCCTCGTTTCCGATCGTGCTCGAGACCTATCGCTCCTGCCTCCAGGACGTGTTCGACGTGCCGGGGCTCGTGCGGCTGCTGCGGGAGGTGCGCGAAGGAGACGTGCGGGTGACGGAGGTGGAGACGCGGCGGGCGTCGCCCTTCGCCCGCTCGCTCGTCTTCGCCTACACCGCGGCCTATCTCTACCAGGGCGATACGCCGGTCGCCGAGCGCCGCGTCCAGGCGCTGAGCCTCGATCGCGCGATGCTGCGCGACCTGCTCGGGCCCGAGGCGCTGCGCGGCCTGCTCGACGCGAAAGTGATCGCAGCGGTCGAGGCGGAGCTCCAGGGCCGCTCCCCCGAGCGGCGCGCGCGCAGTGCCGAGGCGCTGCACGATCTGCTGCGCCGGCGCGGCGACCTCGCCGCCGGCGAGGCGGCGGCGGGCTGCGCGGGCGACGCGAGGCGCTGGCTGGGCGAGCTCGAGGACACCCAGCGCGCCGCGCGGATCGCCCTCGCCGGCGAGATCCGCTGGATCGCCGCCGAAGACGCCGGCCTGTACCGCGACGCCTTCGGCGCCCTCGCGCCGCCCGGTCTGCCCGAGGCCTTTCTCGCGGCGGCCCCGCATCCGCTGGAGCAGGTGCTGACACGCTTCGCGCGCGGGCGCGGGCCCTTCGCCGCCGCCGACGTCGCGACGCGCTACGGGCTGACTCCCGCGCAGGTGACGCCGATCCTCGAGGCGCTGGTCGCGCGCGATCGGCTGCTCGCCGGGGAGTTCGATCCGCGCCGGCGCGCGGGAGAGAGCGAGTGGTGCGATCCCGAGGTGCTGCGCCGCCTGCGGCGGCGCACGCTGGCCGTGCTGCGCGCCGAGGTGGCTCCCGTGGAGGGCGCGGTGCTCGCCCGCTTCCTGCCGCGCTGGCAGGGCGTGGGCGACGCGCGCGGCGGCGAGACCCGGCTGCGCGCGGCGCTCGAAGCGCTCGAGGGCTGCCCGCTCGCCTTCTCCGAGCTCGAACGCGTGGTCCTCCCGGCGCGGGTGCGCGACTACGAACCGGGGGCGCTCGACGGCCTGGGCGCGCGCGGCGAGTGGGTGTGGATCGGCGACGGGGCGCTCGGGGCGCGCGACGGACGCCTGGCGCTGTTCCGCCGCGAGCGCGTGTCGTGGCTGGCGGAGCCGCGGCCTCTGCCCGAGTCAGCGGGCGCGCTGCACCGGGCGTTGCTCGAGCGACTGCTTGCGCGCGGCGCCTGCTTCACGGGCGAGCTCGTCGGCGGCGGAAACACGGCCGACGTGCTCGCGGCGCTGTGGGACCTGACGTGGTGGGGACAGATCACCAACGACACCTTCGCCGCGCTGCGGGCGCTCGCCTCGGGCGCGGCGCGGCGGACCTCCCGGCCCCGACGACGCGGCCGGGCGGCGGCGAGGGGTCCGGGCGCGCTGGCCGGGCGCTGGTCGGCGGTGGCGCCGCTGTTCGCCAATCCCGTAGCGCCGACGCGCCGCGCTCACGCGCGCGCGCTGATGCTGCTCGAGCGCTACGGAGTCGCGAGCCGCGCTGCGGCCGCCGCGGAGGACCTGCCGGGCGGGTTCGCCGCCGTCTACCCGATCTACCGCGAGATGGAGGAGGCCGGCCAGCTGCGGCGTGGGCACTTCGTGGACGCCCTCCCGGGCGCCCAGTTCGCCAGTCCCGGTGCCGTCGACCGTCTGCGCGCGGCGCGCGGCGAGGATCGGAGGCGCGTCGTGCTGCTGCTCGGCGCGACCGATCCGGCGCAGCCCTTCGGGTCCCTGCTCCCGTGGCCGGTTGCGCGCTCGACCGAGGCCGCTCCGCGGCGCAGCGTCGGCGCCAGCGCCGTGCTGGTGGACGGTCGGCTCGTGCTCCACCTCGATCGCCCGGGGCACGGCGTGTGGACCTTCCCGGCGCCGGACGCGGCGCGCGACGAGCGGGAGCTGGAGGCCGCCGCGCGGGCGCTGCGCGAGCTCTTCCGGCAGCGGCGTCGCGCGAGTCTGCGGATCGAGTGCATCGATGGAGAGTCGGCGCCGCGCTCCCCGCTCGCGCCCGCCTTCCTGCGCGCGGGGTTCCGTGCCGACTACCGGGCGCTGGTTCTCGACCGCAGCGACGCACGCTGAGCCCGTCCTATACTCGGCCGCCCGAAAACGGGAGGACTCGATGCGTCACCGGAGTGCGCTTCTCGCCGCGGGTCTCGTCGCGATCGCGGCCTGCGGGACGCCGGTCCCGCCGCCGCCGACCGCGGACTCGGCCACCGAGCGGCAGACGACGAGCGGTCGCGTCGTCGGCTTCGTCGACGACGCGGGCAACCGGGTCTGGCTCGGGATTCCCTACGCGGCACCGCCGACGGGCGAGCGGCGCTGGCGCGCGCCGGCCGCGCCCGAGCGGTGGGCCGGAGTGCGCGAGGCGCTGGCCTTCGGCCCGCGCTGTCCGCAGCTCGCCAGCCGCCTCGACTCGAAGGCGCCGCCGCGCACCGTGCTCGGAGCGGAGGACTGTCTCTCGCTCAACATCTGGGCGCCGGCCGACACCGGGGGCGCCCCCCTGCCGGTCATGGTCTGGATCCACGGCGGCGGCAACGTGGCCGGCGGCAGCGACTTCTACGACGGCGCCGCCTTCGCGGCGCAGCAAAGGGTCGTGCTGGTCAGCGTGAACTACCGGCTCGGTCCGCTCGGGTGGCTGCGCCACGCGTCGCTCCGCGAGGGGGCTGGCTTCGAGGAGGAGTCGGGGAACTTCGGCACCCTCGACCTGATCCATGCGCTCGGCTGGGTGCGCGACAACATCTCCGCCTTCGGTGGCGATCCCGACGCCGTGACGATCTTCGGAGAGAGCGCCGGGGCCCGGAACGTGGTCTCCCTGCTGCTCGCGCCCGGGGCCTACGGCCTGTTCCACGGCGCGATCGCGGAGAGCGGCGGGACCCGTTCGAGCGGCCTGGACGAGGCCGAGGCCTTCGTCGACGCTCCGACGCCGGGCGACGCCGACAGCTCCGGCGAGCTGCTGCTGCGCCTGCTCGAGGCCGACGGGGCGGGGGACCGCGAGGCGACGAAGGCCCGTCTCGCCGCGATGTCGAGTCGCGAGACCGCCGACTACCTGCGCGGGAAGAGCCCCACCGCGCTGCTGGCCGCCTACGAGGAGAACGGGGTCGGCTCGGGCCTGTACACGCTCCCTCAGCTGTTCCGAGACGGAATCGTCCTGCCGAAGGTCGAGTTCCTCGACGCCTTCGCCACCGGAGACTACGCGCGGGTCCCGGTGATCCTCGGCAGCAACCGCGACGAGGACAAGCTGTTCATGTTCGCCTCGCCGCTGTACGTGCGGCGGTTCCTGGGCATTCCGCGCCTGCGCGACCCCGAGGCCTACGAGCGCGAGGCGAGCTACCGCTCGCGCTTCTGGAAGGCGAACGGCGTCGACGAGCCGGCGGCGCTGCTGCGGCGTCTGCAGGGACCCAGCGTGTTCGCCTACCGCTTCGACTGGGACGAGCAGCCGAGCATCCTGGGCGCCGATCTGGGCGAGATGCTCGGCGCCGCCCACTTCATGGAGGTTCCCTTCGTCTTCGCGCACTGGCAGCTCGGACCCAACACCGACCTCCTCTTCGACGAGGACAACGCGCCGGGTCGGGAGGCCGTGTCTCATGCCATGCAGTCCTACTGGGCGGAGTTCGCCTGGACCGGTCGCCCGGGCAAGGGCCGCGGGGGGGACCTGCCCGCCTGGTCGCCCTGGGATCCGAGCGCGCCGACCGCCGACAAGTACATCGTCTTCGACACGCCGCAGGACGGCGGCATCCGCATGGCCCACGAGGTGCAGAGCAACGAAGCGCTGTTCGCCGAGCTCGCCCGGGACACCGCCTACGACGAGCACGCCCGCTGCGCGCTCTTCGCCGAATGGGTCCGCTCGGTGCCGCGGGTGGCTCCGCGAAGCGGCTCGCTCGGCTGCGACGTTCCAGCCGTCGCGAGCGGGGAGTAGCGCCTACAGGCGCGCGCCGGAGGCGAAGGACTAGGCCGGCCGGCCCAGGCCCTCACCGATGTGCTCGCCCAGGTCGTCGCGAAAGCTCTTCACCTTGAAGGCGATGGCGATTCGCAGCGCGCCCGTGAGGATCGCCCAGGACGCGATCACGTAGACCACGGAGATCGCGCCGGACAACGGCTGGAAGAAGATCAGCAGCCCGAACAGGATCGAGAGTCCGCCCGTCAGGTAGAGCATCCACTCCTGCTCGGTCAGCTTGCGGATCTTGAAGCCGAGACCGACGCACACCCCGCCGATCAGGAGGGCGGCGAACGCCACGGTGTAGACGAAGACGGTCATCGTG
>Ga0315553_10001561_pt1 | contig 18919 bp, 21 predicted proteins | sample SalMarSW160140MG_FD_203099 | JGI IMG/M metagenome (GOLD analysis project Ga0315553, IMG submission 203099) | Salt marsh sediment microbial communities from the Plum Island Ecosystem LTER, Massachusetts, United States - Salt Marsh Sediment SW1601-40 ... | reverse complement strand
CATGGAATTTTTTCGCAAGCGGCGATCTGAATAAGTAAGATAAAGGCGCGTCCGCCGAATTTCGGTACGCAGCACGCCCGATGATCGGCTTACGAAAGACAAGATCGAAGGGCTATATGTGTCGCGTTTTGAACGTGATGCTGCGCTGCGGTAATTGCAAGCTCTTGTAATGCGCCGACCGACCACTAAAGTATGTCGTAGGCGGCATGGTAGGGAATGCAGGAACGTCACTTATCTATCGAGAATCTGTCATGCCACAGTTTGACCCCGAGCTCATCCAGGTCATGAGGAACGCCCTCGACGATGTCATGACGAGGGTTCCCCTGGAGTATTCGACCGTTGAAGTCAAAGCGCGCGTCGCGGAGTACATTCTCAAGGCCGCGGCTCAAGGTCATACGAACTATGATGCGTTGGTGACCGCTGCGGCGGATCAGATCAACATGATCCTATCGCTATTCAGCTAGGCTGACTCTTTCTCTTCTCAAACTCCGAGAACGCCGCAAGCGCGTGGCTCGCATACATGACTGAGGGGCCGGCGCCCATATAGATCGCCATCGCGAGTGTTTCGAAAAGCTCCTCGCGCGTCGCGCCGCGGTCGATCGCCGCTCGAACATGAAAAGCGATGCAATCGTCGCACCGGATGGCGACCGAGATCGCAACTGCGATTAGTTCCTTGGTTTTGGTGTCCAACGCCTTGGGCGTCAGCGCGGCCTGCGCGACCGCGGAAAACGCTTTCATGACTTCGGGCGCGCCGCCCCGCAGCTCTTTAAGGGGAGGGCGCAGCATATTGACCAGCTCCGACCAGTTCTCGTGCATAATTCGTCCTCCTGTCGCATGCGGTCGCACGCGCGCCCATCGGGCCGTCCGACCTTGCCATGTCGTCAGCGTCCACTCGCGCCGGGGGCGACAGCAATGGCGCCGCCGACGGCGAGACCTCGCGGCGCCTTGTGATCAGCTGAAGGCGCAGCCCGACTTCATGCCGAGCTTGTTGAAGATCATTGCAGCCGGGCAGAGGCCGGTAAAGGACGCCTGGATCATATGGAGGCCGACAAACGCGGTCAGCAGCAGCCAATAGGGGCTGACCAGCCAAGCGAGCACGGCGCTCAGCAGCACCATGGCTCCGGCGAAGGCCAGTACGGCGCGATCGATATTCATAGCAGTCTCCTGTTTGATGAACTTGCGCCGGATTTTCAACCGGCGCCGATTGACGGCATATATGAATTAATGTATATACGCAAGTATGAATATAAGTCCAGAAGAAATGCAGGCGGCGGCGGGCGAGGCGACCGATCTTTTGAAGGCGCTGGCGCATCCGCATCGGCTGATGATCGTTTGCCAGCTGCTCGACCGGGAGCGCTCCGTGGGCGAGCTCGCCGGTCTGCTCCGCCTGCGCGATTCGGCAGTGTCCCGACACCTTGCGTTGCTGCGCAAGGACGGATTGGTCGAGCCGCGGCGGGATGGCCAGACCATTTGGTACTCGATTGCGAGCGCCGCTGCGCGCGCGCTTCTCACCACGCTCTATCGCGTCTATTGCGGGCCTGCGCCGGTATGCGCGGTCGCTGGGAGGCGGGCGTCGGGCCGCAGACGCCACCCGCGCGCACGGAGCGGGCCATGACACGGCGAACGCTGATGATCGTTGCCGCGGCGTGGGCGGCCGTATCCACGCCTGCCTGGGCCGCCGACGTTTTCACAGTCAAACCGACGATGGTCGGCGACGAGAAAGCCGTGTTCGCCACCGTCGAAAGCGCCAACGTGGTTCCGGCGCGGGCGCGGATCGGTGGCACGGTGGCGCGGCTCGCGGTCACCTATGGCGATCATGTCGAACGCGGCCAGACGCTTGCGACGATCGGCGACGAGAAACTGATCCTGCAGATGAAATCGCTCGATGCGCAGATCGCGGCGCTCGACGCGCAGCTCGCGCAGGCGCAGACCGATCTCGGCCGCGCGCAAAGCCTGTTCGACCACGGCACCATTCCGCGCGCACGACTGGACGAGGCGCGCACGGCTTTCAACGTCGCGACGAATTCAAAGCGCGCCCGCGCGGCCGAACGCGCGGTGATCGAGCAGCAGCTCGCCGAAGGCAACGTGTTAGCGCCGACCTCGGGGCGCGTGCTCAAAGTGCCGGTGACGCCCGGCACCGTGGTGCTTCCAGGCGAGCCGGTGGCATTGGTCGCCGAGCAGAATTTCGTGCTGCGGCTGCGCGTGCCCGAGCGGCATGCGCGCTTTCTCAAAGCCGGCGACCCGGTACGACTCGACGGCGAGGAACTGGGCAAAGAGGGCGCGCAATTCGGCGTCATCCGCCTGGTCTACCCGCAAATCGAGGACGGCCGCGTGGTCGCCGATGCGACGGTGCAGGGGCTCGGCGACTATTTCGTCGGCGAACGCATCCGCGTCTGGGTTTCCGGCGGCGAACGCATGGCGATGATCGTGCCGGCGCGGTTCGTCACGACGCGATTTGGCGTCGACTATGTGCGCGTACTGCGCGACGGCGACGCCGTGGACGTTCCGGTGCAGCGGGGGCGCGCGCATCCGCGGCCGGACATGCCGGATGGGCTGGAAATTCTCTCTGGGCTCAGGGCGGGCGACCGGCTGGTGCAGCCATGAAGCTCGGTCTGTCCGGGCGGCTGACCGCCGCCACCATCCGCTCGCCGCTCACCCCCTTGTTTCTCCTGGCGGCGCTTGCCGTCGGTCTGATTGCGCTGCTGGTCATTCCGCGCGAGGAAGAGCCGCAGATCAGCGTGCCGATGGTCGACATCCGCGTCGTCGCCGATGGGCTCAAAGGTCCGGACGCAGTCGAACTCGTCACCAAGCCGCTCGAAGCGATCGTCAAGGGCATCGACGGCGTCGAGCATGTCTACAGCCAGACGCAAGACGATCGCGTGATGGTGACCGCGCGCTTTCTCGTCGGCACCAAGGCGGAGGACGCGATCCTGCGCGTGCACGAGAAAATCCGCGCCAACTACGATCGCATCCCCGTCGGCATCCCCGAGCCGCTGATCGTCGGCCGCGGTATCAATGACGTGGCGGTCGTCGTGCTCACGCTCTCGCCCAAGCCGGAGGCGGCGGCGCGCTGGACCGATAAGGATCTCTACGAGCTTGCCGACAAGCTGCGCGCCGAACTGATGAAGGTCGACAATGTCGGCCTCACCTACATTTCCGGCGGCAATCCGCAGCAGATTCGTGTCGAGCCCGATCCGGAAAAGCTCGCGCTCTACGGCGTCACGCTGCAGCAGCTCGTCGGCAAGGTGAAGGACGCCAATCGCTCTTTTCAAGCCGGCCAGGTGCGCGAAGCGGGGTTGACCCGCACGGTCGCGGCGGGCCAGACGCTTTCCGGCGTGCCCGATATCGGACTGCTGATCGTCACCAGCCGCGACAACCGCCCGGTCTATGTGCGCGATCTCGCGTCGGTCGTGATCGGACCGAGCCCCCAAGAACACCGGGTATGGAACGAAGCGGCGGGCGCGAACGGCGCCTGGCAGCGCACGCCAGCGGTCAGCCTTGCGCTTGCGAAACGCGCCGGCGCCAACGCAGTGGTCGTCGCCGAAGATTTGCTCGCCCGGCTGCAGAGCGTGAAAGGCCGGCTCATCCCCGAGGACGTCGACGTCACCATCACCCGTGACTACGGCGAGACCGCCAACGAGAAGGCAAACGAGCTCCTCTTCCATCTCGGCCTCGCGACGATCTCGATCGTGGTGCTGATCGCCTTCGCAATCGGCTGGCGCGAGGCCGTCGTCACGCTGATCGTCATCCCCACGACGATCCTGTTGACGCTCTTTGCCGCTTATCTGATGGGCTACACCATCAACCGCGTCAGTCTATTCGCGCTTATCTTCGCCATCGGCATTTTGGTCGACGACGCGATCGTCATCGTGGAGAACATCGCCCGCCACTGGGCGATGAATGACGGCCGCCCTCGCATGCAGGCGGCGATCGAGGCGGTCGCCGAGGTCGGCAATCCGACCATCGTCGCCACGCTGACGGTGGTCGCCGCGTTGCTGCCGATGCTGTTCGTATCGGGTCTGATGGGGCCCTATATGGCCCCGATCCCCGCCAATGCGTCGGCGGCGATGCTGTTCTCCTTCTTCGTCGCGGTCGTGGTCGCGCCGTGGCTGATGTTGAAGCTCGCGCCGCGCGAAGGCGCTGGCGGCGCCGGCCACCATCACGGTGAAGGCGCACTGGGCCGGCTCTATCGCCGCTTTGCGACGCCGATCATTCGTACCCGGCGCTCGGCCTGGATATTCCTGATCGGCGTGGGGCTCGCGACGCTCGCCGTCTGCGTCCTGTTCGTGACGCGGAGCGTCACCGTCAAGCTCTTGCCGTTCGATAACAAGTCGGAGATCGCCGTCGTCGTCGATCTTCCCGAAGGCGCGACCCTTGAGGATACCGAGCGCACGTTGTTCGCCGCCGCCAAGATTGCGCGTGGCCTGCCGGAAATCCGCTCGGTGCAGAGCTATGCGGGCACCGCTGCGCCGTTCAACTTCAATGGACTGGTGCGTCATTACTACCTGCGCGCCGCGCCCGAACTGGGCGAGCTGCAGATCAACCTTGCCCCGCGCAGTGAGCGGAAGCGCTCGAGTCATGCGATCGCGCTCGACCTGCGGGGGCGCTTGAAGGAGCTGTCGCTGCCGCCCGGCGCGGTCGCCAAAGTGGTCGAAGTTCCCCCCGGGCCGCCGGTGCTCGCGACCCTCCTTGCCGAGGTCTACGGTCCGAATTCGGCAACGCGCAGAGCCGTGGTTGCGGAATTAAAGAAGGCCTTCGCCGCCGTTCCCTACATCGTCGATGTCGATGACTCGATTGGCGAGCCGCGCCCGCGGCTGCGTATCTCGATCGATCAGGACCGGCTGGAGTTCTTCGGCGTCGAGCAGCGCGATGTTTACGATACGTTGCAGGCGCTGATTGGCGGCGTCACCGTCGGCTATTCGCATCGCGGGGAGGGGCGTAACCCGATCGAGATCGCGGTGCGGCTGCCCAAGCGTGACCTCTCCTGGAGCGAGACTCTCGCCTCGACCCCGATCCCCGCCAATACCTTGCCGGGCAACCGCACGGTCGTCGAGTTGGGCGATGTCGTGCGTGTGACCAAAGAGGCCGGCTCGCCCGTCATATTCCGCCGTGATGGTCGGTTCGCCGATATGGTTATGGCCGAACTCGCCGGCGCGTTCGAGGCGCCGATCTACGGCATGCTGGACGTGGCAAAGCGCGTCGACGCCCACGATTGGGGCGCGCTGGGAAAGCCGGTGATCCGTCTGCATGGCCAGCCGGAGAATGAGTCGAAGCCGACGCTTCTGTGGGACGGCGAGTGGGAAATCACCTATGTCACTTTCCGCGACATGGGGGCCGCGTTCGGCGCGGCGATCCTCGGCATCTATGTGCTGGTGGTGGCGCAGTTCGGCAGCTTCCGCCTGCCGCTCGTGATTCTCACGCCCATTCCACTCACGCTGATCGGCATCGTGCTCGGCCACTGGCTGTTGGGCGCGCCGTTCACCGCCACCTCGATGATCGGTTTCATCGCGCTCGCCGGAATCATCGTGCGCAACTCGATCCTGTTGGTGGATTTCATTCGCCACGGGGCGGGGCAGGGGAAGACCCTGCGCGAAATTCTGCTCGAAGCCGGCGCAGTGCGCTTCAAGCCGATCCTGCTGACCGCGCTCGCCGCGATGATCGGCGCCGCCACCATTCTTCTCGATCCGATCTTCCAGGGGCTTGCGATCTCGCTTCTGTTCGGGCTCGCGTCTTCGACGCTGCTGACGGTGCTCGTCATCCCGGCCATCTATGTCGTCTTGCGCGATGCCGATCGGGTAGTGGCGGCGTGACGCCGAGGCGGCAGTCGCATTCATTCGTCGTCATCGAAAATGCCGCGTTCCGCATCCGCGTGACAAGCCTTGCAGTCGCCCTTGAACTTGGCTCCCTTGCGGGCGAGCGTCGCCAGCGTAATACGATCCTTCTTATCATGCTTTCGCGTCCACCACGGCAGCTCGGTGATTCGCGTTGGCACGGCCGCGGGTCCAAGACCGCGCAGCACCTTGCCGCTCCCCTTGGCGCTGTCGGCGGCGTTAGCGGCGAGGTAGTCGGCGACGCGCTGTGTGGTGGCGGCGTCGAGTTCCGCATTGTCCCCGAAGTGATCGGTGAGATTGGCGGTTATCGCCGCCCATGAACGGGCCGGGAGAAGGCCTGCCGGATACAGCATATGGCAGGCGCTGCACTCCTTGGCCACCACCGGGTCTTTGATCGGGGAGAGTCGGGGACCGTCCGCGGCGAGCGGGGCGGCAAGCAGCACTGCGGCCAACGCAGGTGCAGCGGCGATCGGGAGAAATGAAGTCTTCGTCATGTCGCTGCCTCACAAGCCGAGCAGGAAGGTCAACACATCGACCTTTTCGGCGGGGCTGCACTCGCGGCCGAGCACGTCGCCGCAATTGCGCTTGAACCATTTCTCGACGTTTGCGGCATCGGTGAAACGCGTCGGCACGACTGACGGCGCCATCGGCTCGATCGGCTTTCCTGATCGCATCTGGCCGGGCCCGGCAAGAATGCTGCCGTGGCATGAGGTACAGCCCGGCGTGTCCGACTTGCCGCCGGCATGGCGCGTAAAGAAGAAGGCACGACCACGCTCCGCAGAGGGACCGGAAAATCCGGGATCGACCCTTGCAGCCGCAACGTATCGATCGACGATGGCTTTCTGAGCTGGGCTCATCGCGGAGGCTGCGGCGAGAGGCGGAACGACGAAAAGAATGGCGGCGAAGCCGGGCGATTTGCGAACCATGCGTTGGTTGATCCTGTCGTTTATTGCGCGCGCGCTTGGCTAATCCTTTCTGGTGCGGCCGAAGGGCAGCATGCGGGTCAGCGCGCCGTCCTTAAGGATCACTTGGTGGAACACGGCAGCTGCGCAGTGCAGACCGATCAGGACGAGCATCAGGTAGGCTAGAAGCTCGTGCGTTTCCTCGAGCGACTCGCCGAAGGCTCGGTCAGTCGCCATCAGGGGCGGCACCGCAAGAAGGCCAAAGACAGCGAATGGGCGGCCTTTCGCGGCCATCGTCAGGACGCCGCCGATCGGGACCGCGAGGATGACGGCGTACAGCAATAGGTGCATCGTGCTGGCCGCGAGCCGCATGAAGCCTGGGCCGGGCGACGGCGGCGTCGCGGCGAAAGCGCGCCAGCCAAGGCGCACGGCGGTCAGCGCGATCACCAGCACGCCCAAGGAGGCATGCAGATTGACGAGCTGCGTCTTCACCGGCCCGCGCGGCATGTCGTCCAACAAGAACCCGATGACGAATGCAATCGCTATCGCGATAAGCGACAACCAGTGAATGGCTTGGGTCAGCGGATCGTAACGCGAGCTGGATGCGGCAGCAGGGACGAGCGTGCGATCGACCTGGGTCATGGGCGGGGTCCGTAAAAAATCTGCGCCCAAACCAATCAAACATGTGCGCTGACGCCAGACTGATCTGCGCCGTCAGCGTCGTGTCAGCGGTAATCGGACCGTGGCGGTCATGGCGCCCGGAGCGGTCGGGCCGAGGGCTAGCGATCCGCCCCAAGCCTCGAGAATATCGGAGACGATCGCGAGGCCGAGGCCAGTGCCGGCGCCACCCTGGTCGAGCCTTCCGCCGCGGCGCAACGCCTCGGCGACGCGATCGGGCGGGATACCGGGGCCGTCATCGACGATGGCAATCATTGTCTCGCTCTCCGTCGTGCTCGCGGTGATGGCGACGCGCTCGCGCGCGTGCTGCGCCGCATTTTCCAGGAGGTTGCCGACGACTTCCGTGAGGTCATCCGGGGGAATACGGGCGGCAAGGCCGGGATCGATGTCGATCGCCCAATCGAGTGTCGCTCCTTTCGGCGTGCGCCCGACCACGGTGACCACGCGCTCCACGACCGCCCTTATCTGGGCCGCGGGATCCGTCGGCGCCGCGTCACGCCGCGCCCGCGCGAGTTCGCGCTCGACATGCCGCCGCATCGCCTCGCCGACGCTCGCGAGATCATTCGCGATTTCGCATTCTCCCTTGACCTTCAGCCGTTCGACCCCGCCGGCTAGCACCTGCAGGGGAGTTTTGAGACCGTGGGCAAGGTCGGCTGCGCGCGCGCGAGCGGCCGATAGCTGTTTGTCTCTGGCTTCGAGCAGCGCGTCGATCTCGCCGGCGAGCGGCTGCACCTCGTCGGGAAAAGTCGAGCCCAGGCGCTCCGCCTTGCCGGAGCCGATTGCGGAAAGCCGGGCGCGGATCGCCTTTAGCGGAGCGAGGCCGATCGCGACCTGCGCCGCGAAAGCGCCGATGAGAAGCAAGCCAACCAGCGCGAGAAACGGCGCGAGGTCGGCTGAGAAGGTGCGAGTCGCTTCCGCGAGATCCTCCGCGTTGCGTGCGACGACGACCCGCACCGCTCCGCCGCCGAGCCGGGGAGGAAGAACCACGCGGCGTTCAACCACTAGGAGCGATGTTCCTCCAGGACCGGCGATGCGGTGCTGATGCAGCGCGCCATCCGACAGCGCGTCGGCGGGAAGCGATAGCTCCGCATCCCAGAGGGAGCGTGAGCGTGCGATGACTTCGTGCGGCTCCCGGGCAGCCTGCCAGTAGAGCCCCGAAAGCGGTCGGTCGAAGCGTGGATCGCCCGGCCCTTCTGTGACTATTAGGTTGTTGTCGGCGTCGCGGTCGAGGCCGCTGACGAGTTCGTCCAGCACATATGCGAGGTCAGCCGCGATTCGCCTTTCGACGTGGCGTTCGAACAAGAACGACAGACCGAAATAAGAAATCCCAAGCGCGACCACGACCGATACCGCGCCAGCAAGAAAAAGGCGCAGCCGCAATGAGCCGGCGGTCACGCCGGCCGCTCCGGCACGAGATAGCCAAATCCGCGGCGCGTCTCGATGACCTCGGCGCCGAGCTTGCGGCGCAGGCGCATGACCAGCGCCTCGAGCGCATTGGCGTCGCGGGCGTCGTCGTCGCCATAGAGCTGCTCGATCAATTCATGCGTCGAGACCACCCGCCCCTTGTGAAGCGCGAGATAGGCGACGAGACGATACTCAAGCGGGGACAGCTGCTGCGCGACGCCGTTAAGGCTGACGCGCATCTGCCGCGGGTCGACGGCTAGAGCGCCGACCTCGATCACCGCCGTCCCGAGCCCGGCCGAGCGGCGCACCAGCGCGCGGGCGCGCGCCACCAGTTCCTCCATGCGAAATGGCTTCGGTAGGTAATCGTCGGCGCCAGCGTCGATTCCTTCGACCCGCTCGGCCCATGCGCCGCGGGCGGTGAGCACGAGTACTGGAACGTGGCGGCCGGCGGCGCGCCAGCGTTTCAGAACCGCAAGTCCGTCCATCCGCGGCAGGCTGAGATCGAGCACGATCAGCGCGTAATCCTCGGTATCGCCTTTGACCCACGCCGCCTCACCGTCGCGGACGATCTCGGGCACGAAGCCCGCCGCCTTGAGCGCCGCCGCGACGTCGCCCGCGATCCGCGGCTCGTCCTCGGCGACCAGCACACGCATCAGTCGTCGTCCTGACCCGCAATTGCGCCCGTTAGCGCGTCGACCTGCATTTCAACGAGCTCTCCGTTGGGTCGCAGCACCTTCAGCTCATACACCGTCGCTCCGGCGCGTTGCTCGAGTTCGACGCCGATCACCTCTCCGCCAATTTTCTCCTTGGCGATCGCAAGAATGTCAGCCAGGGGGCGGGCGCGCCCTTCCTGCAAAGCGCGGCGGGCGAACTCGTGGTCTTCAAGATGGCGATGCCGATACCGATGGCTGCTCCGCCGGCGGCGATCGCCATACTCGTCCCGCTCCTCCGCCGTGGCCGGCGCGAGCCCCGCCAAAGTCATCGCGAATAGAGCAGAGCGGCGGCTGATCATCCTGACTTTTCTAGGCCCTTTTTACTGACAGCATCCTGACGCGGATCGCCTGGCGGGGCGATCCCACGGACTGGCCGAAACTCGATCGCTCGCAGCATCCGCCGGCGACTCGAAAATAAGCCGAATCAATCGCGCTCACCGCGTAGGTGACGCTTGCCTCGTCTGGATGGCGGCCGGCGTCACCGACCTGCTGTTCGACCGGACCGTTGACGCGCCGGTCGGGGCTGCGCCGGGCGGCGTCTACTGATGCGGGAACGGTCGCGTACGGACGGCAACACGGTTCCGCAAAAAGCGGCGTGCAGCACCAAGATGACGTCCCGCACCTCCTCGCGCGCCAGCGAATAGTAGATGTATTTACCGTCGCGGCGCGTCTGCACCAGATCCTCGCCCTTCAGTCGGGCAAGTTGTTGCGACACCGACGGCTGACGCTGGTCAAGCAACTCGGCGAGTTCCATCACCGATTTTTCGCCTTCGGCCAACAGACAGAGAATCACCAGCCGCGATTCATGCGCCAGCGCTTTGAGGAATTCGCTTGCATCGCGCGCCCGCTCGAGCAGCTCGGCAATGTCGACCCGGCGTTGGTCGATCAGCACCGCTTTCTCCGCTCGATGTGCTTCTCGCTGCAGTGTGGTCATGGCGTGCTCCGTAGCGGCGCAGAGGTCTTGGGCGAATCCGGGCGGCTTCTTGCCTGTGATTCATCGAGTAGCCGCGCGAAACGCGGGAAGAAGAGGTCCTCGCCGGGGCCCTCAATCCTGCTCATCTCGACATCATTTGTCATCATAACGAAAATCGGCGCACTCACGTAAACGAGTTCCGCAGCCGCGACCGAGTGCGCCGCGACCAGGACAACAAGAAGGACGCCAAGCAGGCACGGACGAAGGCGGGCACGGCAGAGACCCCAAAACGGATGCGTCACACGATATATGTATGTGCGCATCTGCGCAATTTAGATATGTTTATTCGCATCTGCGCAATTTAGGTTTACCGCACCAGCGCGCATCCCTCTACTCGGGCGCTAGGACCTCATGCCATGCTCGAGCACGCTCCGGGGGACGCGATCAAGAATGGCGCGCGCTACGAGGCGTGTTAAGCGCGCCGGCTGGTATATCGGCATGACGACCGATATTTGCTGATTGAACTCGCCCGACCCGCAGGAACGGCGCTGCGTTCATTCGTCGTCCTAGCCATGGATTTGCAGGGTTGTGAGGCGCGGCGATCGGGCCTATTTCCAATCTGCTGGTATGCAATTTTTGTCGGCGGCCCGGATGTCCGAGACTGCATCTGAATCTTCCGCACGGGTGCAACGAACGGTCGTGACCATCGCGGCGGTTTGCGCTGGGATTATCGTCGTAGCGGCGGCGGCCCTATGGGCGCATTACGGTACGGCGGTGTTCTACGAGGTCATCCTGGCCGGCCTTAACGCCTGCTTCTGATTGAGGAAATTGCCATGACCCGACGGCCCTCGCGCATCGTTGTGCTGGTCGCGACCTTTGCGCTTGGGCTCGCCGTCTGCGCGGGCCTCGTGTTTTTCATGACCGGGCGCTTTTCCAAAACGCCTGCGTTTCAAAGCGCCACCGTCGGCGGGCCGTTCCAGCTGACCGATCAGAACGGCAAACCCTTCAGCGACAAGGACCTGAGAGGAAAGCCCTTCCTCGTCTTCTTCGGGTTCACGCATTGTCCCGATGTGTGCCCGACCTCGCTGTTCGAGGTGTCGGAGATCCTGCGCGGCCTTGGACCCGATGCGAACCGCGTCGGCGCGGTCTTCATCAGCGTCGATCCCGAACGCGATACGCCGGCCGTGCTGAAAGATTATCTGTCGAGCTTCGACCCGCATCTGCGAGGGCTGACGGGCGATCCAGCCACCATCGCGGCCGTCGCCAAGGCCTACCGCGTCTACTACAAGAAGGTCCCGCTGGAGGAGGGCGACTACACGATGGACCACACGGCTTTGGTCTATCTCATGGATAAACAAGGACGATTCGTCGCGCCCTTCAATATCAAGCAGTCGACGGCGACCGCCGTCGCCGACCTGCGCAGATATTTGTAAGCGGGATGTGGCTTCGTCCGGTGGGGCGAGCGCCAAGGCTCCTTCAACACCACGAGCCGGATACGCAAAGCCAACCGTTTTCTCCGAGGTCCGTTTCCGCTGGACCTCGGCGTCCGGCCGGTCGCGGCCGGGCTCCCCGTGGAGACGGGCTGTGCATGAGCCGGGTCCGCGGCCTCGTCGGGTATCGCGCGCCGTCCATTAACGTTTTGCTAACGCCACGCGACCACTGAGCGGGGAGCGAGGAGGGAATGTTTGGAACAGACCCTCAATAGGCCCGCGTCGCTGTCTTGCGAGCCTAGGGGGCACTCCTATATGAGCTTTTGGACCCGCCGGGGGCGGCGGATCAAGAGGTTAAGGGGGCCGGACCCAAAGCATCCAAAAGGCGCGAGGCCTGCGGACGCTCCCGGGTGCTCATTTAGGCTCGGCCGGCCTGCTGCTAGGAAAGGATTAGACCATGGGCAAGGTCATCGGCATCGACCTCGGCACCACCAATTCTTGCGTTGCCGTTATGGAAGGCAAGACGCCGAAGGTCATCGAAAATTCGGAGGGAAGGAACACCACACCCTCGATCGTCGCGTTCACCGACGACGGCGAGCGGCTGGTGGGCCAGCCGGCGAAGCGCCAGGCTGTCACCAATCCGGAAAAGACGTTTTTCGCTGTTAAACGGCTGATCGGGCGTCGCTATGACGATCCGATGGTCGAGAAGGACAAGAAGCTCGTCCCCTACAAGATCATCCGCGCGAGCAATGGCGACGCGTGGCTGGAGGCGGACGGCAAGACCTATTCGCCATCGCAGATTTCCGCCTTCGTCCTGCAGAAGATGAAGGAGACGGCCGAGTCCTATCTCGGACAGAAGGTGGTGCAGGCCGTCATCACTGTTCCCGCCTACTTCAACGACGCGCAGCGCCAGGCGACCAAGGACGCGGGCAAGATCGCCGGCCTGGAAGTCATGCGTATCATCAATGAGCCGACCGCGGCGGCGCTCGCCTACGGCCTCGACAAGCAGAAGACCGGGACGATCGCCGTCTACGATCTCGGCGGCGGCACGTTCGACATCTCCATTCTCGAGATCGGCGACGGCGTGTTCGAGGTGAAGTCGACCAACGGGGATACCTTCCTCGGCGGCGAGGACTTCGACATGCGCCTCGTCAACTATCTGTGCGACGAATTCCAGAAGGAGCAGGGGATCGATCTGCGGCGTGACAAGCTCGCGCTCCAGCGCCTCAAAGAGGCGGCGGAAGCGGCCAAGATCGAGCTGTCCTCGACCGCGCAGACCGAAATCAACCTGCCCTACGTAACCGCGGATGCGACGGGGCCGAAGCATCTCGCCATGAAGCTCACCCGCGCTAAATTCGAGGCGCTGGTCGACGACCTGATCCAGAAGACGGTCGAGCCTTGCCGGCTCGCCCTCAAGGATGCCGGGCTGTCCGCGGGCGAGATCAATGAGGTGGTGCTGGTCGGCGGCATGACGCGCATGCCGAAGGTGCAGGAGGTGGTGCGCCAGTTCTTCGGCAAGGACCCGCACAAGGGCGTCAATCCGGACGAGGTGGTCGCGGTCGGCGCGGCGATTCAGGCAGGCGTGTTGCAGGGCGACGTCAAGGACGTGCTCCTGCTCGACGTCACCCCGCTGTCGCTCGGCATCGAGACCTTGGGCGGGGTGTTTACCCGTATCATCGATCGCAATACCACGATCCCGACCAAGAAGAGCCAGGTGTTCTCCACCGCGGAGGATAACCAGAACGCCGTCACCATCCGCGTCTTCCAGGGCGAGCGTGAGATGGCGGCCGACAACAAGCTGCTCGGGCAGTTCGACCTCGTCGGCATTCCGCCGGCGCCGCGCGGCGTGCCGCAGATCGAGGTGTCGTTCGACATCGACGCAAATGGCATCGTCAACGTGTCGGCGAAGGACAAGGCGACCAGCAAGGAGCAGCAGATCCGCATCCAGGCCTCGGGCGGCCTCTCGCAGTCCGATATCGAACGCATGGTCAAGGACGCCGAGTCGCACGCCGAAGACGACAAAAAGCGCAAGGCCACCGTCGAGGCGAAGAACCACGCCGAGGCTCTGGTCCACTCGACCGAGAAGGCGCTCGCCGAACATGGCTCGAAGATCGGCGAGAGTGACCGGCGGATGATCGAAGATGCGAATAGCGACCTGCGTGAAGCGCTCAAGGGCGACGATGCGGACGTGATCGCCGCCAAGACCAATGCGCTTGCCCAGGCTTCGATGAAGCTTGGGGAAGCGATGTACAAGCAGTCGCAAGAAGGCGGCGGCTCCGGCGGCGAGGCCGGCGGAGGCGGCGCTCAGAAGGAAGACGTCGTCGACGCCGAGTTCACCGAGGTGGACGACGACAAGAAGAACAAGAAGTCAGCCTGACGCAAAGGTCCCCTCTCCTCCTCCGGGGGAGAGGGTGGTCCCAACGCGAAGCGGAGGGACCGAGTGGGGGGTTTGCTCGATCATTCGCCGTGGTTATGCAAATTCGAACGCCTCACTCGCCTCTCTCGCCAGGGCTCGCTCGGCGCCCTCCCCTGGGGGCAGCGTCCGGGACAAGAGTGAGGGGGCATGCGTAAGCGCGACTATTACGACGTGCTCGGCCTCCAACGCGGCGCGAGCGATTCCGACCTCAAAGCGGCCTACCGCAAGCTAGCGATGAAGCATCACCCGGACCGCAATCCGGGGGACCAGCACTGCGAGCTGCGCTTCAAGGAAGTCAATGAGGCCTACGAGGTCCTCAAGGACCCGGACAAACGCGCGGCCTATGATCGTTTCGGCCACGCCGCGTTCGAACACGGCATGGGCGGCGGCGCGGCCGGGTTCGGGGCCGATTTCGCGTCGACCTTCGCTGACATCTTCGACGACTTCTTCGGCATGGGCCGGCGCGCCGGCCGCGGCACGGGCCGCGAGCGCGGGGCCGATCTTCGCTACAACATGGAGATCACCCTGGAAGAGTCGTACCACGGCAAGACGGCTGAGGTGCGCATTCCAACGTCCACGACCTGCGAGGTCTGTTCTGGAACCGGAGCAAAATCGGGCACCAAGCCTAAGCCCTGTCCGACTTGCGGGGGCTACGGCAGAGTGCGCCATGCCCAAGGCTTCTTCACGCTCGAACGCACTTGCCTCGCCTGCCAAGGCCGCGGCCAGGTGATCGACGATCCGTGTCCGGCCTGCGCCGGCGCAGGCCGCGTCATGCGCGAGCGCACGCTATCAGTCCACATTCCGCCCGGAGTCGAAGACGGCACCCGCATCCGGCTCGGCGGCGAAGGGGAAGCCGGTCTTCGCGGCGGCCCGGCGGGTGATCTCTACATCTTCCTCTCGATCGCCACGCACGGTTTCTTCCAGCGCGACAGCGCCGACCTGCATTGCCGCGTTCCGATCTCCATGGTCACGGCGGCGCTCGGTGGCGAATTCGAAGTGCCGACGATCGACGGCGGCAAGACGCGCGTGAAAGTGCCGGAAGGCACCCAGTCAGGCCGGCGGTTCCGCCTCGGCGCAAAGGGGATGCCGGTGCTCCGTTCAAAGCAGATGGGCGACATGTATGTACAGGTAATCGTGGAAACTCCGCAGAAGCTCACCAAGCGTCAACGCGAGCTCTTGGCGGAGTTCGAGACTTTGTCCTCGAAGGAAACGCATCCGGAGTCCGCCGGCTTCTTTGGCCGGGTCAAGGAGTTCTTCGGAAACAAAGCAGGTTCGGTTTGAGTGGTATTGACCGCGAGGCGTCGCCGCTATACGCCGGTGACCGTTCCGTGACGGAATTTTGTCACATTCGTTACAAGTAACCCCCCGAGATGCCATTTCAGTCCGAATTGGGTGTCGCTCGACCGAAGAACCAGCGCATCGACGACGATGTACGGTTCATTCGGTCGTGGTTCGAAAAGCCGCTGTCTACGGGCGCGCTGATCCCGTCGAGCAAGCTGCTCGCGCGCACCATGGCGAACTTCGTCGATCCGTTCGTCAAAGGGTCCGTGGTCGAACTCGGGCCCGGCACCGGTCCGATCACCGAGGCGCTGCTCTCCAATGGGATAGACGAGCGCCGGCTTGTCCTGGTCGAGTTCAACCCCGGTTTTTGCCGCCTGCTGCGCAAGCGCTACCCGAAGGCCACGGTCGTCCAGGGCGACGCCTATCACGTGCGCCGGCTGTTCGGCAGCGTGATCCACGGCCCGGCCGCTGCCGTCGTTTCCGGTCTGCCGCTCTTCACCAAGCCGCTGCGAACGAGGCTGAGACTCCTTGCCGAGGCCTTCGACCTGTTGTGGCCGGGCGCGCCTTTCGTGCAGTTTACTTATGCCGTAGTGCCGCCGATCCCGCGCTCGCTGGTGAACGTTCGCGTCGAGGCCTCCGAGCGCATTTGGCTGAATCTCCCGCCGGCGCGCGTCTGGGTCTACCGCAGGGACTGACGATCGGCTAACGGAAGGTCCTGTCGCATTTCGGCGGCTCCAGGGGACGGTGCGGCCCCGCATCTTCATTTGCACGAGCGATGGATTCAGGTCCGGATCTGAGTTCGCTTGGCTGTCGAAATGACGTACAGCGGGAGCGGGCGCGGCGGGACCGATAACGCGCCATCGGCATGTGCAATCGCAAGATTCTCGCGCGTGGTCGAGGCGTGTGAGGGCAGGGAACGGGAAATGGAAAATCCACGCGATCGTTTGATCGTCGCCCTCGATCTTCCCTCTGTCGAAGCGGCGGAGGCGGTGGTCGAGCGACTGGGCGACTCCGTGACCTTTTACAAGATCGGTTATCAGCTCGCCTTCGCTGGCGGGCTTCCGCTCGCCGAAAGGCTCATCTGGAGAGGCCGGCAGGTCTTCCTCGACCTCAAACTGCACGATATCGGTTACACGGTCGAGAAAGGGGTCGAGAGCGTTGCGCGCATGGGCGCGACCTTCCTCACGGTGCATGGCTATCCGCAAACCATGAAGGCGGCGGTCGATGGACGCGGCGATTCCAATCTGCGCATTCTCGCGGTGACCGTACTCACGTCTTACGATGATGCCGATCTCGCCGCTGCCGGTTACGACTTCACGGTGAGCGAGCTCGTGGCCGAGCGCGCGGGTCAGGCGCGCGATATCGGCGTGGATGGGCTCGTATGCTCAGGCGAGGAGGTCGGATCGCTGCGCACGATGCTCGGCCATCACATGGTGCTGGTGACGCCGGGAATCCGCCCTGCCGGCGCCGATACTGGGGACCAGAAGCGGATTAAGACTCCGCGCGAGGCAATCGCCGCAGGCGCCGACTATCTCGTCGTCGGGCGGCCAATCCTCGAAGCTGCGGACCCGCGGGCCGCGGCCGAAGCGATCATCATCGAAATCGCCGCGGCGACCGCCGAATAACGAGGCACGCATGGCTTTAAAGGGCTACTGGCTCGCGCGCGTCACCGTGAAGAATCAGGCGGACTATGACGAGTACCGCATGGGCAATGCGGTCGCCTTCGCCAAATTCGGCGGTCGCTTCATCGTGCGCGGGCGCGGCGAGTGCAAGTTCGGCACCGCGCGGCCGCACAATGTAGTGATCGAGTTTCCGAGCTATCAGGCCGCGGTCGATTGCTTCAACTCGCCTGAATACCAGGCGGCTTCCCAGTTCCTCAAACGCGGCTGCGACGTCGATCTGGTGATCGCCGAGGGCTATGACGGGCCGCAGCCTTAGAGCATTTTCCGGCGAAGTGGGAACCGGTTTGCCGCAGAAAATGCGACCACTAAAGGAAAACGAGAGCGAATTCCGATTCCACCGGAACGGAATTCGCTCTGGTCCAGCGGTGATGCGCAATCCCTGCGCTTGCGCCGGCTTCCCATGTCGGCGCGGCCCCGCTATACCCGCGCGCAGTTGCAGGGGGTCTCATGGCTGATATGCGGCTGATCGTGGCGGGCGCCGGCGGGCGGATGGGGCGCACCCTCATCCAAGCGATCGCCGCGACGAGCGGCGTGACGCTCGCAGGCGCAGTCGAAGCGCCGGGCTCCCCGGTGATCGGGCGCGATGCGGGCGAGCTTGCGGGCCTCGGCGCTTCCGGGATTGCGGTTGCGGGCGACATCGCGCCACTGCTTGACCGGGCGGACGGCGTGATCGATTTCACCGTGCCGGCCGCATCCGTCGCCTTGGCCGAGCGCATCGCCGACAAGGGCCTCGTCCACGTCATCGGCACCACCGGGCTTTCTCCCGAGCAAGACAAGGTGATCGCTGCAGCCGCCACGCGCGCGGTGATCGTCAAGTCCGGCAATATGAGCCTCGGCGTCAATCTCCTCGCCGCGCTGGTTAAGCGGGTCGCGCGCACGCTCGATGACGAATTCGACATCGAGATTGTCGAGATGCACCACAACAAGAAGATTGACGCTCCCTCTGGCACTGCGCTGATGTTCGGCCGCGCGGCGGCAGAAGGGCGCAACATCGACCTGTCAACGCGTTCGGTGCGGGCGCGCGACGGCCATACCGGTGCGCGCCGGGCGGGCGATATCGGCTTTGCCGCGTTGCGCGGGGGAAGCGTGGTAGGCGAGCACACGGTCATTTTCGCCGGTCCCGCCGAGCGGATCGAACTCGTGCACAAGGCGGAGGATCGAATGATTTTTGCCCGCGGCGCGCTGAAAGCGGCACTGTGGGCGCGCACCCAGAAGCCGGGGCTCTATTCCATGGCCGACGTATTGGGATTGACGAACTTCTGATGCAAGGCACGGGCTGCTCGCTAACCCGGTCTATCTCGCCTTCCCCTGGGCGGCGACTGCTGCTGCTGCTCGGGCAACTTCTTCGGGATCGCCAAGGTAGTAGTGCTTGAGCGGCTTGAGCTGCGCGTCCAGCTCGTAGACCAAGGGCACGCCAGTAGGAATGTTCAGCCCGACGATTTCCTGATCCGAGATGTTGTCGAGGTACTTGACCAGCGCCCGCAGGCTGTTGCCGTGGGCAGCGATGATTACCTTCTTGCCGCTTTGGATTGTCGGCACGATTGCTTCGTGCCAGTAGGGGAGAAACCGCGCAACAGTGTCCTTGAGACACTCAGTCAGCGGCAGCTCGGCCTTACTCAACCCCTTGTAACGCGGATCGGTGCCAGGGTAGCGGGGATCGGACTCCTCC
>Ga0315553_10001560_pt1 | contig 18926 bp, 22 predicted proteins | sample SalMarSW160140MG_FD_203099 | JGI IMG/M metagenome (GOLD analysis project Ga0315553, IMG submission 203099) | Salt marsh sediment microbial communities from the Plum Island Ecosystem LTER, Massachusetts, United States - Salt Marsh Sediment SW1601-40 ... | reverse complement strand
GAAAAAATGGTTGCACAAGCTCTGCTGAAGGAATATTGTAAAACAAAGGAAGGAGAGCAATCCTCTTTGGATGAATTTTTAGAATAGAATTTTCATATCAAGTTCATATCTTTTGGAGGCAAATTATCATACATCCTTGAAGGGGCGAAGCTCGAATAAAATATTCGAGTAAATATAACCTTCTGTAAGTACCTCCCTGAATGTCTGATGTGCTCGGCTGCATGCACCGACCTATTTCTAGTCAGAAGGTGAGCGAACACCCGTGACCGTTGACTTCCGCGTTTCGCCCTTCTCGCGACTGCTGTCACCAGCGAGAGTCAGGACCGCTCCTGACTCGTGTACACGAGATTTATCCAATATCGAAGGAACATCGTTCCTCTTCTTCAAATGTCAGTGCCACATCGATAGCACGTCTTTGCGCCTGCTGGCAAATCTGCTCCACAGGTAGAGCACATTCTGGGCTCTGTGGACCTCAAATGCCAGTGTTTCTCAAAGGTTTGGCGACCCTTTTCGGTCAAGTACTCCTCTATGTATCCGCAGTCCTTGCAGACATAATACTCAAATTGAGCTATGCGGAGGGGCTTTACAATAATGCCTTGTGGTGGTCTCGCTGGCTCGTAGATGCTGGTACTCCCACATTTGGGACACTTTCCTGACTCCTTCAAACTATTCTCCTACGGATAGCTAGTCCTGTTGCTGTATAGCCTTTTTGGCCAGTTTCATAGGAACATAATTCCTCTTCAGGGGCTGAGCTTCAGCCCGCTGAACTGTAGAGACTTGACTTTCAGGAACCTTTAGGGCGTCAATGGCGGTAGATATTTGTTCCGCGGTATTTTCCATGGCGGGATCGGTAATGCTCACAGACCCCCCTAGAGTTGTTGGGCCATAGCACTCATGACTCTCATAAGCGACTAGGTATTCCTCATTACGAGTGTCTAGGGACCATAAGGTTTATTAGTTTTAGGGACTGAAAGGTATCATAGTACTAGATAATTGGAGATGATACGATATGAGTACAGATTCAGATGATAAAAACATCGTAGAACGTGATCGATTCTGGTCACCATGGAGAGGATTCGGACTAATGGATATTGATAGAATGTTCAGAGAGCTTACCGAACCATTCATGCGTTCGCCATTCAATGAAACTGGCATTCTCGATAGAAGCTGGAGAGTCCCCTTCGGTGAGATGGAATTCGATAAAGAAAGAGATGAAGTCGGGCTTGTCCTAGAGATGCCCGGACTCGACAAGAAAGACATCCAAATCAATGTCAGTGGTAGAACGATTAAAATCAAAGGCGAGAACAAAAATCGGAAATACATGCGAAGTTATACACTTCCAAGAGAACTTGATTCGGATAATGTAAAGGCTTCATTCAATAACGGAATCCTAGAGATTACATTGAAGATGACGGAAGAATTCGACGGACATATAATTGACATCGAATAGAAGCAATAACGTTCATCATAAGAGGTGTATAATCTAAAACTCAGACAGCTAACGAATGCTGTCTGGGGAATCCTTCTTTTTTCACTTTAAACCATCGGGTCAGTTCTCAACCTCTTGATGTAAACAATCAGATAAGCGAAAACCTCTGACAGTGATTTCTCTTATTTCATTGTCTATGATTTGTCCAATAGTCCAAGCGATACATGATGGATTGAGTTCACAATATCGAACAGTATTCACACCGCTGAAGAGATTCTTGGTATATTGGGGTATGTTCTCTAGAACAGAGAAATCATCGCTGAAACAGAATCTGAAGAGCCTTGTTGCTGTTTCTGATCCGCAATGTTCTTCGACATAACCTACCTCTTGTATTACAGCATGTGTCTGACCATCACCAGGGAATATACAAATGAACAGCTCAATATGATAGCACTTTATGATGTGCCAGAATTTATCACGTAGAGTGTTTGCACTATCAGGATTTGGTGTGAAATCGACATCTCTCATTATGACGGCATTATACCCTTGCCCCTCTAGCTCATTTTTTACTGCTTTTCTGAAGTCCAAAGTTATTTCAGGATAACCCGGACCTAGAAGAAAAACAACGAAATCTTTCTTGCCTTGCTCTATTTGGTTATCAAACTCGTCAGCTAAGCCTTTCATAGTATCAGTAAGGAGTATATCATTATGTCTTCGTACCATACAATATTACATCCCCTTTGTCTTTAGTTGGTGCACCCCTCAATTGCATATGTTAAGAGAGCAAGTATTAAATACATGAGTAACATATATGTAACTATAAGTAACATTATTGTTATTAATATATGATTGAGTGGGAAAAGGAATGAAGACAATAGATATTTTCAAAGCAGTATTGAGTAAGAAGTATGCAATTGAAATTTTAAAATTACTAAAGGAGGAGGATAGAACCTTCACCGGTCTGAAAGAACATACATCTGCTAAGCACAATCCTCAGATTGATCGTGTCTTGAAATTCCTTGCTAGGTTTGCCTTAGTGAGTCATATAATCCAGAAAGCAGGACCAAAAGAAGTATCATTTTACAGGATAAATCAGAGAGGAAAAGATATTCTAGAACTATATGGAATGATGGAAGACAACGAAAAAGCGGATGTGGAAATTTCATTGCCTGCAAGATGATATGCTCATGTCTTTGCGTCGCATCTATTACAACCATCCAGAGCGTTGAAGTTGTTTCTCTGAATTCTACCATATATCTTTCAGACAGACAGTATTGATGAAGAGTTTGGGTTCATTGGATACGGAATGCTAACTGATAAGATGGATTGCTTTCTGCATTACACTAAATAATTCAATCATGACACTCTGAAGCAGGTATATGTGATGACAAGTGAGTGGATCTATATTCCAGAACGAGTACATCTATCATTGGCAGGAAGTGGAAATCCATGGGGTGCTTTGACAAGTTTTAGAAAACGGATTCTCAGGACTCTTCATGATTATCCGGATATTGATGATTTAGCCAGAATTCTTGATAATACAAAGGAAGAACTCAAACGTGAGATTGAACCTCTCTTAGCTGCTAGCTTAGTTCTTGAGAGAGATGATAGTTACAGACCGGCGTTTCTAGTCGCAGATGAAAATGAGACACTTCGAGTTGTATAACATGCTGATGAATTCGGAAGACATCTAGCAGCCTTGATAACTGACCAATGGGAACAGCTTAGCTGTGAGTTCAACAACCTTAGCTTGAGCGCGGAGCATGAGTTTGAGAGTCTTGCGTTTTTTCTGGTTGGAGGGCGAATACTCGATATAGGGTTTCTCGACTTTTTGTCAATAGATGATCAGGGGATGCCTCCGGCTCCATCACGCCCAAGCCCTGACAGATTGGATGCACATTAATATTTCTGGATGATCGAAGGAGAACATGATAGTCTTGGAAACTATGGGCAGGATGATGTCAATCTTCCTTGGAGCAGCTGGTACTACATCACTTTTGGGCAGAATGTGATTGAAGGAGAAGTAAATCAACTCAGACGAGCATTTGATAAGAAGTGCTCTGAGGTACTGGAATCTCGGAAAATTGATTCACCAAGGGAGCTCGGAAAATATCTTGGGATACCTGTTTTTAGTGAAACAGATGCCAAGAAGTGGACTCATGTTGTAGAAACACACTCCAGACAGTTAGTAAGATGTTTCAAGAAAAATAGAAAATCGATAGTTGACTTGCACTCCTCCATACGTTCAGGGGAGTATGCACCAAATAGTCTTGGAGAGTTCATTTGCTGGTATGTCCATAAAGCTTACAGCAGTGCTATAGAGATTTTAAGTTCTCAAAAAGTACTAGTTATCCCTTCTAGTAGATTTCAGGCTGCTGTATGGTACAAAGAACGGAAATACGAAGGTCTCTTAGCAGGATTATCAAAATAGATTGGATGCTGATATACGATTATTGATGGTGTTCCTTAGCCATTTGATCAAATTTTTCAGCAATTTTGATACAATGTTCTGCTTCTTCATTTTCACCTGAAGCTTGATGTGCCCTTGCAAGTACGTTATATGCTGATGAAGATACCAACTAGGTGGAGGGGGCCTTGTAAACCTTTCACCTCATATTAAGGGTGATGCATTAAATCAAATCCAATTCGGTTTTTGCTGTCTTTAGTCAGTAATATTGATACGCAAGAAGTGTAATTTGATAATATGGCGATTTTACATTGAATCAGGATTCAGACAAGATACGAGAGGTGGCAATGGAATTCGATAATGCCATTGAGAAACGAGATATTGAGATGATGGTTAATGCATTCACCGATGATTGCGAAATTGAACTGCTCGGAGTAGTTTTGAAAGGTAAGGATGGAGTTAGAACCTGGCTTGATTGGCTCTTTACACATCTTGTAAAGGTCAAATTTATTCCATCCATCATCATTGTTGAGAACAACATATTCTTTGAAGAGTTCGTACTAATGGGGACATTACAGGATGGATCAGTGGTAGAGTCAAAACAATCCGAAGTTCTCGTTTACGAGGATTATAAAATCAAGAGCTTGAGATTGTATTTTGACCGGTTGGATTTTGTGAATGCAGTTGTCAAAGGATTTGTTTCTAAACGAATTGTCAATATACTGATTAGTCGGTCTTTGGAAGGTTTAGTTTAGGACGGACTATTGGACTATACTACTTCTTCTGCTTCCGGAAACCATGCGGGATTCACTATACAAAGAAATTCTAAGTCAGTAGAACCAGTATTCTCTATGTACTGAACACCTTTTGGGGGGATATATATCATGGCTCCTGGGCTCACCTTATGAGATTCATTATCTATGTGCATCAATCCGGTGCCCTTGAGAATGTAATAGACTTCTGATGCTTCATGAAATCTATGAGGAAGTGTTGATAACCCGGATTTGACGGTGGCGTGTGCCAGACTATAATTGAGCTTCAACTTCACTGGCTCGTGATTTGGATTGAGAAGTTCTCGGACAATCGATTCATCCAGAGCTACAATCTCATCTACTTCATTTAATCGACGAACAATCATTCGATAATCACCACTTGATTCTAGAAATCGGGTTTGCTCTTCATACCCCACTTAGGTATATTTTCCATTGTCGGAGTGTATCTGTCCAATACATGACGGCCTAGGATTAATCGTTGAACTTCACTTGTTCCTTCATAAATCTGATATAACTTGGCATCTCTGAATAGCTTCTCTATTGGACGCGTATCGATGTAGCCATACCCTCCATGAATTTGTACAGCTTCACTGGCAACCCACATTGCTGCATCAGTGGCATAAGCCTTTGCCACACTGGCGGCGATTGTAGCATCACCCTTATTATCAGCAGTCCAAGCAGCTTTCAGATACAGAGCTCGTGATGCTTCGATCTTCATGTACATTTCTGCGAGCTTGAATTGAATCGCTTGAAAATCGCGAAGTTTCTGTTCGAATGCCTCTCTCTTATTCACATATTCACGGGTGTACTCCATTGCAGAGCGAGCAAGGCCCGTAGCAAATGCCGCGATGGATGGACGAGTCATAGCAAAGGTCTGCATTGCGATACGAAATCCCATTCCCTCGCCACCGAGTAAGTTCTCTTCAGGTACTTTTGCATCCCTGAGAATGACTGATGAGGTTGTTGACGCTCTATGGCCCATTTTTTCAACAGGTTTGCCAGTCTTAAGACCAGGCGTATCGGCATCAACAATGAAAGCACACAATGTTTTATGTCGTTTACTTGGATCCAGACTAGCAAAGACGGTGAAATAATCTGCATGAGGCGCATTTGTAATCCAAAATTTAGAGCCATTGAGAACATAATGGTCACCTTCTTTTTCTGCACGTGTCTGGATGCCAGCAACATCACTACCCATTCCAGGTTCGGAACATGCAAAGCTTACAAACTTAAACTCCTCAATTAACGGACGGAGATACTTCTCTTTCTGCTGTTCATTACCTGCGATTAGAATTGGTTCTGCACCCAATGAGTTGACATAGATGCTTGTGGTCATACCTGCACATCCGGCTGCCATTTCCTCAACAACAATACACTGTTCAATCGAACCTAGATTGGGACCACCGTATTCCTTAGGAATACTGAGATTCATCAATCCTTGCTCCCAACACTTCTGAATGATAGGACGAGGAAATTCGCCAGTTTTGTCGTAATATTGTGCGTAAGGAATCATATACTCTTGAGCGAAATCTCTAGCTTTCTTTTGTATCTCGAGCTGTTCATTTGTAAGTGAGAAGTCAATCATCTATGTGTCCCCAAATATTCCTTGATATTTTATCACTTAGTGAAAGTCTCTTATTAGATGTACCATATGTAGGGAATTGATTATAGATTCATTATTGTGTTTGTGCTGTGATTTGACGAATGACCTCAGGAAGTGTCCACTTCAATTCAAGTTCAAGTGCACCATCACCCGGTCCGGGACATCTCCTCACACATGATCTGCAGCCGATACAAAGGTATAGGTCAGTTTCAACAGTACCAAATCCAGGTGCTTCAGCAGCTAGTTGTATCTTCTGAGATGGTTTCTTTACAGAAAGATTTCTTACTGTCTGATAGAAGAGTGATTTATTGACAGGGAGCCCCTTCATTGACTCATCATCAATTTCGAAGATTCTTGGGGTATCTAGTACTGGTTTTAGCTTTATTGCATCTTCTGGACATATAATTTCACAGGATTTACAACCAAGACATTTTGAATCGTCCCAATTAATAGTACCAAATCCAAGAAGAGGTGTGTAACCCATCTGAGATTCGTACTCCTCCAAAACGGATGGTACATCGATATCCACCAAATCCTCAATGGTCATCCTCGGACGTGTACTTGGTAATCTAGCACGTGTTCTCGTAGTAGTCACAACTGCGGACCTGATTTTTTCCTCAATTGCGATTAGATCATTTTCCTTGATGATAGCCCCACTAATTGTGACTCTCTGAAGTCTGTCACGAGCTCGTGAGAATACTTCAAGTGCATTCGCAAGATTTCCTATATCTTGTGCTTTCAGATCGCTCATTATCGCGCCGAGATTGGTCTTTGCCTGTGCTAACTGCAATGCAAGAGTGCTTATGGTTTCTAATGTGGTTTCTGATTCTGTAGGAGTCCGTGGTACATCATAGAGTAGATAACCGTGTGTTTCACCGGTGATTACTAGAAGCTCGCTTCGTTTCATACGTAACAAATGCTGGAGAACTCTATTTTGAGGCAATCCTGTTTTCTCTGCAAGACCCTTTGCAGTCATTGCCCCCAGATGATGAATTAGTGTGATGAGTGCTCCACGCTCAATTTCGTTATTTAGGTATTCAGCCGTCAATTTTTCATGAGTTGAAGGGTCAATTTCTTCACCGTAGACATTTACAGTCATATTTGAGAGTGAACAATTAATACACCGTGATGCTTCGCAAGATGCAGTTTTTGAGTCGAATCCAAGCTCTACTTCGTTGAAATTCCCTTCTCGTTGTTCAACCTCAAGCTCAGGCATATGCGCACGTCGTTCTTCCTCAGTCTGTACCCTATCGGCATCGACATTTGCAACAATTCTTCCTTTATCTTCCATTGCAATAGCAAGTTCGTTTCCAATCAAATAATGATCAATTGCAGTTGCAGCGCTCTTTCCAGCTCCTACTGCTTTGACAACTGTAGCAGGTCCTGATACGGCATCGCCCCCTGCGAAGACACCCTCTATATTGGTCTGAAATGTGATAGGGTCTGCATTTATCCAACCCCAAGCTGTATAATCTAAATCAGAAAAGTAATCCTCGGGGGCAATCAACTGACCAATTGCGATTATGACATCGTCCACTTCTACAATGAATTCTGATTCAGGAATTGGTTCAGGACGTCTACGGCCAGATGAATCAGGTTCTCCTAACCTCATCCTAATACATTCAAGGCCTGTGACCTTACCATCTGACTCAAGAACGCGAATGGGTGTTGAAAGCAACATAATCTTGATACCTTCATCCTCAGTGGCTTCGATTTCAAGATGATGAGCAGGCATCTCATTTCTGGACCGCCGGTAAATCATGGTGACCTCACAACCAAGTCGTCGAGCGACTCGAGCAGAGTCAACAGCAGCGTTTCCACCCCCAATTACTGCCACGCGCTTACCAAGTGACACCTTCTCATCCTTGTTGACCTGTTCGAGAAAATTAAGTGCATGATGAACACCTTTGGCATCCTCACCTTCTATTTTCATTGCCCTACTAGAGGCAGCACCTGTTGCAACAAAAACAGCTTTGAAACCCTCCTGCAACAAAGCACTTGGAGATGATATTCGCTTTCCCGTTTTTATCTCCACACCCAGATTCTCCACATAAGTTATCTCATCTTCGAGTATATCACGTGGAAGTCGATAGGATGGGATACCATATCTCAAAAGACCCCCAGATTTTGGTTGTGCTTCAAAAATAGTCACTTGATATCCTTTTCTTGCAAGGTCATAAGCACAGCCAATTCCTGCAGGACCAGCCCCGATTATCGCAACTTTATCACTCTTGTCAAGACTGGGTTTTGCAGGGACTTTCGGTCCTTTTGCTCTTTCATTATCAGCCAGAAATCTGTGAAGGTTTCGGATGCTTACGGATTGATCAATACGCCCACGAGTACAATCATCTTCACAGGGAGCATTACAAACACGACCCAATGTTCCAGCAAATGGATATGTAGTCCTCATGAGTTCCAAAGCTTCTTCAAATTGCTCATCCCGAGTGAGATTGACGAATCTCTGTACTCGGACTCCCGCAGGACAAGCAACATGACATGGAGGAACACCATATCTAATTTTTATATCGAGCTTCTCAAGAAGAGCCTGTGCGGACTGGGGATTGCTATGTACACTTGATTTAACCTCTAGTAGTTCATCGACAAGAGTTTTGATCTCTTCTGAAGATTTTGATTCCTCTTCAGCCTTTTTCAGCGCAACTTTTAGTTCTTTTAGTAGTCTTTCAATACCCTTGATACTTGTAATAGAAGAGGATTGTTCCAAACTCTCTATGCTAGATTCTAAAACACTCTTATCCGCTATATGTTCAGCTAGTTTGGTCTTCTCGGCAGTTGTGACAAAAGCCTCAAAATACTCGTCAGGAAAATTAAGAATTTCCTCAATTAATGGGCTCAACTCAATCTTTAGAGATTCTATCTCTTCGGTTATCTTCCCAGGTGGAACGGTGGCTTCTTCCTTAAGTCCACTCAATGCCAAAATCATATCCATCATGCGTTTACGCTTGGGAGCCATTCCATCCATGATGTCGGGGGTTTTCACTCTGCAACCTCCTTCCATTTACCAGCGGTACCTAGATGCACAGGAGTAGCACCCAGCTCATTCGCCCGTTTAACCATCTCATTTACAGCAGTCAAAAATCGGTCCGGCTCTGCACTGAACATCCGGAACATTTCTACACGCTCTCCGTCCCAGCCAATTGCGTTCAATATTTCACGAGCGACATCAACCTGAACTTGCGCAATTTCATTTCCTGTACCTCCGAAATGACACCGGTCTGTTTCACAGGCAGCAATCATAACTGTGCTTGCACCATGTTCAAAGGCTTTGAGAATATCAATAATCGATACACGTCCGGCACAAGGAACTGGAATTAAGCGGGTGCTAGCTGGATAGTGTCGTCGTAGAGTTCCAACTATGTCAATTGTTGATACTGCACATTCCTCGCAATAGAAACATAAAGTGAGAGGATAGTCAGACCCAGCATCTTCAAGGACAGCTTCGATTTGTACCCAGAGTTGTTCGTTTGTTAGGAAGTTGAGTTGGATTGCTGCTGACGGACACAAACTTTGACAAACACCACAAGCGTGGCAATTGAGTATATCAATGGCAGCTTTGAACAGAATTTTTTGACCCTCAATTTCTTCTTCTTCTTCTGTCTGTTCAATCATTAGTGGAACTCCACGAGGGCAATGCTGAGCGCACAAACTGCACCCAACACAATCATCTACATTTAGTATGGCACCTCGTTGTATTGACTCTATCTCACCACCTTGCAATTCGGAATGTAACACTAATGCTCCGGCTTGCGCTTCTGTGATAGACTCGCGAACAAACTGAGGACGCGTTGCGGCACCTACAGCAATGACTCCTCGACGTCGGGTTTCATTCCTACGAAGCTTTCCGTAAAGCTCCTTTACGTGTCCATCATCCTCCAAGAGATATCCTAGTGATTCAGACCATTGACTAAGACTGGGGGATGGTAGAATGGCACTTGAGAGAACAAGAAGGTCTGTTTCAATTTCATAGTATTTATTGAGAAGTGAGTCATAGTATTTTACATAGGTTTTGCCTTCGTTCTCCCAAACCATGCTAACTCTACCGCGAATATAGTCCACTCCGAGATCACGGGATTGCTGATAGACCATTTCATTCTCAAATGGAACGCGAATATCCATATAGATGACTCTAACCTGAGCCTCAGGATTGTGCTTTAATATCTCAATTGAGTTGTCAATAGCAAAAGTACAACATAGCTTGCTACAATCTCGTTTGTAGTCCTCCGATCTACTTCCTACACATTGAATCATAATTACACTCTTTACTTCACCATCATTTGACGGGCGAATTAGTTTCCCCTCAGTAAGCATTGTAGATAATTCGAGTTGTGTTATAACATCGGGATTCTTTCCATACCGATACTCTTCAATCATAGTTGGTTTGAATTCTTGAAATCCCGTAGCAAGTACAACTGCGGAGGTCCCTAACGATTCTTCATTTCCTTCCTTAGTCAGATAATGAATCATAAAATTACCCATTTCGCCCTCGAAATACTTCACTTTTGTGTTGGGTATGACATTGATTAGGGAGTTTTGAGAGAGTGCCTTCAATTTCATTTCGAGTATTTCATTTCCGGATTTACCAACTGGAGCAATGACAGGTAATTTCCTCAGATGGCCTCCGAGCTCAGATTCCACTTCGATTAGTGAAACCTCATATCCGAAACTTGAGAGGTTCAAAGCAGACTCAATTCCTGCAATTCCGCCTCCAATCACAGTAACATGATTCTTGATTGTTTTCTTCTGGGTTGTTATTGGGGATGATAGTGAACTTAATGCTAGACCACCGCGAATCATATCAAGTGCTTTCTTACTAGAGTCAGTTACATCTTCGTGAACCCATGCGCAATGTTCACGGATATTGACATACATCACTCGGGAAGGATCCAAGTTTTTGAACCGCAAATATGGATCTATCCGTGGTTGTATTTTCTGATTAGTACAGGCTGCAATTACTAATGGACCATCTGTCTTCTGAAGGATGTCAGCTATCTCACTTAATCCATTTTCTTGGCAGACTAAATCATATAATTGAACATCAGATACGGACTTCGATTTGTTCAGCTCCTTCACGAGCATATCATAATCAAGACCAAGTTGTCCACCACAACTACAGAGTAGAATCGTTGATTTCTTTTCTTCTGCCATCTTTTCACTTCCTGCTCTGTAGTATCTTACTCGCTACAGCTCGTGCCTGGGTTACACTTTCTGGTACTTCTGCGGGTCCTAATGCAGCTCCACAGGCATAGACATGCTCACTTACGACAACTTCACCAACATTGCGACCCTCCTTAGGTGCAACGTAACCACTAGCATTGTTTAACCCAAGAGATGAGATTAGAGAGTCAGAGTCTTTTGAAGGTTCGAGAGCTGATGATAAAACGAAGAGGTCCACCGAGTGTTTCAGGTATTTGTCTAGAAGAGAGTCATAGACTACTATATCAAGTGTGCCACCCTCATTGGGTTTGACATTCGTTATTCTGCCACGAATAAAATCGACACCCGCCTCACGAGCCTTTCGATAATAGTGTTCATGACGGTCATACGTCCGCATGTCCATGTAAACAACACCAACTGATATGCCATCATGTTCTAGTGCAAGTATATTGGCATGCTTCAATGCGAAAACACAGCAGATTTTGGAACAGAACGGATAGTAATTTTCATCTCGGCTTCCTACACATTGAACCATCAACACGTTTTTGACTTCTTTGCCATCTGAAGGACGTTTTAGCACACCTCCAGTTTTTCCGATAGGATCGATAAGTTGTGCAAGTTCTAGCTGAGTGATAATATTTGGATGAGTTCCATATCCATACTCATCCACATTTACAGGTTTCATCTCATGAAATCCAGTAGCAATGACAATGTCGGAGACACTGACTTTCTCAATGGTTGATTCCGCTGAGAGATTGATTGCCTTGGTAGGACACTCCTCTTCAGCCTTCTTGGCGCCTTCATCGGTCAATGATGAATCAAAAATGACTGCTTGTGGTTGACATTGGGGAGAGAGCAGTCTGAATGCTGACGAGTGTTCAGTGCATAGACCACACATCGTGCATTTATTTGGGTCTACAAATTTGGGTTTGATATTGAGTGTAACCTCAAAAGAACCTGGTTTTCCTCCTATCTCTACAACGTTTGCCCCAATTTTTAGATCAATATTGGGTTGGTCAGTCATGGCACTACGATAGAAACACTTTCTGATACCAGAACGCCATCTATTCCCCTCGAAACAATAGAAACAATCATCAGTTGGAAATGCTTTGTATAGATCTATTGCATTACCACCAATAGTATATTCACGGTCAATAAGAATCGTCTTGATGCCAGAATCTGCAAGTTCCACGGCAGCTGTCATTCCTGCAACGCCAGCACCAATTATGAGGACAGAACTATTCATTATGCATCAACACCTCAACCCGAGAGATGTTCAAGGATAGAATCAGCTGATACACGATTCATCTCAAGACCAACATCCTCTTCGGACATACCCATTGCCAACGCCAAAATCTGTGGATAAAGTAGCACAGGAAGATTGTATACTTCTCCGTAAGACTCCTTCAGACCCAATTGTTGCAAGTCCAGCTGATTGCCACATGCAGGACAACATACAGTTGTATATTCTGCCCCGGATTCTTTCATTGATTTGATCTTATCTCTTGCCAATCGAATTGCCAGAGGCTCATTAACAGGTAATACCGTGGCACCGCAGCATTGCTTCCAAAGAGGGTATTCAATCACTTTTGCTCCTGTCGCTTCAACTAGGTGGTCGAAAACATCTGGTTTCATCTCAGTGACATCAGCAGGTCTAAGGAGATGACAACCATAATGAATTGCAATTCCAACACCATCAAGTGGATTGGTAACCTTCTTCTTTATCTCCTCTATACCAATATCGGTATATAGAGCCTCTATGAAATGGCGGGGAGTTATCGTGCCCTTGAACTCCAAGTTCATCTTCTTCAGTTCTTTATTGACCTTCTCACGATGCTCTATATTGTGTTTGAGAAAATGGTGCACGTCTTTCAGTGAGCCAAAACATCCATTGCAGGGAGTGACTATGTCATGCCCATTTTGTTCTGCAATGGCAAGTGTTCGAGCATTAACGACTAACCAGCCAAAGTAGTCTATTGCTCTAAGATTTGGACTGCCACAGCAGGCTACGCCCTCCATATATTCAAGTTCCATTCCAAGAGCCTCTGCAACCTTCAACATTGAAGTTTCATAATTAGGATAATTCGCAGGAACACTGCATCCCATGTACAGGTTATATGTTGGCACTCTACTCATCGCCTCCTGCAATTCGACCAGTTCGTGTATCTTTTAGAATCTCCTTGATTGCATCGGTTGAGAGACCAGGGACTTCAGGCTCTAAATCCATATCTTCTCGTTCCCAATCAGCTGTAACCGTGTATAATTGTCCATCCTCTAACAGAGCCCTGCCAAGTCCAATGATGTTTTCAGGTATTTTACCTTCCTCGGCAGCTAGGTTCTTTGTATCAAAGAATATGTCAGTGACGCGAACTTTTTGTGGACAACGTTCCTGACACTGAAAACAAGTCAAACATTCCCAAATTTCTTTACTAGATAGAACTTCATCACGCATTCCTAGAATAATCATACGTATCAACTGATGTGGTTTGTAATTCCATTGATTAGCAATGGGACAGGCTGCAGTACAAGTGGTACATGCAAAACAAGCGGAGAGTTCATCACCATTAGGCATACTCTTTATTTCGTCACGGAAATTTCTATCCAGAGAAGACATATCTATTGGGTCCACCAAGGTTTCAGGAGGACCTGCTGGTTGTTCTGTTTCGGCCATGACTTCATACCGCCAAAGTAGTTCTTTGACTGATTGTTGAAGACGGCGGACTCTGACGAGTATTAAAAGTTAATTCTGTAACGGATTATTCAGAACTTTTCGAAAACTCTGGTTGTTCGGGTAATCCTCGGAAGTAAACGAGAAGTAGAATACCAAGAATTCCTAAAGGAATTCCAATTGAGTATCCTATTATTTCGAGGATGCCTTGGTTATCTGCTGGATATGAAATGACGCCAAGAATAGTCAATATAATGCAGATTGCACCACCCACAATGAGAATCCAGCGTCTATTAGGCGACATGATATATTGATGTGCGAACCGTCCTCTTAGTGTTTTCTATCGATTCCCTCAATCTGTTCTAGTATTTCTTGTACATGATGAGTAAAACCCTGTAAATGATTTATCGTGTTCTGTTTTAGATCCGATACTAGAGATATAAGGTACCGCTTCAAATCAGCTGAATTTCCGTGTAGTGCAGTAAGAGTTTTTGCTTCAGTACCATCCAAGAGTTTCAAAGACCCCGTGAGAGCTATTTGAAGTCGATTGTAATCGGATTCTATTTCAGTACATGTCTTCTTTAATCCATCAAGCAGTAAATTGATGCTTAATCGGACTTCGTCAATATCATTCATCAGAATCATCCTCCACCATGACTCGTGTAACGGTTCCATCACGTAGCCAGGTACGAGCGTTTGCAATCGGTATTGTGGCAATATTTTCTGCTTCGTAAGGTCCGTATGTTACATCATCCAATCCAAGAAATGCTGATTCGATAGGTTTTAAGAAACGTACCAAGACGTACTCCATATCATTGGATTCTTTATCTATCGTTTTGGTATCTGTTGACTCATCGGATGCATGACTTTCAACTGTCATTGTTGGTGACGGGTTTCCTGCGAGGACCTCGTCTATATACAACTTATGGCCCTCAAAGCCTCTTAAAAGACGGTTATAGAATTCTTCCTCAACAAGGGTCATTGTACCCATCGGTCGTCTTTGAAGGAAACTTGCTCTAATGATTTTATCACGTCGTAGAACAAGGAGATCGTGTATCATAAACTCAAGATTAAGAACCTCTTGAGTGAGCAGACTAAACTGTATACGATCTTCAGCATTAGTTTCAGCTAATTTCAAGCGCATACTGGATATATAATCAATCATTTTACTAAGTCGAAGATCTTCTAAATCTTGAAGATGGTCATTCTCAAGCTCATCAGTCCATACATTTTTGATCGTATCATAATTTGTATCAGGCAATCATAGCCACCTCTTTACATAGTAGGAACATAGCAACTGGCATTGGTAGTTCAAGCTCTTCATCAAGAAAAGGTCCATAACTAGTTGAGTCGATTCGAATTCTAGGAATGGGCAAATTACCTGATATCGCTTGAATTTTCAATGTTCCTTCATTGAAGACTAGTGCATCACTGAACGGGTCAAAAGTATCAAGGTCGTCACGTGATAGAGGAGTAACATCGAATCCAGTCTTCCCATTCAGGCTACCAATAAGTCGAATAACTCTGTGGATATCATGAGTGACAGGAACATCGGTCTTGCCACCATAAATTACAGCAGATTCCTTTGCTATTTCTTGCCAAGATTTCAAACCCACACCACTCACTTTCGGACTAAGAATTGGGGGGTTTCGTAGGAGACCTTCTGCTGCTACTCGTTGATTATCCTTTAGATTCTTTAACCACTTATACTCGCTAGATTGATTATCAATATCACGTATGTATTCTAAAATCGCATCAGCCATTTTACCAGCCCAACCAGGCAAAGTACGAGGTGGAATGACATCAGTGTTACCGATTGAACGAATAATTCGCTCGCTATCAAGACCCATTCCAGTGATGTAGTGTATTATTTCAATACGCCCTTGTGAGTCCAGTTTGAAAATCTTGGGGTCTCGAACCCGTATGTGATACCCGCGATGACCGCTATAATTAAGCTGTATCAACTCGGAATCGAGATTGAAATCGGAAATAAGAAACTCATCATATAATTTGATTGTGTTATCTTTTGCATCCTCTAGACATCTATCACAAACCCATTTACGAGTTGAAAACCTGTTTTCGCCACAACGTGGACAACCTTCTGTTGGTGGGTTACCTGTACCAGTTTCAAGACAGTCCCGATTAGTGCATATCCATGTATCATGATTTTGACTGCAGGGTGAATCCAGATGATCTGCATCTATATCAAATACTAATTCTGCCCCCATCCATCCTTTCTCAGCCATTCTTGCAACAGGAGTTTCATAGAAAGCTGCTGAGTGATATACACTATGTGGTGCAGATGTATGAAGCTCTCTAAGAAGGTCATCTGCAGTTCTGAATCCAATATGACGACGCCATTTCGTCATTGATGTGTCATGCCCACAATGCGGACATTTCAGTACAGGTTTGAAGGATGAGCCTTCTTTTCCACATCCGGGTTTTGTGCATTTCCATACAAAGTCCCAACTCTCAAGACCGAATTCTCGATTCCAGATTCTCTCTGGAATTACGACTTTGTTGGCATTCTCCCGATAATAGTCTTGAAACATAAGTTGAAGAAATTTACCCCTCTGTTCTCTAGACTTATCCGGCGTCATTGATTATTCCTTCCAGATGGAATTGTGATTGATTTGATTAGTCTTCCATCTCCAACAATATGAATTGTATTACGGGTTTGTTGTTCTATTTTCGCTCAACACGTGGAGCCAATAGGAAGCTTATGGATCCTGCTTCTGCTAATGCGAAATCTATCAAAATCGGCTTGTCGGTACTAAATTGAAGTGTCATACTGTCTGTTGCCATTGCCTTTGTAATTTCAGAAAGATAATTCAAGGCATACATGGCGCTAGATTCTTTTTTAGCATTTAATACATATAGAGATGAATCTTCACCTCCGGGTTTCAATGCAACTTGAGCTGTACCAGTATCACCCTCACCTGTAAATACCAATGAAGATTTACTAGCTGTTATTCGGATTTGGCTTGAGAATACGCCAATATCTTTTACAGCTTGCTTGAAAGTATCAGCGAACATTTCAGCTCTGATATCCAAGTCTAATGCAGGTTTCTTTGACCTGTCTTCTGGAGGTGATAAGAGTTGAAGAGTAAATTTACGATCAGCTTGGCCTGTCATCCGTATTTCGAATTGCTGATCATTCAATTCAAATTCTAGATTATCATCACCAGACATTCGCTTACTCACCTTAGCAAGCTCATCCATTCTCAGACAGATATCGTGTTCACCCTTACATTCATAGTGTTGAAAGATTCCTGCAGGTAAATCGAGGTCAATCATAGCCGTCTTAGATGAATCCATTTGTCGTAGTTTCAATCCGGAATCGGATACTACGAAATGAACCTCAGTAAGTAGGGTGGCCAGTGCATCCACAATTTGTTTCCAAGTTTTTGTACTATCTAATGTCGCGCGAAACATTCTGGCATCTCCAATTATTTCTCTGCGAGTTGAATCACATTGTTCCTATGAATCTTAGACCATTCTGTGCAGTTCCTCATTGGTTATAGTCGAGTATTTGCATTCAGGGTCATCTTTGAACTAATCTATTAGCGATACACTTACCAATTAAATGTACTTCTTGGTGGGACCGAGTGATGAGATGAATAAATTCCTTGATTTTTTCATTGATCGAGTGCCTGTAATACCGCGCCTTCCATCTCCAGGGCTTCTTTATAGAGCTTAATCTCCAATTTATCTATGTTATGAGCGAGGGTAGAATTGAATACAAGCTCAGAACCATCTTTGGTTGACTTCTCTGTTACAGTTCCAATCAAGATGTATTTGTTATCAACTTGAAGTGTTCCTTCAACAAACACCTTGATTGTAGTGGCTTCATCAACGTTGTCATAAATATCCTGTACAAGAGCCACACCTGTTTGTGCTTCTATTACAAAACACATAATTCTCACAGGATCTTTGGTATCAGGTCCGAGACTTCGAATAGTTCTTAATTCTGCGGGTTTAGGAGGCGGGTAGCTCCGTTCTTTTTCTGACAAATCCTGCACCATCTACTCTTCTGTTGTCGAAACTTAAGTTTGTATAGGTCTTAAAATATTAGCCTCCATAATTGCGCCATGTATGTTTACACTTGGTGCAACGATAAAATTCTGTAGCACCCTCATCACCACGTCTAGTTTGCACGGTCCAGTAATAAGCCTCGATATGGCCACATTCTGGACAAGATGCTGAAGTGGTTGGCATAGGAATAGAATCATCTTCAACAACAATGATTTTGTCACGAGGCGTCTTCTCTATTTTATGACTGACTGTCAGTTTTCCATCGATTTTCTTTGTGGCCCCACAGCTTCTACATTTTAATTGACGGCTTCCATCTTCATCAGTAATAGGTACCATCATAGAACCACAGCTGTCACAGAATTTCATGTCATCTCACTCTTCATGTGCTTCTGGAGGTGACATGAGATGTCGTTTAAGGATTATGATAGTGGGTTTGAACTATTATCACATCTTAAACTCAAGAGACGGTAATAGATGTTCTAATAATAATTTGAAAGCTTCTGATGCGATCTCGGCTTCACGTTTTCTACTTGTCTTAATGTTTATAGTGAGAAGAGGGACGAGAAACTCTACAATATTCTCGATGGTTACTTTACCAGACATCCACAAATATGCGATTACTGCCTCATATGAGTCTGCTGCAGCCCCATGATCAGTTCTGCGATTTATCTGGTCATATAATGTAGTTGCGCGGATTGCTTTTGCTAGTACTGAATCTCTTACCTTTTCGCCTGTAGCGATACCTAGGACAAGAGACTTTGATAGACTATAACATAAATTGACAATACTATCACCGGTCTTTGCAAGACCTTGATCATTTAGAATTGCCTTAACAGTAT
>Ga0315553_10001559_pt1 | contig 18947 bp, 18 predicted proteins | sample SalMarSW160140MG_FD_203099 | JGI IMG/M metagenome (GOLD analysis project Ga0315553, IMG submission 203099) | Salt marsh sediment microbial communities from the Plum Island Ecosystem LTER, Massachusetts, United States - Salt Marsh Sediment SW1601-40 ... | reverse complement strand
CGCCCCGGCAGTCATAAACAAGAGACCCTTCGAGAAAGCGTGATTGATGAGATGAAAGAGACCTCCGGCCATTCCAAAGGATGTGTACATTCCTAAAGAAAACAGAACATAGCCCATCTGAGAAACCGAGCTATAAGCGAGGAGTCGCTTGATGTCCTTCTGGGCAAGAGCCATGAAACCTCCATAGAACATCGTAATTACACCGATAGCCCCGATATAGAAACTCAAGTCGATTGCAGTTTCAAAACCTAGAGTAATCTGAGCAAATCGAACAAGTGCATAGGCACCGGTCTCGATCATCGCTCCAGAAAGCAAGACTGAGATTGGAGTGGGTGCTTCAGCGTGGACTGGAGGTAACCACCAGTGGATCGGAAATACAGCCATCTTGACTAAGAAGCCAGCTGCGAGAAGTATGAAGATTAGTTTTGACAATTCAAGTGCAATTGGAGTTGCAGCGAGAACATCAATAATGCCCGAACCAAGGGCATATAATTCGAAGGTTCCGGTAAATGCATACAAGAGACCAAAACCAACTAGAATACAGACTGCACCTGATTGTGTGTACAGCCAGAATTTCAGAGCTGTTCGCTTACGAGTTTCTGGGAGACCCCAGAAGAGAATTAGGAAATAAGATGGAACCAGCATTAATTCCCAAGCTATGAAAAACTCGATGAGATTTGTAGCAAGTGTCACCCATTGCATTCCCATGAGGAAGAACAGTTGATTTGCAAAGAATGTTGGTTTGTTCTTTGTGTGTTCGGTATATCCGACAGCGTACACTACTGAAAGGAAACCAAGAACTACTATTGCAAAGGTGATTGGAAAAGCGATGCCATCTAGATAGAGGCCCCACTCGCCAATGACGATGGACCATCTGGCGGTTTCACTTGCTGGATGACCATTTACGATTAGTTCGTAAAACGGAGGAATCATTGCTAGCATTCCTAAGAATGAGTAAATGACAGCAACCTTTCCAGCTTGTTCTTTTAGCGAGTTTCTGAATAGGTAGATGAAGAGAGCTCCTATGAATAATATTCCCAATGATAGAGTCATAAATGGGAAATCAAGCAGGGCACCTAGTTGCATTATCTGATCTTCCTCCCTCGCCACTCGAGTGGTTCCCGTTCGATCTTCGTTATCCTGTCAGGTCCATAGATGAGTTTCTCTTGGCTATCAGCGCTTAGATCGACGATAGGAGTGTGAAATAGTGCATCGAAATTGCATGCTTGAACACAAAGTCCACAGAAGAGACAGCGTGAGTAATCGAAGTATAAGGCGGCGTCCTTCTCATACTTCTTGTCCTCCTTGTCAATACGAATTGCAACAACTGGACAGGCGCGTACACACTGACTACATGCGGTACAATTCTCTCTAACATGAATATGTCTTCCACGAGTCAATTCAGGATAATATCTATCCTCCCAAGGATAGAAGTAAGTAAACGGACGTTTGAAGATACGTCTGAATACATGTCGCAGTATTCTGAGCGAGTTTGCTATTGTTCCTAACTTACTCATTTTCTAACCTCCTATGTACAATCCAAAATAGGCCATTCCAAACATGACTATCAGAATGTTTAGTATTGTCAAGGGAAGAAGGTACTTCCAACTAAACGAAACAATCTGATCCTGTCTGAGCCTATAGAATGATGAAGTCACTATAATGAAGAAGAACATCACTATCATGAGCTTGATGAGAAAGATTACAATTCCAGGGAGGAATGCAGGACCCGAGAAACCTCCAAAGAATAGAGTTACCATCATTGCTGAGTAAAAGAGCATCTCTGCAAATTCAGCAAAATAGGTCATAACGAACCAAATTCCTGAAAATTCCGTTCGCCATCCAAACAGAATCTCAGAGTCGGCAACAGGTGCATCGAATGGTACCATTCCAACTGACATAACAGCGCTAATCAGGAACGTAACGAAGTTCAATGGCAACAGGAAAATGAACCAGAAAGAATCTGCCTGAACCTGTGCTATACTCAAGACGCTAAGTGAACCTGCTAGCATAGCAGGACCAACTGTTGACAGTACTAATGGAATCTCAGAAGCAAACTGGTTATTTGCAGCTCTGAAACCTCCGATAATGGTATACTTGGATCCACTAATCCATCCTGCTAGGAGCGAAATAACAGGAATTGCAGTAAGAAATGCAAAGATCAAGACCAAGCTAACTGAAAGGTCTACAATCACCCAATCAGTGTCCCATGGAATAAATACAAACGGTAATAGAACAATAACCAATAGAAAGGATGGAAGGAACCTGTACATCCAACGCTTGGCTCCTTTAGGAATAATAGATTCTTTTCCAATCAACTTTATCGCATCTGCGAAGAGCTGTAGACCACCATATTTCCCAAGATTGTATGGACCTCGTCGACCTTGAATGCGGCCCCATGTTTTACGAGTCGCCCAAACTGTAAATATAATTCCCAGAAGGATAAAGACAAGTCCAGGGAACACTATGGCTTTGAACCAGTAGGCCAATACCTCTGCGTTTCCAAACATTGAAGCCCAGATTATAACAATGGAGTCCCAGAGTAGATTAATCCACCACCAGATAGCATTAAACCACCAGACGAGGACATCATAGAGCCAGCCAGGAATCCCATTCAGCCAATTAATGAAATCTTCAAACTGCATCAATGTCAAACCTCCCATTATCGATCCCACCACCCGACATAGGGATCTAGGCTCCCAAAGACGAGAACAAAGTCTGCGAACCGGAGTCCGGGCATTAAATGTTTTAAGGCATAATACGAATTAAAGCATGGACCTCGGATTTTGGCTCTATATGGAGTCTGTGCCTTATCTGTAGTCTTGAGCCAAAGTGTTGAGATTCCTCTTGCACCCTCAACTCGTCCGTACGCTTCCCCTGCGGGGAGTCTATTGGTCTTAGCTCTAACTTTGGGGTCGATTATAGGACCCTCAGGAACTTGTGGCAGGAGACCCCTGATAATCTGAAGGGCTACATCAACTTCATTGAAACGCTGAATCATCCTGTCATATGCATCACACATTCCTGAACCATGCTCCTCACTCACCAAAACAGGGACTTCCCAGTCAACTTGGTCGTATTTGAGATTGGGATCATGAGCATCTTTCCGTAGGTCCATTGGATAATCACATGCACGGATATTGGGACCACTAAGTCCAAGTTTCAATGCTTCTTTGGTAGAGAATAAACCTACATTCTGCGCACGAGCTTTGAAAGTGGGACTTTTTAAAATCATATCTTTGAATTTACCAAGATGATTTTCTAAATGATAGATTGCTAAATCCAATCTTCTAAGGAATTCATCTGTGAAATCGTATTTGACGCCACCAGGAGTGCTGTATGTAACGGCATGGCGTGAGCCAGTAAGTTCTTCGAATGCATCCAATGTGTACTCTCGATCAATCCATGGCCATAGTACCATTGTAAAGAGTCCTAGTTCACCTGCCAGTTGACCCCACCAGAATTGGATACTATGAATTCGACTGACCTCCATCATGATGGTTCTCATGAACTTCGCTTTTTCAGGTACCTCAATCTCAGCGATTTTTTCAACGGCTTGAACATACGGATATTCTGCAAGAAATGCTTCAGGCATACACAATCGTTCCATGATAAGTGCACCCTGCCGGAAATTCCGGAACTCCAAACATTTCTCAGCTGACCTATGGAAATAACCTGCATTAGGATCACATTCAACTATATAGTCTCCAACGAGAGTCAGTTTCGTAGCCCAACCATGTGCTGCTACGTGCTGCGGGCCAAACCACAATTCAACAGCTTCGTCAGATATATCCGGCTTCATTCGCTATCAGCCTCCTTTGCTGGTTTATCATCAGGTCTCGCTGAGGGGGATGGCTTTGGTTTCGGGACAGTCAATCCACTCTCTTCCAATCGGCTTCTATCAGTCTTGAAGCTCTTTCGCAGGGGATACTGCCCCTCTAGCTCATCAGGCAACAGAAGAAGTCGAAGATCTTGGTGACCTTTGAAATCAATGCCAAACATTTCATGGGTTTCTCTCTCATGCCACTCAAAACCTGGGAATATATCTGAAACAGTGTCTACCCAGAGATCATTCTCTTGTAAGGGAATGCGTATCTGGAGAAGAAGACTGGAGGATCTCATCCAGAATATGTAGATTACTTCGAAATTACCCTCTTCCAAATCAACACCAAAGACTAATTCTGGAAATGCGTCGTCAAATCGTTCGTCAATCATGTTTACGATATCTCTGATATGTGTTCGTGGAGTGATGAGCTCAACTCCATTATCATTAAGAGGCTTAGATTCAACATCTGGAAATTTGTTGATCACCTCTCGAGCAAATGTCGCTGCTGCGACATGTAGTACTTCAGTCAAAATGCTCATCCTCCAAAATAACCACCTTTCCCAGATCGACATGTCCATATCTTCTATGGTACATAAGCATCAAGACCATAGCTAGTGCTGTATGGGCTGCAAAAACGGATATGACAAGGACTACTAGCCCTTGACCTGCAAAAGTATAGACACCAGCAGTAGGGCCATACATGGCAAATGCGATTAGTGCAATTAGAACCCCATTACCCATAATTTCTGCTCCGATAAGAATACGAATGAGATTGCGTTTGACCATCATCCCGTATGCGCCCATCCCAACTAGGATAAAGGCTACCAAAACATATGCATAAAGTGGCATCATTGGTCCTCTACCTCCGAAGAAGACGATACTTCTTGATCACTTTCATGATCATCCTCTTTTTCAAGGTCAATGACTTCAATTCCAAAATCAGATTTCAGAGGTATTAGTCGCTCAGCTTTCTCCATTCTCATTATGGCGATTGTGCCCACGAGAGTTGTTAGAATAATCAAACCAACAATTTGTATTAGGATACCGTGATCTTGCCAAAGCCAGACTGCAAGTTCCTCTAAGAAATAATTCGCTCCTTCGCTTTCAATACCAGCATATGAGGGTGCAGTCTGCCAAACACCAGGGTAAGTCAAAGCAAGAGCCGCAGAAAGTGCTGTCACAGCTGCAGCAATCAACTTACCAATTCTGCTCTTTTCTAGTGAAGGGAAAGTTTCCAATGATGAATCCTGAGATCTTGGGAGCAAAAGAACACCAAAGACGATTAATGCACTAATTCCGCCGGTGTACACTGCAATCTGCATACCGGCAACAAAGGGGGCTTCGAGGAATAGGAAATACCCTGACACAACAGCAGCCATCAGACCGAAGAAGAATGCCGCATATACAATGTCCTTATGCTCAAGTGCAAGATACGCGAGGATGATCACTGCAATTGTGACAGCTAAGAATTCTAAGGGTTCAGCTATACCGATAAGTGTGGCTTCATCCAGTTGCATCAATGTGTCGTTTCAACCTCCTTGTCCCGTTTGGCTTTTGCTTCTCTATACAACGCAAGAGTTTCGGATCCATCGAGAATGGTTTCCGGAATTCTACTTACAGCATACCAGATACCAATCATTATGATGAGAGTAAAAATGATAGCTTGACTAACAATAAGAACGGAACCTCGAATATCCCAAGACGCAGATGCGAATAGCCATAGGAATGCCGTCAATACATCAACTACAACAAACAGAACGGTATATACGATGTAATTATAGGGATATGAGATTCTAGCGGGACCTATGGGTTCCTCACCACATTCATAGGACGCGGTTTTTTCGGAATTCTGTAGAGTATGAGGTCTCAAAAACCACGATGTGAGCAGCATTATAACAACGAGTGCACCTGCAAGTATAGCCCAGATTATTACTGGAAGGAAGTCCATGAAGAGCCGCATATGCTATCACCTGTCTTTTCAAAGCGTACATGTTTCCAAATGATAGCAAATTGTGATTACAAAGGTAATCAAAAACCTATCAGTTTTGATTTTCTTTGTACTCGAAACTATCTGGATCCTATGCAAGCTTCATTCAGAAACTAAAAGACCTGCTATGATACAGGTAATTAGCTTCTGATACGAATTAGCCGCGTACAAAGTTGCATTATAAAAGAGCTTCGCAACAATTGTCAAAGAAGTTAAATAAGAGATAACCATTCGCCGACTTCAGATTCTTATTGAAGTGAATGACGATGGAAGATGATGGAACGGTCTGGCACTACTTAGGTCTCTTAACTGGAATGGCATTCATTGGATCATACCTCTGGTATCTGATATATCCATTTGGACTTGCCAGCTATCCAAGCCCAAGTGTGAGTAATATTCTAGTGATTACTGCAATACTTTTGGTTGTTTCAACTTTAGCACTTGGATTTGCAAAGACGAGAAATGAGCGAATTGCAACAACGATGGTTTCTGGTTCACTTGGCGGAATTCATGGATATATGGATATCATATTCTTCACTCCAGGTGCGGGTATAATCCTTTTTGCATGGATAGCATTTGGGTTGCTTCTAGCATTTTCTGTACTAGCATGGATGGTTGAATAAAAGAGCAATCAACCCTGAAGGACTAATTCTATTCTTCAGGGATTGGCTCTTCTTTCGCTTCAGGTACATCAGGTTCTGCTATTTCAGGTTGAGCACTATTCTCTGATTCTGGTTCTGGAATCTCACCAGGAGGATAGTGTAGTTTACTAAGATCAAGAATGTCTCCCTCTACGCTGTCTTCAAAAGATTGCATAATTGATAGGCCACCAGCTGTTAGGATTGCAGAACCGATACCCCAAGATGCAAAGCCCATACTCTCTATGAAATTCGAGAAATTCCAAGCATTGAATAAATCATATGCAAATATGCAGGAGAGCATGTAGAAAAGCGAAAAAACGACAGAGAGTGCTAATGCATTCGGTTTTGCTTTCCCTCTCTCAGGACGTAAGTATCCCATGAATGTCGAGATAAGTACGAGGGGTATTCCGAGAAGAGGTAATGATAATGTGACGAATGGTGTAAAGTCCGCCGATCCTATACTAAAAAGAAACAGGAAATTGAAATAGTAAGTTGCAAGGATAAGTACTCCAACCCACAGCAGGCAGTACTGATCAGTATCTTCTCGCAGTTTCATTTATTTTCGCCACTTGCAGCGTGTAACATTCCTAGAGATAAGTATTGCCGATTCTGATAAGTCATACATATAGAATTACAGTTGGTCATTCATGGTTCAGAGTTGAATACGTATTGTAACCTAATATTGGATGATTTTCTCATTATTCAGTTATGACCGTAAAGCTTTAAGACCCGATTAGAGCGGACATGAAACCAGATTCAGATGGACTTCTCCCTAAAAGGTGACTCAGTTGAAAAGGAACACAAAAATTGGCATCCTTATTGCATCGTGTTTAGTCGCGGTTATTGTTGTATCAATAGGATTTGTTGGAGCAAACAGTACCTATGATATTAACTGTGCTTCATGCCACAATAATACAGGAACAATCTCGATAAGTGCACCATCATCTATATCAACAGAAACTGGTCAAGAATTTCAGTTGGATGTAGATATAACCGGTGGAGGTTCATTATCGTATCTCTATGCTAAATTCCCAGGAGATGTTGACGATAATACCAATTTCGATATATCCCCTGAGAATGCACAGGGTGGAGTTTACGATAATGGGGAGGGTGATGATAACCCAGCATCTGGTGCAATGACCATCTCATATACCATAACTGCTCCTGCGTTTCCAGGAGAATATACTCTAACTCTTTTTGCAGTTGGTAGTTCACAAAATAATGATCAAGTGAGTGTAACTGTCACCGTTGCTGCTTCTGGAGAAGGACCTATCTTTACAAGTATTGGTCAGAGTTCTGAGTATCCTCCAGCAAATGAAGATGTTACAATAAATGCCACCTTGCAATCAACCGCAGATATTGATGAAGTCATTCTTTCATACTCAATCAATAATGGGACATCATGGAATAACGTCACTATGACTGAAGTGTCTTCAGATTATTATGAGGGCGATATTCCAGCTCAAGTTTATGGTACTGAAGTACTTTACAAGGTGATCGCGTCTGATATTGATGGACTAGAAACTGAATCAGGTGTGAACTCATATGTTGCAGGATTCATCCCAGTGGAACCTATTGAGATTCCACAATTACATTATGGATGGTATTTGGGATTACCTGCGTTGGTGTTAGCATACATTGGTACAGCCTTAGAATATTATGATGAGGAGCGATTCACTAGAGGACATGGAATCATGCTCAGTCTGGCATATATCCTCACATCAATTAATGTCCTATTTCTCTTACTCGAAGGACCATCAACATGGAACAATATGAACCCGCAGTATCTATTCGACCTTACAAATATGTTAACTTTCATACATTGTTGGCATATTTGGATTGGAATTACTAGCATGATTCTTGGCACACTTGCATTCCTTACACATCTTGGTGGATGGAAGACATGTAATCTAGGACTTCCTGCTGTTATTCTTTGGACATTACTTGGATTTACTGGGGTTTATCTCGGTGTGTTATTTAGGATGTGATGATATGGGAAGCGAAGACAAAGTAGAAACTGAGGTATCTCCTGCTGATGAAGAAACTGGAAAAAAGATGGAGCCTATTCCTGAAGAAGGACAAGATGTTGACCCAATACTAAATCAGCTTATAGCTGTTGTGGGGGAAAGTCGTGCTTCAGATATGGAACTTGAGAGAATCGTGTATAGTGGTGATCCGGCGTCACTACCACAGTTCCATTATCGATGGAAGAGAAAAAGCCTTGTGGATTATGTTGTTCGAGTTACTTCAGTTGAAGAAGTACAGAGCGTATTGAGGATTGCCAATGCATCTAAGGTGCCAGTGATTCCAAGAGGCGGCGCTTCGAGTTGTTTGGGCTCATCAAGTCCAACACGAGGTGGTATCTCATTGGATATAAAACTCATGAATCATATTCTGGAAATAAACGAAGACCAAGAATATGTAACAGTTGAACCAGGCGTCACTTTCGATGCTCTTGAAAAACAACTTGTAAAAAAGGGATTAACCTTTGGCATCTATCCAACCAGCGCTAAATCTGCAGTCATTGGCGGTTGGATTGGGTGTGGTGGACGTGCGGGGATTGGTACTCCATTCTATGGCATACTCGAGGACCACATTCTTGAACTCAAAGTTGTCAAACCTGATGGTGAAATGATGACACTTACAGGAGAAGAAGCTGGAATTATTTGCGGGTCTTATGGAATACTTGGTGTTATTACAGAGGTCACTCTTAAGGTACACAAGCAACCTGAGAATTACGAAACCTACTCGTACGGATTCAAAAGATTAGAGCATCTCTGCCTTGCTGTGCGAGAAATTACCAAAATGGCATACAAACCAATCTTCTTGAAGATTGCAGACAAGGAACTGCAGAAGTATAGCAATCCTTTGGAGAAAGGAAACTTTGTCCTGACTGTAACCTATTCTTCAGATGCTATACTGCAAAATTTCGATCCCACTAGTAAATTTGAACTTGAAGCAGCAACTACGGGTCATGGAGGAGAATTCTTAGGTGAAGAGTTTTCAGATAAAGAGTGGGAACTAAGACATGATTCAGAATTTAATCCAAAGGAACACTGCGAAACACTCATGTTTCAAGAACTCTGGGTTCCGCTAGAATCTGTATACGATTTATTAAAGAAATACGAAGACTACAGAGTTTCACACAAAGTACCTGCCCTCTGGTACGGTATGTTGGGAACGCAAGAGTTCATGCGTATTGAATTGTTTGCTATGATAAATCCAGATCATTATCTGAAATTTATCGCCAGTAAGGGAGTTCTTCACAAAATGGTGAAGAAGTCCATTAGTCATGGTGGAGCACCATATACCATTGGTTTACAAAATAGCATCTATATGAAGAGAGCATATCCGATAAAATACGAAGAAATCAAGAGGGCGAAAGAGGAATGGGATCCTCTTAACATCATGAATCCTGATAGGATTACATCATGTTTGACATCATATGGTCGAATCGATATCCTTTTCCAACTTGCCACTAAGTTTAGATGGCTCTCGAAGTTCATAGGAGCGTGATTCAGAAGTGAAGATTGACATAGATGATAAACTACTACGACATTGTGGCTCTTGCAATTACTGTCGAGACTTCTGTCCCATGTATCAACAACTTGGTTCGGAATTAGACAGTCCAGGAGGAAAAATACGAGCTCTTAGAGCTTATCGAGAGAAGATGTGGAATCCACCACAAGAACTACTGAATCGACTATACTGTGCAGATTGTCGAATGTGTGAGGCAGTCTGTCCTGCAAATGTGCCTGTCACTGACATTTGGCATGACGCAAAAGCATCACTACTCAATAGTGGTGGTAAGATGTCAGACTCGCTCATCCAAGTATTGGCCTGGGTAAAGCAAGAGGGAACGCCTTTTATTGGATTCGAGGGCGAAGACCGAGATGTCTGGGCCGAGGACTTAGAACTGCCACCTGAATCCAACACTGCGATCTTCAGTGGGTGTATGGGTTCATATTATTTCCCAGATCAATCTGAGATGGTTGTAGACCTGATGGAGAAATTGAAGATAAATGCAGGATATATACCAAGTGAAGTCTGCTGTGGGCTAATGAATTATTGGGCTGGTGATGATAAAGGATTCAAGGAGATTGCCCAAAAGAATTATGATGCCTTCAAAAAAGCAGGAGTGGACCACATTGTCACAGGTTGTGGTGGATGTTTCGGAACACTTGCAGAGCATTACAAACGTCTTATCCCTGAGTTCGATATTGAAGTACATCATACCGTTGAGTACATAGCAGATATGGTTCGGAATGGTGTTCTAACGTTCAAGAGCTTGGAGGGAGTGTATACATTTCATGATAGTTGTCATCTTGGTCGTGCTCTTGGTATCTATGAAGCACCCCGAGAGATTATTCGTGGAATTCCAGGTATTGAATTAAGAGAAATGGCTGGAAATCATGAGAATTCCAATTGTTGTGGAGGTTTTCTCGCAGTTCTAGATCCCGATCTCGCTGAGGCAGTTGGTAAGAAGCGTGTCCAAGAAGCTGTTGATACTGGTGCGGATGGTCTCATTACAACCTGTATATCTTGTTTCAAGAATTTGAGTTATAACGCACGAGATTTCGATATTGAAGTTATTCAGTTGGATGAATTGATTCTAGACCTAGCAAGGTCATCTGTAGTGGAGGAATAAGAAAATGAGTGAAAAGAAAAGAGGAACGAAAGTCATCATTGTGGGAGCTGGAATCGCAGGATTCAGTTGCGCCCTTGAACTGAAAGGTTTGAAAGCACGATGTACAATTCTAGAAAAAGAAAAAACTGTTGGAGGAAGGGCTCGTTCATACACTGAGTCTGGTTATGTCTTTGATCAAGGTCTTCACTTCTTCGTAGGTGGCTTCAAGTCCCTTATACCGATTCTTGAAAGAAGCGGGATTCGAATGACAACAGTTGGTGAAGGAGCAGTTTGGCTGAAAGGTGGCGAGAGATATGTCATGCGTCAGTCAGTTACAGACTTAGCAAGGTTTGGTCTCTTGGATCGAGGCGATAGAGCTAAACTAGGGACTATTGTTCAGGATAACATTCGGAGACCTGATGAGGAATTCGCACAACTTGACAATGTGACATTCGCTGAATATGCTGAGGATAAGATGTCTGAAGAGATTCTCAATGATTTCTATGACCCACTAATTCGTACCACCACATTTATGACACCACAGGAGGTTTCAGCAGGACAATACCTCCAATCAGAGAAAATGCGTTTTGCGTATGAAGATGGATTCGTTGCAATGTATCCAGAAAGAGGCGGTCTTGGTAGTGTTCCCTATACACTCATGCTACAAGCACGTAACTTTGCTGTTGAACCAAAAGTCAATTGTACCGTAAAGCAAGTAGTGATTGAAGATAATAAGGTACATGCAGTGGAATATGAACAGGACGGTGTTGATTATACCGTTGAAACTGACATTGCTGTAATCACAACTCCAATTGATTTACTTCCAAACCTTGTGAATATGAACAAATTACCCAGTGATTTTACTAATGCATGTAAGAAGTTTTCATATGTACCTTCGACTGTCGCATATTTCGGACTCTCATCTCGTGTCCTTGACTTCAACGTAGGTGGATTTGTTCCTGGAAAGAAAATTAATATCATTGCTGAGGCGAAAAGAGTTTCAGGAGTCTTAGCACCTATCGGAGAGTCACTCTTGACAGTTACTAGTATCGACAAGGAGCTTCTCAAAATGAGCGACGAAGAAGCAACATCTGCAATCCTTGATGAACTAAAGGAACTGATACCAGGTGTTCAGGACAAGGTCACATGGAAGAAGAGTTGGAAGATATGGAGATCACTATTAGCTCAACCCCCAGGTATTTTAGGAGACCGGCTGAAAACAAACAGAACTGGCGTTGAAGGCCTATATGTTGCCGGTTCACATGCAAATTGCGGAATCTATTATGCCTCAATGGAAGCTGCATCTAGATCCGGTATTGCATGTGCAAAAGAGATGACAGAAGACTTCACATAATCATTCTGAAACGAGGAGTGCCATAACAGGCACTCCCAAGACTTCTTTAAGCTCCCTGTGAAAAAAGTAGCAAATGACTCCGAGGACTATTCCATGACTGACTTTGAAGCACTTCGAATGAAGGGACAGAAGGCAGAACCCTATGTATGTGCTTCATGCGGAAATTGCACAATGGTTTGTCCAGTGTTCAATGAAATGGAATGGGAGCAATACGGTCCTCGAGGTAAGCTTTCCGTAATGAAATCAATTTTCGAAGGTAAAGCAGACTTTGATGAAGAATTTGCAAGAAAGATTTTCCTTTGCAGTCTTTGTGAACATTGCTCATCAGTTTGTACAACGTCTATACAATTAGATCGATTCTGGGAACTCACCAGAGCTGAAGCGGCTAAAGCAGGACTCTTACCAGCACCAATTCAGGCAATTCGGGACTCCATGTTGAAATACGGAGACCCGTTTTGGATGGGACCAGGTAATCGTATGATATGGGCAGAAGGTATTGAAGACATGGTGAATCCCCATATCAGGAGAAATGCGAGTGTTGCATATTTTGCAGGATGCAACGCTACTATGAAGGCACAGGTGCAAGGAATACCGCGATCAATGGTAAAAATCATGCAGCACGCTGATGTTGACTTTACTCTTTTAGGAGAGCAGGAAGTTTGCTGTGGAGCTCCTTTATTATGGACAGGAGACTACGAAAGTGCTCCTGAATTAGCAAATAAGAATACTGACTTAATGAGAGATTTGGGTGTTAACACCATTGTGTTTAGTTGTCCTTCTTGTATCAATACCTGGCGGACCGTTTATAGAGAATTTCTTGGAGTATCGATTGCTAAGGAATTTGAACTTTTAACTACTTCACAATTCATACACAGGTTGAATGCAGAGGGCAGACTTGAATATGAAGAACAGCCAATGATTACAGCAACATTTCATGATCCTTGTGTTTCCGCCAGAAGACTAGGGATTACGCGAGAACCAAGAGATGTTATCGAAAGAATCCCGGGAGTATACAATGTTGAAATGTTGGCTTCAGAGAAGGAAACAAAGTGCTGTGGAAACCATGCCCTCTTGAGTAGCGTAGACCCACTAATGGCTTCAAGAATTGCAGAGAGAAGATGTAGAGAGGTATCTGTAACTCCTGCTACACTCCTTGTGACTGAGTGTCCAAGATGCAAGATTGCATTCGATATCGCATTCAATTCAATCAATTATTCAATAGACAGGTTGGATTTAGCTGAGCTTGTTGCTAAGTGTCTCAAGGAGGAAAAGGAGTAGTGGTCAATTTAGATAGCACGGAGATCCAACATATAGAAGACATTGTTGGAGCTGATGGAGTTTCAACCATTAGAGAGTCTTGCGTTGCATACGAAAACGATGTAGCTAGTTTACCAAGTCTGACCGAGCAGATAATTAGAAAAAAATTTGATCTAATCGCTCAGCCAAGAACGGTGGAATCTCTTCGGAGGCTTGTGTTGTACGCGAATGAAAAAAAGATGCCCTTAGTACCAAGAGGCAGCGGGACTTCGGGATGGGGAGGTGCAATTCCTGCTAAGGCTGGAATATGCGTGAATTTCAATCGAATGTCAACGATATTACACCTTGATAATTTTGGACTTACTGTGACAGTAGAGGGAGGTATAATATACAGAGAACTATTGATGTTTTTAGAAAAGCTGGGATCAACACTTCCTGTTTATCCATCAAGTGCAACTGCTGCAACTGTTGGAGGATTCATAGCTAGTGGAGGTATTGGAATTGGCTCTGCTATGTTTGGTGAAATTGCAGATCAGATTCTTGGTCTCGAGGTCGTGCTAGCCAATGGCAAAATAGTTCGAATAGGAAAATTGGTGTTAGAAAACGATCCGTTAGATGAGAATGAATGTAGTTGGTTAGAAGAAAATTTTCCACATGATAACCTCCTCGAAGCAGTAGTAGCAACATATGGAACGATTGGTTTTATCACAAAAGCTACTCTCAAGATAGTACCCATGCTGCAGCTGAGACCCTTTGCTTGTGCATTCCATGACATGGAGACTCTGATGAAAGCAGCAATATTGATTCTAGAAAAAGCAAAACCATTCAATCTTCGCTTTCTTGCTGATAATTATACATCAAAACTCAAAGCACTCATTGGGTACGATTCTGAAATGAACGAGTTTATTCTGACTGGAGCTTTGATGAATACGATTTACGAAAATGATGATAGCTTAGAATTCATTGATATAATTCTGAAAGAAACAGGAGGAATCATATTAAGTGAAGAACGGGCTAGCTATTATTGGAGAGAAAGGCTTTTTCCACTTCGAATAAAGAGATATGGTCCCAGCATTGTACCATCTGAAGTACTGATTCCACTTGAGAATCTAAATGAGTTCTATATGGAAATATCAAGTTCAATCGAGTGGGAAAAATTCGCAGTGGAAGGTACCATTAGCAAAGATGGTTTCACTGGTTTTCTTGCATGGGTCCTTGATGATGAGCGAAACAAGTATTCATACCTAGCTGGATGGTATCGACCTTTCGAGATTACATCCAGAGCTGTACGCTATGGCGGTAAGCCATATGCAATAGGATTGTGGAATGCCAAATATTCAGAAGATTTCTTTGGCAAAGATCTATACTATGCACTCCGAAGTTTGAAACAGAAAGTAGATCCCAATAATCTAATGAATCCAATGAAAGTCTTTGGTGGAAGAGTTATTCCAGGTAGGAAGACACAAGCAGCTGGATTTATCGCAGGAGCAATCGTATTTTTGATTGCAGCTCTATTTGGTCCACCTTTACTAGGATTGAGTTGGCTTACTGAATTCTTAATGAATCCTATATTACCAAATTTTCCAATACCAGTTTTTATTCTTGGCAGTATCGGGGGAGGTATCTTGGGTTACATTATGGCTCACTTAATGACACTGAATTTGGCTTTTTCATTAGCTCTACCATTTTTACGTCTAATGGGTCGAATTTGGAACAAATAGTAATCATTTGATTAAATTCTTATTCAAAATATATAGAAGAGGATAGCTAATTCCATCAGCTAATTATATCTCGAAACCATTTATACGTTAATTGGCTTCCAAGTGTAACTGTTTATACAGTGTGAGAGAATAAGGAATATTCCGATATGCTCATATATCATTCATTTGGTTTCAAATCGAAATTCAAATTGTAAAATTTGAATGGAAAATGCGGATACGGTGAAACAATGAAGAGAACCCATATGATTCTTATTTTTGGTTTCCTAAGCACAATTCTTATTGTTACCGCTGGAGCGAATATAGTTTCAGCAACTTTGACCCAAACAGCTGAGTGTGGAGGATGCCATGATAATGCTGCATCAATCAATATCAACACAGATGTTACAGGGACTGTGGCGGCTTCAGTTGATGAACCATTCACAGTAACCATAGATGCCACTGGAGGCGCCATTCTCTTGCGTATAGAAAAATCTTGGAGTACTGTTGACAACGATATGTTTGATTATTCCACACAAGTGGTCCATGACAATGGTGCTGGTGACACAAATTCTGCAGAAGGCGAAATTTCTGTAGAAATAGAAGTGACACCTTTAGTAGGAGGACAGTATACTCTTAGAATTTGGGTCGGTGGAGAATATCCAAACGCGAATAGTGTTGATATCGAAGTTGATGTTGAAGGAGCAACAACTGGATTCACACCTACTGAACCAGTTGATCCTGCTGAACTCATCAGCATTTGGTACACAATGATGTTTATACTGATACCGCTTGTTGGGATTATAATGATCATATTAGCAATCTATATCATCAGGAGGGCATAATAATGGCAATTCATCCAACATTTGTCCACTTCCATACAGGAATTCTTGCAGCAGTTGCAGTTGTGGTCATGATTAATTTGTTGCTTCGATTGATGTACCGCGAAGCGATTCGAACACCCGGCACAAGAATGGCAAAGATATTCCATGAGCTAGACATCTTCATTTTCTGGGGTAATATAATAGGACTCATTGGTCTAATTGCAGGAATGGTAACTGGATTTATGGAACCAGCTTGGCCTGTTGATATTCTTATTGCGGATCCAATTATGAGATTCAAGATTCTCTGGTCAGTCATCGCAACAGAGCTTTACATATTTCTTGTAGTCGTACGTGCCAAAGTCGGAGACCGTATCTGGGTTGGCAGAGTATCATTCTTAACCTATGGCATTGTAGCCATCATCGGCGGGATGCTTATGGTCTTCCTGGGAGCTTTGGGTGGTGTTGCTGTTTATGGAGAATCTATTCTGGACCCATTACTCCATTGGATAGGTCTACCTTGGCCATGAAGAAATTAAGAGGAGAACAAAATGGGAAACGATCTCTTTGAAGCACTGAAAAAGGAAACCCTAGACATCGAGCCCACAGTATGTGCAAGATGTGGATATTGCACCTTTGTCTGCCCAGCATACTTAGACACTTTATGGGACTCTCAATCACCGCGAGGGAAGTTATATCAACTGAAATCCCTCATAAAGGAAGGAAAACCAATTCCCGCTGATTTCGCAGACCGTATTTTCAAATGTACATTATGTGGAGCATGTCAAGATATTTGTCAGACAAACATACCCCTACTGAGATTCTGGCAACTTATTCGAAATGAAATAGGTAATCTAGATGAATGGCCAGAGACTGTGAAATTCTTGGACCAATCGATTGAGAATAGCCACAACATAATGGATCTTGACCAATCTGACCGTACTATCTGGACTGACATGATTGATGATCTTGTTGAGGACAGAATTGATGTCGAAGCAGAAGTAGCGTATTTTGCTGGTTGCAATATCTCATTCAAGGGAACTTTGGCAAAGCTGGGAGAAAACACAATCAAAATATTCAACCATCTTGGACTTGACTTCACAATTTTAGGAGAGGAAGAATATTGCTGTGGGAATCCGTACTTTGTTGCGGGTGAATTTGAAAAAGCAAGAGAAACAGCAGAGCACCATCTCTCAAAGCTAAGAAAACTTGGAGTAAAGACAGTAGTATTCAATTGTCCAGGTTGTCACCGAGCATTTTCCGAAGAATATGAACATCTTCTAGGACACGCAGCAATTGAAGGATTCGAATTTCTTAGTTTCTCACAATTTATTTTGAAGAAGATACAGGAAGGAAAAATCAAGTTTACGAAACCCTATAATCACAAGGTGGCATGGCATGACCCATGTGAACTGGGTCGCCATCAGAATATCTACGATCCCGCTCGTGAAGTTCTCAAAGCAATTCCTGGACTGGAATTGAAGGAGTTGAAGCACAATCGGAATAAAGCAGATTGCTGTGGTGGTGGCGGACTACTCAAAGGTACAAATCCGCTTATGTCTATTAGAATCTCTCAAAGACGACTAAAAGCTGCAGAGAAGACCGGGGCGGAATTCCTAGCAAGCGAATGCCCGTCTTGCACAATGTCATTCAACGATGGTCTTGAAAGTATGGAATCAGAGATTGTCTTCAAAGATCTCTCAGAAATTGTTACCGAAGCATTAGGATTGGAGTAGTGAATACAATGCTCAAGGACAATCAAAAACAAGATATTGCTGATATCGTTGGTGAAGACTTCTTCTCAGCTGACGATTACATGAGGAAATTATACTCCCATGACATAGCCTCACTTCCAGGTATTGTCAATGATTTGCTCTACACAGAAGCTGATGGAGTTGCTCAACCTACATCCTCGGAAGTCGTTTCAAAACTGATTCAATATTGTCTTGCCAATAAGATTCCTATCGTTCCTAGGGGTCATGGTACGTCAGGTTATGGAGGTGCCATTCCCACGGTAGGCGGATTAATTGTGGAAACAACACGAATGAATGAAATCCACAGTATCGATAGGAACAATATGACAATCGAAGTTGGAGCAGGAATAATTTGGAGCACTCTACTAGAAGCTCTTGAGGAACAAAGCCTAACTCTATGTGCATATCCATCTAGTGCACCAGCTTCAACTGTTGGAGGTTGGGTAGCTGCAGGTGGCACTGGAATAGGTAGCACGAAATATGGTGGTGTTGAACAACAAGTTGTTGACCTAGAAATCGTGTTACCAAATGGAGAAATCATAAGAACTGCAGATGCTCCCGAAGGACTTGTAGATAATCTCATCAAGAAGGAATATACATACTTTCCAGGAAATGACACATACTACTGGTCTCCTGAAATTGAAAAGAAATTCAACCTGACAGATCTCTTCATTGATAGTAACGGATCTTTGGGTATAATTACCAAAGTTGTTTTGAAGATTATTCCACTAAGGACAGTAAAACCTCTAGCTGCATCATTTCAGGACAAGGAATCGATGCTTGCAGCTTGTATGCACATCAAGGAAACCACCAACCCATTCTATCTTCACTTTGTCACTGATGTTTTCTACGGAATGCTGGCAGAGTTAGGACTTGCTCCAGATACCACCGGCCCCTGGGTAATCTCATGTACATACGAAGATATCGACGAGCAAATCACTCAAGATGTGGAGGATTTCAAGAAGATAGTCAGTTACCATGGA